>ERZ772884.99-NODE-99-length-72109-cov-9.795653_pt1 | contig 72109 bp, 73 predicted proteins | sample MGYA00580574_ERZ772884 | MGnify/ENA primary metagenome ERZ772884 (study PRJEB29015, sample SAMEA2737690) | human gut metagenome | biome: human gut; feature: human-associated habitat; material: faeces | place: China | collected 2012 ... | reverse complement strand
AACCACCGACACGGGGATTTTCAGTCCCCTGCTCTACCGACTGAGCTACAGAGGCGTTTTTTACAGCGCTTGTTTAGTATATTATATTCTCTCAGAAATGTCAACAATTTTTTTCAAAAATTTTTGTATATTCTGCAAGCAGGAGAAAACAGTCACAGAAGCTCAGCCTGCGACTGTTTCACTTTTCTCTGCCGTTTTGTGGCGGATTTGTCCCCACAACAAGTCCGCCGCTCTATCCTTTTCATGCGGGAGCAGCCACACGGTGCAGCCCAAAATAGTTCAAGCGAAACGCGCCTCCTTTATGTATGCCTGGTCATCTATACTGTCTGCCGCCTGCCTTGCCGTTTCAAATGTCGGATAGCGTTCTCTGCAAACCTCATCATCCGCCGATACGGCAGCCGACAGACTAATCTGTGAATCAATCGAGTCCAGTTTCCACACACCGTTCTCCTTCTTCATGGTCGCAGTGATGGTATCCCGATTGACCGGCAGCTCCACCGAAAATCCCTGCTCCGGATTGCCGGAGATCCGTTTATCCCAAACAACGGTCTGTGCCTGCACCACCGCCGTCATTCGGTCTGCATACAGCCGCACGCTGTCAAATCGGCAGTCGGCCACGCCGCCGGACTCGCTGTATTCTACATCAGAATCGCAAGCCGTCAGAAAATCCTCGTTTAGTGCAATGTATCGTTTCCTACAGGGATTTTCCTCGGTGTAGTACTGCTCCACCCGTGAAGTGTATGCCGTCTGCAGTTCCGTGCGTTCCCGCTCGGTCAGGTCGGCCGGTGAGCCGGTCTCCGACGGATAGCACCCTATCTGCATCTGCGTTTCCATCGCGCCGAGGAACGCCCTCTGTACATTTTTCGCTTTCTGCGCACGGTCGGAGACAACGGCCGCACCGCCTGTGCAGACAGCTGCCGCAGCCAGTACGCCGCCTAATCGAAACCATATCCTGCGATTGTTCATGCACTCCCTCCTTTCCGGCTCTCCTGTCCTGCTCATACTATATAGACGAATGTCCTTCCGGTTTTGTGACACGCTCCCGCAAAAATTTTTGAATTTTTTCGGCATGATAAAAACCGGCCTGCAAATCCGCTCTTTGGATTGCACAGCCGGACACAATATGCTATAATCTGCTAAAATAACAGGCAGGAAGGCGTAAAAATGTTTCTCTATCTGGCAATGATCGACTCGGATGCGGACAAGTCCAAGTTCGAGATTCTTTACAGCGAATACAAAAATCTGATGTACTACACCGCAAACCGCATTCTGCGCAACAGCAGCGATGCGGAGGACGTGGTGCATCAGGCTTTTCTCAAAGTCATCGAAATTCTGGATACCATTTCTTCACCAAGGTGTCACAAAACGCGTGCGCTGCTCGTCACTATTACCGAGCACAAAGCAATCGACCTGTACCGCGAAAAGCAGCGCCGCAATGTCCTGCCGCTTGCCGAGGAATATATCGGAGCCGCGCCTGCCGCCGAGATCGAGCGTCTCGCCGAGCGCGACACACTGGCCGCCGCTATCGCGTCCCTGCCGCCGCGTTACCGCTCGGTCCTGCTCCTGCGGTACGACTGCAGCTATTCCAACGCGGAGATTGCGAATATTCTGGATACGACCGAGCCGAACGTGCGCAAGCTCATCCAGCGTGCCAAGGAAAAACTCAGCGCAGCGCTGAGCGGGATGGAGGAACCGTAAATGAAGATCACTGACGATATGCTGTCCGCGCAGGCCGCCGAAGCGCGCGAACTGTGGCTGCAAGCCTGCACGCCGGATGCGCTGCCCGAGCACCGTTTCTCCCGAAAATTCCGGCGTGAAATGCGCCGTCTGGTGCGTGCACAAAAGCACTCTGCGGCGTTCAACCGGAGCCTCCGTCTTGCGCGCCGCACGGCCGCTGTTCTGCTGCTTTCCGCTGCGGTTTCGTTCGGCTGCGCGATGAGCGTAGAGGCATACCGCGTATCGCTTATCAATACCGTCGTGCGCGTGTTTAACGACCTGACCGACTATCGTTTTTCATCGGCCCTGCCGTCCGAAACCGACAGCAAGGCGTTCACACCGCCGGTTCTGTCCGGTCTGCCGGATACCATGCACAAAACCGATGAGCGCAGCACACCTATCGGCTATACCGTTACCTACGAGAGCACTACCGATTTTCTCGACCTGACCTGCACCCGGATTACGGACACTTCGGAGGCACACAAGCTCGTGGACACGGAAAACGCATCCGTTACCGAATTTGCTCTGCACGGCAGTCCGGTTACGATGATCGAGAAAAACGGCACGGTCACGCTCCTCTGGACGCACGATGACATCGTCTATCACCTGTACAGCAGCCTGCCCGCCGATACCTGCCGCAAACTCATCGAGAATCTGCAGTAATTCTCTGCTGATATTGCAAAGAATTGCTATTGCGGCCTGCCCTGCCGCGGTGTTATAATGATAAATTGTGAAAGTGTATAAACCACGCGCATGATTTTCTGCGCGAAAACAATCACGGAGGTTTACTCTTTTGAACAAACATCGCTATACCGCGGCGGCCGTAATGCTCAGTCTTTCGATGCTGACCGGCGTCGCTGCCGCCGATTATTCCGATCTAAAGCCGCACTGGGCCGAACAGGCCATGGAATTCGCCGTACAGTCCAATCTGATGGACGGCATTTCGGAATACACCTTTGCCGCAGATGCACCTGCGACCCGCGCCTGTCTGGTGCAGGCGCTGTACCGCATGGAGCACGCGCCTGCATCTGACACAGCGCTTACCTTTCAGGATGTCGCGGAAGATGCGTCCTTCCTGACCGCGGTTCGGTGGGGTGTATCCAACGGCATCATCACCGGTTACAGCGACACGGTATTTCGCCCCGGCACCTCACTTACGCGCGAGCAGTTCGCCGTTATGCTGCACCGCTTTGCCGAATACAAAAAGCTGGATGTGACGGCACAAAGCGCGCTCTCCGGCTACACGGATGCTTCTTCGATCCATCCGTATGCGCAGACCGCTATGCAGTGGGCCAACGCCGAGGAACTGATCACCGGCACGTCCGCGACCACGCTGTCTCCGCAGCGCACGGTCTCCCGCGCACAGCTGGCGACTATTTTGCAGCGTTTTGCGCCGATGATCTCCTACCAGCAGCGGGAAACCGATGCACCGAAGCCGCCGCAGACCCATTCCTACACAGCCTTCACCACCAAACTGGGCGACGTGACGCGCAGCGAGACCGAACAGGACCTGACCGAAGTCCATCGAGCGACCCGCCGCTACACGGACGGTCAGGGCTGCGCGGTTGAGATGGGGCACTCTGCCGCCGTACTGGACGCACCCGCGCACACAGCCGCGCAGTTTGAGATGAAGGGCACATCCGGCACCGTTCGCTGGTATGACACCGCAGTGTCCTCGTGGAAACAGCAGCCGCTCACTGCGGGTACGCTGCCGAGCGGCATGTACTTTCTGCGGGTGGACGGCGTGGACAGCATTCTCGTCACGCCGATGACCTATGCCGCGCGAGACAACGGCATGATCGAGTATTTCCCAGGCAAAAACGGCTCGCTAAAGATCGAGCGGACAGCTTCCGGCTTCCGGTTCTCCGTGCAGGTTGCGGCTCTTACGCAGGGCACCTACAGCGACTATCTGCTGCTGACTTCTCAGCAGACGCTCATCGACTGGAGCGACCCATCCATGCTCAGCCGCTGGGCGAACTACAGCCTGATCGGCACCAACCGCTGGTGCTACAACGGTTACTACTATACCGCACCTTCGACCTACTATCCGTTCGACGAGAACTATTTCTACTCGCTTCCGGCGGCACATATTGCCGGCAAGATGGCAAACGACACCGATCAGCCGGCCTCCCGCGCGATCGGTCTGGCGATGATCGACCTGATGCGCGAGCAGCAGAACGAGTACGGCTTTATCCCCTCTCAGGCAGGCAGCACCTGGCTCAAGACGGATTACGGCATCGAACCCGGCTACTACGACACCCGCTTCAACACGGATTTCTGGCTGGCGAACATCAACGCAGCCGAAAACTTCGGTGTGACCGGCTGGCTGGACAAGACCCGTAAGTATGCGGATTTTCTCGTCAGCTTTGCCGAGCAGCATCATTTCACCTTCGGGGCCGGCGATGACGAGGGATGGCTCGTGCAGGATTACTGGCACCCGAACGGAGAGTCCTCGCCGACACACGCTTCGCTCAACCATCATGCCGCCGAAGCCGAATTCCTGTACCGGATGGCAGACGCAGTTAAGGAGGACAGCTACGCCGTCCTCGCTGACCGCATGGTGCGCGGCATTGAGCAGAGCGAACTGCTGTGGTACAAGCCGGACGGTGATCTGAACTACTCCTACAAGCCGGACGGCACCTGTTCCGGTCAGGATTATCCGTATTTGACCTACAACGACCTGCTTGAGCTGCAGCGGCTGTATGCAGCCCGGCACGGTCAGGAAAATCCGGCGATCGCCCGTTTGCTGCAGGTCAAGCTGACCTGGATGAATAAAAACGGCGTGACCGGCTACAACAAATAATTTTGGGGACGGAGAGAAATAAACGTGACACCAAATTCATTCGCTTATATCGTCTTTCTGGTGATAGGCGCACTCATTTACCACCCACTGTCACAGAAGGCCAAGAAACCCTTTCTTCTGCTGCTGAGCATCTGTTTTTACGCCATCGGCGGTGTAAAATTTCTGCCGTTGCTGGCGCTGACCGTTGCCTTCAACTTCTTTGCGGCGCAAAAGCTGGAACGCACCGAGCGTAAGCGCGGTCTGCTCACGCTGGTGCTTGTGCTCAACCTCGGCGCACTCGGGTTATTCAAATACCTCGGCTTTTTCGGAGAGCTGCTCGGCTGCACCGGTGTGCAGCTCAGTCTGCCTCAGCTTGCTCTGCCGATCGGCATTTCGTTCTACACGTTCGTCATCTGCGGCTATATGATCGACGTGTACCGCGGTCGTGAAGCCGAGCGCAATTTCCTCGATTTTGCGCTGTTCACCACCTTCTTTCCGGCAATCCTGTCCGGCCCGATCGAGCGCTCGAAGAACCTGCTCCCGCAGATCAAGCAGCCGCGCCGCGCAACTGCGGACGATGTGCGCTTTGCCGCCGAACGGCTCATCGAGGGCACGGTCAAGAAGGTGCTGCTCGCAGATAATCTGGCGATTCTGGTCAACACTGCATACGCTGATCCGGCGCAGTTTTCCGGTCTGGAGCTGGCGTTCGCCGCAGTGGCGTATGCCCTGCAGATCTACTGCGACTTTTCCGCCTACTCCGATATGGCGATCGGCTCCGCGCGGCTGTTCGGCATTACGCTGATGGAAAACTTCCACGCACCGTACATGGCGCAAAGCTCCAAGGAATTCTGGCACAGATGGCACATTTCCTTGTCCACCTGGTTCCGCGACTACTTATATTTCCCGCTCGGCGGCAGCCGCAAGGGCAAAGCGCGCACCTACATCAACGTGCTGATCGTGTTCGCACTGAGCGGCCTGTGGCACGGTGCCGCCATGAAATATGTGCTCTGGGGACTGCTGTTCGGCGTTTTCCAGGTTATCGGCGGCCTGCTGACACCGGCAAAGCAGCGCCTGTGCGCTGCACTGCACATTCCGTGGGACGCAGGCTGGCTGCAGATCATCCGCGTGATTATCACCTTCGGCCTTTCCACGTTTGCGTGGATATTCTTCCGCGCGGATTCCGCTTTGCAGGCGTGTGCTATTATCAAACGCATTGTGACGGCGGCAGGCGCATGCTTCCCGCTTAACCTGACGCATCTCGGTCTGACCGAGCGTGCGCTGCATGTGCTTGCCGTGAGCCTCATCGGACTGGTGCTGACCGACATCATCGGCGACCGGTTCCCGCTGCGGGAAAAGCTGCTGGAGACCGTCTGGCTCCGGTACGCGGTCTGGGTTATCCTGCTGGCAGTGACGGCCGTGTGCGGCGCGTACGGCACCGGATTCAACCCGCAGGAATTCGTCTATTTCCAGTTTTAAGGAGGAATCGCCGTGAAACACATTTTCAAGAGAGAACTGGCGGCCTTCCTTGCCGCTGCGGCAGTGCTCGGCGGTATCCTCGCCGGTGCGACCCATTATCTCACACCGCAGCAGCATGATTACGGCTCGGTCTGGGGCATGTACGAACAGGAGCAGACGGATTCGATCGATGTGCTGTTCTTCGGCTCGTCCGTCACCTACTGCGATGTCGTTCCTGCCGTGTACTGGAAAAACTCCGGTCTGACCGCCTTTGTGCAGGCCGGACCCGAGCAGCCGCTTCCGCTGACGCTGGATTACTTAAAGGAAAGCCTGCGCACGCAGTCACCCAAGGCGGTTTTCGTGGAGTGCACCGGTATAGCGTTCCACAAATACATGGGCTTCACCAAAACCAACATCGGTCAGATGCCGTGGGGCATCAATCGTCTGCACGCGACCTTTTTTAACGCCGAACCCGAAGTCCGCAAGGGACTGCTGTTTCCGCTGTACTTCTATCACGACCGCTGGACGACCCTCAAGAGCGAGGACGTGCAGCCGTACACCGAGGATATGCTGGCCGGCTACACCTTTCTGTCCGGCGGCACGGACAAGGGTCCGGACGACTGCGAAACGGTTGATATTGCCCCCGAGGACTGGGCGCGCAATATGGACGCCCTCGAAGACATTTACGCGCTCTGCCGCAGGAACAATATTCAGCTGGTACTGTACCGTGCCCCGACAAAGCGTCTGCACGATGCCGACTGGAACAGGCTGACCGCGCAGTTTGACGGACGCGAGGGTGTATCGACACTGAATTGCAGCGACTACACCGCGCAGATTGCCGCAGATCCGGAAAACGACTTCTACGACTCACTGCATTACAACTGTGTCGGTGCGGAGAAATTCAGTGTGTTTCTCGCGGACTGGACGAAGAACAATCTCTCGATCTCGCCGGATGAACCGCAGGATACCACGCTGTGGACGGCACGCCTGCAGCATTTCCGCGATTTAACGGCAAATCCGCCGCAGGAGAACACAAACGCATAACAAAAAAGGACTGCTGCACAGGTTTTATCCTTGTGCAGCAGTCCTTTTCTTATGCGCTTATTTCCAGAAATCAGTTTCTTCCTTGATGCCAATGTTCTTCGCGTGAAATACCGGATTCTCACCGCGCTTGCGGCTTGCAACGTAATCATTCAAGCACCTGATTGCCGTGCCGCCAAGAATCAGGATGGTCGGCACGTTGACTACGACGATCATACCCTGCAGCATATCCGCAGTATCCCAGACCAGACCGGCGTTTGCAATCGCACCGATGAACACGATGGCCGTAGCAAACAGGCGAAAGAGGAGCAGCTCATGCTTTTTGATGCTGCGGTGCAGGATGAACTCCAGACAGCCCTCGCAGTATGAGTAGTTGCCGAGCAGCGTGGTGAACGCGAACAGCATCATCGCTACTGCCAGGAACACCGGACCTACCGTGCCGAGCGTGGATGCGATAGCGTTCTGCACATAAACCGCACCGGCGATTTCCTCGGTCGGAACAACGCTGGTGGACAGACACATGAACGCCGTTGCCGTACAGATGAGCAGCGTGTCGATGAATACGGACAGCATCTGCACCAGACCCTGCTTGGCCGGATGGGAAACAGATGCGGTTGCGGCTGCATTCGGTGCAGAGCCCATACCTGCTTCGTTCGAGTACAGACCGCGCTTCACGCCGTACATGATGCAGCTGCCGGAGAAGCCGCCCATCACGGACTGGAAGTCAAATGCGTTGCGGAAGATCGACGCGAACATACCCGGTACATTCCTGATGTTCAGGCAGATAATGAGCAGCGAAACCAGTACATACAGGATACCCATGAACGGAACAAGGATTTCGGTGATGCTTGCCAGACGCTTTGCGCCGCCGAGTACCATTACGCCGAACAGGAACGCCAGAATGACACCGATGAACGCCGGCGTGATAACCGGATGGTAGAACTTGAACACCGAGAACGTGGACTGCAGATTGTACGCCGCCAGCATGTTATAGCCGACTGCATAGATCAGGATGATGAGTACCGAGAAGATGACACCCAACCAGCGCTTGCCGAGTGCATCGCGCATGTAGTACGCAGGACCGCCGTAGCAGCTGCCGTCCGGTGCACGCTTTTTGTAAATCTGCGCGAGCGTAGACTCGATGAAGGCGGTTGCACCGCCGAGCAGTGCGGTTACCCACATCCAGAAGATAGCGCCCGGTCCGCCGAGGCAGATTGCCGTGGATACACCGATGATGTTGCCCGTGCCGACACGCGACGCGGTGGAGATCATGAGTGCGCCGAACGAGGAAATGCTCCCCTCGCTTTCCGGCTTCTCCATGATGACCTTGCACGCGTCCCTGAACAGACGAATCTGGATGAATCTGCATCGGAACGTGAAGTAAATGCCGCTGACTATCAGAAACAACGGCACAAACCACGGCTGATACAGTACACCCGATATCGCTGCGATAACGGAGTTGATCGTTTCCAACATAATTTCTATTCCCTTTCCAAAGTACTTCCGTTACCGGTTGTAGTCAACCGGTAACATTTATTTATTATTATACAGGAATCCGACAGACTTCTCAAGCATAAGTTATACCTTAATAAAATAAGTGTTCCAGTACCCACGCAAACGCCTTTGCCGTGCGGCAGTCCGGCTGCTGAAAATGCCCGCCGCTGTTCCATTCCAGTGTGCAGCTTACGTTTTTCTCCTGCAGGAGCGCATACGCTGCCCGCATGCGGTCACCGACGGCAGCCATCACCGGATTGCGCGTCTTTTCCTCGCGGTTGCCCAGACTGAGATAGACGGCAGCGCTGTGCAGATCATGCGCCTGCATGTACTCCAGAAATTTCGGAAACCACAGAGACGGCGAGGCTGCCGCGATGCCGGAAAAACGGTCGGTCCGATATGCGCTCCACAGGGCAAACAGCCCTGCCATCGAGTACCCGCCGATGATGTATCGTCTGTCTGCGTCCTCACACAGCGGCAGGATTTCGCGGAGCAGTGCCGCAGCACCGTCTCCGAAGTCCTCATGACCGAAAACCGCCGGTGCGCACCACGGAGACAGGTCATTGTTCCAGCTTTCAACCTTGACGGCAATCAAACGGAACGGCTGTGCAGTCAGCCGCTTGATCTCACGAATTTCGTTCTCGATGGCTGGCAGGTCGTGGTCCCCAACCGGCTGCAGCAGCACGTTTTTCGCATTCGGCTCGCCGTATTCGTAAATCCTCATGCAATCCCCTTCTTCTATGCATTTTCGCACTGATTTTACCACAAAATGCACCGCACCGTCAAATTTGCAGCGATTGACAATCCGCGTCCGCAACGGTATGATAGATGCAAAGAGTAAAAGGAGTTTCCGCTATGGGAAAATATATACTGGCGCTCGATCAGGGCACGACAAGCTCACGAGCGATCTTATTTGACAGCGAACAGAATATTCTCGCCATCCGGCAGCATGAGCTGACCCAGCACTATCCGCACGAGGGCTGGGTCGAGCAGGACCCGATGGAAATCTGGTCCACGCAGTATGCAGCTATGCTCGAGGTGCTGGCGGCCGCCGATGTTTCTCCGTCCGATGTGGCGGGCATCGGCATCACCAACCAGCGCGAGACGACCATCCTGTGGGATAAAAATACCGGACGGCCGATTCACAACGCTATCGTCTGGCAGTGCCGCCGCACAGCGGATATTGTGGACAGGCTGGTGCAGGACGGTCTGTCCGGGCACATCCGCCGCACGACCGGTCTGGTTCCGGATGCGTATTTTTCGGGAACGAAAATCAAGTGGCTGCTCGACCATGTGGAGGGCGCACGAGAGAAGGCCGAGCGCGGGGAAATCCTGTTCGGCACGGTGGATTCCTGGCTGGTGTGGAAGCTGACCGGCGGCAAGGCGCACATCACGGACGCGACCAATGCCGCACGCACGATGATCTTCGACATTCACCGTCTGGACTGGGACGATACCCTGCTCCACGCGCTCGATATTCCCCGGGCGATGCTGCCGCGCGTGTGCTCCTCGAGCGAGGTGTACGGTTCTGTTTCCCTGCCGGGCGGCGATATTCCGATTGCAGGCATTGCGGGCGACCAGCAGGCGGCACTGTTCGGTCAGACCTGCTTTGCGGCGGGCGACGCGAAAAACACCTACGGCACGGGCTGTTTTCTGCTGATGAACACCGGCACGACCGCCTGCGAGAGCAAAAACGGCCTGCTGACCACCATCGGCATTCAAATCAGCGGAGAGACGCAGTACGCGCTTGAGGGCAGCGTGTTCGTCGGCGGCGCCGTCATCCAGTGGCTGCGGGATGAGATGCGCTTTTTCTCCGAGAGCCGCGATGCGGAATACTACGCGGGTAAGGTGAAGGACACCGGCGGCGTGTACCTCGTGCCTGCATTCACCGGTCTGGGCGCGCCGCATTGGGATATGTACGCACGCGGCTGTCTCATCGGTCTGACACGCGGCACGACCCGCGAGCACATTATTCGCGCCGCACAGGAGTCCATCGCCTATCAGGTGAACGACCTGCTGACCGCCATGAAGCGCGATACAGGCGTTTCCCTTTCCTCCCTCTCGGTGGACGGCGGTGCCAGCCGCGACAGCTTCCTGATGCAGTTCCAGAGCGATATTTCGGACTGCACGATTCGCCGTCCGGTCATCCGCGAAACGACCGCGCTCGGCGCATGCTATCTTGCCGGACTCGCGACCGGTGTGTGGCACAGCCGCGAGGAGCTGAAGCAGCTCTGGCGGTGCGATACGCTGTATGCGCCCTCGATGGACGAGAATAAACGCCGCAAGCTGCTCTCCGGCTGGGATAAGGCGGTTGGACGGTCGCTTGATTGGGCGGAGCATTAAAAAACAGCACAAACAAACCCGAAGTACAGGCGCAAAACCTGCACTTCGGGTTTTGTATTTAAGGCGACACCGCACAATTAAAGCGGCGGCTCCTTGTGCAGGCTCCGGTCGCACTGCCGCGGTGCCTTAATCTGGTTTAGTAGTTCGCTTGAATCCATGCGGGCAGCTGCTCGATATTCAGCAGCACATCATCGGCGCCGGCCTCGAGGAACATCTGCCGCGCACGGTCAAGTGCGGCCTGCTTTTTCTCAGCGGAGAGTGCCTCATAGGCTACCTGCGTCATGCCCATCACACTGCTGCCCTCGAGCACGCCGAGCGAGCGGACACCGGCGTTCCTGCCCTCCCGGATGTCGGATACAGTGTCACCGACCTTGACGACCGCCTGTACGGACGGGTCGAGATACGGCTTGAAGCCCATTTCTCCGAACCGCAGGGCCCGCAGGCGCTGGTTGGCGGCATAGCGTGCATGGCGCACCGGAATGCCGCCTTCCTGCTCGAGTTCCTACATCGCCTTGGCGAACGCCATGACCGCGTGCGTCGGAGGAGTAAAGCGCCACTTGCCGTCCGTGTTCATGCTCTTCCACTGCTCGTACAGGTCGAGCGACAGCGAGCGTGCCTTTCCGCGGCTCTGCTCGAGCTTCTCGCGGCGTGCGAGGATGAAGGCGAAGCCGGGTCCCCCCTGAATGCACTTGTTGGCACTCGAAATCAGGAAATCAATGCCGTAATCCGCAACCGGAATGTCAACGCCGCCGAAGCTGGACATGGCATCCACGATAAAGGTCTTGCCCGCAGCCTTAACAACCTTGCCGACCGCCTCAATATCGTTGAGGATACCGCTCGTGGTCTCGCTGTGCACCATGGACACATGCGTGATGGACGGATCCGCGGCAAGCAGTTCGGCAATGTGCGCCGCGTCCGGCTGAAGTGTATTCGGCTGCTCGTACAGCGTGCAGGCAATGCCCGCATGACGGCAGATATCGGTCATGCGCAGACCGTATGCGCCGTTTGCCGCGATGAGCACCTTCTCGTCCGCACCGATGACGCTTGTCAGCACGGATTCCACACCGAATGTGCCGTTGCCCTGCACGAGCACAGCGGTGTACTCCGGTGCGGCTACATGGCCGAGAAGCAGCAGCCCGTCGCAGATACGGCAGGTAATCTGCTTGTAATCATCATCCCAGGTACAGTGGTCGAACAGCATCCGCTCCTTGACCGCCATGGTCGTGGTAAGCGGTCCCGGCGTGAGCAATTTATATTCCATAATTGATTTCCTTCCTGAATTTTATAATCAAGCTATATACCAGCTATTTTCGCGCGCCAGCGCGTATTCAATAGAATTTGCTCTGCAAATTCCAAAAAAGCGAGAGCATGTATCTCGCTTTTTGGACTTTAATCGGGGTAAAGTTTCTGTATAGGAACTTTCAGACAACTTTGGAACGGTCTACGATCCGTTCCTCCTGTCGGCGAAACTGTAAGGTTTTTTTACGGCTTAGCAGCCTCGGAAATCTCCTGATGATGCTTATACAGTTCAAAGGTCAGCGGCTCGGAGAAAGTCTTGGGATATGCGGACTTGTTGGCAGCGTCTGCACTCTCGCCCTCATACAGCGGGTTCGGATAGTTCGTCTGCACCCCCTTTGAGGTGTGTTCCTCGTGGTAAGTTTAATATTACATTTTTCGTCGAAAAATGAAATGCGGTTGCCACTTTACAAAAACGGTATATCGTGGTATTATAATCTATACCACGGTAAGGGAGGTTTCGCCATGGCTGTTGACAAAAAGGGCACAAAGCAGATTGCGGCCAACAAAAAGGCATGGCATGACTACTTTGTCGAGGAAAAGTATGAAGCGGGCATCGAGCTTGCGGGTACCGAGGTAAAGTCCATCCGTTTGGGACAGATCAATCTCAAGGATTCCTACTGTTCGTTCAAGGACGGTGAGATTTTCGTGCGCGGCATGCACATTTCGCCGTATGAAAAGGGCAATATCTTCAATAAGGACCCGTTGCGCGTGCGTAAGCTGCTCATGCACAAGCGCGAGATCGTCAACCTGTTCAGCAAGACCAAGCAGGACGGCTATTCGGTCATTCCGCTGGCGGTTTATTTCAAAAGTTCGCGCGTGAAGATTGAAATCGGTTTGTGCAAGGGCAAAAAGCTGCACGATAAGCGTGACAGTATCGCCGCACGCGATGCAAAACGCGAGATGGACCGTGCGATGAAAGAGCGTAATCGTTAATCAAAAAATGGAAAAGCTGAGAGCAGAATCATTCTCTATTCTCAATTTTCCATTCTCCATTTCAAAATGGGGCCGTAACGGGTTCGACGGGGGTGTTGAAGCCGGGATAGCGGGCCGCAGTGGGGATCTGCGATAAAAGCTCCAACTGTTTATAAATTAAACAACAACAATTATACTCTTCAGGCTGCCTAATTAGGCTTAGCCCGTCGGCTCAGAGAGGACCACGGCTCAGAGACCCGGCGTCGATTAGTGGTGAACGTGTACGAGGTAAGAGTTGCCCTCGTCATGTAAAATGACTCTACCAAAACGGTAAGCCTGTTTGCCGGCGTGCCGCGGCGGGAATCTTAATCGACAAACTGCGCCCGGAGAAGTCCTCGTGGATGCGCTTTCGGACAGGGGTTCAACTCCCCTCGGCTCCACCAAATCAAGATAATCCGAACCTTTTTCCAATAGGGAATGGGTTCGGATTTATCATTTATTTAGACGAGATAGTATAAAGTAAAACGGCGGCGGTATGTGTGGTACATACTGCCGCCGCTGTTATTTGGAATTGTCCCCCTGTTTTTGCTGCTGTGCTTGCCATTCGGCAAAGGCCCGCTTGCCCTCGTCACTTTCAAAATAGCTTTGCATATCTGGAAGCAGACAGCGGGCAATCGCCTCTAATTCATAGTCAGGTATCTTTTTGGATGGTAGTGCTTCTTGCGCTGTGTCAAGCTGGCCTCCCTCCTTTGAGGCACTATTGTATTGTCGATAGTTGATAATGTTTTTGACTGCCCCGGCTTCATCGGTAATGGAGATTGTCTTTTCATAGGTGAGCGGTGCGCCGCGTACCAATGCTTGCGCTTCGACTTCCGTTGTCTGCCATATTTCCGGCCTTTTCACACCCCGGCTTGCCCGGTACAGATTAAAGCCGGGCGGGTACAGGTGCAGCCGCGCCCCTTTGATAATCGCTTTCTTTCGGCGCTTGCCCTGTGCATCTGTTATTTCCGCCTCGGCTATCTGTCCTTTTGCATTTCCGACGCGGAGCGCTTCCGATAATTCCATATCACCCAGATATGCGGTTAGGTACAAGCCGGGGTTGTCAATCCCTTGTAGGCTTTTGGTCTTGGTAAATCCATGCCCCCAAATTCGCGCCATATCTGCATTAGGAATGAAAGGAGCTTTTTCCGGGAACAGAAAGAGGCAATGCAAATGCCATGCGCCCCGCCCTTGCGGTTCTGCCGCCGTGATATATTCCGCAGGTCGGTATTCATGCTTTTTGAGGTAATACCGAAATCGCTGCCAGAAACGGCGGAAATCTTCGTAGACGCGCCTTTCATCCCGCATATTTTCTTTATATGTCAGCGTTACCCACAATGCCGTTTCCGGGGCTGTTAAATTGGCATTGATTAAGTCGCGCAGCTTGCGGAGCGATTGTGCAACACTGGCTTTGCTGTCTGCCCGGTTTGCGGAATGACAGAACTCTTTGACTTCGCCCGTTCGCTTATCAACATATAAGTCGGCGTTTACCTTTTCAATGACAGCACATGGAGTGGAACGCATATAGCGAACTTCAATCACATTCCCGCATCGTTTGACCGTCACAGGCGTTTCCGCCGTGTCTGGCCGCACATCCGGGATTCTGTCAATGTTCATAAAATATCAAGTTAAGCCGCCTGCGGCGGCGGGCGGTTCGGCGGCTCTCGCGCTGCTTCGCCGCCCGCTCCGCCCATTTTAACGGCTCATTGCCTCTTGAATCGCCTTGTCCAAAGCATCCATGCTCTGCACCTCTGCAATTCTGATTTTCTCGATACCAACGCCATCAATATAAAGATGCCCCTCACGCTTGCTGCACTGTGTAATGGATTCTGCAAAATCATCCGGGAACAACATCCTCCGCCCCTCACGGCTGAGATTGCCAAGAGCAAGGCAGCATTGAAAGTTATCTCTCGCCCCGGCAAAATAGGCAGCATCCGGCCTCTGGATTCCGACAATAGGAAAGAAGCGATATGCCCGCCCTAGCATGAGCAGCTCCGCGAGCCTCGCCTTTGCCTGCTCGGCGGTTTTCTTATCCAAGGATAGAAGAAAGCTGCCCCACTCATCAATGATAAGATATTGGGGCGCACCCGCTGTGCCGCTTTCCTGCTGCTGCTTGAACGCCGCATAGTAATCTTCCAAGCCTTGCTGACAGTCTGTGTAACCGTAATATCTGGGTTTGTCCGAAAGATTGCGAAAGTCAAATTGCTTAAAATCAAGCAGCCAGATATTCGCGTCCGGCTGGAATCGTGCAATTTTTGCAAGCAGGATTTTTAGGGCAACAGTTTTTCCCGTGCCTGTCGCACCGACAATCAGCATATTGATTATGTGCTTCACATCAATGCTGCCGGAAGCCGAATCATCGGGCGTAAATAACGCAGGTCGAACATATTTCTGTGGGAGAAAATATAGAAGGGTATAGTTTATATTACGCCCGTACTCCATGCGGAAGATTCCACCCATTGTTACCTTTAGCCACTCATAATGGCGGTCAAAATCCGGCAGTGACAGTCCTTTATTTCTGACCTTCAAAATCAAGCCATGAGGCTTGTCCTTATCCCGTTTGACGCTGATAAGCACAGGGTATTCGTTTTGCGCATTATGCAGGCCGCAACGCCGCACGGCGCGGTCGAAGCGCCGTTTCAAAAGCGGCGGTGTACGAATGACTTGAACAAGGCAGATAGCCACAGTCAAGACGAGGGCAAATGCAACAGCATAGAAAGTGAAATTATCGTTTTGAAATATTAGGTTTTTTACTTGCTCCATGTAAAATTCCTTTCCGGGCAGACATAGGAAAACCTATGCCTGCCCTATATTTTTATTTGCTGTTAAGGGTAACGATCTGGGCGGTCTGGGCGGCAGCGGTCATACCGATACCGCTACCATTGCTGGAAAAAAGACTCACAGCGCAGTCGGGAATCTGTACAAACAAAGGCTTACAGTTCATAACAGCTTCCTCAATTTCCCCATCAGAGACGTTTGTCAGCGGGTCGTGGTCATACTTGACTGTAAGAGGGGCGAGGCGCGCGCCTTGCAGTGCAAGGGTCAACTTTACGCCGGTTCGCGCAGAAAGTTTTCTCCCGTCCTCATAGGGGAAAATATCAGCCTTTCCCGTCAATACAGCATAGTCATAGCCGGCATTAACAGCAGGCAAATCAACATTCAGTTTGTAGGGCATTGTGTGCTCCTTTCTCCCCGTCAAGCCGATAGAACAGCTCTGTGTTATGATTTAGTTCATGACGATTTTCTGGGGAACTCCTTCCTCAAAGATAATCGTTGCAGCGCAATCGCTTTCGATGCAAAATGCCGTAAACTCTGCCTCGCCCACTTTTCCAGCCGCCAGTTTAGCTGTGGCAGCGCTATCAGCGTAGAGAATAAGCGTTCGCCCGTCATCGGTGGGAATAAGTTGGATTGTGGTGATTTTCTTTTTCTGGGACATATAAGGTCTCCTTTCTGCGTTGGTGTCAGCTTCACACCAACGCATGTTTTACAAGGCTTGCCTCGTAGAGTGATTGTAGCAAAAATCCGTATCAAATCAATAGGAGTTGGATTATCTGCAACAGTGTTTCCAAATCTGCAACAAGCACTCGACTAATAGTGAGGAAAAGCCTATAATTTATTCAGAAAGGATGTGCTTGTTATGTCAAATTTTGATGAAGAAAAACTACTTCAAATCGCTTCGCGAATAAAAGAAGTGCGAGAGAGTAAGAACTTGACCCAAGGAGAATTGGGCAGACTGATTCATGCCGATAAATCGAAAGTATCCAGAATTGAAAATAATAGCCGTTCTGTTGCATTATCAGATATTGTGGATATTGCCAAAGCATTAGATGTAAGATTAGAGTATTTATTGGGTATAGACTCATGTATTGATGAAACATCAGAATGCATAGAAACTCTTGTTCGTTCGTTTACTAAAATCACAACAACTAAAGCATATACCGACAACATCAAAAAGAGTGCATTGTGTGATGTTGAGGATGCGGTATTCTGCATCGATGAAGATTATCTGATGTTGGTTGGTCGGAATAGTATCTTTTTCCTGATTAAAGATATTGCTACTGCGGAGAACGCAAAGGGACATGTATCACCAAATGTCTACACTAAAATGATTGATTATGCTAAGCAAAAATTTTGCAACACTAAAGAAGGCTCCGAGAGCAAATATTTCCTTATTTCTGGTGAACAAATGACAAAAATCATCAAGAATGCTGTCATACATCAAAAATGGGGAGAGGAACTTTTTCAAGAATTAGGTATTTCAAAACCGTTAGATGGACAATCACTCCCCCATCCGTTAAAGCTAAACATCACTAACGATAACCAAGAATAAAAAAGACAGCCCCTACGGTCTTAATCCGTAAGGGCTGCTTTTCATTCACTTTTCTCTATTAACTGGTCTAAGCTGATGTCCAGTGCTACAGAAATTCTATAAAAGGTATCCACGCTGAAATTGTAGGCAACCTTTTCGCTCTCAATCTGTCGCATAAAGTCATGTGAGCGACCAATTCGTTCTGCCAATTCCGCAGCCGTTAGGCCGCGCTGTTTACGATATTTCTTAATATTACGCCGTATCGTATTATAAATATCCTCATCGAATACAAGCTGTTTCATTTTGTGAGCCACCACCTAACGAAAGTGTACCCAAATTTATTAGAAATGTATGTTAGGCAACGCCTCACAAATAGTGATTGCACCAATGAAAAATATGTGTTAGACTAAAAACAGCAATCTTCGGCAAAATATTTATTTAGGGAGGAAGAAAGATGAAGAAGCGTATTTTATCTCTTGCGCTCGTCCTTATGCTTTGCTTGGGAATGAGCGTTCCCGCCTTGGCCGCTGATTCTGCCACGGTGGGGCAAGTAAATACAATCAGTTTAGGCTTTAACGGACTGGCAGTTGTAGATGCCAATGGAACACTTTGGGTAAGTGATCCAGACTATCAGGATTTAGGACTGGAAAACCGCGGAACTTCACCAGTGTTCACGAAAATTATGGAGAATGTGCGCACAGTGAGTTGTGAAGCGTCAGAATACGCTGTTGTGAAAACTGATGGTTCGCTGTGGACTTTCGGACATGGTTACTATGACAAAAATTATAACTACATTAAGCGCTTTACTTCTAAAAAAATCATGGACGGAGTAGTTTCTGTCAGTGCGTCTAATGATACTTATGATACTTATGCCGCAATCAAAGAAGACGGTTCTCTCTGGATGTGGGGAGGGAATTTATCCGGGCAGTTAGGGAATGGCACTACAAATGATTCCGCTGTTCCTGTCCGTGTTTTGGAAAATGTTGTTGCTGTCAGTTGCGACGGCTCTAATACGGCCGCAATTAAGAAGGACGGTTCTCTCTGGATGTGGGGTGCTAAATCCGGATTATGCAACGAATATTATGATGGAGATTCACTTCAAACCGTACCGATTAAAATTATGGAAAATGTTCGTTCTGTGAACTGTGGCGGTCATGTGACAACCATTGTCAAGACGGATGGCTCTCTTTGGGTCTGGGGCTTTAATGCGAGTGGACAGATGGCAAACGGAAGCGCCGGTTGGGATACCTATAAAACGCCTTGCAAAGTGATGGACAATGTGGTGTCAGTTGGCAACAATTTAAGTGTGTCTGCTGCCGTGAAAGCAGATGGTTCACTTTGGATGTGGGGTGAAAATGACTGTGGAAATGTCGGCAACGGCTATAGCGGGACGGATTACTCTACACAGGGCATCCCATACCAGTTGACCCCTTGTAAAGTGTTGGATAGTGTTGCAGCGGTCACTTGTGGCAGTTTGAGTGTTGCAGCGGTTAAAACAGACGGTTCTGTTTGGTTCTGGGGGCGCTCCAGTTACTTGAACGGAATCGGAAATGACAAAGACCCCTATGACTTTGCAATGCAGACTACCCCCGTTCAGTTGAAAGGCATAACCGCTAAAATATCTTCTTCCGCCTCTACATCTAAGCCTACTCCGACACCCACTCCCAGTGTTACGGCAGAAAAAGTCGGCGGATTCAGCGATGTAGTGAAAACAGATTATTTTGCGGATTCTGTCTTGTGGGCAGTCGATAAGGGTATCACAGCAGGAACATCTAAAACAACCTTTTCCCCGAATAGCACCTGCACCACGGCGCAGATTTTAACTTTCCTCTGGCGGTCACAGGGTTCGCCCGAACCGACTAGCAAGACGAACACATTCACCGACATAAAGGAAAGCGACTATTTTTATAAGGCCGCGTTGTGGGCGAAAGAAAATAATATCGTTTCCAGGGATAGCACTGTTTTCAATGGAAATACCCCTTGCACTCGCAGTTCGGCGGTTCTTTATATCTGGCGTGCGACAGGCTTCCCCGCTGTGGAAAAGAGCAGCAGCTTTACCGATGTAGCTGCCACCACGATTTATGCGCCTGCTGTTGATTGGGCGGTTGAACAAGGCGTGACAAGCGGCACAAGCAAAACAACTTTCTCCCCCGATACCACTTGCACCCGCGCCCAGATCGTGACTTTCCTGTATCGAGCATTTTCTAAATAAACCTTTATTGTTTCAGAGGCGGTCAGAGTAGTTACTTTGACCGCCTCACTTTACGCTATATTCGTGTTGACTATTTAACTCGTATATTGTATCATAAGGAAACGGAAAAGGAGTGTTGACTATGCAAGAGGTAGCGCAGCGGCTTAAATCTCTGCGGGAAAGTGTCGGCTTGTCGCAGGCTAAATTGGCCGCGCTGATGGGCGCAACACAGGCCAGTGTGAACCGCTATGAAAACGGACAGTCCTCCCCGCCGCTAAAGATTTTGCGGTGGTATGCCGATTTTTTTGATGTTTCCTTGGATTATATCTTTGCCAGAACGGAGCAGCCTGAGGGAAAGCTATATGAGCATAAGCCGAAAGTGGTGGAAGCTATTACACAGGACAACAAGGAACTACGGCAGTTTGTCGATATGTGCTTTGACCCGGCTTCCCCGGTTAGTGAAAAATTACGGGAAACACTGACAAAGCTGTTGGAAGAACAGCGAAAATAAGGCGGGAGTTTCCCCTTGCGGAGAATATTCAAAAGATCTCCGCCCGTCAAGGTTAAAATGAACTGGCTACGCCAGACCTTGACAAACGGAGATTTTTGAATAGCAGGACATCAAGGGAAACGCCCACCAGTGAGGCGGGCAAGCCACCCACAGAGTAACGAAAGGTTGTGCAGATATGAAAGCTGTAATTTACGCCCGCTATTCTTCCGACAGTCAGCGTGAGGAAAGCATAGAGGGGCAGCTTCGGGAGTGCAAGGAATACGCCGAGCGCAACGGCATAACAGTGTTAAGCACCTATATTGACCGTGCATTGTCCGCGAAAACAGATAACCGCCCGGATTTCCAACGCATGATTAAGGACAGCGCGAAAGGACTTTTTGACATCGTGCTTGTCTGGAAGCTGGACAGATTCGCCAGAAACCGCTATGATAGCGCCCACTACAAAGCCATTTTGAAGAAAAACGGCGTTAAGGTGGTATCGGCAAAAGAGGCTATTGCAGAGGACAGCACTGGTATTTTGCTGGAAAGTCTGTTAGAGGGGTACGCCGAGTTTTATTCCGTTGAACTGTCCGAGAAGATACACCGAGGGCAGAAAGAAAACGCCCTAAAGGGGTTGAACAACGGCGGCGGTATTCCGTTGGGGTATGTGCTGGGAAGTGATAAACGATTGGCGGTTGACCCCATGACCGCGCCCGTGGTGTTGGAGATTTTTACCCGCTATGCCGACGGCGAAACCGTCCGTGCTATCGTGGAATCTCTCAATGAGCGAGGTTTGCAGACCAAGCACAACAAGCCGTACAGTTTAGGCAGCTTCAACGCCATCTTGAAAAACAGAAAGTACATAGGCGAGTATCGGTATCAAGATGTAGTTATCCCCGGCGGCGTTCCCGCTATTGTTCCGCAGGAACTATTTGACCGGGTACAAGCACGCATAGCACGGAACAAACGCGCCCCGGCTATGAGTAAAGCGGATGAAGCCTTTTTGCTGACAACGAAGCTGTTTTGCGGCAAGTGTGGGCGGCTGATGGTAGGCGAAAGCGGTACAAGCCATACCGGGAAAAAGCACTACTATTACAAATGCGGAAGCGCAAAGCGGAAAACCGGCTGCACCAAAAAGGCGGTAAAAAAGGACTGGATAGAAAATTTGGTGGTCGAGCGTACCATGCAAATGATATTTGATGATACAACGCTTGGCGCAATCGCAAATATGGTGCTTGATGTGCAAGCGCGGGAAAATACCTCTCTGCCCGTTCTAAAGGCGCAGTTGGCGCAGACCGAGCAAGGCATACAAAATATGTTGAACGCCATTCAGCAAGGAATTTTCACCGCTTCTACAAAACAGCGGTTGGAGGAATTGGAAGCCACTAAGGAGCGGCTGACGGTCAGCATCTTACAGGAAGAACTTCAAAAGCCGCATCTTAGCAGAGAACAGATTTTATTTTTCCTGCAATGCTTCCGCGCCATTGATACCACCAAGCAGGAGCAGCGGCAGCGCTTGATTGATAGCTTTGTCAACGCGGTTTATGTGTACGATGATAAAATCATTCTGACCTTTAACTATCAAGACGGAACGGAAACAATCACTTTAGACAATATAAACGGTTCGGATTTGGAAGCAGTGTCTCCACCAAACCAACACAAAACCGACGGTTTAAGCCGTCGGTTTTACTTTTATCTGCAGCAAATAATATTTTTGTGAGAATGCGATTTTGCGTTGCAGCAATTTGCAGCCATTGACCGGACCGCGTCAAGTAAAGTTCGCAAAAAGGCTCCTGAAAAATGAAGTTAAGCTACTGTAGCCGCAATGGATTCATGGCTTATGTAGGCTCTGGAAACAGACCTGTCCTCGGCGTATTCCATGAGATACGTTGTCACCAGGCGAACATAGGAACTTTCATTCGGAAAGATTTCAACCACGCTGGTACGTCTCCGAATTTCATGATTCAATCTCTCAATCATGCTGGAAGATGAGATTTTTCGCGCATCCAGCATTGGGAATGCATAGAAGGCCAGAGAATCTTCCAATTCGTCTTCAAGGCACTGAACCGCTTTCGGAAAGCGCTTGGCATAGGAGTCGATCACATCATATGCGCGCTTTCTGGCGAACTCAGCCGTAGGCGCCAGCCAGATTTCCTTGAGTGTCTCAGCAAAGGCTTTCTTCTCTTTCTGCGGCACATAGGCCAGAATATTCCGCATGAAATGCACCTTACAGCGCTGCCACGAGGCGCCGGGAAAGGACTCACGGATTGCCGAAACCAACCCGGAGTGAGCATCGGAAATGATAAGCCTTGGCGTGGACAGACCACGGTCTTTCAGATTCTGAAACAGCACTCCATAGGAACTTCTGGATTCTTCGGTCATGGGTTCAACGGCAATGATGTCTCGATGTCCATTTTCGTCCACACCACACACGATAAGCACCGCCATGCTGACAATTCTGCCATCTACACGAACTTTTTCGTACAGTGCATCCACCCACAGAACCGGGTACACCGTACCGGCAAGAGAGCGATTACGGAACTCCTCGACCTGCTCATTCAGCCCTTTTGTCATCTCACTGACCTGGCTTCTGGATAGATTTTCAATGCCGAGGCTATGCGCCAGCTTCTCCATTTTCCGGGTAGACACGCCTTGCACAAAGGCTTCCTGCACCACCTGTACGAGCATCGCTTCACTGTGCTTGCGCTCCGTGACGAAGAACGGAATGTAGCCGACCTGACGAATCTTGGGCACCATGAGGTACATCGTGCCCATTCGGGTATCCAGACGGCGAGGACGATAACCGCTGCGGTATCCGCTCCTGCCGTCCGTGCGCTGACTTTTCTCTGCGCCCAGCTGCTGATCGACCTCAGCCTCCATGAGGTGTATACACAGCCATTCCAGCATGCTCAGCATCGGATCCGGCTGCGTCACACATTGCAGCAGCAATTCTGTCAGATTTGTGGTACTCTTTTTGCGAGCCATCAGGGTTTCTCCTTTACATCATGATTTTTTCGGCAACTATCATTTTACAGGAGCCCTGATGGCTTGTCTATTGCCTATTTGCTTTTGCGAACTTGATTATACGCTATCAACGTTTCGGCTCGTTCCGAAACTTCCCGCTACTTCTATTATCTCACGTGGCAGGAGGTGCAGGAGGTTTGACGGTTACGTTTGGTCATGCGGATGGATGGCAATTCAAACTAAAGTCACATCCTAACAGAAATAAAGAGATCAGCAGCCTGCGAACTGCTGATCTCTTTATGCTCTCCATATCCTAAATCACAGATTTTCTGCTATTACTCGGTTCATATCCGAATAAGAATTCCAATACTCGTTTTTTGCCTTTACGCCTGCGTAAATAACCAGCCGTTTCAGCAGCTTCATAATATCCTCTGCATGCATTTTTGTCTTACGGAAAATCCAGTCGTCAGTAACAGACACGATTTCATGTGCCGCTACATTTCGAACGTCGCTCTCCACAGCTCTCATTCGATGCAGGTCATCCACCAGTTCGGTGTTACTCGACATCTGCTCAAAGATTTTCATTATCGGCATAGATCCAATAAACTCTTCCTTAATCTTTAAATCTCCAAATCCCTGTTGCAGCGCATGCATAATCTTTTTACCGACTTCACTCTTTTGCATGACATCGGCGCTAATTCGATATGCACCGATATTGGTTTTATAGCAAAACTGCTCCGGAGTAATCTTCAGCTGATCTTTTAGACACATTTCAAACAAATCCAGTACTACCGGAGTCAATCCGCGCAGAAAATCCGAATAATTGCCCTGCTGCATTTTAATCTGCAGGCTCAGTACGTATTCAAACAGCTGACGCTGATCGCCCATTTCAATCGGCTGAAATTTATGATCAATGCCCTGCATTGCCTTGGCGTAACCACGCTGATCAAGCTGTAAACGGCATTCCGCCGCACGGAGCATACTCATTGTATTCTCCGGGATGAAATCCGCAATATCCTGTGCGAGCAGCAGTGCTGCCTTGTAATCATAAGCATCCAGCAATCGCCGGATGCTTTCTTTTTTTATCTTGACAAGCAGATGCTCACCCTTCACTTCATGACAGCGATTATTAAAATCCGCTTCATTATCCTGATTGCACTCCCAGAACGTCTCAACATCGTAGTCTTTCGGATCCTCATCCTTCGGATTTTCCCGTCTGTTGGGGGTCGATACCTGAACTGCCTGCATCGGATACTGCGCCAGAACAGAAATAACATTCAGTGCGCTCTTCATCGCCGGTGTACCGGAAGACAGGTTGACAAGCAGTGTACTGCCCGGGTTTTCATTGTGAATTTCCCGAAGCAGCTGATCGAAATCCGTATAGAAGGTATCGAACAGCTGAACCTGCGTCAGTTCATCTCGTTCAATCTGATGGATTTCCATTTTACAGCCCAGCTGCTGCTGCAGTTTTTCTAAGCTCAAGCGATAGCGGTCATCCTGTCTGCTGCGTTCGAGCATTTCGTGCGATAAATACAAGTAAACTTTTTCCGGGCGATATACGCGGCATATATGCAGCACCGCACCATCATGAAAACTTGCAATCGGGTCATGACCGCCAACAGGCGTAAACAAAACATAAGACATTATTTTCCGTCCCTTCTTCTATATAATAACGACTTCTTCCTCGTCGAAATTCGGCGGATCACCCCACACATACGTTTCGCTCGCACCGCGCAGCCAGTATATCTTCACGTGATCCTCATCATGAACAATATTATCCATTCCTACGCACAGCTTGTCAAACTTTTGATCAGTCAGCCACGCCTCGAAGGCAGATTTCTGTACACGTCGGCCAAAGCTCTCCAGATACTTTACCATGCGCAGGCGCTGCTTATTGTCGGGAATATCATAAATGATAACCGCAAGATGTCTTTTCTCATGTGGTTTCTCTGCTTCCGTACCGAAATAATCTTCTTTTGCGCTCATTTTTGTCACCACGCTAACGAATAATCACCGGCTGATAAAGCGATGCATTCCTCTCCTCTACTGCCTTTGTGAAATCCACGCTTTGCAGGTAAAAACACCTGCGCAGCGAAGTAGATACATCCTTCAAATATTTCGAGGTGCTTTCAAACTTTCCTTCCATCTTCCGGATAAAGATACGCATCCCCTGCGCGGTAAGCAGGATGCCGCCAGTCTCCTCATCCGGCTCGAAATGCTCCGGCTGAATTTCATTGCCCTGCACCAGACTCATCACCACAGAATCTACAACAACTGCTCGCCACTCCTCCATCAAGTCGCTCGCCAGTGCCGGATGGCCACTGTGCAGCTGATGGCAGAAACCAATATACGGATTCATGCCGCGGTTTTCTATCTCCGCATAAATCTCATACATGAGCAGAGTATACCCCAGGCTGAGCATGGCATTGAACGCATCCCGTGGCGGCTGCCGGTTTCGTCCTTCAAAGGCAAACTCCGGGCGCACCAGTGCAGACAGCCCCGAAAAATATGTTCGTGCTGCCATTCCTTCAATGCCCATCAGTTCATCAATTTTCTGCGCACGTTCAACGCGGTGCTCCAGCTGCTTCATCGTCTTGATTTCATCGTTATCGATATCTGACATTCGATTGCGGCGATATCGTCTCAAAATGACGCATTGGTTATGTATTTTCGCTGTAACAATCTGCTTTGCCATTGTCAGGCAGAATACCGGATCATCGCAGGCATAAATCTGGCTTTTCAGCCGTTCGCCATTCACATGGCGGGTTGAACTGAGCTTGCCATAATATGCACCCTTACCCGAAAAATAGTTGAGCGTGATACCGCGGCGCAGACATTCCTGCATACAAGGTGTTGTAATCGAAGAATTACCAAATATCGTAATGCTTTCCAACAGTTCCTTCGGTAGCTTCCGAACCAAACCGTTTTTCTGTTTCACGCAGAAATAGCCGCCCTCGACCGAAATAACTGCACCGCTCTCATTGACGTATAAACAGCTCATACTGCACCGCCTTTCTTTTATCCGTCCCCTTACGGGGATTAGTTGTTTTTAATTTCTCAGCTTGACGCAATCTTTATGATGATTCTTGGTTTCCGTCCCCTTACGGGGATTTGTTGTTTTTAATAGTGGTGTGAAAAGTGTAAAAGAGAGTCCATCGTGTTTCCGTCCCCTTACGGGGATTTGTTGTTTTTAATACATGAATGTTTCTACACTGGGATGTACTGCTTCTTTTCCGTCCCCTTACGGGGATTAGTTGTTTTTAATGTTTTCAAGGTGCTTTGGGCGGTGTTTCCGACCTGCGTTTCCGTCCCCTTACGGGGATTAGTTGTTTTTAATTATTGCACTACTACCATTAAGACAGAAGATGGAAAGTTTCCGTCCCCTTACGGGGATTAGTTGTTTTTAATGGTAAACGGCAAGGCTGGTAAACTTCCAGCGATTTAGTTTCCGTCCCCTTACGGGGATTAGTTGTTTTTAATTGCAGAGGAATACATATTGAAATATGTAAAATTTGGTTTCCGTCCCCTTACGGGGATTAGTTGTTTTTAATCTATCAAGGCTGACTATGTGAACACTCTGTTCGGTTTCCGTCCCCTTACGGGGATTAGTTGTTTTTAATCAAACGAATCTGAGAGGAGAATAAACCATGAACATTAGTTTCCGTCCCCTTACGGGGATTAGTTGTTTTTAATATTATGCTCGATGACGTGTTCGCTATTTACGGCGGGTTTCCGTCCCCTTACGGGGATTAGTTGTTTTTAATTGAATTTTACAAGCCGCGCAACGGCGGTTAATGGTAAGGTTTCCGTCCCCTTACGGGGATTAGTTGTTTTTAATAGAATCTCGGCAAGATTGACAAGGCTGTTGCAGACTGTTTCCGTCCCCTTACGGGGATTAGTTGTTTTTAATCCCGATACTATTGTATCGTATGTTTGCGGATTTTGCAGTTTCCGTCCCCTTACGGGGATTAGTTGTTTTTAATCGCATTATTAACAATAATCGTAATTATGTCACGATGTTTCCGTCCCCTTACGGGGATTAGTTGTTTTTAATTTGTCCGCGAGAATATGATTGATTTTCTGCAAGAAGTTTCCGTCCCCTTACGGGGATTAGTTGTTTTTAATTAAGGAATGCTTTGACCGGGATGGCGGTATTTGCCGGTTTCCGTCCCCTTACGGGGATTAGTTGTTTTTAATCCTGTCCTTAAAATCCCCCGTCACACAAGGAGTTTTTCGCCGGTTTGCGGCGCAAAATATTTTCGAGCGGTTTCTTCCCGAAAATATCTTGCGTTCGCTTTTTTAACCGACAAAATTGTTTCAAATTTGCGCTATATCAACTGCATAACGCATATAAATTCCCTTTGAAATACCTTGCGGCGGAAATTTATTGAATTGACAAGGTGCATGCACCCATTTCGTACAATCTGCCGTCATACTGAGTGCATTTCAGCATATGCGGCGAAACGCCAAGCCCAGCATCTTTGTAGTGCTTATGCTGCGCACGAACCTTCGGCGCGATTGTTGCATTGATAATCTCACTGACACACTTCACGCCATTTTCACCCAGAAGCGGGTAAGATACCGTTTTGGAGACATAACCGCAACCGCCGCCTAAATATAGATTACCACCGCCGCTGATCCCGTTCAAGGGAAATTTCTCTAAAAAGCACTTATCATAGTTCTGCGCGAAAATCGTTGCCGCCTGCACAATCTGTTTGGTCGAATACGGAAAATATTCCGGATTGATCGTCATCGGGAAGCGAATGTCCGTTTGGGGTTTGATGCACTCGCGGAAAATCGGGAGCGACTGTTCATGGCCATCCTTCGTGACGTCGATTTTCTGACACAGCGTCAGATCATCCACGCTGAGCGGCTCACTGTCTCCAATGCGCAGTCCGCACATGATGTCATTGACCGCATCCGCTTTTCGTTTATCGTTGCGCTTCAGCCGGTTGAACATATGCTGTTCTGTCTGCGCTGCATTGTTCTGCAAATTCCGCGTTACAAACTTTGGGCTGTCCTTCATGTTTATATCCAGCAGTTTTTTCCGTTCTTCAGCAAATGCCTCGTTTTTTCGGATGACTACTGCGCCGAGCAGTACAGTGCGCAGTGCGCCCTTCAGGCTGCTGCCCGGCACATACGGACAGCCATAGGCATCCTTGACCGACGTGAGTATCTCTTTTTTGCTCTTCTGCTCGATCACCGCATCGCCGCTGTCCATCGTGTACGCGATCCACGGCATAAACTCCCGCTCGGTGATACGGTTATCCTTCAGCCAGTAAACAAAGTCGATTTTACCGTTCAGCAGGTACTCTTCATACGACGCGAGCAGGCCACGTTTCATAAAATATGCAAACATTTTCTCCATATTCGGGATATGCACTTTGTTCGCGTATCTGTCGTAAATATATTCCTTTTTCCCGATCGTGCGACCACTGCCGATAAATACCGGTCCCTCTGTGTGGAGCGTGATCGTATAGTGTTGCAATTCTTTTCCCATAGCTATATCTCCATCCACAGCGGAGCGGCATAACGATAGACCGCATGCCTGCCGCCATTCGACACATCGAATACATCACCCGAAAAACGTTTTCTGAAGCAGGAGCCGGCACAGAACATGTACATATCCCGTTTGCGCCGCTGCTCCTCTGCGTATTCAGTCGAGGACACAAAGCCGGAGCGGCGAAGCAGAAGATACTGCGCCCCTTCCAGAGCATTTTCCAGTTCTTCATCTGCCGCCATGCAGACAGAAAGACTGACGCACGGCGTATTCTTACCCTGCAGCCGCTTCAGCAGCGCCTGCGGCACCTCGCATTTCTGCACCGTAAAGCGACCCAGACCGGCGCTGCGCTTGCCGCCGATACCGCTGTAGGATAAGGCGTTTAACAGCTGCTCAAACTTATTCTGAGTCTGCGTATCCTCCGCCCCTGCTATCGTATACAGACCGTTTCCCTGACCAAAGCGATAAACGCCTACGCTGTACGGCAGCGTTTCGCCAGTCTCCAGCTTTTCCGTGGAGCGTGACGCCGCCATTGTCCGCACCTCAAAAGCACCCAGTTTTTGCAGCTTTTCTACCGCAGCTACCGGGTCGATTTTACCCTGCAAATAGGTATCCAGCTGAGATACCGGGATATATTTCAGCTTCTTGAAGCTCTTCTTTACGATGGAATTGCCCTCGTTTTCCCTTTGAACCGGCACGAGCGGTTTCGGCAGGTAAAGTTCCTCGCCGATGAACGGAAACAGATCGCCAATGCGCAGTCGGTTCTGCCTGACCGCATCGACCAGCGTCTTTATGCTCTTCTCCCCCTGCTGCGCCGCTTCCATGCACAGCGCTGAAAACAGTGTATCTGCCGGCAGGGTATTTGCCCCGCTTGCAAGTGTGCCAGTACCCAAATGGACTCCTGCGGCAAAATTCAGTTTATAAACCGCAAATTTCATGGCTTACACTCCCTTGAAAGCCGCTCTGCACTGCTCGAGCAGAGCATCACTTACCTCTCCCACTACCGGTCGAAGCTGAATGCCGGAAATTTTCACCTTGCCATAGCCGCGCGAGCCATGTCCACCCAGATAGTCAAATTCCAGCAGCTGCATCGCCTCGGCAAGCAGTTTCATGTCAGCAGCTGCCTCAGTCTCGTTCTGCATATCATAAACGATATTAAGTGCGAATTTCGTGCCGCGGATCGCGCGTTCGATCTGACGAGGATTAGCGATCGCAGTTACGCGATTGATGTTGTTTTCAAATTTTACTTCGGTTGCCGAGTGCAGTCCATATCCGCGCAGCTCCTCCATGTTGTCTAAGACCATGTCACGAAACAGCAGACGACTGCGCTTGACTGCGGTTTTCTTTGCACTGCCAAACAGGCGCAGGATTTCCGGAGCATCATCGTCGTACGACTGCGAAATGTTCGTATTGTACTTCTGCGCCAGCAGCGTGCGCAGCTTGCCCTTGAGACTGCTGCCCGGAATCATCGGCATATCGCTCAGTGTATCGCGTACAATCGGAGAGTCTACTGCGCCGATTGCCGCAAATGCAGACGAACCGCCGATGTGCATGCCTGTTAATACTTCCAACGTACCTGTAATTTCAACTTTTGCAAACATCGTATGTATCCCCTCTCTTAATCGCGTCCGCCGTGGAATTTATGATAGGCTACCAGCGCCTCCATGTAGTTACAAAACAAAATCAAATTCTGACGGCTGCTGCCGATTTCGCCCGCATAATCGAGCAGGCCGGCTGCCAGAACAAAATCCTTTACCGAACGCTCACGTCCTGCCTCATACGCAATACGCATCTTCAGATACTGTACACGGCTCACCATATCTGCATCCAGCTTATCTTCACGGCTGTGCTGTGCATCTGTATACAGCTCCGACACCATGGAAAGAATATTTCGAATTTTAGACGTCGTAAGATCCAGTTTCGAATTGCCGAACTTGTCTGTTCTGATCAATCCCTTAATGACGCGTTCCGCCTCATCAACATAATTCTGTTTATTGATTTTCATATTCACTCACCCTCCGCGGTTTCCCGAATGGTATATACATAAATGTAGAGTGCCGTAATCGCCTGTTTACATGCTTTTTCATCCAGCATCCACTGGTACATTTTCTGAGAAAATTCCTGGTACAGTTTTTTGCTTTCATCCGGCGCCTTTTCTCCCGGTTCCATCCTTGCCAGCAGATAAGCATAGCGTGCCAGATTGATTTTTTCATCGCGGCTGCGCATCAGATCCAGCAGTCGATAAAGGAAACTCTTGCCATAATCCTGCATGGTCTGGAAAAAGTCGCGGATCAGCTCGTATTTCTCTGCAAGCACCGCATTGATGAACTCATCCCAGCTGTGCGTTCCGCTCTCGTCGAACAATGTAACTGCATTTTTGCCCGGGTATGCCTTCGATGCATCTTCCAGTTCACCGGTCTGCCGCGCCATTGCCGCTACCGGATACTTTTCCGGATAAATGCCGATACCCGCCGAAATCGTCAATGTTCCCTGCGCATAATCACTCAAGCTGTCATTCAGATCCACAGCAAAGCCAATGATGTCATCCCATGCACCGATGATAAATACGTCATCACCGCCGGAATAAACAATTGTCGCCTTGCGCGGGCCTGCTTCATCGTTAACATGAAGAGAATACTCTCCCTCCTGGAGCAGTGTATTTACATGGAGCTTGAAGAACAGCGCCAGCTTGCGGGAGAAGGTCGCAGTGCGGGAAAGTGTCACATATTTCTGACCATATTTTTCACTCTCAAATCCGCTGACAAATGCCTGTCCCAGGTTATCGATGTCTGCACGCAGTACCGCTAAGCGCCGAATACCGCCTGCATCCTGCGCCAGATCATGAAAACTGTCGCCATTCTGATAATCTCCGACCCATAATTTTGCAGCGATATCCGAGCCGGTATAAAATCTATTCTTGCAGTAAGACCGCATATATCCTTCATCGGACTTCATTCGCTGACGCAGTGTATTTTCTGTATCGGCTACGAGATAACATCCATCCGGCAGCGGGAGCAGTCGCTCACTATCAGCCGTCTTTGTCACAGTAAAAAAGTCTCTGGTCTGAATTGCTTTAGAGAAGCGTTCAATGCCTTCGCAGATCAGGCACTTGCCGTTTTCACCCAGCCGGTCAGTACGGTGGCATATTCTGCATTCACGCATATCATCCTGTAAAGTACGATGGTTCATGCGGAGCAGCTGCGCCGCCGTATATCGTTTAAGCTTCCGGACAGATATCTGATTAGAGACTTCGCGGAATATCAGTTTATAAGTACCGTCCGGCTCATTTTTCAGATCATTTGCCGAGCATGGTGCATATCCGCCCGCTGCATAAAGCGCGGTGCCAAACATATCAAGGAACCAGCCGTTAATGTCGCTTTCAAATGCTGTAAGCGTTTTTATCGTCTGCTCCGTATTCGCCAGCAGCAGATATGCATGTCCGCCGCCGCAGTAAATACAGTTCGCACGAGAAACACCGATGCGTCCCAGAATTGTATCTACCAGGTGCTCCATCAACAGCTCCAGATAGAACGAGCGTGCGCGCAGCGCTTTCAGCGCACCGTCATCCGCAATGGAATAAATAAAATCCTGTATGCCGGAGATATCAATGCTGTACAGGAGGAACGCCTTTTCCTGATAGAACGATGCTGCCTGTGTAAACAGCCGCTCCCGATAGTCTGTCACTCCCTGTGCATTGAGATATTCCCAGATGCAGCATCCGAGTGCCGCAGTCAGCTTGCTGTGGTCGAACAGCGAAATATCTGCAACCTCTTCTTTGGAGGTTGACGACGGAACATATGTCAGATTGGCCTCCAGCACTTCGAGCAGCGAATTGATATAAGCCTCGTTATGATCTATGCCCTTTACACTGTCTCGAATATTGTCCAGACATCTGCTGTAAAACGTTTCATCATATTTGATCGAACGCAGTGCCGGATAATTGATACTGCCGTCCAGCACCTTCGGAGCGTATTTCATATGCTCATCATTACCGTTCAGCAGGTTGAAAATGCTGTCCAGCGGCAGATCACGCGAGAAACCATATCCCTGCGCATCCGACGTTCGTCGATCCGCTGCCGAAGCGATATTGTCTGCAATATAGGTGATGTACGCCAGCGAATTCTGCGCCAGACCGGCATTTTTCAATCCAGCAGCATGGTGAAACCTCACCTGCTGCAAAATTTCTGCGTCGTCCAGCCCTGTCTGCTCTTTCAGAAAGGCATATCCACTCTCTGCATGGCTGTGACTATCGCCAGTGCGATGCACCACCTTGCCAACATCGTGCAGCAGACTGCCGGTCGTGATTTTATACAGTTCTGTTCTCATTCGTCCGCTTCCTCTCCTCTATTTGAAGGCCGCCCATACCCATCGCTGTCTTAATTCCTATACCCGAATATGTTCCAAAGCGCAGCAGCATGTGCATTAGATTGACCATCTGCTGCGGTCCGGACATTCTAAGTGTTATATGCCCCTGATATGACGGAATTGATATGCCTTCTACGCCAAACAGTCTGCTTTGCAAGCGATATTCCGTAATCATGGTATGCTGTTCTAAATCTTCGAGCAGCTCTGGGTAAAACACTGAGTTTTTCTCGCTCATCGCATCATATCTGTTCACAAGACTTTGAAACATCAGCCGAATGGATGGAAAGATTTGATATACGCCCTGACTTTTGAAGGAACATGGCGTTATAAAACGCAGCCGCACCTTTCTGGAACATTCCGCAAAGAATGTTTGCTGCATCAGTTCTTCTTCCGTCAGATGCGTTACCGTTTTAGATAAAATCGGCAATTCCAAATCTTTATGCTCTAAGCGCAACGATGTAAAACTGCCTGACAGAAGCGGCTGAACAATCTGCGTTTCTGCTTCTTCCGTCAGCGTCTGCACTGTCCATATTGCTCCCGATGCTCCAAATGATATGTACTGGCTGTACGGTTTCAGCTCCGAACGATGCAGTACTTCTCCATAAGCCGGATCAATATGCTGCATCAATGCACCCTGCAACAGCGAACCAATACTGCTGGTCAAGCGTTTCTCGGAATCCGTCTGTAATACGATTTGCGCTCTCGTTAATACCATCTATAAACCTGCTCTCCGATAGAACCAATAACTGTTATCTCTATATATTCATTTCGTACAAATATTTTCCCTGAAATTTTACAGTGTTTGATAATGTTGTATATTATTATAACGAGTTCTGGTTAAAATTGCAAGGCGTTTGTAACCCTCAAACCTCCCCCACAAAGCAAAGCACTGGTCCATATAAGAGCAGGCATCATAAGTTTGGTCAAACGTATCTGTAAATCTGCTGGAAAGTCTGGGATGCTCGTGTCTGAACACAGGAAAATTCTTCGGTAAAATCGTATTTTCATCATTGCAAAAAACAGCGGCACAGTCCACAAATGCAAGGCTGTGCCGCTGTCTGTATACTACTGCTTTAGCTTTATTTCTTCCTGCTGGATTTGGCTTTCGGTTCTGCAATATCCTTTTCGAGCTCATCCCCCAGCGAATTCACGATCAAAATCCGCAGCAGTTCATCTTGATTTTTCGCTGATTCCGCCAGCTTTTCCTGTGTCTGCTGGTGCAGCATTGTGTTTTTCCTCAGAACGACCGCATTCTTCTTGGTCTGCTCTTCACGCCACTCTTCAAATGCTTCCTTCTGCTGTGCAAAGCCGTCCTGCACCGCCTGCCGAATGGTCTGCGCCCGCTCGTCCTCTCGATCATTGTCCTGTTCTGCCTGTGTCTGCACGATTTCCCGCAGCTGCCGCACCTCGTTCTCCAGCGTCTCAATGCGCTGCGCCTGCTGACGGCACAGCTCGGTTAAATTTTGAATATCCGCCGCATTCGGCAGTCCTATCGCGTTCCAAAAACTAGCCACTTACGCTTCCTCCAGTAAATCCAAAACCATTTCGCTCGCGGACAGCCGTTCTGCTGGAGCAAGCATGCCGTTTTCCCTGTCGCTAGTGCTGTCGCCCTGGTGCTTCAGTACATCCTGAAGCTGCGCTGCAAAGTTCTCCAAATTCAGCTTCTGCTGCTTTGCCATACCATCCAGCTCCTCCGTAATCATATCCGAAACAGTATCCAGCGATTTGGATACGCTCTTTTCCAGTGCGTCCAGACCTTCCTGAATAACCTTGTGCCCGAAATCATTCATTGCCTTTTCTTTCTCTGTTCCGGCCGGCATCTTCAGAATTCTGCTGCACTCGCTGTCCGTCAGTGCAACCCGCTTCGCCAGCACATCACGCAGCTTGCCCGGAATGTTGGAGCTGATGATGTTCTTCTGCGATTTCAGCGTGCGCACCATCGCGTTATTGCCCATCACACCTTGGATTGCAGCAGTCAGATTATCAAAATACTGCTTCACAGTCTGCTGCGCCATAACTTCGATTGAACCAGCCTGACTGTTTAGGCCAAGCGAAAAGCTCGACAGAATATCCGCAATCTGCCGTGTTTCGCGTTCCGTCGCCGTATCCTGATCGTATTCATGCTGTCTGCCTGTATCCGAGGCCGTTTTGCGGCAGGCATTTTGAATATCACGTCCGACTTCCTGAATTTTTTTACTGCCGACCAATTTGCCGAAACCTTCGACGCCTTTGCCGACAGCACGCCCAATAGCACGGCCTAAACTTAACAACCCCATACTTAACCCTCTTCTCTATCAAACAGTTCTTCCGTCAAATCGCACGCCGCACAGAGCAGCTCTGCCTGTGCCTTGAGCTTTTCCTGCTGCTGCCCGTCTCCTGCCGCTTCGGCAAGCGCGGACAATTCCTGCTGCGTGCGCTCGAGCTGCTGCTGCGACTGCTCCAGCTTTTCCTGCAACGCCGCAGTCAAGTCTTCCTCAAGCTGATCGAGCACCCTCTGTGCCAGCCTGCTGCATTTTTCAACACCTTGACCAATAATCTCTCTCATGAACTCCTGCGTTGCCTTTTCTTTCTCCGCACCCGGCATCATGCGGCAGAGCTTCTGATATACCGCATCCGAGTCCGTCATGCGCCGCGACACCTCGGACGCGATTGTTCCGGGAATCTGCATGCTCAGCAATTCCACCTGATGGACAAACGGCACCGCGCTGATATGGTATCGGGTCAGCTCATTCTGACTGAGCGCCATCAGCTGCTCCGCAAAGGTGCGAAGCTGCGCTGCTGCCTGTTTCTCAGTCGCTTCCGCCTGCTTCTGCACATAATCGGTAAATTCCTGCCGCCAGCGCTGACGCTCCGCAACGTCCTGCGGTGTCTCCTTCTTCTTTGGGTGCGTAAACATCGCCTTCAGCAATTTTATCAGCCAGCCGGGCAGCATAGGTATCGTCGTTGGGAACGGCATGCCGGTAAAATCCATCATCGTCTGCCTCCCAGTGCGCGAATAGCCTCGGCAACCTGCTTTTTCTGCTGAGAGGTACTCTTCTTGATGGTCTTGTACAGCTCATCCAGTTCCTTCTGCTCGTTCTCCGCTTCACGGAGCTTCTTCTCGTTCTCCGCCTCTTTTCTGCGGATTTCTTCGATGTCCTTGCTTGCCATCTCGATGATTTCCTTCTGGCGGCTGCGCACCTGCTCCATCAGCGTGCCCACGCGATCCTTCACCTGCGTATAGCCGTTCTTGATGTCCTCGCGCAGCAGTTCACGGTACTCTTCAAGGATTTCGCTGTCCATTCTGCGCTTGAGATGGTCAATCCCCGTGAAATCGAGCAGCTCGTCATAGTGCTCCGTAATCTTATCCGGCATGCACTGGAACTTCATCGCAGAGGCGAAAAGCTGATACTGACGATCCATGCTCACATGCTCCATATCGTGCAGCAGCGTGTAGAAATATCCCGAGGTTGAAATCAGGTTGCGCTCTGCAAGCGCCTGTTCGCCATAGCACGCCGGTTCCTTGAGAAAATCCAGCCAGACAAGACGCTGCTTGCTCCAGTCTCCCACCGGATTGTTGAGCGAATCCTGCTGCGTTGCGATAATGTAAATCTTCTCCGGATTGTAGCGCGCATTGGAAAATACGCCGTAAATCGTCGCCAGCTCCTGACCGGACAGGCGGTCTGCCTTAACGCAGACAAAAACGGCATTCGCGCGGTCAATATAGTCCTTCGTGATGTTGGAACGGTATTCTACCGCGTCATTCAGACCCGGCGTATCAACAAGGACAACGCCCTCGGGGAGCGGCAGATCCTTGAGCGCAACCTCGACTTCCTTTACGAAATAGTGCATTGCCGAGCGTGAGGAAGTCCACTTGCGAATTTCCTCTTTCAGCTCTTCTCTGCTGCCCGACTCGATAACAACCGGCTCGTGTCCAACCCAGTTATCCTTTTCCTGTGCCGCATGGAGCGCTTCAAACTCTTCGAGAAACTTGGAAGAACCGGCGTCCTGCACACTGTGCCAGAGTTTATCCCAGTCTGCCGCAGAATAAAACGTAATCATGATCTGGTCGGTCGTGCGGCTGCCGCGGAACTTTGTCAGCGCAGCCGTCTCCGGCGTTACCTCGGTCGAAGCAAGCTCTTCTCCCAGAATGGCGTTGATGAGCGACGACTTGCCCGCCTTGATCGCGCCGACGAGTGCAATATGAAATTCCGGCTTTTCACACTTTTTGAGAAAAGCGTTCAGCTGCTTGGTCAGCCGTTCGGAGACCTCGTCCTTCAGCTCTGCCTGCTGAAGCATCGCCGAAACACGGTTTACAACATCCGAATATTTTCGCGCTGTTGCGTCCCACATGACTTCGCCGTTCAGCCTCGGCGAGTCTGCAATCTTCTTCAGCTCCGCCAGACGCGCTTCGTACTGCTCGCGAACCTGTTCCTGTTCAAATTCAATCTTTTTCACGGGTTGTTTCTCTCCTTTATCGTTCTGGGATACCTCTGTTTTTTCGTCCGGAGTGATTGTATCGAGCAAAGGCTCCTCCTCCCAGTCCTGCTGAAAACAGGCGGACAAGGGACGAAGTGCAGCCATCGCATCCCGATAGCCGATCGTCATGCGCTCGCCCGCTCGTTCCGGCGAAAAATCCACCGTACCTGTCAGAAATCCTCCTAGATTCTCACTGGGATAGATGTCATAAATGTCCGCACCGTCCCACCTGCCATTCTCCAGCGCATCGCTCTGCGACAGGTGGACGACTATGATTTGCCGCATACCCTCGTGATAGACCGGATACACCGGCACATTATCGCCGTTCGCGCCGCCGTCCACGAACATCTCGCCGTCTATTTCAACCGACGGATAGATACCCGGCAGCGCCGATGACGCGAGCAGCACCCTTTTTCGATAGGACGGATCGATCATATGCGTTATATCATAGTATCGAAGCGTTCCGTCGTTCAGCTTCTTGCAGGTCGCATAGCATACCGGCGCATCCGCGCGGTCCGGCGTCATGACGACCCGATGTACAAAAGACTGTAATCCGTCGTTGGAGAACAGCGAGTCATCCGCGAATTGTTCTATCGGCAGAAGCTCGGCCGTTGAAATACTGCCCCACAGCTGCTCTGCAAATGCCAGGTCTCCCTTCAAAAACAGTGCACCGTTCAACGCACCGACCGAAGTTCCTGCCACCACTGCGATATGCTGTTCAAGCTGTAATTCGCGGACAGCTCTCCATACGCCTATCTGATACGCGCCTTTCCCGCCCCCGCCAGCGAAAACTAAACCGATTGCATCCATATGTCGACCTCGAAATGTACCCCTAATTTCATTATGCGTATATGCTGCATTTTACGCTATTAGCATAATTCGAGTATATCACTTTCCCTTTTTCTTGTCACGAAAAAACGACCTGATTTTTACAGTCAGGTCGTTTCATTTCTCAGCTTTTTCACTTGTTGTATCGTCGTTTCCAGAATGGAGAGCACTGCGGCGGTCTCCTCCTGCGTCAGCGACTGCATCTGTTCGGACAGCTTTTGCGCATAATAATCGCGTCCCGACTTGGTTTCCAGACCGATCAGCTCGTCCGCCGAAACATCCAGCGCATTTACGAGCTTGATAAAGGTTTTAAGGCTCGGCATTTTGATACCGCGCTCGATTTCTCCCAGATAGACCAGTCCAATGTCTGCGGCCTCCGCCAGCGTTTCCAGTGTTTGTTTTCGTTCCTTTCGCAATGCGCGGATCTTCTGCCCCAGTTCCAGTTTGTTCACGCAAATAGCCTCCTAATTACGCTATTGTTTTAACTTATTCTCATTATATCTGTAAGTGAGAATAGACAAAACACGCTTTAATTATACTTTTATGCTATTTGCGTAAATACAAAAATATATTTCTGTATGGTATGGAATACACAAGGTACATTACAGCTAATATCACGCCTATATGCGTGCAAAATCGAAACCCTTTGCAAGTGATTTCGCTTACTTTTCATCATGCCGAAGCACAGACACAAAGGCCGGAGAACCACCATTACTGGCAGTTCTCCGGCTGTATAGGGGAAGAAAAGGTGTCAAATGCGGCCCATAATGTAGTCTCGCAGGAAATGTGTACGCGCAGCGCTGGGGTCGTCCAGCATCCCGATGCGCTCACCCAGCTCCATACCGGCGCGGTTCACGCTGCTGTACGGTGTCCTCCCTCTCCTTCAGCTCTCTTTTGACAACAAACGAATTGCTCCCATCCGTAAAGATTGACCTGAAGTAGGGAGTACTGAAAAACGAGATTATGGAGTTTTGGAGAAAAATACCCACATGCTTTTCATCCGCATCAGCTGTATTCCCCATAGAAATATGGCTGACATTTTCCGCCCGAATATGCTATACTGAAGATACTACATGCAAAAGAGGAAAAGAGTTATGCAAATTCAGCAGCTTACCTACTTTGTCGCCATTGCGGAGCAGGGCAGTATCAACAAGGCCGCGGAGAAGCTGTTCGTCACGCAGCCCAATCTGAGCAAGGCCATCAGCAATCTGGAAAACGAGCTCAAGGTGCGTATTTTCAACCGCACGAACAAGGGTGTCGTGCTGACTGACGAGGGCAAAAAGCTCTACCAGTACGCGCGCACGATCATTAACCAGATGGAGCTCATTCAGGGCTTATCGGAGAAAGAGCACGCGCCGGTGCTGTCTATTGCCTCCTATCCGATCATCACAATGGGGCGTCTGATGGCGAAGTTCTACAACGATTACCACGATAACCGCGTGGCGCTCAAGCTGGTGGAAAACCGTCTGCAGCAGGTAATCGAGAGCGTGGAGCATGGCGAAGCGGAGATTGGCTTTGTGATGAGCAACAACGTGCAGGTGAAGGAGCTCAAGCACATGCTGAAGTTCAAAAACATTCAATTCCACGCGCTGGGCACGGACACCTGGTACGCAAACCTCGGTCCGAACCATCCGCTGTATCATGCGTCTGAGGTGACGATGGAGCAGCTCCTGCCCCATCCGTTCGTCCGCCTTCCGGACGATTATTTTTCCAATCTGAGCTTTTATCTGGAGATCGACGGCGTGCGTCTCGAGCAGTTCAAGCGTGTTGTTTACGTCAACGACAGCGCGGCGATTCTGTCGCTGCTGCGCTCGACCGATGTGGTTCGCCTCGGTCCGGGACTAAGCGCGCCGGACTTCGCGGAGTACGGCATCCGCACCATTCCAATCCGAAACTGTCAAGTACAGATCAATGTAGGCTGGATTCAGCGCAGCCGAGAAATGCTGAGCACAGAAGCACAGGCATTTGTGAAGATGTTGGAGGAGCTTTACCCGAAAAATGAGAAATAAGACGTTTCGAGGGTTATAATAGGCTATTCCGTTTTGTTATGACCGGGTTATAACAAAAGTGAAATGGACAAAAAAGTGCAGAATGGTATACTGAATAGTGTCAAAGCAAAGGCGCTGTGATTTAGTCACAGCGCCTATTCTTTTGTCTGTTTTTCATGAAAAGCGGGCGTGAAACTGTACAGGAATACTATTCCGTCCCGGTTATAACGTCACTATAACTTTTATGATTTGGACAGGCATAACGAATTTATGATATGGTATAGACACAGAAAGGAATGAGGCTTATGACACCGATCAGCGCACTTGCGATTCTGTTCTGCATCTACGCAGTCAGCGATCTGATTGCGCAGAAGACCAAAGCAATATTCTCCACGGTGCTCAGCATTGCAATCCTGCTGCTTGCAGGCTTCTGGAGCGGCATCCTGCCGCGCACACTGATCGACGACGCGCAGATCACCGGGTTCGGCAACATCATTGCCGGCCTGCTCATCGTGTCGCTCGGCACGACAATCGACTTCGCGGAGCTGCGTCGGCAGTGGAAGGTAGTCGTCACCGCGCTGTGCGGCGTGTGCGGCGCAGTTGCAGCAATCGTACTGATTGGACGGCCGTTCATCGGCAGCGAGATGGCGATCGCCGGCGCACCGATCTTCGCAGGCGGCAGCGCGGCAACGCTCATCATGACGAGCACGCTCAAGGAGATGAACCTCACAACGGCGGCGACGTTCTGCATCGTGCTTTATGTAACGCAGAAGTTCATCGGCGTACCGATCGCGTCCCTTCTGCTGCGGCGCACCGCAAAGCTCATCCGCGATGACGCGATGCTCGTGGAGCAGTACAGCACTTTGCAGGAGGAAAACGACGCGGCGCATCACGGTCCGCTGCATCTGCCAAAATGCTGCGAGCGTCCTTCGATGTACCTCGCCAAACTGGCAGTCGTTGCGGTCATCGCGTACTATGCATCCAAGCTGACCGGCGGTGCGGTTCACTACTTCGTCATGTGCCTGATCATGGGCGCGGTGTTCTTCGCACTGGGTTTCCTCGATAAAAACATCCTCGGAAAAACGCAGGCTTCCAGCCTGATCACGTTTTTCGTCACCATTCTGATCTTTTCCAATCTGGCGCAGACCACGCCGGAGCAGGTGCTGTCCGTTCTGCCTGCGCTGCTGACCGCAGCGGCCTGCGGCGTTTTCGGAACCATGGCGGCCGCGCTGCTGTGCGCCAAGCTGCTGCGCATCCCGATCAGCCTTGCGGCGGCCTACGGCATCAGCTGCACGTTCGGCTTCCCGACCACCATGCTCATTCCGCAGGAGGTTTCCGAGGCGTTCGGACGAAACGAGAAGGAAAAGAAAGCGATCTTGAATTTCCTGCTGCCGAAGATGCTGACGGCAGGCTTCGTCACCGTTACCATCGTGTCCGTACTCATTGCAGGCGCGGCGGTGAAGATGCTGTGAACTGAGCCCCGGTACAACGGGCTTTCAATAGAGGAGGTATACGAAAATGGAGCAAATTTACACGCAGATCCGCCAGTACATCGACGAAAACAGACAACCGATGCTGAACCTTTGGCGCGAGCTGGTGAACACGGAGAGCGGCACGACGCAAATCGACGGCGTGAACGCTGTTTGCAGCATCCTGCGCCGCGAGATGGAGAACGCCGGCATCCACACCCGTGTCCGCGCCATTCAGAACTCCGGTGACATGCTCATCGGCGAGTGGAACCCCGGCAGCTCTAAAGCGCCGCTTCTGCTCATCGGCCACATGGACACCGTGTTCAAGGAGGGCGCAGCGAAGGAAAATCCGTTCCGCGTAGACGAGAACGGCATGGCGCACGGCCCCGGCGTGCTAGATATGAAGGCCGGTCTGGTTATGGCACTGTACACGGTCAAGGCGCTTGACAGCGTGGACTGGAAGGAACGCCCGATCAAGTTCATCTTCGCAAGCGACGAGGAAAACCTGCATATGCGTTCGGACGCGAAGGAGATCTTCGCAGAGGAGGCGGCAGGCGCGCTTGCAGCGTTCAACTTCGAGACCGGCTACATGGACAACCGCTTCGTGGTCGGCCGCAAAGGCGGCGGCCCGGTCAGCATTAGGATTCACGGCAGAGCATCCCACTCGGGCATTGCGCCGGAGAAGGGCCGCTCGGCGGTGCTCGAGGCTGCGCACAAGATCGTCGAGATCGAGTCGCAGAACGACATCATGCGCGGCAGGCTGATGAACTGCGGCATGGTGGACGGCGGCATCGGTGAGAACACCATCCCCGACTCGTGCGAGGTGCGCATCGGCATCCGTTTCCCGAACGCGGAGGTGCGAGACGAGATTTTCGAAATCCTGCATCGTGCAACCAATCACAATTCGGTGCCGGATACGACGGCGGAGCTCGATCTGAGCCGCGTCATGCAGTGCATGGATACGACAGACGGCGTTATGGCGCTGTTCCATCATTTGCAGCGCACCGCACAGGACTGCGGCTTCGGTGAAATTGGCTGCTTCCAGGTCGGCGGTCTGTCGGACTCCGGCATTACGGTAGCGTGCGGCGTGCCGACAGTGTGCGGCATGGGCGTGCGCGGCGAGGGCAATCACACCCCGGACGAATATGCGGAAGTAGAATCGCTGTTCCAGCGCAGCGTGCTTGCGGCATGCGCAGCGTATACGCTGAACGACGATTTTGCAAAGGCTGTCGAATAAGCGGCGGCATAAAAGGGATAAGGAGGTCAAAACTCATGGCAAACAAAGAGAAACAGGCGGAAAACAAGGAAAAGATCGGTATCGGCGCGTGGCTGGCACTGATTGTGCTCATTCTTGTGCTGTCCGGTGCGTTCCGCACGGCGGAGGGTCCAATCAAAGTCCTTGACTTTACCAATCTGGCAGGCTCGTTCGGACAGATCGGCGACACAGGTGCGAACCTCATCGGTAAGGGCGGCACCGGCGCGAAGGACGGCTTCATGGCAGGCTTCAATCTGATTCCGGCGGTCATGTTCTTCTGCGGCCTGCTCGGTGTATTCGAGCAGCTCGGCGCATTCAAGGCGTCGGATATCCTGTTTCGTCCCCTGCTCCGTCCGCTGCTCGGCATCCCGGGCAAGTGCGGCATCGCATTCATCTCGAGCTTTACCGGTTCGGACGTCGCGGCCGTCATGACCCGTGAGCTGTACGAGGACGGCGAGATCACGGACGACGAGCGCACGATCTTCGTAGCGTATCAGTACGCAGGCTCTGCGTGCATCAACAACACCATCACCGGTGGCGCGCCTCTCGTAGCGATCTGCCCGGTGGCACTCGGTCCGTGCATCGTCATCATGTTCGTCTGCAAGCTGATCGGCGCGAACATCGTCCGTCTGATCCTGCGTGCAAAGCGCGGCAAGGCATAAGGAGGTAACAGAAATGAGCAATCAGGCAACCAATACGGCGGCTGCGGCCGCACCGGCAAAGGCAAAGAAACCCTCGATCGTAGATACCTTCCTCAAGGGCTGCGCAAAGGGCTTCAAGGTCGGCATTGAAAATATCACCCCTGCGATGATCCTCGGCTATGTACTGGTGTACATTCTGAAGGAGACCGGTCTGATGGACATTCTCGGCACGGTCATGTCGCCGGTCATGGGACTGTTCGGTCTGCCGGGCGAGGCTTTCGCGGTTCTGATCTCGGCGTTCTTCGCCAAGGCCTCCGGCTGTGCGACCGCCGCTTCCATGTATGAGGCAGGCGCGCTGACGCTCGGGCAGGCCTCCATGATGCTCCCGGCGTGTATCCTGATGGGTACGCTCATCGGACACTATGCACGCATCGTGCTCGTAACCGATACCAACAAGAAGTGGCATCCGCTGCTCATCGCCGCCTGCCTGCTTGATGCGGCTATCAGCCTTGTCATCATGCGCGTCATTCTGGCGGCAATGGGCGTTCAGTAAAAGGAGGCAGAGCCTATGCTTTCCAAGTTATCGCGTCGGCGCGGCCTTCAGCTCGAAGCGCTCGGCAGCGTGCTGATCTGCACGGTCATGCTGGCCGACCGGTTCCTGTTTACGCTTCAGGACGGCTTTGTCCTCACCACAGCCATCATTTCCGCCGTGCTGCTGACGATCGGCATCCGCGTGGTCAAGCGGCACGACGAAGAAAATCAGAACTGATCCTTCGGGCGTCCCCGACACCCAAACCACCCGAATTCACCCCTCTTTTGGAAAGGGCCTGCGCTGGCAGGCCTTTTCTGTTTCTCCCCCATTTCGATCTATATATTATATCAGTAGAAGCTCCCGGAAATATTCCGGGGGCTTTAATTCTGCCAGAAAGGTGAAAGCAAATGTTCGAAAATCAAAAATTCCTGACGCGCGGCGTGATGGCCGAAATTCCATTGTGGCTGACCAACCTCATGTGGCACATGGTGCTGACGATGGAGGTCGAAGAGAAAGACTACTTGCAGGTATTCACGCTGACGAAAACGCCAACTGGTCAGCACATCGTTCACGAGCAGGAACAGCCGCCGTACCGCTACGAGCTCGATGTACCGTGTGACGATGCGGTAAACGCGAAGGTGTTCGTCATCGACGATTTGACGCATTCTACCATGCTGCTCGCAGAAGAATATTGATATTTACCAAACGAAATGGAGGAACAACCAATGAAAGAAACAAGAATTTGTGCAAACTGCGGTACAGAACACGCAATCGAAGATATGTACCAAGTAGAGGGAGACTGGCTCTGCGAGGACTGCACCGACCGGTTGACTGTCATCTGTGACCACTGTGCCGAGCGGGTCTACGAGGAAAATGCCGTCGAGGACGATACCCACACACTCTGCGACCACTGCTTTGATGAGTACTACGTCCGCTGCGATGACTGTGGCCGCATTATCCACCGCGACCGCGCATACTGGGACGGCGACAACAACGCTTACTGCGCGTCCTGCTGGGACGAACACTGCGAAGTTATCCACGAATACAGCTACGCACCAGACCTTGTATTCCACGGCAAGGGCCTGCGTCATTTCGGCGTTGAGCTCGAAATCGACGACGGCGGTACGGTAAACAGCAACGCGCAGAAGCTGCTCGACATCGCCAACAAGGATGCCGAAAACCTGTACATCAAGACGGACGGCAGTCTGGATGAGGGATTAGAGCTTGTAACTCATCCGATGACGCTCGAGTATCAGCTGAATGAAATGCCGTGGGCGGAGGTGCTGCGCAAAGCGCAAAGCATGGGGTACCTCAGCCACGCCGCCGGAACTTGCGGACTTCATGTTCACATTTCGCGTCTGGCATTCGGCTGCACCTACGAGCAGCAGGAAGCTGCGATTGCGCGTCTGCTCTACTTTGTCGAGAAATTCTGGGCGGAGCTGCTGCGGTTCAGCCGCCGCACGCAGTCTCAGATGAACCGCTGGGCAGCGCGGTACGGCATCCGCCTCACCCCGTCCGAGCAGATGAACCACGCAAAGAATTCCTGCGCCGGACGTTATACGGCGGTCAATCTCACGAACTCGGATACGGTAGAAATTCGGATGTTCCGCGGCACGCTCAAGCTGAATACCCTCAAAGCCACCTTGCAGATGGTCAATCATCTCGTCGAGGTGGCTGTTGCTATGTCCGACAGTCAGGTGCAGGATATGAGCTGGTTCGATTTCCTTGATGACATCAATGAACCCGAACTTATCCAGTATTTGAAAGAGCGTCGGCTTTACGTTAATGAACCTGTAAACACTTCGGAGGAAGAGTAATATGTGTAGTTTATTCGGTCTAATCGATTTTAAAGAGTGCCTCAGCACCCACACGAAAAACAAAATTCTAAATACGCTGGCTCGCGAATGTCAGGTGCGCGGCACGGATGCGACCGGTATTGCGTACAATTTCAACGACCGCCTGCGTATCTACAAGCGTCCGATTCCCGCTCGGAAGATGAAAATCCACATTCCGCACGGTGTAAATGTCGTGATGGGTCACACTCGCATGACGACTCAGGGCAATGCGCAGTTTAACCAGAACAACCACCTGTTCCTTGGTCACGTTGACGGAAACAGCTTTGCTCTCGCTCACAACGGCGTTCTCTGGAACGACAAAGAGTTACGAATGGAAGAAAGTCTGCCGATGACGAGCGTCGAGACCGACAGCTACGTTGCGGTGCAGCTTTTAGAGAAAAACAAGACCCTCGATTTTGACAGCCTGCAAGCTATAGCCGAAGCAGTCGAGGGTTCATTCGTCTTTACGGTACTTGATAAGGACAACTCCATCTGGTTCGTTGTTGGAGATAACCCGCTGTGCGTGATGTTTTATGATGGCTTCTTGATTTACGCTTCTACGCAGGAAATCCTGTGCAAGACCATCAAGAAGTTAAAGCTGAACACACCCTCTGACATTCTGGAGCCAAAGGAGGGCGAGATATTGAAGATTGACCGAGCAGGCCGTATCACTACTGGGGGATTCGCACCGAGAACCAGCTATGAGCATTGGTGGCGGCGTTATTCTCCATATTACCGTGACTACTGCGTAGATACGCCTCCGAACTACGATGACTTATTCAGCGTTGCAAAAGCCTTCGGTGTCTCTGCTGATGAGGTGCAGGCACTCTTGGATTACGGCTGCTCCGAGGAAGAAATCGAGGAAATGCTGTATGATCCTACTCTGTTGCACGAAATGACCGGAGAACTGCTCTACGCGTATTAAGGAAAGGAGATGTTGCTTATGATTCCGCTCGGTCCAATCTTCCAAGCCGTTGGCGCTGTTGTTGATTTAATCATTGAAGCTGTCGAAAACTTTTCTGACAACTGAAACGAGGTAAGAAGATGAACGCAGGAAAAGTCATTCTCGGTGCGCTGACTATTATCGGTCTGCTGGCCGACATCATCGACGATGATTGAACACAAAAATACCGACTCATCAAGAGTCGGTATTTTTTGAGCGTGTCATTAGGCTATACCCATCTGAAACAACGAAAAACTATGTCAATAGGGTCGTTTTCGGGCTTTTGAAATATGTCAGAATGTGCGGCGATCCTATTGACATAAATGAGTTTCAAAGGTATTTCGCATTGATCTTATGCAGGCAATCCTGTAAAGTTGTGCTGCCGTTATAGATAGCAAGGCACATTGCCCGTATTTCATCGGTCATCGGTTGCCCTTACAAAATTGATACAATCACACGATTTCCCCTTTTGTACTCGTGAACGATGAACACTATGTGCATTATGAACGATACGCACAGTGTGCAAGGTGTGTGCATAATCGAACGATAGCTTTTGTGCACACATCGGCAGGTCTCCTTTCCTAGGATTTAGGTATTGCAAACTGGAATTTATCGTTCCTGTATTTCCTTGCCGCTGAGGTACTCCACTTCTATTTCAAAAATTTGCACAGCCTTTCCTGCGTGGGCAATTTCCTCATCAACCAACTGTTCGCTGGGATAGTATTTCATTGCAAATCGTTTTAACAGAGTTGTTGCTCTTGCACCGGATTCTACGAGGTGACATCTGCCGAATACCACAACGCTCTGCACAAACGGTGCCCAATCTTCTTCTTTGATGGTTTCATTTCCATATACCGTGAAACATACTTTGTCACAGGCACGCAGTGCATCTACTTTATGGCCTGCACGTGCTCCATGAAAATAAATTTTCTGCGCATCGTCATCGTAGACATAGTTGATAGGAATTGCATAGGGATATCCGTCATCTCCATTTACGGCAAGAACGCCACGTCGGCTGAACTGCAAAAGAATCTTTGCCGTGTCGATGCTGATTTCATTTTTCTTTTTACGAATTGTTCTGAACATGATATTGCTCTCCTTCTTACGCTGATGCAAATTCCGATTGAGATTTCACCTGTTTTAAGAGATTTAATAACTGTTATATTTTGTTATTAAATTCTCTGTAAACCCTTGAAAACACTGGATTTGTCGCAGGTGAGCTTTCCCTTATTGTTTCCCTTGTGTTATATCGTCCCACCAGTGTTTACGAACTCTGATAAGGGCAAATACAAGGGCAAGAAAAATCTATAAAACAGTATAACACAAAATAAAAGTGACATGGTGAACTGATTGAAATGCTTCTGATTTTTGTAACTGATGATTTATTGATCGATAAGGAGATAAGATACGATGAGAACAATATTTGCAGAATATAATCCACAATGCAACAGTATTGATGTTTATACCAGTGCCGGCTATATGCTTCGCATTGACTGCTGGGAAACTGAGAAGGACTTAAAAACCACGCCTGGATCAGACTGTGCATTAAATACACTTGCTATTGACGAACCACTGGAATATGCAAGATTATATCTTGATGGAAATTTACAGATGTGGGTTGATGCAGAAGATTCACTTGAACTTTAATATTTCCTGTTAAAAATTGAGTAGGAGGCGGTGACTAACCGCCGTCCTCTCAGTGGACAGCCCCCAATTGGTGAACTGTCCACTTTTTTAATAATATTCTCGTTCTTCCCACCATTCTTTCACTTAACATCGGATTCCAATATAAATCACATTCTCAGGCAGTAACAGTACAATAAGATTTATCGGATATTTCAACAGACGTTTATAACAATCCACTGTATATTTTTAAATCTTCATCCTTAAACACATTAAAGATTACCTTTTTTATTCTGCTGTCTTTGTTAAGATACTGCTTTACAGTGCTCGTTGCAATCTCGGCAGCTCGTTGCTGTGGAAAACGGAATACACCTGTAGACAAACAACAGAATGCAATAGATTCCACACCAGTATCCGCTGCAAGCTTTAGGCACTCTGTGTAGCAGCTTGCCAACAGGTCTTCATCTTCTTTTGTGACTTTCCATTGTATAATAGGTCCTACCGTATGAAGAATATATTTTGTCGGAAGATTGTATCCCGATGTTATCTTTGCTTTGCCGGTCTCTTCTTCATGCCCCTGCTTTGCCATAATTTCATGCATTTTCAGACGAAGTTCCATTCCAGCATAAGTATGAATAAAGTTATCAATACAGGCATGCATCGGTGAAAAACAACCAAGCATCTGTGAGTTACACGCATTCACGATCGCATCACATTTCAAAGTGGTAATATTCCCTTGCCAGATATATAATCTCGAATCGGATTTTACAGGTGCAAGCGTGTCAACATCTGTGATTCCACGCTCTATATTTCTTTCTGTAAGATACTCATCCTGTATTTTCAAAAAATCATTACTGATTGGTCTTGGCGGTCTGACATTCATAAGTGAGCGGAGCAGATTTTCCTGCCCCTGCTTATCCGTAGGAATGTTCTGTCTGCCAAACGGTATTTCTTCTTTTAAAAGATACTGAATCAGATATTCTCTTTGCTCATCCTGTGTCATAATACCAGCCCCCTTATATCAGTAATTGCCTTTGCCATATCACCGCCAATACCGATTGCACGTTCCCCGAAGCTTTCCGGAACTACCGCTTCATCCATATTCAGGCGTATCAAACTATAAGACGAGTTCTCCCTCACCATCTTTTCAAAAGGGAAACGTATAATAATCGGCGTATTAAATCCAACTCCAAGTTCCAAAAGAACAACCTTTTTATCTTTATGCTGTTCCAGAAACCCCGCATACCTGTCGGCTGCCTCATGCCACGCTTCATCTTCCACAAAATAATTATCACAACGGAGATTCATAGCCATATTGCCGCCACACACCGGACATTTTGGTACAAGTTCTGATGGAATCAGGCAGTCTCTTCTTGCTTTATCCATTTTACGAAACAGGTCTTTTGCATCGTAAGTCTTTGAATGACAGGCTTTCTGGCACTGGATTTTCCCATAATCTCCCTGTGTTGCAAATATTCTTTTTTCATCGAATCCCGCTTTATAAAACTGATGATCCACATTGGTTGTAAGTACAAAATATTCTTTATTCTTTACAAGATCATAAAGCTCTGTATAAAGCGGCAATGCCGGAGGATCAAAGCGGTTCATCAATGCATGTTTTGACCAGTATCCCCACTTTGCCTCCTCAGACGGATATGGATAAAATCCGGCTGCATACATATCTGTCATGTAGTACTCACCGTATTTTTTTATAAATTCTGCAAAATTGTCTGTAAACCTTTTACCACCATATTGGATTCCCGCAGCTGTCGATGCCCCGGCTCCTGCCCCGATTATAACACAGTCTGTATTTCTTATATTCTTTGCTGCCCTGTCAATCTGGTCTTCATATGCATCCTTTTGGAATACATAATCCCTTGCCGGAGTACTACATAAAAAGTTTCTCCAGTCAGCATACCCTTTTCTGATTTTCTTAAAAATCATAATGAACCTCTTTTCTCAATACACTGCTTCGGACAAATTTCTGCACATCTTCCGCAATGCAGACAATGATTCTGGTTGATAGTAACCGGAACTGAAGATATATCAATGCATTTTTGCGGACATACAGAGTAACACAGTTTGCATCCAATACATTCTTTTCCAATAAAATACCCTGTCTGAACTGCCTCGGTTTTTCCAATTGTTATAGTATCCCTCACAATATTTGATGGATTGCTGATATCAAAATACTCTCCCTGTGCCTCATACAGCCGAAACACTTCGATTGCGTCTTTCGTATCTCCCGGATAGATTTTCTTCATATATGGATTTTTTTCAAACATAATATCAAGATTCTTTTTTCCGATGTTCTTTATTTTTCCACGCAGAGACACCGCAATTTTGTCTTTTGTTGCGGATATTGCCACATACTGCTGCTCCATTAACTGGTCATAAAATGTTTTTCCCGTTGCTGTAAGGAAATACACACCTTCTTCATCATAGTACATCATATCTATGATTCTTGTCTGAGGATGTCCATCTGAACCTATCGTTGCAACTGTTGTTGAATGAATTTCATCCACCAGAAGTTCAAGATAATCCATTTTTGTCATTTCCAAGTCTCTCCTTTCAGTATCGGTGTAAGTTTTTTATATATCATCATGGTAATTGCTCCAATTACCAAGCCTTTTAAGATATTAAACGGCAATGCATTGAATAGCACAACGTCCAGCTTAGTCTTAATAAATGGCAGAAATTCGCCAAATGATGGACTCAAAGGAACCGGAAACTCTAAAAATGCCAACACATATGATATAGCTGCCAGTAGAGCTGTCATTGTTATCGTTCTTGTAGAAACTAAATTTTTTCTTGTTTTAATAGTTGCTGTATTGTTACTCATAAATCTCCTTTTTGTGAGATATGCCTGAATTTAAAACAGCCCGCAGGACGGGATTCCCTGCGGGACTTGTTTTATCATATCTTCTCTCATCCGGACTTTACCGTCGGTTATGGAATTGCACCATATCAGCTTTTGCTCGCAGACTATACTGCCGGTCAGGAATTACACCTTGTCCCGAAGACTGTAATTTTTTCTGTTAATTATCTTTAAAATTCATAAGGTGGATTTCCAGAGAAATCTGCGATTAAACCATGCGGATTTTCAAGATAGAATACCTCAAAAATAGGATTATCTGCTGTCTGGTACTGTCCCTTAACGATAGGATTGTTCATGCATCCTTCCTTTACACTCTTGTTGTCCTCAAATACTGCTTTGCCATGAAGGCGAATCCATGCGTATTCAGGGGAAGATACTGATACTTCTACTTCAGGATTTGCTAACATATCCTTGTAAACATCCTTTGTGTTGTTAGTACAGAACCAAAGCTTTCCGTCCTGCTCAAAACAGAACATGAATGGACGGCATTTTTCCTTTCCATCTCTTCCGACTGTTGCTAAGTACTGAACTGAATTTTTCTGTAAAAATTCTACTACTTTCTGCATTTTAAATTACCTCCTCGATATGTTGTAACAATTATTATTACATCTTGTAGCTATACAATATCATCCGTTTAATGTAATGTCAATAGTTACATCAAACTTTTTGTAACTTTTTTTGTTACAACTCCTTTTGAAGATTTTACATTGATTATGAAAAACGAAAAGGCTCCGGAAATTGTGATGATATAATCACTCATCCGAAGCCTTCTGTAGGCTACTCTTCCTCTGTATACACTGCAATATCTTTTTTCACATCAGCAAGTGTCATTTCTGAAAGTTTTTCCTCCATTGCCTTCTGTACTTCTAACAGTCTCTTATCAAGAACATGGTGAATATTCTTTCCTACCGGACATTTCTGATTGGGATTCTCATGAAAATGAAACAGTTCTTCATCTGGTGCACATTCCACTGCTTTATACACATCAAGGAATGTAATCTGCTCCAATGGTCTGGTAATTGTCACACCGCCTGTCCCTCTTGCAACTTCAATAAGACCAGCAGCCTTTAATTGTTGCAATATTTTACGAACAATCACCGGATTAGTTCCAATGCTTGCTGCCATAAAATCACTAGTCATCTTCTGATCCGAAAATGTATCTATACAGGCAAACATATGGATTGCCATTGTAAATCTGCTTGAAATCTGCATTATAAACACCTCTCTTTGACAGTAATCATATCAAAAAACAGATGTAATTTCAATGGTTACATTGTTGTTGAAAACTTAATATAAATACAATCAATAGTCTGCTTTAGAAAAAAACAATTTTATGGTCTATCGACATCTCGCCAAATGGAATTTACCTAACGCAGCGATGCCCCGAACGCCCTTAGTTCTTCTCTCTTTTTCTCGCTCTTGTTTTCAGACCCATGTGCTGTAAACACACCCATGTTTTCAAGTCCAAGATAATCCAGAAAGTCTCCTTTGAACGAGAAAAGAGCACCCTCATACATATTAGCATCTCCGGAGCTAAGTATCATGGCAACTTTTTTCAAATTCTTCGGTCCTCTCGGATATGCCGCAGAATAAAATCTGTCGATTACACATTTTAGCTGACCGGATATGCCGTGATAATAAATGGGCGATGCAATAACAAGCATTTCTGCTTCTTTCAAAAGATTATATACTTCCTGCATATCATCCTTCTGAATACACTCACCGTGTCCTTTGCTATGACAGTATTCACATGCCAAACACCCACCTATCTTCTTTTTGCATACATCCACCACATCAACGATATGTCCTGCACTCTCAGCTCCTTTCTTAAATGCATTAACCATATCTTTTGTACTTCCCTGTGGATGTGGACTTCCATTTAATACTAATATCTTCATTTCCATCACCTTATCTTTTTATTCTTCAATCTTAGTACCAGTCATGCTTCTCATTTTTTCCAAAGCCTCAATCTGCTCCATCTCTTCGTCAGTTAATTCAAAATCATACAACTGCGTGTTCTCCATGATGTGATCAGGATTGCTTGAACCCGGAATTACAATTCTGGTGTCACTACTTCCAGCCTCCCAATTTCTATTTTATCTGATTGCAAATATCCGCAATAATCTGAACCGGTGTCATACCAACCTCTTTCAGTAATTCATTTGGGTCATATCGGTCATAAAATTTCTTATCAAGTCCGTAATTTTTCACTTTCATATCAGAACTACCATAGAAGGAAGCTATTTTCTCGCCAAAACCGCCGCTTAAAATACCGTCTTCCATGGTTATTACCATCTGATGTCTTTCGGAAAGACTTTCCAGTAATTCTTTGTCAATACCAGAAGCAAAACGAGGATTGATCAATGTCGGCGTAAAGCCAAGTTCTGCTTTTATTTTTGCACTGAGCTGTTCACCACGCTGATAAAAATCACCAAGTGCCAGAATTGCAACCTTTTCACCAGCTTCTTCCACTTTAAAATGATTCAGTCTGTTAAAATCCTTATCTGCTTCACGATAGGTTACCTGATTTCCGGGGATGAGAATCATAACCGGATGTTCCTTCTGATCAACTGACCAATCTAGCATAGCAAGGTATTCATCTTTTGAGGTAGGTGCAAGCACTACCAGATTCGGAACATTCGTGTAAGCCGCCAGTCCAAAAATTCCAAGATGCGTAACATCTGTCAAACTGTCAAAAGAATTGTAGTTTAAGAGAATCGTAACAGAACTATTGTTAATACATACATCATGAGAAATCTGGTCATACGCTCTTTGAATAAAGGTTGTGTTAGTAACCACAAGCGGTTTCGCACCGTTTTTTGCTGCACCAGATGCCATGGCAACCGCCTGTTCCTCCGCAATCCCTACATCCACATACTGCAATCCAAGCTCCTTTCGCTGCTCCTGATTTAAGCCTGCACTGCCCGGCATAGCAGGAGTAATCACAAGAAACTCAGAATCACTTTTTGCTTTTTGCATAATATACTCAGCAGTGATAGATGTATAATCTTCTCCATCTCCAAAAGAAATTGTAGGTTTGCCTGTTTCACGGTCAAATGGCATACACCAATGCCATCCCTCTTTGTCTTTTTCAGCAATCTCATATCCCTTTCCTTTTTGTGTATGGATATGGACTACGATTGGATGATCCGTATCTTTCACCTTGCGGAATAAGGAAATTAGTGATGCTATGTCATTGCCGTTTTCCTCATATATATAATCTAATCCAAACGCTTTGAAGAGATTATTGGAAGCAGTTCCGCCTGTCTCTCTTAATTCGGCAAGATTTTTATACATTCCGCCATGTACTTCGGCAATCGACTGCTCATTATCATTTACTATAATAATTAGATTGGAGTTAATCTCTGATCCGGCTACATTCAATCCCTCTAGTGCTTCACCGCCTGAGAGGGAGCCATCACCAATAATTGCAATAATATTTTCTTTATCTCCTTTTATATCTCTCGCTTTAGCCAGACCCGTAGCTAAAGAAACTGAAGTCGAAGTGTGACCTACATTGAAGAAGTCATGTTCACTTTCTTCCGGATTTGTATAACCGGAATCCTCTGAAAAGTGCTCATCGGAAATATATCCATTCTTTCTTCCGGTCAGAATCTTATGAGGATAGCTCTGATGAGATACGTCAAATACAAACTTATCCTTAGGCGAAGAGAAAACATAATGCATGGCAATCTCTGCCTCCACCATACCGAAATTTGGACCAAAATGACCGCCGATTTTAGTCAACCGGTTAAACAATGCTTCTCTGATTTCCGAAGCAAGTTCCTCCAGCTGCTCCATAGACAATTTTTTTACATCTTCCGGTCCGTTAATTGTTTGAATAATTTTATAATCTGTCATTTACATTCTCCTCCTTATCTATTTTCATTAGATTTCTTTAACGAGTAGATCAAATAATCCAGGCAATCTATATTTTCCTGATAATTATGTGTCTGTTCCATTAAATGTTTTCTATACACACACAACTGTGATAACAGCGCTTCTACATTGTTTTCTTGTGCCAGTTTCATGCAACGCTGGATTGTTTTCTGATTACAGCCTGCGTCCACAAGATTCTGATAAATTCTTCCATATTTGTCATTTGCTTCTGCCATCTGTCTGCACCTCCTGCTTTAATTATACATTCTTCAAACGATATATCTAATACTTATAATTCATATCACGATATTCTTGACAGGAATATCATTTGAGTATAGGATAATAAAAAAGGTTGGAGGTTGTACTATGGAAATTCGTGTACTTCGCTATTTTCTTGAAATTGCACGTGAAGGAAATATGTCAAGAGCTGCTGAAAGACTTCATGTTACACAGCCAACGCTCTCTAAGCAGATGAAGGATCTGGAACAAGAGCTTGGCAAAAAATTATTTAAGCGTGGCAGCACCAGCGTCAGTCTTACTGATGAGGGTATGCTTCTACGAAAAAGAGCAGAAGATTTACTGGCCTTAGCTGACAAAATCACAAACGAATTTCAGGCAATGGATGATATCACAGGCGGTGATATTTATATTGGCTGTGCAGAATCTTATCTTGTAAAGTATCTTGCCCGTGCTGTAAAAAAGTTAAGCAGCATTTATCCCAATATTCATTATCATGTTACCAGCGGTGATACCGAACAGGTAACGGAACGATTAGACCGTGGTCTTCTGGATATGGCATTTATTGTAGAACCGCCAGATTTATCAAAATACAATTATCTTGAAGTTCCTGAATACGATACATGGGGTGTTCTGATGAGAAAGGACTATCCATTAGCCACAAAAGAGGCTATTATCTTTGATGACTTATTGGATATTCCTATTTTTTGTTCGGAACAGTCTGCTAAAATGGATTTACCCCGTTGGTGTTCCGATAACCTTGACCGACTTAATATATTAGCGACATTTAATCTCTGCAATAACGGTGCCGTTTTTGTCCGTGAAGGGCTGGGGGTTGAGCTTACCTTTGACAAGTTAGTAGAAACAAATGCAGAAAGTGATTTATGCTTCCGTCCGATTACACCGCCCCTCCATACAAAAATGTATGTTATATGGAAAAAATATCAAATATTCACTCCTGTTGCTAATCTGTTACTGGAAGAAATAAAAAAGATCATCGTTTTACCATAATCGTGAAACGATGACCTTTTTGTGATTTGAACACAGCAAGACAAACTTCGATTTAGATTTCACCTGTAAAGTGTACCCTTTGTCAAGGACACTTTAAATTTATAAGCTGCTTTCATATTTTTAAACACGGACATAACCAGTAGATGGACCTGCACCAACTTTTGCGATATACCCACTCTTAACCAGATTCGTCAAAGTCCTTTCCACGGTAATTTTGCTTATATCAGGACAAAGCTCCATGATTTCTTTCTTTGTAATTTTGCCAACCTTGTTATCAATAACCGCTTTAATTCTATCAGGCTTAGAAAGACTCCGATGCTTCAAATGCTCTACACGGCTTTCGAATTCATTGTATGCTTTCAACATGATACCCAGATAATATTTAACAAAAGGCTCATAGCTGTTTTCTCCCTCATGCCAGCCAGTAGAACTTGCTTGAAGGGCTTCATAATATGTTTCCTTTGTCTTTTCAATCAACATTTCCATACTGATATATTTTCCAACGATGTATCCCGCCTTATAAAAAAGCAATAAAGTGAGCAAACGGCTCATCCTACCATTTCCGTCATTGAAAGGATGGATACACAGAAAGTCCAGAATGAACATGGGAATCAAAACCAGTTTATCAATGCGGTCAGCTTCCCATGCTTCAAGGAAGCGAGCGCAAAGTTCTTCCATTGCTTCATCAGTCTGAAATGCGAGAACTGGAATAAAACGTGCCTTCTGATGACCCTCGGCATCTGTTTCTGCAATTACATTATCGGAATTCTTATAACTTCCACCAGCAGCCCCCTGTGAATAGGAGTACAGATCTCAATGTAACTGCAAAATAATGTTCGGTCTTGGGTTGATATATTCATAACCTTCGTAAATTGTGGAAAGTACTTCACGATAACCAGCAATTTCCTGCTCAGATCGGTTGCGGGGTTCTGCTTTTTGACTTACCAATTCTTCCAAACGCTTATCGCTTGTAAATATACCTTCGATTCGGTTGGATGCTCCCGTACTCTGAATCAATGCAACTTCTAAGAGTGTTTTCAATTCATCTACATTGGCTTCGAGAAATAATTCCTGTTTGCCTTTATGTTCATGGATGCTGCTAACCATCTGAACAATTTCAGGTGTTAACAACTTTGCAGGACTTACAATAAAATCAAAGTCTCTCATAGGAATCTCCTTCATTTCAGATTTATCTCCATCATTCTATCATCAAATGATGGAGATCTCGATAGATTTGATGGAGATAGAATATCCGTATACACAATAAATATCCTCATTTCATCCATATATTATATCGTTTTACGAATTGTTTTTTTCACTAAAATTACACTATTTTTTCACTATTTTTCATTACTTCATCGTTTTCGCCAACGAATTGAGCAACGCCCGCCTCTCTGGATTCAGATTCTTTTTCTCATAAAATGCTTCTTTAAAAAGCTCTGCATTTTTCCTTTGGTCATCATCCGGAATATGAGAGTACGCATCCGTAATCATATTGACCTGTGCATGGCCGGAATCACCCTGTACTGCTTTGATATCAGATAATGGTACACACAAGCACGGAAAACACTTTATGCAAAATCTTCCACAGTAAAATCTATAAATAATCCGCAAAGGCAAAGGAAACCGACAGTTTACCATGTTTGGAATTATGGCAGTTCTTTTAGGAAGTGGAGATGCATTCCATCTGGTTCCTCGTGCAGTAGCGCTTTGTACAACTGGACTTGAGAACTTTACTGTACAGATGGGGTTAGGAAAGTGGATTACCTCTATCACTATGACTATCCTAAAATCATCCCCGCCTCAGAATTTGCAACAAATTGTTGCAAATTTTCTATATCCTTTTATTTTACAGAAGTACTTATTTTTAACTTTTTTCCTTCAGATTTTTATATTGCAAAAATCATATCACCATCTGCAGTATATCCTCTATATGTTCTGCATAATAATCAGCCCCATTCAGTTCCCCTTTCTCACCATATCCATACAGGCATCCTATAAAAGGGCTTTTGCAGGACCTGGCACATTCCAGATCCTGTCTCCTGTCTCCGACTACCAGATAAGGGCCACTATATTCCCGGATGATTTCCTGCACAATTTCTGTCTTTGGACGGAATCTGTATGATTCACAGTCATAAAAACGATCAAACCATCGTTCCATCCCAAATTCCTTCCAGTGTGCCTCACGATATGAAGCTTTACAGTTACTTAAGATCACAAGGTGATATCCCCGGTTCTTCAAAGCTGTTAGCATCTCCTCTGCTCCCGGATACCACACTGCCTTATGTTTCCTGATCTGTCTTACCATCAGATCTCCTACCATCCTGCTTGCCTGCTCTTTATAGCTCTGATCCAGTTCCGGCAAAAATGTATTCCACATCTCCTTACTGTTAAGTCCCAGCCAGCCGGCAATTTCCACCGAGCCTATCTCCCGTTCTTCGGTAACCTTCTGTTCTGTCAGCCACTGATAGGTTTCACGAAATGCCGGTTCATAGATTCCAAGGGTATGATGGATCGTTCCATCATAATCGAATATGATCGTTTTTGTCATCATTTATTTTCCTGTCTTTTAGAGCTGCTTCATCAGATTGACCATCTCAATCGCAGATAATGCACAATCATAGCCTTTATTTCCCGCTTTGCTTCCTGCACGCGCAATAGCCTGCTCGATATTTTCAGTCGTGATCACTCCGAATAAAACCGGGATTCCTGTTACAAGTTCAACCTGTGCGATTCCCTTGGCAGATTCATTACACACCAGATCATAATGTGAAGTATCTCCACGGATGACAGCTCCAACGCAGATAATTGCATCATATTTTCCTGACTGTGCCATCTTCTGTGCTGTAATCGGAATCTCAAATGCTCCCGGTACCCATGCTGCAGTAATGTTCTCTTCTTCTACTCCATGTCTTACCAGTCCGTCGACTGCCCCTCCCAATAATTTATTCACAATAATTTCATTGAATCTCGCTGCCACGATACCAACCTTCATTCCCTCCGGTGCTACTACTTTTCCTTCTACTAAATTGATCTGTCTCATTTTTTCTTCCTCCTGATATTTGCTGTTTTTTATAAATTTATTTCTTTAAAAATATGACCCATCTTTTCCTGCTTCGTCTTCATATACTTCCGGTCATACTTTTGTGCCGGAATCTCCAGAGGTACTCTCTCATTGATCTTCAGTCCGAATTCGCCAAGTCCATAGACTTTATCCGGATTATTGGTCAGTAATCTTAATGATTTCACACCAAGGTCTGACAGTATCTGTGCCCCGACCCAGTACTCTCTGAGATCCGGTGCAAACCCTAACTTCACATTAGCCTCCACAGTATCGTATCCCTGCTCCTGAAGCGCATATGCTTTGATCTTATTGATCAGTCCGATTCCTCGGCCTTCTTGTCTCATATACAGAATGATTCCTCGGCCTTCTGCTTCTACCTGGCGCATCGCTGTCTGCAGCTGCAGGCCACAGTCACATCTGAGCGATCCGAATGCATCCCCTGTCAGACACTCCGAATGTACCCGGCAAAGCACATCCTCACCATCTCCCAGATCACCTTTTACCAGTGCCAGATGATGCTCTCCTGTAATATCATTGATATAACCATACATTTTAAAATCACCGTACTGCGTTGGGAGGTTTGCAACGGCTTCCTCCTTTACATGCTTTTCATGTATTCTTATATAATCCTGCAGATCACGGATCGTAATAAATGTAAGGTTATGCTCTTTTGCCATTTCCCATAGCTGTGATGTACGCATCATAGTTCCATCTTCTTTCATAACTTCACAGCACACGCCGCATTCTTTCAGTCCGGCAAGTCTCATAAGATCTGTTGTTGCCTCTGTATGGCCATTTCGTACCAAAACCCCGCCTTTTCTGGAAATAAGCGGAAACACATGTCCCGGTCTTCTGAAATCCTCCGGTTTTGACTGATCATCCACACACTTCATGATAGTATAGGAGCGCTCTTCCGCAGAGATACCTGTGGTTGTATCTGCGTGATCTACTGCCACGGTAAATGCTGTACTGTGATTGTCCGTATTCTCCGCAACCATCGGCGGAAAGTTCAATCTCACCGCAATTTCTGCACTCATCGGTGTACAGATAAGACCCTTTGCATAGGTCGCCATGAAATTAATATTTTCTCTGGTCGCAAACTCTGCCGCACATATCAGATCTCCCTCATTTTCTCTGTCCGGATCATCTGTGACCAGAACTATTTTTCCTTCCTTAAGATCCCTAAGTGCTTCTTCAATTGTGTTGTACTGATAATTTTGTGACATAGTGTATATCCTCCTGTTCTAAAACCCGAATTCTTCAAGAAACTCCATCGTAATTCCGGATTCTTTTTTCTCTTCTTCGTTTTTTCTGATGCCAAGCAGTTTTTCTACGTATTTTCCGATCACATCATTTTCCAGATTAACCAGATCCCCCGGCACCTTTTCCAAAAGAGTGGTTTCTTCTCCTGTATGTGGAATGACCGACACCTGAAAACCAGCTTCATCAACCCTTGCAACTGTCAGGCTGATCCCATCAATACAGACGGATCCTTTTTCCACAATCAGATGCAAAATCTGTGGCGATGTCTCAATTGATACCCAGATGGCATTTTCTTCCCGGAGCATGGAACGTATCACGCCAGTCCCATCAATATGGCCGCTTACTATGTGTCCCCCGAACCTGCCGTCTGCAGCCATTGCACGTTCCAGGTTTACCTGGCTTCCGGCCTTGCAGCTGCCAAGACTGCTTCTTCTGATCGTCTCTGCCATCACATCGGCAGTAAATCCGTCCGGCTGAATCGACGTAACTGTCAGACACACACCATTCACAGCGATACTGTCACCGATCCTTGTCCCTTCCAGGACTTTCCGGGCTTTCACTGCCAGGATCCCTGATTCCCCTGTCAGCTGTATATAACGGACTTTTCCTTTCTCTTCTACGATTCCTGTAAACATGATTCCTCCTGTTTTTTATCACACACCTGACATTTTATCCGGATATCCTCACCGATCTGGCAGATATCTGTATATTTCAGTTCCACTGCTTCAGACGGCAGTTCAACTCCAATACCCTCTACCGGTGTCTTCCCAGCCACACCGCCAAACAGCTTTGGTGCCACAAAAGCCTGTACTTCCTTTACAATTCCAGCTCGCAGTGCACTGTCATTTAACGTACCTCCTCCCTCCAGGAGGATGCTGTCAATGCCTCTGTTTCCAAGATCTGCCATCAGCTTCTTAAGGTCTATCTGATTCTTTTCGTCGGGACAGTAAATGGTTTCAACTCCCATGGTATGTAATATTTTTATTTTCTCTTTTGCATTTTTCTGTTCTGCATAAGCCACGATCGTCCGGTACTTTTCCGCACTTTTTACAATCTGACTGCCCGGCGGGATCCTGAGCTTACTGTCACACACAATCCTGACAGGACTTTTCCAGCCTTCTACCCGGACGTTTAACATCGGATCATCTGCAAGCACAGTTCCAATACCAGCCATGATTCCCATGTACTGATGCCGCATATGCTGTACTTCTTTTCGTGCAGATTCTCCGGTGATCCATTTTGATGCTCCTGTTTTCGTTGCGATCTTCCCATCCAGTGTCATGGCATACTTCATTACCACATAAGGAGTCTTCGTAGTAATATAATGGAAAAACACCGGGTTCAGCTGATCACATTCTTCTCTCATAAAATCTTCAACTACTGTTACACCGGCTTCCCTTAACATCTGTACACCTTTTCCTGCCACTTTCGGATTCGGATCTCTGGAACCGATCACCACTTTTCTGATCTTCTGTTCAATGATCGCTTCCGTACATGGAGGTGTTTTACCATGATGACAGCAAGGCTCCAACGTGACATAAATCACCGCACCTTCTGCTGATTCTGTAAGAGAAGCAATTGCATTACGTTCCGCGTGAAGTTCTCCATACTTTTTATGATAGCCCTCCCCGATGATCTTTCCGTCTTTTACGATCACTGCCCCTACCATAGGATTGGGATTCGTCCAGCCTTCTCCTTTTTTGGCCAGTTGAATAGCCCGAAGCATATATTCCTGATCCGTCATTTCTATTCCTTCTTTCTTATTCCTGTTCTTTGCCTGGGCTACGCCGAGGCTTTTAAACATGTGCAATCGGATTCACAGACAAGTGAATGGTATAGTTATTTCGAAAACGATGTACCAGATACAAAAAAAGCCTGCAGAAATATCTGCAGGGTGGAATTGATCTGTTACATATGATTGATAAATGAATGTCTGATTTTCCTATATAAAAAGCTCTGAAATGGATCACCATCTCAGAGCTCTGATACTACATTCATTCATACAAAAAATCAACTGTACTATCATCTTCTTCCATCCAGACTGTACTGTCGGCCCCGGAATCTCACCGGATCATGCCTCTCGGCTCGCGGGCTTTACCGCCGGTAGGGAATCTCACCCTGCCCTGAAGATATCTTTTTGTTTATTTTAATACTTTATCTGTTATTTGTAAAGCAGAATTTTTATTTTACTTAGTTTACTGATGGAGATAGAATATCCATATACACAATAAATATCCTCATTTTATCCATATATTATATCGTTTTATGAATTGTTTTTTCACTAAAATCACACTATTTTTTCACTATTTTTCATTACTTCATCGTTTTCGCCAGTGAATTGAGCAATGCCCACATCTCTGAATTAGCCAATACTTTTGCCAGAAGTTCCGGATCAACTTCATCAGCAACAGAACCGTCACAAGCAACCAAACGATAACGGTTTCTGTATAGAGTTGGTTGAAGCTTCTGGTTAAAGATTTGCAAAAGTTCCCATAGTGCATTATCTTTTAATTTTGCACGCTGGTAATAGAAGGCGGCTTTTGATGGTGTTTCATCAGTGCGTCCGAAAAAATGATAAAGTTCTATCTCTCTGATATTGTATATCCACTATAGTTTTAGATGTATCATCTTTACCATCTTGAATTGATCAGAAACCGCCATACTGACCTTTGTGGACAACTTTAAGCCGTTTTTAGGGATGTAACGATAGTATGGTTCCTCCGCAATCACTTTCACATTACCCCCGATTTTTGCTGCCAGTTCTTCCGCTGAATCCACATAAAAGAACATCTGTGCATCGGCATGGCCGACCTGTTTCATATATTTTTTCTTCATCATGGTCATTCCTCTTTTGTTCACCGTATCAAAAACAACTTCCATATTTCCAAATTGCCCAATCATACGCAGAAGGGCAATGACCTTATGTTCCTCAAAATAATGAAATAACCCGCCTGCAGTAACGAGAATAGGAGCATCAAGTACATCATTGCGAACTTTTTTGATCCAATCCTTTGCAAAGGCATCCCCGGAAATATATAATTCCCTCTCTGGTTCGGGAAGAAGTCCCCGCCGGTATTCGATTACATGAGGCAGATCCATGGCATACCAGTGTGTCTTTCCGTTATCACATCGGTGATAGGTTGTCTCCAGACCACAGCCCAACTGGACAATCACACCGTCCGGTCTGCGTTCCAGAAAAGTCCGAATAATCCGATCCATATTAGCAGACCGGGAAGCAGAGGCCAAAAGGGTATACTGGTTCTGCATATTCTGTTTAATCAAGTCTGAAGGCAGCCTGTTTTTCAATTCTAATGTTTTTCTATCATATAAAATTTGTGGGCAATGCTCACTGGCATAGATTCTGCCCAGCATAGGGACGAACAGTGTATCCTCCACGACTCCTAACTTGGACATAGCCAAACCTCCTGTTTTGATACATTACTTTCTGCCGACAAGCAGCCGGGAAGACCCCAGCATCATCATGGCAGCCCGACGGTGGGAGCCAAAAGCTTCCTGTGCAGTGTCAACGAGTCGTACTTCCTCATACCCCATATCTCGCAGTTTCTGCGCAAAACCTTCCATGTCACCGTACATCTTTGGTTTCATATCATCGTTGAGTGCAAAGACGCCGCCTTTTTTCAATACCCGCAGGCTTTCCAGCAGCAGTTTCTGCATATCAGCACCCATAACATTGTGATAGACATAGTTGCTGATGACTACATCAAAACTCTCATCAGGAAAATCCAGCTGCTTCGCATCACCGTGCTGAAATACACAGCGGGAAGCCACGCCCTCCCTGGCAGCATTCTTCTCGCAGAGTGCTTTGCTGTAATTATACACAGCGCCCCAGTAATCAACACCGATCACTTTTGCTTTCGGCCATGTCAGAGCTGAACGGATTGTCAATGCTCCGGAGCCGCAGCCTACTTCCAGAATCTTCCCCTCACCGTCATAGTCCAGATGAGAGAGAACGACTCGATGAACCTGTTCCATAATTCCGCCACCGCCAAAGGCATACTGCCGCCTGATCCATGTGATCCAAATCAGCAAAACCAAAAGTGCAACTGTGATAACAGTAAACAGAACACCAAGAACAGCGACATGTAATACATAAAAAGAGAGGACAGCCAGCACAGCGGCCAAAACTCCGATTCCGCCAATGATGTAAAAGACAGGGTTGGACATCCAGCTTCCATAGTCTTCTCCGTGGGTGCCAAGTCGGATATTTTCCTGCTTACAATGGTTCTTGTTCATTACATTTCCTCCTTCTTTACGCAAGTTTCCAATTCTGGCTTTCTGTCTGCAGTTTTACCATATGGGCATATACACCATTCTTTTCTTCCAGATCCTTTGGTGATCCTTCTTCTGCCACGGTGCCATCAGAAAGGACAACAATTTTATCTGCTCCTGCTACGGTACGCATCCTGTGGGCGATGACCAGAACCGTTTTATCTGCGATCAGACGAGAAAGGGCTGTCTGTATCAGAGTTTCATTCTCCACATCCAGGGAAGCAGTAGCTTCATCTAAAAGAATGATCGGCGCATTTTTCAGAAATGCACGGGCAATAGAGATACGCTGGCGCTCTCCGCCGGAAAGTTCACAGCCATTTTCCCCGATATTGGTATGCCATCCATCCGGCAGTTTTTCCGCAAATTCATCCACATTGGCAAGTTTCGCAGCAGCAATGACTTGTTCATCTGTGGCGTCTTTGTTTCCGATTCGGATATTTTCCAGAATCGTATTGTCAAACAGTGTAACATCCTGGAATACGATGGAATACAGAGAAAGCAGTGTTTCCGGGTCAATTCGGGATACATCCATGCCTCCCACGGTAATCTTTCCTCTGTTAATATCCCAGAACCTTGCTGCCAGCCGGGATACGGTTGTTTTTCCGCCGCCAGATGGGCCGACCAAAGCCGTAACCTCTCCCTGTTTTGCCGTAAAGGAAACATCTTTCAATACGGTTTCTCCGGTATTGTAGGCAAACCCAACATGGTCAAAGACAATATCATACCCCTGATTGGAAAGCCTGTCGCTGCCCTGCTGGATCGGATGATCGAGAATTTCATTCATACGGGCAATGTTGGTTCGTGTACTGATGACTGCCGCAAGATTCTGGAGTGCGCCCTGCAGAGGGTCATATAAACGGGATACTACCAGAAGGAACATAAAGAATGTAAGCACGGAGAGGCTTCCTTGCATGAGCAAAACAGCTCCCACCAGCGCAACCGTTGCAATACCAAGCTTCAGCACCAGCGATGCGGAAACCACAAAAACAGCAAGGCCGAATTCATTGAGGATGGAACGATGCTCCACGGCACGGATCTTCTTTTCCAGACCTTTTAAATATGCCTGTTCCGCATTGTTCGCTTTCAGGTCACGAACCGTTTCAATGCACTCCTGTATCCCGTCTGCGCAGGCCATCTTTACATCCATGGCTTTCTGATTCAGATTTTCCTGAATCTTTGCGGAAAATCCCACAATCGCAAAGGCAACCGGCAGAACCCATAAGGCAGCCAGTGCCATTCTCCAGTCCGTAAAGAGCAGACCAATGGAAATCAGAACTGTAGAAATGATCGAACCCGCAAGCTCAGGGATAAAATGCGAAAAACTCTGCTCCAGGAAGGTGCAATCCGCCATAATGGTACTGGTAAGATCGGCTAAATCCTTTTTCCCGAAAAAGGAAAGGGGGATTTTGCGCAGATGCTCTGCCAGGGTAATGCGGCGGATACCGCTTTCTTTGTAAGTGGCAAAATAGGTCGCATTGTATTGAAAGAAAGTGGTCAGCAGAATCAAGCCGATACACACCACGCAGCCTGCCACATAAAATGGAATTTTCCCACCGGGAACACCCCCGTTCATCAGATCGCTGACCAGGTAATATAAAAGTCCCACCGGAAACATAAAAGACAGATTCTGAAGGACACAGGCCAGGCAGCCTTTGATCAGGTCTTTTGCTCCCTGTTCAGACAGGGCATATTTTTTCTGCAGTTTTTTGATCATATCACTGCACCTCCTTTGTTACCTTCCATTGCACGGAAGTCTGGTAATTTTTCCACATACGGCTGAATATACCGTCTTTTGCAAGCAATTCGCGACTGTTTCCGCACTCGGCAACCCGTCCGTCGCAAATGACAAAAATCTGATCCACATTTGTTACGGTAGAAAGCCTGTGGGCAATCATAATCACGGTCTTACCCTCGGAAAGTCTTGAGAAAGCAGCCTGTACGCGGCTTTCGTTATCCGGGTCAGCAAAGGCAGTGGCTTCATCCAGAATGATAATCGGAGCATTTTTCAGCATCACACGGGCAATGGCAATTCGTTGCTGCTCGCCGCCGGAAAGATAGACACCCTTTGTACCGATGACCGTATCCACACCCTGTGGGAGTTTTTCCAGAATATCATCGCATTGCGCGTGATGAAGGGCAGTCAGAACTTCCTCACGGGCAGCTTCCGGTTTTCCCATACGCACATTTTCCAGAATGGATGCCTTGATCAGACGGCTGTTCTGAAATACGAAAGACACCGTGTTCATGAGTTCCTCTTTCGGGATGTCTTTCACATTAACACCACCGATTTTTACCATTCCGCTCTGGGGATCAAAGAATCGGGAAATCAGGTTGGCAAGGGTTGTTTTTCCACCGCCGGATGGACCTACAAAAGCTACCGTCTGTCCTGCAGGAATGGTCAGTGAAATATCTTTTAATACTTCTTTTTCTCCATCATAGCTGAAATGAACCGATTTCAGCTCCACGGAAGCGTTTTGAGGATGCTTTGAATGTTTCGTTTCCTCCAGAGGCTTCAAATGCAAAACGCTGTCAATTCTCTGTAAAGCGTCGTCTACGATCATGGCGTTTTCACTTTGGAACATAATGCGTGTCAGTGTGACAGAAATAACCGGTGTAATGATGATATAGAAAATAAGATCCAGTAAGAAACCGGAAGTCACACCGTCTTGCGTAAGCAACAGTCCTCCGGCAATCAGTGTGGCAAAAACGCCGTTGATCGCAGCTGTATAGAACATCATCGGTGTCCGAAGCTGCCTGGTATAAGCAATCACCCATACTTTATACCGGTCAATGGAGTCTTTAAACTTCTTAAAGGAAAAGATCGTCTGGCCAAAGGTTTTTACCACCGGAATCCCACGGACATACTCTACCGCTTCATTGGACATATCATCCAGCGCATTCTGGTATTCTTTCATCTTTTCCTGCATCTGCTTTCCGGTCATTGCCATCATGATCAGAAACCCCAGCACAACCGGAACAAGACTCAATAGTCCCAGTCTCCAGTCAAACACGAACAACAGCACCAAAAGACCGCAGGGGGTTGCAATGGCATTGGCTCTGTCGGGAAGCTGATGGGCGAGATAGGTTTCGGTGGCTGCGCTGGATTCGTTGACAATCTTGCGCAGTTTTCCGCTGCCAAAACTCTCGGCAAACCCAAGAGGCAACTTAACAATATGCTCCATGGTCTGGATACGCAGGTTTGTGACAATACGAAATGCTCCCAAATGGGAACACATCAGCCCTGCTATGTAGACAAGCACCGCTATAACCGCAAACAATACTGCCATCCAGCCATTACCGGTCAGGTTCTGTGCCTGGTCAAAATTCGGTGCCACCTCCAATACTTCCTTGATCATTTTCCAGATGTAATAGAATGGTACCAGAGCAATCAGGGCACTGATCGCAGAAAGCACCCAGGAAGTATAGGTCAGGTACTTATGGCTGCCTGCAGTTTCCAGCAGGCGTGATAAATTGGATTGCTTTTTCAAAAAAATTCCTCCTTTTCTTTGTATTTATGATAAAGAGAACACGTCTATGTTCTTACAATATCCGAATTTAGATTAGTTTTAGCTAACTACCAAGCAAAAATTATAAGGCATTACTGCCCCATAATTTTCATCCATCCCGCTGTATAAAAGGCGCGCATTTCTCTGACGTAGTTTTCGGCATCTTTGAGCGGCATTTCGTGGATGATCAATTCAAAAAAGGTATGAAACATTCCGGTGATCAGAATATGCTCCAGCGAAGGATCGATATGCGGAGAGGGCCTTCCAAGCTTCCTTAAAACCTCCTGATAGGCATGAGTCCCTTCCACTTCAATCTCCACCATTTCATCAATTAGCCTGGCAAATTTTGTTCCTTCCGAACAGCAGAGGATCAGTTTACATTCCTCTAAATGTTCGTACGCATAATGGAGCATATCGTACATACAAAGCCCCGAAATGTCACTCATGACTTCCGGCTGCTGGGCAGCTGGTAGTTCGGCAAACTCCTGCTGTGCCTTTATAAAACGTTTGAGAATATATTCGTAATGCTCACCAACGATGGCTTCAAAAAGTTCTTCTTTACTTTTATAATATCCGTAAAAGGCTCCGGTAGTCATTCCCACGGATTTCACAATATTCCGCAGAGAAGCGTCTTTATATCCTTTTTCTAAAAATTCTGCTTTCGCTGCCCGGTGGATATTTTCTAAAGTCGTTCCATTTCCGTTTATTTTGCACACCTCCTATATAACAGTGATATATAACACTGTTATAAGTTTAATCTCTAAAAATTATTTTGTCAAGAGCAACAAGAAATAGTTGCATAAAAATAGCAATCCAAACAGCATTCTGCACTTTATTACTGATAAAATTTTCAAATACTGGTTTTGACAAAAGTTTCATTTTTTCTAATAAATGATAAGCAGGGTGGAGTTTGTTCTCACACCCTGCTTTGTGATTATCATGAACTACTCGAAGATCTTCTTCACTTTTTCTTTCAGCCTGTCCATATGCCTGTAAACCGCCTTTTCGGTAATCTTCAGATACCTGGCTATTTCATGAGTGCTATACCCCTGGATCTTCATCAGAACGATCTGAAGGGTAAGCCTGTCCACGGTGATCAGCACATGATACAATTCCTGATTCTCAATACGATCCAGAAAGTCCTGTACTGTTTTCAGTTCTGCCTGATCTGTGGATGCTGCTACGGTATCCAGATATGTACCTGTTCTATTTGATTTTTCTTGAGTAATTCATAAACAAGATAATCATCAACCCCCAGCAGATCTGCGACTTCCTTAACGGAATAGGACCAGGATTTTAATTCTTTCCCTGATTCTTCTCCGGTAACTTTATGATATTTAATCTGATTGGCGTACCATTTTTCAAAGCTGGCAATATTGATTCGTATCTTTCCGGCAATCTCTTTTGATTCAAAAACATTTTTATGCACCAGCCAGTATCGATCTGTCTTTTTTAATCCCAGCAGCTTTCCCATTTCCGGCACTGTCATCCAGGTCCTCTTTTGTGTTGGACGCCGTTTGTAAGGACTTTCTTCTGATTTTTAATTCAACAAACTTGAAGTTATCAAACAGCGTTCATTGTTTCGCTTTGTGGCATTTTTACACACTGCTGAATCACACCTGTAACATATGTAATGGAAGTCTGACATCGTTTCATAGTGAAGATAGAAGGTGGAACGATTGACCTCTGCTACTTCACAGATTTCTTTGACTGTAATATACTCAAAATCTTTTTTTGCCAGAAGTGTCAGAAAGGCTTCGTCCATTCTGGCTGCAGTAGCAAAATATCTGCTTTCTGATCTATTCAATCATTCCCACCTTCTTTCGTGTTTTTGTTTACTTCTCACTGATTTCTTTTGCCAGTTCCATGATTTCAAAAGCGTATTTCTGCTTGCCCTGAGCCAGCAATTTTTTGTAGATGGGGTAATTAACGCCCATACCCAGCAGCCCGATAATGCCGACAATCACGCCGAGAACAAACATAGCAGTACTACCGTTGCCGATAACCTTCATGGAAAGGCACATCCCGACACCGGCTACCAACGCTGTGATAATACCGAAGGTGTAGGTAAAAACGTTTGCGGGAAGCTTGGCTTTTGCATCCAGCTTGCGAAGAGCGACCACCTTGGAGGTGTCCTTGGGTGCATATTCGTTTGCGAGTTGTTCTGCATAGATTTTATCTGTATTCATGGCTTGTTGCCTCCTTCATTTGATGGTTCTATGATACCAGCAAAGAACGAGTAACGGAACAACACTGACGGCAGTTTGTGTTGAGTTCAAGAATTGTGTAAGTTTCGATTTTCTTAATTCTACAAACTGAAAGTTATAGTGCTATCTTTTTCCATTTTCTAATCTTAGTTCTAAATGTTCCGAACGGAGCAACCGTGTTAACATGTATAAACTTGTATACTTCCCAGACCGCTGTTTTGGTTGCTTCATCGGCCCACTTTCTCATATGGGGCTCGAATAACTCTTCGTCGCTTAATGAGTCAATCATTTCATAAATCGAATTAATATTCTCTTTCAGCATATCTTTCAACTCCTGCAACGACAGATGCGCATATGTATCTGTGAACCATTGGTATAATTCGCCAAGCTGATTCCACTTAAAATCATCCGAAGGAGTCTTGACATGAAGACCATTTCTTTCGTCTGATTCCCATTTAAGAACAAGAGTTGTCCAGCCAACCTGGTAAGCAAGATTTTCTGCTGGAGTTCTGTCAACTTCCTCAACTCTCTTATCTTTTAATGATTCCGGAATAATATCAAATTCTGAAATGTACTTTGCAAAACTTTTATTTATCTCGTTCTTAAGTTCATCTTTGTTCTCGTATGTTCTCACTAGTCTATCTCCTCAAATACCAATTTCACGACATCATTTCTAATACAGATTTTACCGTACTTTTTAATCTCAGTCCATCCTTTATACCCAGGCGATAGAAAAACTCTTCTGTTTCTGCTCCGCTGGCAAATATTTCATCACAATACTTCGTAAGCACTTTCTCTTGTTCCGGAGACAGTGTTTCCAAAAGCTTCTGGTATTCCTTCTCGATATTTTCATTAAATGACTGTGTATCTTGATTTGATTTCCATTCAGAATATGCTTTGCTCATACGATTGGCGATTATCTTATCAACAGATTCCTCTACGTCTTTTCTCTGACATTTCTTTATCCTCTTTTCTTTGAAATATGAAAGAAAAATTATCCCTTCATATAACGAAATGCTCAGAGCATGTTTTACAGTGGGCAAAAGCAATCTTTCGAAAATTTCTGCATTTTACTTGAAATTCAGTAAAGAATCGGGTTGCCTGTACATAGTTTCCGCTTTCAAAAAATAAAAAAATTTGTGTTTTTGAAAGCGACATCTTGCATATACTTTTAGCAGACAGTATACTAAGTACAACGAAGCGGTTTCGGAAAATGAAAAAACTTCAATTTTTGAAAGTGGGGGACTATATGAAAACAATCACGAGAGCAAAATATCTCGATAGAATCATTGAACTGAATGG
>ERZ772884.92-NODE-92-length-74703-cov-54.259752_pt1 | contig 74703 bp, 62 predicted proteins | sample MGYA00580574_ERZ772884 | MGnify/ENA primary metagenome ERZ772884 (study PRJEB29015, sample SAMEA2737690) | human gut metagenome | biome: human gut; feature: human-associated habitat; material: faeces | place: China | collected 2012 ... | reverse complement strand
TTTTAAATGAGTGTGGAATTTACTTCTGCACTGGAATTTACTTTTTCAAGTTAGCAATGTGCCGTACAGCTCAAGTGTATGGCCTACACTGCCTCCGCATATAAAGTAATAGTCGCTTTGAGTGTCACCGTCTACAAAGATATACTGTCCGTACATCTTTATATTGCAAAAGAGTGCTGTGCGGCTTGATGCAGTAGCGATTCCATAGCCCTTGTTTGACACGACAAGCGGCAGCCTCTGCTGTCTGCCCCCGAACGAAATATATCTGGCTTTGTTTGTCAAATCAGTAAGGTCTGTCGCAAGTATTCCCTTGGATTTGAGCTTTTCCGATTTATCCCAGTCAAAAAATGTGTAGCACTCGCCATTATTTAAAAGCCTTGGCTCTGTGGCATTTTCACTTACAAGGAGATTTCTGTCGGCATCAAAATACTGTATGGCTCCATTTTTCTTTTCTATCCTTAGTATCAGCTTCTCCGTTTGAATTTCAATAAGCGATTTGGATTCCTTTGCCACCCATTTGAAGGCTGTATCGGCCTTTTGCTTCCAATATGTTTTGTGCGGCTTCACTCCAATTCCTTTTACAAAGATTACGCGTACTATCTCCGGTGTTATTGGTATAACATAAAGTGTGCCGTCCGCTGTGGCGATTTCAACATGCGATTTACCTTTTTTGAGCCATTTTACCGCAAACTTGCCCTTTGAATGTCCCTTTACATGAAGTATATCGTTGTCTGGAATTGAGCCGTATGCGTATGGGGAGGGATTGAGAGGGAGGCTGCTCTTTTTTGCAGCCTTACTTACTTCCTTAATCTTAATTTTATTTGCCATATCTGTAGCAGTACATTGTGTTTGATTTTCCCTGTCTTTTTTTACAAATGCAGATAAATCAAGCTTCTCATTTTCAGCCTTATTGGTCAACTGCTCAGGCTTTAATGCAATGCGCGACGGACCAAAATACTCTCTTTCATCCATATCGCGTCTGCCATCAACACGCTTTTGCTCTTCTATCTCTTTTTCTGTCAGTTGCTGCTTTTCATATTCCTTTGCCTTGGTAAGCGGCTCTGCAGAAAACTCCTTCTGATGCCTGTGGGAAGGAGCAGGGTCTGCAATAAGCGTTGTCAGCCTGCCCCGGTGGAATACAGCAAGCTCATGAAGTGCACGGGTAGCCGCAACGTACAAAAGCTTCACATGACTATCATCAGCCGGATATTTTCTCTCTGATGGGTCAAACAGCAATACAGCATCAAACTCAAGTCCCTTTGTATACGCGACCGGAAGTACCATGACTCCTGCACCAAACTGTGCAGTTTCAATATCATCATCTGCTATTTCTATATGTTTTTTAAGCTCAGCAGACACCTTGAGAGCCTCTGCCTCATCACGGCACACGACAGCTATCGTCTCATAGCCTTCACTCTGCCAGCCTTTTATTGTGTCAACCGATGCCGAAATCAGTGAGCGCACATTGGCATACTCCTCTATGTGCACTGCGTTTCCATGCCTGATAATAGGCTCCACCGGATAGATTGCAAAATCTCCATGGCGCAGTATCTCTGTTGCAAATTCTGAAATCTCAACAGTGTTTCTGTAGCTCTTTCGAAGCAGACCGAATGCGTCATATGTGCCTGTGAGTATCAGCTTTTTCAAGTCCTCCCAGTCATTTAAGCCATACTCAAAATGTATATTCTGCGAGGTATCGCCCATGATAGTGTATGTGCAGTTTCTGAGGCAGTAATGCAGACAGCAGTATGCCATCATGCCAAAATCCTGTGCCTCATCAATAACCACATGACTCGCCTCACGAACCGGATCTGTCTCCTTGATGCGCTTATAAATATACGCAAGCGCTGCCAGATCATACACATCAAATGAGTCCTTTGGAATATCTATATCATATTCCTTCTCCTTCTGACTAAGCAGAAAATCCCTGTAAAAATCATACACAGAGCCTTTCCAGTCATCCTTACCGAAATAGGTTTTGTATTTTTTATCAAGCTCCCTGCGCTCCTTTGCAGGGAACTTCACTTCCTTACCGAGAACCTCATTTTCATACTTCGAGTAAATTATCTCATTTAACATGAGGATTTTACTCTGCATGGAAAGAAGCGGATTATCATGCAGATAAGTGTCTATCAGCACCTTTCCCACAAGCAGATTGCCTGTTTTTTCCATGTAGACCTCATCTCTTGGAATACACTTTTCCTCGTAATCTAAACAGAATTTTTCAAGAGCTTCAAACCATTCTTTACTGCCCTTTATGCTGTTTCTACTGTCATTTTTGCTGACTTCATGTATGCTGTACTTTTTGTCATCCCAATCCTCGTACAAAAGCCTTGTAAAAAGCTGCTCCATAGTCATCTGTTTTATGCCGTACACATCAAGCTCCGGAAGCACGCTTGTAATATAGTTCAACAAAATATGGTTACTGCCTATAATGTAGAAATCCTCCGGTCTGAAATCATCAGCATAATTATATAAAATGTACGATATCCTGTGCATTGCAACCGTTGTCTTTCCCGAGCCTGCAACTCCCTGCACAATGATATTCGTCTTTGGCGAACGGCGGATAATAAGGTTTTGCTCCTTTTGAATTGTCGCGATAATCTCTCCGAGCACTGCCTTTTTATTCTTAGCCAGATACTTTGTCAGAAGCTCCTCATTTGCTACGACATCTGAATCAAAAAAGTCGATGAGCTTATCATCTGCAATCTCATAGGTACGCTTTCTGTTTAAATCAATCTCAAAAGTACCCTCTGAGCTCACCGTATACTTACATGATCCAAGACTGCTCTCATAATATACGGATGCAATCGGTGCTCTCCAGTCAATGACCACAGGCTCTGATGCATTCTTTGCAATACCGACTCTGCCTATATAGTAGGACTCCTGTGACTTCTGACGCGGATCCTTAAAATCTATTCTGCCAAAATACGGCTTTTTCCGCGCCTTTTCACATCTTACGATATTTCTCTCGTTCTCATGAAGCTGCGCTGTCGCATTGTTCCACAGGGCAAGTCCCTCCTTGTCCTGTGCCTCGTAGACATCTCTTAAATCATCTAAATCATCTGTCAGCTTTTTTACCGATTCCTTTGCACGGTCCAGATTATCCTGTGCAATCCCTATGATATTTTGAAGCTGTCTCTGCTCATCTTTTAATGAAATTCCCGGTAAATCATTTTCTGTGCCCATCATGCCTCCACGACTTATATATGCTGTGATTATACTATACTTTTAATCTCATCTATCCTGTCAACACAGGCAAAAAGCATCTTTTTCAGCTCCTCATCAGGCTGTGTCAAATCCGGCACCATGACAACCTTACAGCCTGCAGAATATGCACTTTTGACACCATTTGGCGAATCCTCAACCGCCATGCACTCCTCAGGTGCCAGCTTAAGCTCGCTGCATGCAAACTCATACACATCAGGTGCCGGCTTTCCATGCTCCACCATAGGTGCACAGATGATCTTGTCAAAATATCCGTAGAGCCCTATCTTTTTAAGATATTTCTCAGCTCTTTCTATATCATTCGCTGTGGAAATTGCTCTGTGAATGCCTTTTTCCTTCAAATATGTAAGTATCTCAATTGCACCGGGCTTAAGCTCAATACCCACCTTTTCCAGATGCTCCTCCATGATTTTTCTCCGATATGCCCTGATTTTATTATAATCCATATCCGGATCATGAAACATATCCTTAAGATGCTGCGGTGCATACGGCTGCCCGAGGCTTCGCATTGAAAGCGCCTGCTCATCTGTCATCTCGTAGCCGAATTGCTTAAGTGCCATCGGCCAGAAAATACGATAATATTTCTCCGTATCTATGAGTGTTCCATCCATGTCAAATAATACTGCTTTTACCATTGGTTCTCCTTACGTTCTGCCAGGCTTTACTATGCTTCACCTGTTAATTTTACCACTGTCATATCATGATGCATGGCCTTTATCACCGGGCCAAACATGTCCTTTGTCTTTATCCTGAGGCTGGAGGTATTTATGCATGGATGACATCCAACCCACTCACCTTTTAGCACATCCTCATCCACCAGAAGTCTGACCGCATTGTCATGGTCGTTCATCAGTCCCATCACACTGACTGAGCCCGGTGTGATATCCAGATATTTTTCCATATCCTGCGGACTTGCAAACGAAAGTCTCGCACTGCCTATCTGATGCGAGAGCTCTTTTGTCTTAAAGGTCTTGTCTCCCGGTATCATTAGCAGGTAAAAATCAGTTTTCTGGCGGTTGCACAGAAAAAGATTTTTGCAGATTGTTGCGCCGAGTGTCTTGTCAATCTCCTCACAAACCTCCATCGTAAATGCCGCTTCGTGGTCTATTCTCTGATATTCGATTCCCAGTTTGTCCAAAAAATCGTATGTACGAATTTCTTTATCCAGTCTGCCTGTGGTATCTGTCGGTCTTCCATTCTGTAATTGCATTTGTGCCTCCTGAAATTAATTATCGCAGCTGTGTTCAGCACCATAACCGCTGCTATTATTCTCTTTTAATTGCTATAGCTATAGATTATACACCTCTTTTATGTATTCTAACAAGCCCCGGCATCCACTGATTACATCATCAAAGGTCGCATCAAAATCACCTGTATACCATGGATCTGCAACATCGCGCGCTGCTGTAAGCTTATGATTTGTCCCGTAATCAGCAAATGACAGCATCTTAAATATCTTCTGCTGACTGTCACTGCCACCTGCAATCCTTGTCATATTCCTGATATTTGCAGTGTCCATTCCAATCAGAAGGTCATAGTACAAATAATCATCGCGTGTCATCTGTCTCGCGCGGTGTGGAATAAGAGGAATATGCTCCTCGTATAGTTTGTTTTTGGTGCCGTAGTGCGGCGGATTGCCTATTTCCTCACGGCTGGTCGCAGCTGAATCTATCTCGAAAACAGCATCGAGGTGCTGTCTGTGGACCAGATGGGTGAAGATGCTTTGGGCCATGGTGCTGCGGCAGATGTTGCCTAAGCACACAAATAATACTTTAATCATATTTCTTTTTCCTCTTTAATTATTGTTCTATTAATTTTCTACTCAAATTTTACCACCCATCCCCAAAGTTTTTATGCATAATCAGTATTTTCAATATATTCTCTTAATTTTATTTTCTCTTTATACTTTTCAAGATTCATACGATATTCTTCGATATATTTTCTATGGTCAATATAATCAATTCCCTTAAGGTTGTCCTTCAGCAATTTAAGGAAATCTATTTTTTCCATAATGAGTGGAATCTCACTTCCCGACCATGAACAGAACGATGAAAATAAATCTATCTTCTTGAAATCATTCAATTTCTTATTTACTTTTAAAAATTCAAGAATATATTCCAATTTCCACTCCGGCAGGATATTTACAACCACATACATAAGCTTTTTACATTTTTCAATTTCTGAGTTGCTTTCTCGTAATTTTTCAAACAGATAATATTTCTTGCGTTCCAATATGGCTGTATCAGTTGTCTTAGCAAACAATAAGCCAGCAGATTCATTTATATAAAAGGATGCGTCATCATCTATAAGAATCTTAAAAGCATATTCCACATGTTCACACCACTTATCGTCCCGCCATATTAATTCAAAAATTTTATGTTCATTTCTATCTCCACTCATATTGTCTTTAGACTTAACCCAGTCCATATATTCATGCCAAATTGCATGCTGTTGCTCAAATATCTTTGCAAAAAGTTTTCCATCATAATCAACTTCGCAACTAATTTTTATTGCACTCATGTAAATACTTATTAATGCACTAATATCATTTTTAAAGAAATTAATAATTTCCTTAATTCCATCATCATCATACGTATCACATAAAAATTCTGCCGACAGTTTAGGCTTATCCAATACTGCCTTTATTACCGCCTCTTTAATTTCACTATCTCGTTCGCCATAACGAGCCACAACTTGTACTGTAGGGATTATAGGATTGTCTTTTTCCAAATTATCGAATACAAAAGTTTTATAGTCATTGACAACTTTCTCATTGATATTTTCTTCTGGCACAGACTCCCAAATAAATGACATCCACACATCTTTCTTATCAAATGCATTATTTTTTATAAAACAATACGTAGCTTCATATCCAATACTATCAAGCAAATATTCTATCTGGCGATATCCATTCAGTCTAAACGGCGCATTTGCATCAAAATACTCTTTAAGAACCTTTAAATATAGTTCAATATTGCATTCAATGATTTCAAAAACACAATCTAATCCCCTACTTATTGACCATTTATCTCTATCACAGACTGTCTTTTCCAAGAATTTACAAGTGCAAAATAATTTTTGGAAATCTTTTAAATCATATACACTTATTTCTTTTGAAATAGACTCCTTACGTAATCTCTCATCATCCTCTATTGTTCTGCCAATCAAATGCTCACGAATCAACATTCTATAAATTCTGAATTTTGGATTCCGTTCAGCAACCATATAGCGATCGTCTAGCCTTATACCAATTTCCTCGGATACTTGTTTGTATTTTGTAACTATCTTCGCATCATAAAAATCTGGTGTATTCTTGTCAATTACGTATTCATATATTGTATTAAAATCTGACTGTAGATAATTCTTAACGTCTTCTTCATTCAATCCATTATAATGAACTTCTAAAAGAATGCCATTAATAGCGTTACGATATTCTTCGTTCTTACGTAAAATAGCTAAATTCTTCCATATGCGAGTTCGTATATCAGCTAATTCATCAGTGTACCCAAGTGTCATCCTTACAAAACTGACAGATCTGCTATTTCTAATTTCTTGTGTGAAAGAAATTTCTGTTTTTAATGCATATTCAGCAATCTGTAAATACAGTACGCTATTATTATAGTTTTTTCCCTCCTCTGTATAGCACCACACCTTATCTAACAGACGCATTTCATGATTATACTTATCTCTGTATGAATACTTATCATATAAGAGTCGTTCACTTAATACAAAATAAAAATCCATTATCAAGTCTGGTCTTTTTTCAAAGTACAGCATCAAAAGATCAACTGCATCTTCAAAATTCTCTGTATACTTATAGCCTCCTAATATTCCTATTACCTTTGTCGTAATATTGTGATAATTTTTCTTAGAGTTAATATCAAAACTATGTAAGTCAAAATCGACGTTTACATCTTGATCAATATGATTCTTAATAATAGATAATGCCTTGTCCGGATTAACCTGATAAAATGATTCAAGATACTCCATCTCTTGTTCCAAAGGTGCATTGTCCCAAGCTGAAATTATTGAATCTTCAATATATTTTGAACACTCTTCTGAATTGAATATTTCTATCAACGTATTCAATACATAGACAATTTTATTCCTGAATGCAGGAAATCCAGCAGAGATCAAACTTTCTACACTTACCAATTTTTTTTCAAACAGCACATAGTACAAGATATAATTGCCGAAACTCTGATCAGTAATTTTTGTTATCTCGTTTTTAAACCAATCCACTAATTCCAAAGAATACAAATTCTCGATTATATCTTTCTCAACAATTTTCCCACCATATAAATTCTTCATATCACGATACAACTGATTTTCATTATTTTTTACCGGACCAGCTACAGCGATGAAAAACAATATAAGAATATCTTGTTTTGTCAACTTCGCTTCATCAATAATTCTTCCATAATAATTTTTAAAAATATCCTCAGCATTACGTATGGCCTGATATCCACCATCTATTGATCTCATACCAGCAAGAAAAGCAAGTCTTATATTTCCATTTGCGATCCCAGCAATCTTATTAAGGTAATCCGAATTCACTATTCCTAAATCAGCTTTCAAAATATCTTTTATTTCATCATCTTTAAGTCGTCCAACTTCAATAATATTAGGTAATATGTACTGCGATACAGCATCTATTACTCTCTCCTTGGCATAATCTCTTACTGAAATAAGTACCCTTACATCAAAATCTGTGTATAATGTCAAAAGAGAGCCAAGCACATTCTCTAAGCTTGCAACCATATTAGCATCATCAAAGAAAATCAAATATCTTCCTGGATCAGAAATATAATACTTTATGTCCTCATATAAAAGATTTCCATTACTTTTAATGCAGAAAACTTTTGTCTGTCCATCATCCTGTTTTCTACACGCTTCTAAAGCCAATCTTGTTTTTCCAATTCCTGATGGTCCTGTCAATACAGTCACTCTATTATTAAGTATACTAGTACATATCTCCGTAATCTCTGGTTTTCTGTGGAGAAAATCGCAATTAATAGGAGCATTTATACCATTTGCATCATATGCTTTAACAAAATCCTCTACCTCAAAAAATTGATTTGTATCAATTGCTATACCCAACTCATCTTTTGCAATATGTGGATAAAGTAATGCCAAATCATGAGAAAGTGTATCTATTCCAATAAGTTCAATTTCTACACCATCAATAGTTTCCATAATACTATTAAATTGTTCTATATGAATATTTGTAGAACAATGACCACAAATTATTTTTTTTATTTTATCCTTAGGTAGTAATAATTTTGTTGTATCAAAACATGATAAAATATCAGCACGTATTTTCTCTGCTGACTGTGAACTCACAGTTCCATAATTTATCAAGATATACTTCCCATCATCAGCTAAAACATAGGAATCAGGTGTGCCTTTTGTTGGTTTATTGGTACCAGTTTGGACTCCTAAAGTTTGAATATTATTAAATTTATACTTTTTATAAAGATATGCATCAAACAATTTTTGAAAGGCCCCACCCTCCAATTGCATGATTGCATTTTGAATAGAATTTACATTATTCAACTGAGTCCCTCCTTAGTCTTTCCACAATAAAGCAGACAATATTACATCATTTCATAATTTTTGTTACTACGCCACCTGCTTATATCTCATAAACACATACTCAAATATCAACTTGCGATATTCAAATATTGCACTATCTGAATAACTCTCCGGCAGTTCTTCCCACAGAATCTTTCCAATCAACGTGTCTACTTCAGCCTTAGTCTCCTGCTTGTCTGTCCAATGATCAAGTTCTGCAATCTTTGTTTTAATCTTATCCAACAATTCTACAGCAACCTTCTTGATTTTCTTGATGTCCTCTTTAGACAGCTTTTCATCAAAAAGCATATCGTACATAGAAAGTTCTTCATCGCTGCTGAAGCCTTCCCGAACATAACGCTGTTCCTCTTCATTCATGGAATTTGCAAGATCCATCAATTCCATAAATGTCTTTTCAATATTTACCCTATCCTGCTCCGAATTATATTCCTCGATAATCTGCTGATATCGTATGTAATAATCCACTCTGCGAGGATTCTCCCTTATCATGGCATCCAGCCTGACTTGAATCAATTCATCCAAATCCATGAATGCCAGATTTTTCTTTTTAACTTTGGCAAACTCTCTCCGCAATAAATCAAAGTCAATTTTGCTGATATCAAAACGTTTTGCAAATCCACGATCATCCGGTGTTCTCTCAATCACGATATAATCACCCAGAATTCCGTTAATCTGCACCATAAGATCTGTATTATCAACATGCTTCTTCTTTTTCTTTAATTCATCAACAATGGCAATTATGGCATCTTTTCTTTCACGGTCTGCCTTGGAAATATCATCACGATCCAGATATTTCATCATGCGGTTAAGTTCATTACCGTATGTAATAAACTGTTTTTTTGATTCCCTGGAGTCGGATACTGCATTAGCTGCTGTCAATAATAAGGAAATCTTTGCAAAATCCTTTGCATATATCAGATCATCCAAGTCAAACTCTTTGGACTTCAAAAATTCAGTGGCCGCAGCAATTGTTTCAAGCACTCTTTCTATCAGCTCGCCCTTGTCAATCGTCGGGTCGGTACTTCCACCACCTACATTAGCGGTATAATCAGCAAGTGCCTTTCGCAATGCTTTTACAATACCTATATAGTCAATAATAAGACCATTACTCTTGCCTTCTGCCACGCGGTTTGCCCGGGCAATTGTCTGCATAAGAGTATGTGCCTTGAGTGGCTTGTCCAGATACAGACATGACAAACACTTCACATCAAAACCGGTTAACCACATTGCGCAGACAAATACTACTCTTAGCGGATTGTCTTTGTCCTTGAATTCCTTATCTAGCTCACGCTTTTCCATCTTTTCACGATGATATTCGATATCCAGATTCCACTTTTTAAAGGTTTGAATTTCATTCTGTTCCTGCGAGATAACAACTGCCATCTCCGTTTCTTTCATCCAGTTCAGTTTTCTCTCAAGTTCCTGGACTTCCTGCTGTGATGCTGTCTGTATCTGCTTTTCTAAAGCTTTGATATCGTCCTGCCAATATTTCTGTACAAAGTTATACATACGCACGCAGGTAACTTTATTCAAGCAGACAAACATAGCCTTACCACTAGTCCACAAATCAGAGTAATGTGAAACAAAATCTCTGGCCACAGACTTAAGTCTCGGTTCAGCAGTAAGCAAATGAATTTCCTTTTCAAATTCATGCTCCAGCTTCTCTTCCTGCTCCGGATCAAGATCTGCTGCTTCAATGGCATCAAGAATTTTGTCCGTAATATCCGGATTATTTATATCTAAAATCTTTTCTCCTCGATTTTCATAATATAGTGGGACAGTTGCCTTATCTTCTACCGCACGCTTAAAGTCATATATGGAAATATATCCACCAAAGGTTCTCTCAGTAATATTGTCATTCGAAAGAAGCGGTGTGCCAGTAAATCCAATTCTTGAAGCAGTTGGCAGCAATTCCACCATATTGTCAGCAAAAACTCCATACTGACTCCTATGAGCTTCATCAGACATGATAATAATGTCGTGATCCGGAATGATTGGCTCGTCCACCTTCTTATTAAATTTCTGTATCAGAGTAAAAATAAAGCTCGGATTTCCCTTTAACTTATTGATTAGATCCTCACCACTTGTTGCTATAAACTTGGATGCCTTCGTTTTGCCTAATAACCCACAGTTTTCAAAAGTATCCGAAATCTGGGAATTCAGTTCTTCACGGTCTGTAAGCACAACAATAGTAGGAGATCCTGCAAATTTTCTGCGAATCTTCTGCGACAGAAAAACCATAGAATAGCTCTTGCCGGAGCCTTGTGTATGCCAGAACACACCAAGCTTACCATTATTTAGCTTACGTGCCTCATAAGCCCTGACAGCTTCGTTTACACCTAGATACTGGTGATTTCTCGCAAGTATTTTGACTGTTTTGCCTCCAGAATGATCAAAGAGAATAAAGTCCTCCAGAAGATCTAGGAAGTTCTCTTTCTTACAAATTCCACGCAGCATTGTTTCCAGAGCTACACTGCCCTGCTCCTGCTCGGAAAGTCTCTTCCACTCATGAAAAAATTCATACTTACTGCCTAATGTACCAACCTTAGCTTCCACACCATTGGATAACATCAAGAATGCATTATAATAAAATAACTGTGGAATAGTGTCTAGATAATCTGTGTAATTGTCTGTATACGCATTCTGAACATCTACAGAGTTCTTTTTTAATTCAATAAAAAGAAGGGGAATACCATTTACAAAACCTACAATATCTGTTCTGCGACGATAGAGATCACCATGGATTTTCATTTCTTTCACAGCTAGAAAATGATTTCTCTCCATATCATTCGGATGCTGAAAATCAATAATTATTGCTCGCTTTTCTTCAGTCTGACCATTTGGCTTCTTCTCTGTAACCGGAATTCCATCCCGAATATATGCATATTTTTCTTCATTGATCTGCATCAATGATGCGGAAGAAAGATGCTTTTCAAAGGTGCTCTGGGCTTCTATCACCTGATCATCTGTAATCCAAGGATTAAGCGTACGGATAGCCTTATGAAAATAACGTGCCAAAAGAATATCCTTGTAGGAGTTTCTTCCAAAAGTTCCGTTTGCACCAAGGACTTCCTGATTATAAGCAAGTTCTACCTGCCACCCCAGTTCATCAGCAAGCAGATACCCTGCGCTTTCTTGCACTAATATATTTTCTGAGTAATCATAGCTCATAGAAATCGCCCTCCTCATTTATCATCTCATTAAGACAACAATCGTCATTTATCTTTATAATTATCATTATCATAACTTTTAACAAGATATAATAATCCATAGTCATAGTTTTTTCGTCATTGATGATTGAGTCATGTATATATCTATTTCTGATAGCTTTTCCATCGCTAAACTCAGAATTATTTAATAAATAATCAAAATATTGATATTCCGGTTTAGTTAACAGTTTATTGTCAGTTACGATTTCTCCTTCAGCTATCAGTTCTTTAAGTATTGGAGATTTCATATACTGCATTGAAATCACATTTTTCTCATAAAGTTCTTTTAATAGAAATACTCTTTCTTCTTGGCATTTAATAACTTCATCTTCAAGATATATTACTCCTCTTTCAATCAACCATTTTATGGATTCTTGATTATATGGTTGACAATCTGCAATCCCTATTTCTTCATCCAAAACAAGTTGAACAAAATTATCATATTTTGATCCTGTCCTTTCTGTATATGAGAGCATGCATTGATCAGAAAACATAAAGTTCATTTCATTAATGATAGTATCACTGTTTGCATAACAATATTTATTCTTAATCAAACTAGGGACATCTTTTATTCGCGGTGAATCTGTAATATACCTAAGTAAATCCAAATCTATTTCTCCATCATCACAGAACATTTTGTATTTGCTTAGTACACCATCAATAGCAGATGCTAGTGTTTTACATTTACTTAAAATGCTGTCTTCTGGCTTTGGCATATTACATGTAAAATACTTAATTCCAAATTCTTCAGCTAAGTAACTTTCAAAAAACCACTTTATTATGTCCTCTATATTAATTTTAAGATTCCTCAATTGATTAACATATCCCGCCATTTGAATATCAGCCAAAGATTCCATCATATCAAATGCTGTTCCCTTTTTATACATTCCTTTACCTCTTATTGAGAAGAGATCCGTAAAGACACTTTTACCATAATTATTTGATACATAAGTACATCTAGCCTGGCTATCAGTGTATTCAAACAAATATATGAAATTATTAAGTAACGTGGGATAGTCCGTATTGTTTTCTATCCATCCAGTATCATATTCTAATATCCAATTTCCATTTTCATTTCGAATATTCTTTACCTTCTCATATGGACCGAATGACACGCCAAATCCATATTTATATGTAAATGCAGACTTATTACTATTCCAAAATTCTGTATTTCTCTGGTCTGCTATTTTTTTCATTTTAGGACTTATAGGTAATTCCGAAGTAAGTTTAGCATTTATGATAAGCTGCAAGATATTAGGATTAACATCTTCCCCCTTAAGGTAATCCTCTATCAACTTAACTCTCTTATCTATTGTAAAACTCTTTGGAATATATACCTTTTGCTCTTTCTCATGTTCCTCTAAATAATGAGAAATAATAAAATGTAAACCATATGTCTGTTCTTCAAGCAAAAGTGTAATTTCTTTATCGAAGTATTCAACAAACGACTTGTCTTGCAATATTTGAAACGTATTCCAATGGAGCCCTTTTAATACTTCACATATCTTTTCTCTGGAAATACATGTGTAGGTTTTAAGCTTATAAAAGAAATCTCTAAAGTCGTCCCAATAACTCACGTAGCATTCATCAAAAATTGCAACAACATTATCCTCTATAATTGACTTGAAAAACTCATGAACGACATTATTTAATTTCAATGTCCTGCTTTTGTACTCACTATATTTTTCTTCAGTCCACCCAGGAATATCTGATACTATTTCAAAGAATAATTTTGTATGATAAAGTTCAAATACCTTGTTTATATTTGTTAAATCAATTTGATTTTGAGCATAAGAATCCAGTATGGCGACAACTTTCTCTTCATCGCCACGGAAACATAATCTGGCATCAAAATAATCTTTATGTTCAAAATCCTTCAAAATACTTTACACCTCGATTTCTCCGCTCATAAGTTTGGGTAATAAACAATCTCTTGCCTGAGATAATTTTTTAATGCTTCTGCTCAATGCATATATCTTTTCAAATATCGGTTTGCAATAATTGTAATATAATTTTCTAAGTTCATCATTTGGATATACCACTTCAAGTTTTCCAAACTTAGTTTTATTTACATTAGTCATTGTTGCCCCATTACTACCAACACCCTCTAGCAATTCTTTCAGCCGTTTCATTGATGAATATACATAATATAAATCTTGTTCATTATTTAAAATAATAGAATTAATCTGCTGATTTGTTTGACATGGTTCAATTGCAATATTAACCAAACCAACTGTTGCAATACAAGAAACCATAATTCCATTTTGGGGAATATACTTATTCTTTTGCGTATTTGCACCCTCATTAGTTAATGACACCTCTGTAGTTATAGGAAAAACGCAATCATGCATATCAGGTATTTTTACAAAAGGAATATTTCCCCCATAATACTGTTCTTTAGAGGTAGAAGGTGTTTTTCCAGTTATGATTTCTCCTAAATCAAATATTTTTTTTTGAGTCCATCCATCTGGAACTCCATCCACAATTTTGTAATTCTCATATCCAGGAAATCTCAAATCAACAAACCATTCTTTGTATAGACGTTGTGCTACTTCTTCAAGTAACTTTATTTGCTTTCTATTATTCTTAATCGAGTCATCATATTTCAATAAAATATCTGATATTTTCCTCTGCATGCTTATGTCAGGTATGCACACATTTATTTCCCCTATTATTTTGGGTGTGACATGTGGAATTGCCGCTCCACCTTGGAGTCCCATTAGTTCACTCTCATGTGATTTCATCAAATAGTATAAATAGTCGATATCTATGTTCTCTCTTGGTTCAACTAAAAAACCATCAGTAACGAATATAGCTTCATTCCAAAAAGATATATAACCCGCAGATGCTCCACTTCTCGACACAACAATTGCCTTTCCAGTATGATTGTACTGGTCTATGTAATATGCCGGTTCTCTCCCACCTAAAATTACAGGATATGGACCTTCTTTAGAATCTTTTTTAGTAATAGCCTTACCTTTTTGTATCTTAATGATATTACCAAGTTTTGCTTTCTCCCAACTCATACCCCCATCTCCTTCATATTCTTTGAAATGGTATCCATCAAGTCATTGGATTCAGCTTGCAGTGATAATAATTCTCGATGGATTTCAACCATTCTTTCTTCAAAGTCAACGCCATCATCCTCAACCGGAGCTACACCTACATAAGCACCTGAAGTAAGAGACCATCCTTTTTCTTCGATTTCCGTCAAGCTCGCGACTTTGCAAAGTCCTAGGATGTCTTTATATTCTCCTTCACCAAACTTCTCATAAATCCAAACTGCTTCCTTAGCCACAGTAATCTCATCATTTTTAGCAGCTATCATTTCATCATATTTAGCCTGAATTCGTTTTTTATTCTTCCTATCAGCCTGTTCTACTTCCAGCTTTGCTTTCTTCTGCAAATCCTTTAATTCATTCTTTAAAAGATGCAAAGTTTCCTCAAAAGGAATCGCCTGTCCTAGAATTTTTCTATATTCCTCTAATAAAGCTGTATACTTGTCCTTTTCTCCACGATACAGCCATACTATGGCATTCAGATTCTTTAACTGCCATTCTGTCCACTCATTCAAAGTGCGGTCTACTACGGTATAATAATTTCTGGCATCAATAAACAGAACCTTATCCTTCAGTTTCTCAGCCTTTCCTTTATCAAAGAACCATAGAGAACACGGCAGGCTCTTCGTATAAAAGAAGTTATTTCCTACAGAAACCATTACATCCACATGACCTGTCTTCACCATTTTTTCACGAATATCCTTATCGCTCCCCTGACTGTCAGTTGCAGAGGAAGCCATAACAAATCCTGCACGGCCTGTTTCATTCAAGTATGCATAGAAATAAGAAATCCAGAGATAATTTGCATTACTGATTTCCTTGTTTTTATTTTCCTTCGGTACACCAAAGGGCAGTCTTCCGGCATTGGCTGCTGTTTCTGCTTTTACCTTATCAACATTAAATGGCGGATTTGCCATAACATAGTTACACTTGCCCTCCAAATGATGAGCATCATGGTAGAAGCTGTTTGCTTCATCACCGGATTTAATTACACCGGTAAGCCCATGAACCGCCATATTCATAAGGCAGAGCTGTGCATTGTATTCTACCTTTTCCTGACCATAAAAAGTCATGCTCTTGTTGGCCTGCAATCCGGTTTCATTTACAAAATCACCGGTCTGCACAAACATACCGCCAGATCCACAGGCAGGATCCAACAAAATTCCGCTTTTCGGCTCCAGTATGTTTACAATCATTTTTACCAATGACTTCGGGGTAAAGAACACACCATCGTCAGAGGCAATATTTTTTGCAAATTTATTCAGAAAGTACTCGTAGATACGTCCGATTACATCTCCACCCACTTCATCCAATGCATTGTTATTAAAGATTCTGAGCAACTCACCCAGAAGCTCATCCGAGAAATCAGTGTAGCTTTTAGGAAGAACTCCTGTCAGCTGGTCACTCTGCTGTTCCACCAACTCCATGGCGTTATTTACCACTTCACCTAGGCTCCCCATGGTCTGTCCAGATACATTCAATAGTCCCAAAGAAGCAACATTTTCCGGAAGATTTACCAGATAATCAAACTGCGCCATTTCAGGAAGGAACAATGCGCTCTTAGCCGTGAAATCACTTGCCTCCACCGGCATCTTACGACCATTTCTTACCGGCCTATCCTTTAATATTTCTTCCTCAACCATTTTATATCTGCTGTATGCATATCTAAGGAACAACAGACCCAGTACAGGCATACAGTACTGATTTGATGTAAGCTTTGATCCAGCTCTCAGGAGATCCGCAGACTCCCACAGATCTGCTTCCAGCTTCTTAATACTTGCGTTATCCATTTATCCATATCCTCCAAAATTAATTACATTTATTCTGTTCAAGCTTTCTGGCCTTACGTGGGTCTATAGGTTTCTCTGTTCCAACCGGGATGAACCACATTCTCCCTTTCTGAATGGCTCCTTCAATTCTACCTTCTTTGCAATATATCGCTACCCATCTCTGGGATACATTCCACTTTTCTGCGCATTCTGCTGAGGTCAAATATTCCATGTGTTTTCCTCCAAAAATGTGTAAAAACTCCTCTTTCATTATATTCTATTGAGCGAATACTTTCAATTAAATTCTTCTTAGAAACGAACACTTTTTCACCAACTATATTTCATACATTGTTCCGCACTAAAAAAGCACCAGTTCCCTGATGCTTCAAAACTTTCATATGTAATTAATCATGCTCTGTACTATATAATTTCTCGCTTATTAAATGCTTGATATTATCTGGAATCATTTTATTCTTATCTTCTACCAATAATGTATCATACTTTGCAACGCTTGCATCTTTTGAGAAAATGAAATCAACGATTTCCCCATCATTTCTCTTTTCTACGGATGTATCCTCCACTCGTAGTGACATATGAAGAAAAAAGTCATTTGTCTTCTTACCATTTACATCTGTATTTTCTGTAAGTCCCAATGTAAATTCCAGATTAGTTACGCTTAGTTTGCTTTGTCAATTTTATCTGATATCTTCTTTACTAGTAGGTCTCTTTCGTCAAGAGCCTGTGTTACTAACATCTTTTCGCTCATAAAAAATCCTCCCTTAAAATTATCTCTTAATATAATTCTAAGGGAGGATTCATGTAATGTCATTGAACTTGTAGTTCAAAAATTATGCTGCATTTAATTCTCTCATTTTCTTATAGTAGGTATAAACTCTTCTCTCCTGATCCGTAAGACATGCATCCATTTGACTTTTTGTTCTTCCAGCATTTCCGCAAACAATTGAATCCATAGGAACTTGAAGCATTTTGCTAATTGCATACAGATTATCGACTGTTGGCATACTAACGCCATCCAACCATCGATAAACACTCTGCACACATCCAAACCCTAAATATTCTTGAATATCTTTTGGTTTTACTCCTCTCATATCCATAATTCTTCGAAGATTAACACCTGTTTCTTTTTTATTAATTGTTGGAAACATACTATCGCCTCCTAGTACTAAATTCTTGTTCTACTCAGTTCTTACACATACTTTCTTCCCCGAAAAAGCAATTCCAAACTTCAAGATTTCCGTAATTCCATCCTCTTTCATTTCAGAATCGTATCGCAACTCACCAATTTTCTTTAATGCTTCATTAGACCATTTTTCAAGCTCAACATCGCTTAATTTTTCTTTCCACTTTAATTCCAAAATAATACCAGGATACCTTTTTTCTCTTGGAATTAAAGAAACATCAAATCTGCCATCTCCAGATTCTCGGTTCGATTTAATCTTATACTGATTATCCATTAATGCTATTAATCCTAGCATCAAACCATGATAAAATCCTTCAGCTCCACCATCGAAGAAGCTAATTGATTTATCCATATATTCCCCAATAGCGCTCTGCAACTTCTTGTAATCATTGGCATAAAGACTTTCTGCAATCTTATTTGCTGTAGTCCTTGTAATTGCTCCAGTTTGCAAGAAATGTGACAAGATTTCACTCTTATATACAGCTGCAATCTCTCTATTTGGAATTGATACTTCACATAAATATGAACCATCTGCTTGCAGTTCCTTTTTAGGAGTTTTCAAATAGCCAGCAGCCAACAATAAGCTATAAATATTTGCTGGATCCTCCGCAAGCGATCTATACACCACATTTTGATCAATTCTTGCAACTACTCTTTCTCCTTGCAAAAGGTCATATAATCTTTCTGTAATATCATCTGTAGCCACTCTTAGTACATCATCAAGGATTTCATTTTTTCCTGTATTTACCCAATATGCTTGAGGAAGGCATCCCTTGGAAATATAGTTGATTACAGACCATGGATTATATATTTCTTCGCTACCAAACAAATATCCATCGTACCAGTCTTTAAGTTCCTCCTCTTTATCTGATACTCCATAGTAACTGAGCATTGCTTTCACTTCAGATTCTGTAAATCCAAAAAAGCTATCGTATTCTTCATCCATTACGGAGTTCACTGTTAAATTATTTAGACCACTAAAGATACTTTCCTGAGCAATACGCAAAATCCCTGTTAGGAAACCATAGGATAAATTCTTATTATCCTTAAATGCTCCTGAAAAGAAATTTCTCATGAATCCAATAATTTCATCGTAGAAATCCTTAGAGTATCCCTCTTGAATCGGAGTATCATATTCATCAATAATGATTACTGGAGCCTTATCATAATGTGAAGCAAGCATTTTAGATAGTCTTTCTAGCGAAGAAGTAAGCTCCACTTCATTAGCTGTAGCGCTAATAATCTTTGTAAAATACTCCTTCTCATATTGTGAGAGCTTATCACTATTTAGTAGCTCTTGATGTCTTCCATACTCTTCTTGAAGTAGTCCCCTTATTTTATCTATTGTTGCGTCCCAAGTATCAAATTTAACATCCTTAAAAGTTAAGAATATGACTGGATATTTTCCTTGATGTGAACGATACTCTTCTCCACATTGCCAAATATTTTTATCGGCAAAATACTTACTAGTATTCTTATCTGATATTTCAAAGAACACTCTGAGCATATCCATATTCAAGGTCTTTCCGAATCCCCTTGGTCTCGTAAACAAAGATACCAATGGCTTTTGATCCAAGAATTCTTTGATTAATAACGTCTTGTCGACATAGTAATATTCTTCCTGCGCACGAACATAGTCAGAGATGCCGATTGGTAATGATTTAACTTCTGCTTTCGCAACCATATTTTTCTTGATGTATTTTCCATTAGACACTCTTCCATCCATTGGCTTTGGAGAGTCGTCTGGAATTAACCAAGATCCTTTTTCTTTTATTGCACCCTGTATTCTTCCTTTTTTGCACATATCATTTACGGAACGTGGAGAAACATTCCACTCTAAAGCCTTTTCTTTACAAGTTTTCATATATATATCAGCTCCTGTCATTCGCAATATTATTCCTCATCTTACGAAAATTATACCTCAGCAAAGCGCAAAAAGTCAAATCAATTCGATATTTTGCGTTTAATTATTGCGTTTGTTTAATGTTTTGCGTCTTGTATTTTTCGGCACTTTTATTTTGGTTTTTTCAGTCCACAAACTTGTTTGTAGCATATTACTCAGACAAGTTTAACTCCACTGAAAAAGGACCAGCCCAGCTGATCCTCTTCCTCTATCACATCCCCCATTTTCCTTGTCTTCAAGTTCCATGTCCACCCCTACAGTTTTAGCTTCTAATAAGCCTCTCCCATCCCCGCAAGAGTGTTATTTTTGTGTTATTTTTTAACCTCGCATACCCGCAAGTCCTTGCTATTACTGGCTTTCTAGAAGAAACGACATAATCTGCCGTGGCATATGAAAAGTACTCGTATCATAAAAATCTCCTATCATAAAAAGCCGAGAAATGATTATCCCCTTTGGAGTTTTCTAAACCGAGGGGGTGCATCGTTAAAAGGTATATTTTTCCTATTTCACGGACGTTAAAATTCCTTCAAGGAATTTGATTTCATTACATCGCATCTGCTCTGTGAAAGCACTATATACATCTATCTCGGTCGGAATCTGAAATCCGTGCTTGATGAGACAAATATCCTCTCGAGCCTCTACATTCTTCTCATAAGTCGAACCACGGTTGAGCCACATAACAGCATCTTCTTCCTCTCCCATTTCAGGATAAAAATAAAACCCTTTCTTGGCATCAAATCGGAACATATATGCCAATACTTGCAGATAGTCCTTGTTTCCAATATTATCAATCGGTTTGTACTTCGCATCTGCAATCACTCGTGTCTCTGAGTCTCTGCTTATGAAGTCTGGGTAGATAAGTCCGCGATTATGGTCAAACAAACGCTGAGAACCTTTTGTAGCTTTGTTCATCGGATGATAGAAAATCTCGTCCACAATCGAATTCATATACTCTTCCCAGAGCCATGCGCCATCAAAGAGCAATCCATATACCTTCTTGTTTCCCATTCCAATCTGATGTTTCTGATGCTGTAAGATAAGTAGACACAAGTTCTGCAGTTCACAATATTCTCGGTAATATGCGTGTCTAATGGTATTGGTCTTATTTGCATCAATAATCTTCTGTCGGTTACACATCTCGTAGTTAGGAGTGGCCGCTACAACATCCTTGACCTCATCCTTAGCCTGTGCAAGCAGTTTATATCCGTATGGCTTGTGTTTGATAAACTCCACTGTATGACGGATTAATTCCATCAAATCATTATCAAAGGAATACTCCCTCTGCGAATATGCTACATTACCAACAAACGGTGTATTCTTAACAATGTGTCTCGCTATATCTATCGTTCCCTTAACATTGCTGTCATTGTATGTTTTTCTCACATAAGTCTTAAAGATACCCTTACGCATGGCACTCTTTAAGTAATGTGGGAAGATAAAAACAAGCAGATTGAAAACACGATCATCATTGTTCGCATCTGTTTCCAAATCTACAATATTCGGGACATCAAATACTCTCTCAAGCAAATATTGAAACAGGAAGTCCTGCCCATTGCTACTAAATCTTGATTCAACTATAAGCTTCTCATCTCCAAGTCCCATGAAGCCCATGACATTGCTCGACAAATAATAATTGTTTACACTCTGTAAAATCATCTGGTCTTTTGTGATATCATCTGCATCTCTAAGAATTTCCGGGAATACAAATATCCCTTCTTTCTCCAACTGCTCCAAAGTTTTATCTGCAATTTTGCTTGTCAGAAGTGATATGCCAGACAATGACTCCTTAGGTATTCTCGAATTATCTTTTATTTTAATTCGACTCATCTACATCAGCTCCATCCGACTTTCCTTGGTTATATGCTTTCTTAAATCGCTCCATAATACCTTCTTCATCATACATACCGTTTATGTATTCCTGTAACAACGGATGTAGGTAATCTGACCATAACTGGTCAAAGTCAATATTCTTCAGCTTCAAGAAATAGGATGCACCAATCTGATAGTTTTCATTCAGACCTTCTGTTGCTGCAATTTCCACATTCAAAGCTGACATTCTGGCAATTGCCTCAGCCTCTTTCTCTTCGTTGTTCAAGTTAGCAAGCATCTCAAGACGCTCATCTGCACGAAGCTCCACAAAACGGAATCTTCGTCTCATAGCGAAATCAAAGCTGTCTACAGATCTGTCAATATCATTCATCGTACCAATGATATAAACATTATCTGGAATATAGAATTTTTCATTGCTATCAGCATGAAGGTTTGCATACTGAGTGGAAACCTCTCCTGCCACACCTCTGTATCCTGGATCAACAGCAAAGAACAATTCTCCGAAAATCTTAGATATCTCACCACGATTTATCTCATCAATTATGAATACATATTTCTTCAACTCTTCCTGTCTTATAATCTTTGCAGTCTTTTTCTTTTTCTGAATCTCGTTAAAAATAACAAGGTTGTAGGAGTATCTCTGCTGTGTAAAATTGATATTGAAAAATTCCGTAATATCTTTTAATTTGTTAAATTCTCTTCCAGACTCTAACATCTGTCTAATTTCAGAAATATTCAATCGGATACTGTTGATGGATGCATTTTGTGGTATTGAAAGATAAATATGCTCATCATCGACATCTGTGATTGTAAATTCTGTACCCGCTTTGGTCTTGAATGTATTATTTCCTGTGTCCACATCATCAAAGAACTCTTTCATTGCTTCTTGAACAGATAATTCATTTGCAATGACCTCTGTGGACTTTTTAGAATTCTCATAGTTTCTTCTAGCCTTATCCACGAATTTCTTAAAAACGCCATCCTGCAATTCAAAACCCATAGAACCATCTTCATTCGTCTTTGGACGGAGTCCTTCTACAAAATCCGAATAGTCATAACTTGGGTGAAATTGGACAAACTCTACCTGTTGCTTTTGCTCATCTGTGAGCATCGTATAATCATCAAAATAGCCATTGCTAATAATGTCAGCAGCAATTTCTTTTGCAAGATAAGTCTTTCCAGTTCCTGGAGCGCCTCGGAATATAATGTTCTTAGATTCCACAAGCATAGTCGAATATGGATTCAGATAGCCATTAAATTCTGCTGGTTTTACTTCCTCTACAACTGATGCCTTTTCCTTCTCGTCCTTCTCACGATAAACTAATTTGAAGGAATCTCCCGGATTACCGAAACGTGTCAAACACTCCTGAACAAATCTAAGAGTTGTAAAGATATTCCATGAATAAATTACAAACTGTCTGCCACCATCATAATCATACGACATTGTATTGAACGGATGTATATTGTGTGCTTTTGCTTCGTCCTTGCTGTAATAAATTCCACGAATCATTTCCTTATCTGGAGCGTATTGACAAATTGGAAACTGTTCTTTTTCTTCTACTGGCAAGGCTGCAATCTGTTTTTCATAAATTTGAAACGCAATACGTGGTAAAGTTTGGTTTGTATTCCGTCTCTCACCTTTCCCATATTTTCTTTTGATAACAGTTCCATTGGCAGAAACAAATGATGCATCCAACGGCTTGAACACATCTCCTGCACTAATATTATCCATAGTGAATGAATCATCAGTAGAAGTAACAGACTCTGATGTTATAGTAATCTCGTATTTTGTCTGCTTAATCTGAATCTCATATCCTTTTGCAGTAAGATAGTTTTTTGCTTCGACAGCATTATATCCAGATACATCTATCTCTGCACCATTCTGCAAATGATTTGCTACTGCGATGACATACTTTGGTGGATAGGTATTACCGTTTTCCCATACAAGCTCATACTTGGTACTCATATTGTGCCAAGGAACTCCATTCTCATCAATATATTTAATAGCCTCTGCTATAAATTGTCCGTCAACTTTTGGGACTGCCATGATAAGCACCTCCATTTTAATGAATATACAGAGTTTATTATATCACTAAACGGGTGTTTTGACACCCACAATCATTAAGTGGCGCTAACACAAAAAAATAGTCCTCTTGGTTCTATCCAGTGCTGCGCCATGCCAGTGTTTCACTTCTGCCGGAATATTGATGCAGTCACCTGGCTTCATTTCTACAGCTTGCCTAAATTGTATAGTTCTTCTTTTTGATTATACTCAATTGCAATTCAAAATGATTTCGATTTGTTTTTATAAAGCCCTCTTTTTGTAACTTTGATATCTCTGTAGACATTGCTGCACGATCAATACAAAGATAATCTGCTAGCTGCTGCCTATCAAAAGGAATATCAAAAGATAACGACGAATGTCTGATAGATTCTGCCGACAGATATGATAATAGTTTATCTCTCGTCGTTCGCTTCCCAACATGTGTGATCTTATCGTTCAGAATCAGTATCTTATTTGCCAGGACACTGACCAGATTACGGATCAGCTTCTGATGATGCTCACACGCAGTTGGACAGGTAATCAGAAGTCTTTTGACATTTAAGAGAATAATCTCACAATCCTCATCTGCTACCACACTGATATTTAAGACAGCTCTCTGGCTTGCTGCATACGGCTCACCAAAAAAATCTCCTGCGTGACATTTTGACAAAATATTTCGATGTCCCCAGATGTCTTCTTGAATAATGAGGACGCAGCCGGACACCACAATCCCCATTACTTCGGTAATATCACCTGCTCTGAAAATATAAGAATCTCGCTTTTTAGAAATTGTTGTTGCGTTTACACAATGCAATATGGATAATATCTCGTTATCAGTTAGACCTTTAAAAAATGGACTGTTTCTTAGGATTGATAAATATTTTTGCAAAATAGTTCCTCCCTGTTGGAAATCAAACATACTAGTTGTATTTATAATACTATAATTCTAGCATAAACAAACGCTAAATACTATTGACGGAGGTTAAAAATGATAAGAAAGATTATAAAGATTGATAAAGAAAAATGTAACGGCTGTGGTGCCTGTGCATCTGCCTGCCACGAAGGTGCCATTGATATCATTGATGGAAAAGCTGAATTGGTGAGAGAACATTTCTGTGATGGACTGGGCGATTGTCTCCCGGAATGTCCTACCGGAGCCATCTCATTTGAGGAGAGAGAAGCGCCTGCATATGATGAAGAAGCCGTAAAAGAAGCACAGAAAAAAATAGCTGCCAAAAACCGGACAATGACCTCTCACTCCGGCTGTCCTGGATCTAAAATCATGCAGATCAGACGAACTGAAACATCTGAGCCTGTAAAAGCCACTTCAACCGCAGATTCAGGATCAAAGCTTCAAAACTGGCCGGTACAGATCAAACTGGCTCCTGTTAATGCACCATATTTTAACGGCTCAAAGCTTTTAATCGCAGCTGATTGTACTGCTTACGCTTATGCCGCCTTTCATCAGGATTTTATTCGAAACAAGGTAACTTTAATTGGTTGTCCTAAATTAGATCAGGTGGATTATAGTGAAAAGCTGACTGCTATTATTCAAAATAACAACATTCAAAGTGTAACTATTGTCCGAATGGAAGTTCCTTGCTGTGGCGGCCTGGAAATTGCGGCCAAAAAAGCTCTTCAAGCTAGTGGAAAATTCATACCATGGCAAGTTGTAACAATAAGTATTGACGGGAAAATCATGGAATAAAGTCAGCAACCACCAGTTCAACTGGTGGTTTGCTATAGCCCCTCTATTAAGCCTCCCTGCACTTCTCATATGCAAAAAGTGCTGCACCAAGCGCTCCGCAAAGCTGTGCCTCATCGCAAATATACAGCTTTGCGCCGAGCTTTTCTTCAAGTGCATTTGTGATGCCTTTGTTCTTTGCCACTCCGCCGGTCATCATATACTCTCCCGGATTATCCTGCCCAAGCCTTGCTGCAAGTGCGCCTACCTTTGAAGCTACAGACATGTTTAGTCCGTGGATAATATCAGAAACGGCCTTGTTCTGTGCCACCAGCGATACTACCTCAGACTCTGCAAAAACTGTACACATGCTTGAAATCACAATGTTTTCCTTCCACTCAAGTCCCATGGTGCTCATCTCCTCGAGTGAAAGTCCGAGTGTCCTTGCCATCATCTCCAGAAAACGTCCGGTTCCTGCCGCACATTTATCGTTCATCAGGAAATTTTTGACCGCACCATTTTCATCTATACTGATTGCCTTTATATCCTGTCCACCTATGTCAATAACTGTGCGCACGTTGGGATTCAGATAATGCGCGCCCTTTGCATGGCATGTAATCTCTGTGATGCTGTCATCGCCGCTGTTGATGTATGCACGTCCATATCCTGTTGTTACAATCCTTACAATATCATCCTTTGATATACCGGCCTTTTCAACAGCCTTCTCCAGACTCTTTTCGGCGCTCATCATAGCGCCGCCACCTGTCGGAATAATCATTGTCGATTTAATTTTCCCATCCTGATCCAGTATCACCACATCTGTGCTTGTTGAGCCGCTGTCAATTCCTGCTACATAGTAGACTCCTGATTCCATCCTTCTTCTTGCCTCCTCGCTTATGCCTTTTGTAGGGTCCATGTCATCTGAGCCCTCTATTGTCTCTGCAAATGCCTGTATTCTTGTCAGAAGCTGCCCGGCACTCTGGCTTGTAAAATCCGTCTCAAGCTTTAAAAGAGGCACCTTAACATTATTCTTTATGCTTGCATACTCAAAGCCGTAATAATCGCAGAACTTTATCGTGTGATATATGATGCCCTTAAGACTTGGATCTAAAAAGAGCTGGTTTCTTCTTGTACTATTGTTCATTCTGGCGCATGGCATCTGTCCGAGCAGGCTCTCTGCATATGCTAAAAAGAGTGTCTCATCATCCATATTTCTAAGATCTTTCTGTAAAACAATGAGATTTCTACCGGATGTGCATGTCATATTTTCCACATCCATCTGCATATTTTCACGTATTGTCCTCTCAAGAATACTGCTCACATGCACACCCATAAGACCTATGTAAGGCTTGCGCTCAGCTTGAGGCTTTGCAAAGGACTTTATAAAAAGCTCCCTGTCGAATGTCCTGTTCGAATATCTCTCATACGCATTCTTCAAACGAAGAATTGACTGTGCAAATTTTATGTTCTCACACTCGTTATCCTCATGAGGCAGATCAAGCATATACAGGAATTTGCATTTCTTTGTATTCTCTATGATATCATAGACTCTGCGCATTGAATCACAGCAGTTCACTAGCACAAGCTCCTCTACCTTGCCCTCGAGCACAGCCTGTATGACTGATTTGCCGAATCCGCAGAGATTCGCATGAGCTATCTTATCTGATTTATCGAAATTCTCCGGCATCTCCTCAAGCACAGCACATTCCTGTCCAAAGCCCTTAAACAGCTCTACCGGAGCATATTTACAAACATAATTTATCATCTGTTTTCCACTTTCTGAAATTGGTTTATAGTAAATATCCACACACCGGACGCAATAACCGGTGTATTATTTCTAATTACGTTCCTGCTCTGTAAGCATCTCCACAAATGCCTGAAGCCTTGTGGAAATCTGTCCGTCACTGGCATTTGCCGGGTTGCAGCCGTCTCCGTCTAAAACCATAGTTGGAAGCCCTTCCCTCTCGAGTGAGCGCTTTATAAGGCTTGATGCACCGATTGTATTCTTACAGCCCCAGTGCGCAAAAAGTACAGCACCGTCTGCTCCAACTGTGTCGGCAAGCTCCTTTGCCTCATCTATTCTCTGGTTCACGCTGCCATTATAAATGCAGTAAACCATTTTTTCGGCAAGTGCCTCGTAAGGATCATCCGACTCCATGCTTCTGAAACCATCCGCTATAAAATCGCTTGCACTGATATGGATTGTATCACTGTAATTGAACACATCCTTCACTGCATCCTGTAAAAACGGCATGGTGTGCATCCAAAGTACATGAAAGCCATCTCCTGCGGGTGCACGTCTCACATCATCTCTCAGAAGCTGTGTATATCTGACTGATTCATCAGTTCCTGCAAGCAGATGACACATGAAAAGCGCATACAGCTCATTTGTGAGAGTTGACGCAATATCATGTCCTTTTCTCAGGTGAAGCTGCCTGTAATAATTATTTGATGCAATTTTGCTCTTATCTACAGCCTTTTTCACAGACTCCTCTGTGATTTCTCTTCCGGTGACATCCTGCAAAAAACTCTTAAGCTCCCTAAGCTGCTTTGCTACATACATAACAGAGTCATAATTCTTCTCATATGGAACATCTATATAAAAACTTGGTATTTCATATCTCTCCTTGAGATACGGAAATGTCATCATATTGCCATCGCATGCCAGGTTTGTATACACCATGCACTTTGGCTTTGGCACTATACCGTTTAAGGCTGCGCCCAGAAAAACCCTGTGATACGAGCACATAGTTTCCGGAAAGCCTTCCTTCTCAGTCTGCCTTAGAAAGGCCTGCTCGCATTTAGTTCCTGCAATAAAGCACGATAATGCCTCAACCGAATATGGTGTGAGACCTGCCGCCGTCAAAAGCTCACCTGGTACAAAAATACTGACCATGGCGGCATTTTCAGGCTTTGCAAGTGCCTGTATGATATTATTCATGACAATCTTTGCCACATACTGCCCTGACATTGGAAGCTTTCTATCCGGAAATAATGATAATCTTTTTTCCTGTAATCTATATCCTGCAAGTAAAAGCTTCCTTGCCTTGACAGGATCGTTTTCTGCTATCTCGCCTACTTTTTCTCCAAATTTATCTACTATACTCATGTGATATTTCAGCTCTTTTCTATATTCAGATATATATATATTCGGTTCACCATACTATTATAGCAATTATGCACAAAAAGTAAACTCTCATTTTAGCTATATTTCACTATAACTATTGTCAGATATCCTTTTGCTTCGGTAAGCTCATCCAGCCCCCTGTACACACGCTCAGACTCCATGCCACAGTTTGTCACACCATACACTGTCATTTTCTTTTTTCTGATAGCATCTCCTGTGCGAAGCACCTCTATAAGCTCTGCAAGCTTCTTTCCGGATTTCATGTATACACAGGTTCCTCCGTAGCCCACAGTATCCCTCACATCATACGAAGCCGGTATGATATGTATCTCATCCATCATCTCACCAAGCGAAATGCCAAGCCGCGCTGCAGCTGCACAAAACGACGGCACTATGCCGTACACATAGCATTCATCTTTTGAAACTGCAGGGATTGCAATTATATCACATGCTTTTATTGTATTAATAGCCTTTAAAGTCATAAGCTCGGGATCTCCCGGACCTACACCGATGCCATATAACACACCAATATTATTTTTATTGTCATCACCGGCTCTTTCTATCTGCTTGTCCATTTTTATAATTTCCTGCTTTCTATACCACATTTACAAGTAATACATTCCTAACAAAATCATCTCAAATCGATATCATATATTCTTCTGGTATCAATTATCGTCTCTGTACCATTATCATCCACAACTATCATTAGGTGCCCTATGCTATCAAGCTTTTTAAGATACCCTGTCACATGCTCATAGCTGCCACCCTCCTTGTGCTCATCCGGCACAAAATATGTCACCTCAAAATAATTCTCTGTCATGGTGTTTATGACATTTTCGTCATATAAACTGTCTGAATTGAAATTACGCTTTCTATAAAGCATCATGAGCTCATTCATTTTCTCATCAAGCTCTCTTTTTTTGTCCTCATCAGGCTCATGCCACTCTTTTGTCAGCCTCGCTGTCTCTGCAATAGCCTCCTCATGACCTGTAAGTGCCGCAAAAGGTGCAAACTGTGCTGAGCGGTCCCATATAGACATCTGCGGATGTACCTTTGACACATGATGTGGTAAATCTATAATATCATCATATTTTCCCATGCCATGCTCCTTATATACTTTTTCGTAACTATTTTAAACCACTAAGAAAAATCCGATTAAGAACCACAGCGGTTGCTGCTATGCCTTGTGTCCGCCAATCTGATTGTTCCTTGAAATAGTTGTGGCACCCTCCTCAAGATTCATACCCTTTAGCATGGCATTCTTTCCATATTTCTTCTTGACGGAAATCATAGCCTCCTGAAGCTTTCTCTCCCTGGAAAGTGCCTCATCCTCTTTCTGCTTTTCCTTAGCCCTCGCCTGATAATCTGTAAATAAATCAAGCTGCTCAAACTGCTCACTTTCCTGCACCTTGCTCTCATCACAGACCCTGTTTGCCACCACAGTAATCCTTCGTGTCAGAAGAGAAGGATCTATGATACGGTCATAAAGCTCCATCACAGCATCCATGATGATGCGCGTGGATGACGTATAACGCCCTAAATTTGCTGTACCATGTGCATGCTTTGGAACCTTTCTACCGTATCGGTCTATGGTAATTTCACCTGTATAATCTCTGTGTATACCTTTCTTACCGCCAATACTGTCTCTGCCTTTATTATTTACTGCGTGGTCATAATTATTGCCTGAAAAGCTATCAGCCTTATTAGACAGATTTGCAATATCATACCCTATAGTGAGTACTATCTGGTCTGTAACCAGCCTCTTATCTACCAGATCAAGCACAAGAAGGTCCGTCATCTCACGCACAATAAGCTTTGTCTTCTCATAATCATACGGCTCCTGAAGCACCTGCCCTGAGCTGATGCTGTTGGTCTGCGGTCTGTATGCCTTGATATCAGCTATTGTAACAGGCTCATACCCCCATGCATGGTCTATAAGAAGCTCTGCATTGATGCCAAACATCTTATACAGCTTTTCCTCATTGTAAAAATCATTCGGACCGCCTGTTGAGCACCTGGCCACATCTCCCATTGTATACATGCCGGCTGCCTCGAGCTTTTTGGCATAACCTGCTCCCACTCTCCAGAAATCGGTAATCGGCCTGTGGTCCCATAGCTTTCGCCTATAGCTATTCTCATTAAGCTCTGCTATACGCACTCCTCGCTCATCAGGCATGGCATGCTTTGCCATAATATCCATGGCTATCTTGCACAGATACAGATTGGTACCAATGCCGCAGGTTGCCGTGATACCGGTATCCTTAAGGACATCGTCTATCATCTTAGACGCAAGCTCCCTTGCCGTCATATGATAAGTGCGAAGATAGTGTGTCACATCCATAAAAACCTCATCTATCGAATAAACACTGATATCCTCAGGTGCGATATACTTAAGATAAATATTGTATATGCGTGTACTGTAATCCATATACAAAGCCATACGCGGCGGTGCAACAATGTATGTCAGCTCATACTCAGGATGTGCATCAAGCAGATTCGCATTATATGATGCATAATCAAAGCCCGGCATTGTGCTTTCTGTTATATCATTTTCTGCTATATCAATTTCTGTTACATATTTTTTTCTTTCATCCGGATTGCCCTCAGCCTGGAGGGGTTTTTGCTGTACACCTGCTGATTGTTTTCTATCAGATTGTTCGCCCTCAATTTGTCGGCTTCTCTCCACTGTCCCGGCAGCATGTCCACTCGCCATAAGCTTCGACAGACGCAGCTTGTTTACCTCCTTCACACGCTGTACCACCTCAAAAAGGCGCGCCCTGCCCGGTATGCCATATGCCTTAAGAGCCGGCGATACTGCAAGACAGATAGTCTTCTCCGTGCGGGTTGGATCTGCCACGACCAGATTAGTGGTCAGAGCATCCTTTCCCCTCTCTCTGCACTCTACTGATGCGTAAAATGATTTTAAATCTATTGCCACATAAATGTGCTCTTCATTATGCTTGTCCATACTGCAATTTTACATTGATTACGCTCAATTGTCAAGAACATATGTTTGTATATGTGAATTATATCCGCACACAACAATGCCCCGCCAAGGATGGCGGGGCAAGGCGTTATATGCCATGGACGGCATGTAAAAGCTAATTATATCATTTTCGTACTATAACCATTATGAACCATTATGAATCACTAAGCTTTAAAACACTACACTACAAGGAAGAACTTCACAAGGAAAAGAAGCGAAATAGCATAAGTAAGGATAGAAACCTCCTTTGCTTTTCCTGTAAATACCTTGAGTACAGTATATGTGATAAGTCCAAGACCTATACCATGTCCGATAGATCCTGAGATAGGCATTGCAATAAGCATGAGTGCCACCGGAGCAACCTGTGAGAGATCCTCGAAATCCACCTTCTTAAGACCTCCAAGCATCAGGATACCTACATAGATAAGTGCTGATGATGTTGCTGCGGCAGGAATGATTGCTGCAAACGGTGCAATAAAGATGCATGCAAGGAACAGAATACCTGTTGTAAAAGCTGTAAGACCTGTTCGTCCACCGGCCTCTACACCTGATGCAGACTCAACAAATGTTGTTACGGTAGATGTACCTGTTACAGCACCAACCATTGTGGCAACTGAATCTGAAATCAAGGCCTCCTTCATATTTGGCATATTTCCCTCTTTGTCAACCATTCCTGCACGTGATGCAGTACCAACGAGTGTTCCGATGGTATCAAACATATCAATAATACAGAATGTGATGATGAGTGAAACTGCTGTAAACCATCCAATGCTGATGAAATCCTTGAAATCAAACTTGAACAGTGTAGTATCAGCCATATCCTTAAACTGTGGCACAAATGAAGCAGTTGCAAGTGATGCAAATGGATTTGTTCCGAAGAAGATAGCTTCTCCTGCCCAGTAAACCACGCAGGCTGCAAGCATACCAAAAAGTACTGCTCCGTTGACACCCTTGTGAGCTAAAATAATGATAACAAAAAGTCCGATGAACATGGTCACAACAGTGAGCACCATTGAAGAATATCCATCTGTCATATTTGTTTTGGCAAGTCCCGGTGTAAGTGCACCGAAGAAATCCTTCATCACATAAAATGGTCCACCATCCTTTGAGTAAACACCGGCATTTGAGCCAAAGCCGATATTTAAAAGCATAAGACCGATAGCTGGTGAAATACCCATACGGACACCATAAGGAATAGCATCTACTATCTTGTCACGGATATTGAATATTGAAAGTATGAAGAATAAAATACCCTCAATAAGGATGATACACAGTGCAGCCTGAAATGAATCAACATATGACAGGCCTGTGATGCTTACGATATTGGCAACTACTACAGCAAAGAAGCTGTTAAGTCCCATACCCGGAGCCAGTGCAAATGGCTTGTTGGCAAGAAATGCCATGACAAACATACCGACTGCCGAAGCAATACATGTTGCCAGGAACACTCCGTTCCATAGTGCTTTTGTTCCCTCAGCACCAAATCCGGTGAGGAGGTTTGGGTTAAGAGCAATGATGTATGCCATGGTCATGAATGTTGTCAGACCGGCAAGAATCTCTGTCTTGACCGTTGTGTTGTTTTGTTTGAGTTTGAAGATTTTCTCTAACATTTTTCTTCCTTTCCTTTTATCTTTTTTGCAGCTGTTATCCGCTTTTCCTGCTACAGACGCCTGTTAATAGCTGCATTATATAAAAAATTGTGAATCACAATTGATTCCTTGTTTTTTCCACGAACTCACTCGTGAAAACATCAAGTGTAACCGGCTTTGAATAGAAATAGCCCTGAATAATATTACAGCCAAACTGCTGTAATAGCCTTACCTGCTCCTCATTCTCTGCCCCCTCGGCAACACACTCTATGCCAAGCTCATTAATCATGGATATGAGGTGCTTTAACATAATCCTGCTCTTCTCATTGCTCTCAAGGTTCTTGACCAGGGAACGGTCAATTTTGGCAATGCTGAATGGAAACTTAAAGAGCATCTCAAGATTAGAGTACTTCGTGCCAAAGTCATCCATCGAAAGACGAAAGCCCATCGAAATAAGAGACTGGGCAATATTATTTATCAATACAATGTCCATATCACCAACAGACTCTGTTATCTCTATCTGAACAAGCCCCTCCGGGAGATCATACCTGTTCATTATCTCCTTCACCTGATCCAAGAGGTCTGCATATTCCAGTGTATTTTTTGAAAAATTCACAGATACCGGAACCACTCTCCTGTCACTTATACAGCGAAGCTTCTGCGCCTTGCATACCTCATCAAGTACAAATAAATCAATAAGATGCGAGCATCTGTTTTCTTCTAAAATCTCGATAAAATGAATTGGTCCTACAACGCCATGAGCCTCATCAAAAAATCTGATAAGGGCCTCCGCCCCGACTGTGATGCCTGTTCTTGAATCAACCTTCGGCTGATAATACACCATGAAGCTTCCCTTTTCAATCTCAGAAACCACGTCATTAAATACCTTATTTCTCATTATACTGTCAAGACTCTTAAGCTTTGCGTCCTTTTCAATATCATACATTAAGCGAACCTCTGAGAGCTGCCTTGCTATGTCGGGCTTGTCCGTCCAACTAAAGCCTGTCGATACTGAGAAATCCAGATCATCAAGGCTTTCCCTTACTATCCTGACAAGTCCCATAAATGATTTTTTATCAATATCCTTGCAAAAAACAACTATCTCATCCTGCTCGTACCTGTATATATCATAGCCTGTAAAAACGCCACTGATCACATCTGCAACCATCCTAAGACGCTCATTTCCTGCCGCATATCCAAATTTATCATTTATATCTGAAAGCCTTATGATATCTGATGCAAATACTCCCATTGAGCTGCAGTCATACTCCACATAGCTCTCTCCGAGATTGTTAAAGGTTTCCCTCTTTCTTAAGCCCGTAACCTGGTCAAAATTGAGCCTGTACTCATACTCAGCCCTTGCCTTCTCATAAAACAAACTATTCGATATTGAAATGCCAATCATATCAATCAAATCCATACTTCCTGAATTGGCTCTTGGATTCATAACCGCGATGGCACCAAAGCATTGTTCTGCTTTGTTTAGCAGAACCGCAGATGTAGACCATATTCTGACATCAGCCATACGCTTGAATAAATCCCTGTATTCACCCTCAATTGACTTAATATCACTTATAAACACACGACCGGCGTCATTAAAAAGAGCGAGGAAATCTGTAATTGCACCTCTTGACACAGATTCTGTAACCACCTTTGCCATAATCTTGGCACTTGGTATATGTATCTCCTCAATTGTGTCCCACGCACTCTCTCCATTATAAATGACAGCCACACAATCTGCATTGTAAAACTCTCTAAGCAGCCGTAAATAGTTCTTATAACCGCAGCCTTCGGTAGTATCATTAACAGCATCAATGAAATTCTGCATAACAGACCTGTAGCCGCTTATCTGTCTCATAACAGCATTCAGCTTTGACTCATTGCTCAAATCTATCATCTTGAGCAGCCTATAGCCATTATAATCCTTATGAGTCAGCTTGATTATGAGCTTCTTTTCACCTAAAAGCTTTGCAACTATATTGTCGGGATGATCCTTTCCTGAAAAAACCGACACTCTGTTTCCCTGCTCTTTTTTCCGTAAAAACAAATCAATGAACCCATCATCAAACGGCTTTGAAATAAATTCATCAATCTGAGCTGCTGTCATAATGCTTGAATTTCTGATAGCCTTATTGACAAATACTATTCTACGGCTCTCCTCATCTACTGCAAGTATATAGTCCGGCATTTCATCATACGAGAATATCTCCATATCTGACAGCTTACAGGATACATCTGTATTGGAAGGAGCGCAGGAATTATGCGGAACGGTTATACCATTTTTCCTGATAGAATCGAAAAACGATATGCGATTCTTCCCCTGTCTCTTTGAGTAATACATAGCCTGATCCGCCTCATAGTACAGATCCTTAAAGGTCAGCTCTCTGTCATCGCCGGTAGTCATGCCGATTGATGCAGAATACTCCATATCAAAGATAATATTCTTCAGTCTGCCTGACAGCTTTACGCAGAACTCGTCCACAGCATCACTGTCCTCTAATCCAAATACAATCGCTGCAAACTCATCACCGCCAAGCCTGCCAACTATACCATTGGCTCCAACTGCTTCCTTAAGCACCTGTCCTGTCTGGCTTAATACCCTATCCCCCACATTGTGTCCCAAGGTGTCATTTACTATCTTGAAATCATCCACATCAAGCATCACAAATAAAAGCTTTGTTCCCTTTTGCCTGATAAGTGATGTACATTTATTCTCAAATGCAAGGTGATTGTATGTGCCTGTCAGCGAATCCAAAAGCCCCTTTTCATCTCTGATATCAAACATTACTCCAACTACCATACATACCTTTTTATCCAAACCAGGTATGCTGACCATGTACATCTCAACCGGCCTGCTCTTGCCATCCTCTGATATAAAGCTAAGCTGGAATGCAGTTCGCATAGGCCGAAGCAGACATTTATCGAGCTGCTTTTTGAAGCATTCGATGCTGTCTTCCGGACACACTGACATGTATGTGTCAATATTTTGTTTAAAAAGTGGATATGCTGTCTCCTGAGCCGGAGAAGAGTTGACTATTTTGAAAATATATGCCTCATCATCTTCCACATAGTACTCAAACATGCGATCATGATTGTTTTCTGCAACAATCTTCATCAGCTCATAGTAAGCCTCTGTTATTCTATCTGTAATTCTTCTCCCTCTGTTCCGCTTATCTGCCATGTGGAAACCCCATTATCTACATATTCATAAACTTTACTTCAAATTAAATTCTCATCAGAGCTTTTCAATTTTCTCAAATACTCTGTCAGCCACCTGCGGCAGCTCAGAGAATTTGCGAATAGCAGGCACATCGTCATCTATTGTGCCAAACCCGTATGCTGCATGGATGAACTTTACTCCTGCCTTTTTGCTGGAATCGTAATCTCCCTGTATGTCTCCGACATACACTGCCTCATCTATATTATTGCGCTCTACAATAAGCTTTATGTTTTCTGACTTCTCAAGCTCATTGTTGCCGTAGCACTCAGTATCCTTAAAAAACCTGCCAAGTCCGTGGTACGCAAAAAAAGACTCTATATAACCACGCTGACAATTGCTGACTATATAAAGGTCATAGCTTTCTGACAGCTCATCAAGTGTCTTTTCTACATCAGGATAAAGCTCTCCTCCGTGAGCGGTCAGGTAATCGTTTTCTTCCCTATAGCATACATTAATTAACTCATCTCTGCAAGTACAATTAGGAAAGATAATGGATGCCAGTACATCCATTGTCTTTCCCATTACTGAATACATGTCTTCTTTTGTGATAGGTGCCCTCTCATAGCCATAATCTGCTATGGCCTTATTCCATGATTTTGCCACATTCTCTGCAGAATCCCAGAGAGTTCCATCCATATCAAAAATAATACCCTTATGCTTCATCTATTGCCTTTCCGATATCATGTCTCATGTATTTATTATCAAACTGTACCCACTCTGTTGCCTCGTAAGCCTTGGCTCTGGCCTCCTTGAGTGTGGCGCCTGTTGCTGTGATACCAAGCACACGTCCTCCGTTTGTAACGATATTGCCGTCAGCATCAAATTTGGTGCCGGCATGATAGCAGTAATAATCCTCTTTGCCTTCAAACTTCTCAAAGCCTGTTATCTTAAAGCCCTTCTCATACTTGACAGGATATCCGTCTGATGCCAGAACTACGCATACGCATGCATTGTCCTCAAACTGCAAATCTATTGTGTCAAGAGTTCCGTCTACACAGGCCTCCATCACATCAATGATATCATTCTTCATACGAGGAAGCACAACCTGAGCCTCAGGATCTCCGAATCTCGCATTGTACTCAAGCACCTTTGGTCCATCCTCTGTGAGCATGAGTCCGAAGAAGATAACTCCTGTAAAAGGTCTGCCCTCTTTAGCCATAGCATCTACAGTTGCCTGATAAATATACTTCTTGCAGAAATCATCGACCTCATTGGTATAGAACGGACTAGGTGAGAAATTGCCCATGCCGCCTGTATTAAGACCTGTATCTCCATCGCCTGCACGCTTGTGGTCCTGCGCAGATGACATAATCCTGATAGTCTTTCCGTCTACAAATGAAAGCACAGAAACCTCACGGCCTGTCATGAACTCCTCAACTACCATGGTGTTTCCGGCTGTTCCGAACTTCTTATCCTCCATGATGGTTCTGACACCCTCTTTTGCCTCCTCAAGAGTATTACAGATAAGCACACCCTTTCCAAGAGCAAGTCCGTCTGCCTTTAAAACGATAGGGAACTTTGCTGTCTCTAAATATTTAAGAGCCTCTTTTGCATCAGTAAAATTCTCATATGCCGCAGTAGGGATATTATACTTTTTCATGAGGTCCTTTGAAAATGCCTTTGAGCCCTCAAGAATAGCTGCATTCTTCTTTGGTCCGAAGCACTTGAGCCCTGCCTTTTCGAACTCGTCAACGATACCTCCTACAAGTGGATCATCCATACCGATGATTGTAAAATCAATGGCATTATCCTTTGCAAATGATACGAGCTTATCAAATTCCATCGCACCGATTGGCACACACTCTGCAAGTGCTGCGATACCTGCATTACCAGGTGCACAGTATATCTTGTCAACGCGTGGGCTCTTTGCAACAGCCCTGCATATTGCATGCTCTCTTCCGCCGCTTCCTACTACTAATACCTTCATTTTTGCCTCCTATACCTAAGCTATATATATGCTTTTCATTGTCCGTTAATCATAATCTACCTGTGTTTACATACTAATTACTTACAGCACTGTCATTACTTCTCATCTATAATAACATGTCCGTCTTCTACTGACACCCTGCCATTTGCTATCAGGTCGATAGCGTGTGGCATGATTTTCCACTCAGCCTGCTCCATAACCCTGCGCTGAAGCACCTCAGGTGTGTCGCCCTGCTTTACCTCGACTGCCTTCTGTAAAATAATAGGACCTGTGTCTGTGCCTTCATCCACAAAGTGGCAGGTGGCACCTGTCACCTTCACACCGCGTGCAAGCACTCCCTCATGCACCTTAAGGCCATAGTAGCCTGTGCCGCAGAAGGATGGTATGAGCGATGGATGGATATTTATGATTCTGTTTCTGTACTGCTTTATCATCTCAGGTGGAATCACTACCAGAAAGCCTGCCAGTACGACTAAATCCACATGATATGAGTTAAGCTGCTTTAAAAAATCCTCATTGAAGGCAGCTCTGTTTTCATAGCTCTTTGGTGAGATACACACTGCCTTTATTCCTGCCTTTTTAGCTCTCTCAAGGGCATATGCATCTGCGTTGTTGCTTATAACAACCTCTATCTGTGTGTTTGTAATTGTTCCGTTATCTATTGCATCTATGATGGCCTGAAGATTGGTGCCGCCACCAGATACACATACTGCAATTTTCATTTTTTTTCCTCACAAAGCCGTATACGTAATTATACGAGATCTACACCCTTCTCGCCGTCAATAATCTTTCCGACTACGTATGGTGTATCTCCGGCAGACTTCATAGCCTCCATAGTCTTGTCCACGTCTGCAGGGTCAACTGCGACAATCATTCCAAGTCCCATGTTGTAGGTATTGTACATCATCTGCTCCTCAACATTTCCCTCTCTAGCCATCATTTTAAAGATTGGCGGAACAGGGTAGCTGTTTTTCTCAACTACGGCACGTTTGCCATCTATGAGCATACGTGGGATATTCTCATAGAAGCCACCGCCTGTTATATGACTGCAGGCCTTTACTGTGACTCCTGCGTCCTTTACAGCCTTAAGAGCCTTTACATAGATTCTTGTAGGGGCAAGAAGTGCCTCTCCAAGTGTAGTGCCAAGCTCCTCATGATATGTATTTAATGTTTCCTTGTCCATCTTGAAAATCTTTCTGACAAGTGAAAATCCATTTGAGTGTACGCCTGTGGATGCCATTCCGATAAGTACATCACCATCCTTTAAACTCTCGCCTGTGATGATGTCCTTTCTGTCAACCACACCAACTGCAAAGCCTGCAAGGTCATACTCGTCCTCAGGCATAAGACCCGGATGCTCTGCTGTCTCACCACCAACGAGTGCACAGCCTGACTGCTTACAGCCCTCTGCCACACCGCTTACGATTGTAGCAATCTTCTCCGGATAGTTCTTGCCACATGCTATATAATCAAGGAAAAATAATGGCTCACCGCCTGCACATGCCACATCATTTACGCACATGGCAACTGCATCGATTCCGATTGTATCATGCTTGTCCATGATGAAAGCAAGCTTTACCTTGGTTCCGCATCCATCTGTTCCCGATAAAAGCACCGGATCCTCCATATCCTTGATGGAAGCAAGTGAGAACGCTCCTGAGAAGCCTCCGAGACCACCTAACACCTCCGGTCTCATAGTCTCCTTTACATGCTTTTTCATAAGCTCTACTGACTTGTAACCTGCCTCGATATCAACACCTGAATTCTTGTAATCCATTATTGTTCCTCCTAATAATCTGCAATTCGTTCAATACCTATAGTATACCTTCATAGTGCTAAATTTTCCAATTATATATTGTAATTATTCTTATTAGTTTTACTAATATAATATATCTTTTATAGAAATAATACTTATAATTTATTTAACGGATTATATTGACATCAGACATTCATCGTCCTACACTATCCATGCAAATAAATATTAAGATTTGCACGATTAATAATACAATTAATAATACAAAAGAAAGCTATGATACACAGCACTGCAATAAATACCTGACAAGCTGTCAAATCATAAAGGAGAACTACAAATGCTTAAACAGATAAAAAATTTTCTGATAATGACACTCAGTATCACCATCATGGCAATCGGTGTATACTATTTCAAGTTCCCAAACAACTTCACCTTCGGTGGCGTAACCGGTGCCGCAGTTGTGTTTGCAAAGATTACACCTCTCTCAGCGAGTATGTTTTCTACTATTGTGAACATGCTCCTGCTTGTAGTGGGTTTTTTCTTCCTTGGCAAAGGCTTTGCGATTAAGACCACCTATGCCACAGTTCTTTTATCAGTTGAGCTTCTGGCACTTGAAAAGCTATACCCGCTCACTCATCCGCTCTCAAACGAGCCAATGCTTGAGCTGATTTTTGCCATCGCTCTTCCTGCAATCGCATCTGCACTGCTTTTCTATGTGGGTGCTTCAAGTGGCGGAACCGATGTCATCGCCATGATTGTAAAAAAATATACACATGTAGAAAATATCGGCATGGCTTTATTTCTCACCGACCTCGTCATGATTATAATTGCCTGCTTTGTGTTTGACATAAAGACTGCTCTGTATTCATTTGTCGGACTTGTTGTGAAATCATTTATGATTGATGCAATCATCGAAAACATCATGCTCAGAAAATCCATAATGCTCATCTGCGATGACAAGGATGTGATATGCGATTACATTACCAACACTCTGGAGAAGAGCGCCACATATGTGGAGGCCAGAGGTGCCTACACCGGTGAGAAAAACTATATTGTTTTCAGCACACTCACAAAGAAGCAGGCCGTGGAGCTTAGAAGCTTCATACATCAGAATAAGCTGCATGCTTTTATGTCTGTGATGAGCACCAGTGAAGTGTTTGGTAAGGGATTTTCTTCTCTGTAAATTCATTAGAAATCTTCCCTTACCTGTACTTCAGGCTGTATCCGTCCTTCTTCCATAAAATCATCAGAAAACATATCCAGACTACTAAGCAATCCAGCCCATTCATTATCCTTCGCTATAAGAAAAAACATAACAGCCCCCCTATTTCATTTAGTCTATAATTTTGAATAAACTGCATCGTTTCTGGAAAGAAGATATACACAATACTGATTCATGCTGATACCTTCCCTCTTAGAATGTTCTGCAAGGGAACGATGAAGACTTCGTGGAATTCTAAGTTTAAACTGTCCAGAATAATCCTCTAAGCTGTCCGGCTCATGGATTTCAATACCATCTTCCATAGCAGCTTCTAACCATGCTTTCTTGGCATCTAAAGCGTTTGCGACAGCGGATTCTACTGTTTCTCCGCAGGTAATACATCCCGGGAGCTCCGGAAATGAAACCACAAAACCACCCTCATCCTTATCCTCTACAATTTCCATACGATAATTCATTGTAAAATAATCATTCAGCGTTTTCATCATTCACCGCCTCACTTTCCACAATCTGTTTTACCATCTCAACATACACTTTTTTGATAGGTTCATGCTTCGGTATCGTAATCGGTTGACATCCGGCTTTTCTGAACGTGTAATGACTGCTTCCGCCCTTTGGGGCATTCATTACATATCCATAGCTTTCCAATACCTTACGCAATTCATCAAACCGGAGATCTTTTGATAAAGCACATATTCTCGTTAATAGTTTATCCCATTTTGACATTTTGAATACCTCCTATCTATATTATACGTGGTATCACATTTGGTGTCAATGACGTTTATTAAAAGAATTTTGCATGACCGTTTTTGTAGTTACATACTTGCAAACCAACCACTTCTTTTCCGTCCCAGTTTTATTTCAAAAACCACTGAATTTATTCATATTCTTGTCTAAATGTTGATAGAAATTTGATAACGTCATTTTCCTCTGATTCAGTAAATTTTCCACTTTCAGCTTCTGCTACTACCGCATAAGTACCTCCATAATAATTCCATGAGCACTCTTCATATACTCCTCCGCCTCCCTTAAATGTGGTCTTACCCAAATAACTTTCCGGAACAACCGCGTAATAAGTTGGTCCATCAAATTCCTGTTCACCTTCATCGCTAAGACCATCTTCTATAGCAATAACCTTGATTTTTGCAACACAAAACTTTCCCAAATCATCCTCATTGCCTTCGGTTTCCATACGAAAATCACAATCTGCAACCTTATCCACGCTTGCAGTTTGCAAATCATATCCACCTCCATAATATTGAGAAAATTGTTCCGCATAGTGCCAAAATATAATTTCAGCACCATTGCGATCCTCTATCTTTTCCTGTCTATACTCTGTCCATTCACCAATATCTATATACTTCCAGTTTACTGAATAATCATATGCAAACAGTATTTTTGGTTTTTCCCTTCTTCCAAGAGTATAAAATGTTTCACCAAGTTCAGTATTTTCCTGTTCATTCTCGGTAGCCACTTCTGTCTCTTTTGTACTGTATACATTATTTTCTGTATCAACACCTGAATGAGCTTCTGAAGTATTATTTGAATTTACTTTTGTGCTTCCACAGGCAGTTAAGAGACTGATGCATACAAGCAGAATAGTAAATGATAATTTATTTTGATACTTTAAATGTTGCAGAATCATGACCTATTCCTTCCATTATTTCGTCATTTATTTTAATAAAGGCTCTAATATTGACCTTATCCGTTGATAGCACTCTTTCCGGCTTTGAAATCCACTCTCCTGCTTCAAGATTCAGCATTAAAGTTTCTTTATCTATTGTTCCCGAAAAACTATAGCTGCCCGGCTGTGTATATTTGTCTATTCTATCAGGTGTATAGCTATAAGAGCCCGACACCTCATCGCCATTTACCTCTGAAATATTAAGAGATACTGTTCCACTACTTCCGGCAGCCGTGTAATTTCCAGTCCACTCACCTGTAATATCAAGATTTTCTAATTTTGCGTTAGTCTCAATTGATGGTTCATTCCAACCGCTACTGTAGGTAAATGTTAATTCCATTTCCACAGAAAATGTAACATATTTTTTAGTTAGTGTTGCACTGCATTTAACAGTCTGTATGGTTCCCTTCGCTCCCGAAGACTGTTCTTTTATTTTAAAATTACTTATCTCCGATTCTGTCATAGGTATTTTCTGAACTGTAGAATCACTTATTATCGAAACTAAACCTGAACCATTTGACTTATTACCATATTGAAAAGATTGTTTCGTAATATAGCTTAATATTGATTTTTCTGAGGTATCCAGTTTTTTGTCTTCTTTGACTTCAGATGTTACATTAGATGCATCGGTTACACCTTTAAAATTCCACTCTTTATCAAAACTATATTCAACAATTAAGCTTCCCTTTGCTTTTTCTACTGCACCATCTAAAGTGATATCAACAGTTATTTTATCTCTTTTGTTTTTCAAGTCTGTTTCCTGCTTGGTTATCGATAAATCACTGATTTCATCTTTTTCTATTTCCCATTCCTCATTTTTAAGCTTTATTACTTCACCTACAAGATCTGATTCTATGACTTTTTTACTTACTCCTTTAAGAGGCGTAATTTTCCACTCTGAATTTATATTTACTTGAACGTTTGCCAACTCCCATTCCTTAGATTTTTTATATATTGCATTCACTTGTTTTTCATATGATATATCATTCTTTTCTGTTTTTACTGTACAATATAGCGTATATGAATCATCATTACTTTCAGAATTATCAATTTTTACCGAATCAATTTTTTCCCCGCCGGATTTCAAATTTTCATTTTCAAAAGACTTCAAGTCTTCCGTTACTTTTTTTTCATCCGGCTTACTAGAACATCCCGACAGCATAAATGCCATACATACAGTCAATAATATTATCTTTACTAATATTTTTTTCATTTTTTATTTCCCCCTTTTTAATATAAATGTGAATAATAGTCCAATATCGGAACTCTTTTTTCAATCAACAAATTTCCCACTGCTTCCTCAATATCTGCTCTCTTATACCCTTTTGGAATATTTTTTAACGGAAATATCAACACAAAGTCCCTATTCCACTCTTTTCCAAGCTTATGAATCAATATTCCTGATGAATTGTGAAGCCATGTCTCTTCATAGCTTTTTGAGTAAGGATTGTATACGTTGTGTTTTCTATCATACTCATGACTACTCTGTGGAATATCAAAATTTACATCATTACTTGTAGCCACAACACCCACATATCCATCTTTTGTAAATTTAATCCATACCAAATCTCTTTCATCTTCCAAATCAAACTCTGATTTTATTCTGCTATAATCTAATTTTTGTGGATTAAATATCGGATTATCTATTGTACTTATTCCAATTTCATTCAAAAACTCTTTAATATGCTTAATTATCATATCCACATCAACCGTAGCATATCCAGCCTGTTCTTTTGCTTTGTTATAACGAATATAACTCTTTCCATGAACAGACTGCATATATTGTTTTCCATTATACTCGTAATACGCTTCCGGAACTCTATATAAATATTTTTCCAGTATTTTGTTCATCTCTTTTATCTCCTACAAGCTTGTATGTTATCTTACAATGGTTTCAGACTCTTTATGACCACAATATTTACATATGTACCACTGATAATAATATAATTTCGTTACAGGTACATCCTTTTCATATGTTCCTGTCACCTCATGATTTCTATTGTAAATATTATATTCTTTTCTTTCTACAACATTTTCCTTACCTAAAAACTCCCTTTTACCGGGTTTCATGGCAAATATTTTCTTACATGCCGGACATCTGTCCATAGATAATGCAAACCATACACCACCTCCTCCAATTGCTAAACATATAATACCAGCAATCATCCATCCCAATGCACCATTTACACCAAACCTATGTGATAAAACTAAATTCGCAAAAAATTCAAGTAACAGCATCAATAAAAAAAATGCTCCTATAAGGCCTATAAAGCCAAAAAAAATTAAAGCCAACACCTGTAAAAATCTTTTCATAAATATACATCTCCTTTGTAATTTTTATTAATTATATCACATTGTGAATATCTCCACAATATTTATTTTAATAATACATAAATATAATCAAGCTATCAAATATAAGGAGATGATAAATATTATTAGCTATGCACCATTATGGAAAACACTAGAAATGAAGAACATTTCTCAATATCACTTATTAAAATCAGGCTTGGATAATAAAACTTTAGACGGTTTAAAGAAAAACAAAAACATAACTTTGCTAACCGTAGAAAAATTATGCAATATCATTGATTGCACTCCGAATGATATTGTAGAATTTAAATAGATAATTGAAAATAGCCGTAACCGCGATTTTCTTTTTCAATCGCAGCTACGGCTGTTATATACATGTATTAATTATCTACATGAACTAATTTATTTCAAAAACTAGTGCTTCGGAATAAGCTTCTCTGTACCACCCATGTATGGCTGAAGTGCCTTAGGAATATTTACAGAGCCATCTGCATTCAGGTTGTTCTCAAGGAATGCGATGAGCATACGTGGCGGAGCAACAACTGTGTTGTTAAGAGTATGTGCAAAGTATTTCTTGCCATCCTCGCCCTTTACACGAATCTTAAGACGTCTTGCCTGTGCATCGCCTAAGTTAGAGCAGCTTCCAACCTCAAAGTACTTCTTCTGTCTTGGTGACCATGCCTCTACATCGCATGACTTAACCTTGAGATCTGCGAGGTCTCCTGAACAGCACTCGAGAGTACGGACAGGCACATCGAGACTTCTGAAAAGCTCTACTGTGTACTTCCACATCTTCTCATACCATTCCTTTGAATCCTGTGGCTTGCAGACAACAATCATCTCCTGCTTCTCAAACTGGTGGATACGGTAAACACCTCTCTCCTCAATGCCGTGTGCACCCTTTTCCTTACGGAAGCAAGGTGAGTAGCTTGTGAGTGTGTATGGAAGCTTTGACTCATCGTTTATTGTATCGATAAACTTACCGATCATTGAGTGCTCAGATGTGCCGATAAGGTAGAGATCCTCTCCCTCAATCTTGTACATCATGGCATCCATCTCCTCAAAGCTCATAACGCCTGTTACGACATTTGAACGGATCATAAATGGTGGGATACAGTATGTAAAGCCCTTTCCAATCATGAAGTCACGCGCATATGCTGTCATGGCTGAGTGAAGACGTGCGATATCTCCCATCAGATAATAGAAACCGTTTCCTGCAACCTTTCCTGCTGCATCGAGGTCTATTCCATCAAATCTCTCCATGATATCTGTATGATAAGGAATCTCGAAATCAGGAACAACAGGCTCACCAAACTTCTCGTTCTCCACGTTGAAGGTATCATCCTTTCCGATTGGAACTGATGGATCGATGATGTTTGGAATCTTCATCATATCCTCAAGCACCTTGTCCTGATACTCTTTCTCGAGCGGCTCAAGCTCTGTGAGGCGCTTTGAAATCTGTGCTACCTCAGCCTTTACAGCCTCAGCCTCTTCCTTCTTGCCCTGTGCCATAAGAGCACCAATCTGCTTAGAGACCTGATTCTTCTTTGCACGAAGATCATCAGCCTCCTGCTGTGCTTCTCTGGCCTTCTTGTCATACTCGATTACTTCATCGACGAGCGGAAGCTTGTGGTCCTGGAATTTCTTTTTAATATTTTCTTTTACGAGATCCGGATTCTCTCTTAAAAACTTTAAGTCTATCATAATTCCTCCAAAGTATTATGTTTTTATAACTTATAACATTTTACTCTGAAAACCCTTAAAATGCAAGAGGATACTTGTCAGTAAGTGTCTTGATGATAGCCTTTGCAGGCTCAACTGCACTCTCGCCCTCTTTGATGATCATGGCGATTGCCTCTGCAACCTTGTCAAAATCATCCTCCTTTAAGCCTCTTGATGTAGCAGCAGGTGTTCCGAGGCGGATACCGCTTGTGACAAATGGCTTCTGTGGGTCGTTAGGAATAGTATTCTTGTTGGCTGTGATATGAGCCGCATCGAGAAGCTTCTCGATAGATTTTCCTGTGAGACCAAACGGAGTTAAGTCTACGAGCATGAGGTGGTTGTCTGTGCCGTCTGATACAATCTTGATGCCACGGCTCTGAAGACCCTTGCAAAGTGCCTGCGCATTCTTTACAATCTGCTTCTGATACTCCTTGAACTCAGGCTGTAATGCCTCCTTGAAGCAGACTGCCTTTGCAGCAATAACGTGCATGAGAGGTCCACCCTGGATTCCCGGGAAAATAGCCTTGTTGAAATTGTACTTATCCTGCATCTCCTGACTGCAGAGAATCATTCCTCCACGAGGTCCGCGGAGAGTCTTGTGTGTAGTGGTTGTTGTGACATGTGCATATGGGATTGGGCTTGGATGAAGTCCTGCGGCTACAAGTCCTGCGATATGAGCCATATCAACCATGAGCACTGCGTCTACCTTGTCCGCAATCTCTCTGAAACGCTTGAAATCTATAGTTCTCGCATATGCAGATGCACCTGCGATAATCATCTTTGGCTTGCACTCAAGGGCGATCTCCTCTACCTTGTCGTAATCGATGAAGCCCTCGTCATTTACTCCGTAAGGCACTACATGGAAATATGAGCCTGAGAAGTTGACCGGTGAACCATGTGTGAGGTGTCCGCCGTGGTCAAGATTCATTCCCATGATGGTATCGCCCGGCTTTAAGATGGCAAACTGTACTGCCATATTGGCCTGAGCACCTGAGTGCGGCTGTACATTTACATACTCTGCGCCGAAAAGCTTCTTGGCTCTTTCTCTGGCAAGCTCCTCTACCTCGTCCACGCACTCGCAGCCGCCATAGTATCTTCTTCCCGGATATCCCTCAGCGTACTTATTGGTGAGAATGCTTCCCATAGCTGACATAACAGCAGGGCTTACCCAGTTCTCAGAAGCAATAAGCTCGATATGGCTGTTCTGGCGCTCAAATTCGTCTGTGATGGCGCTTGCAATCTCCTGATCTTCTTTCTTGATGTCGTCAAGTGTATACATATATGTGTCTCCTTTTCTTTATTGCAAAATACTTGCATTATTTATCGCAATTATATGCTTTGCTGTGATTTATTACTTTGATGCGCTACCGCATAAAAATAATCCTTGCTACAATTCTACTATTTAAAGCAGAAAGTGGCAAGGATTATTTGATATATCCTTCATATTTAATTCTAATAAGTAACTATACCCAAATCAAATAACTAAAATCACATATATGAATACATTTAAAAAATACGGTCATCCTATAAAAAAGGAGGTCTGAAAACATGACTACTGACCAAAAAGAAAAACGAAATGATGAATATAACAAATATGTAAAGCGCGTCACACCTACTCACTGCCTTTCTGCAAACATGTTTAAGGCATTCATACTCGGTGGCATCATATGCACTATTGGACAGCTCATAGTAAATACCTGCACACAATACTTTGGTTTAAGCAGTGACGAAGCATCTGCCTGGTGCAGCATGATTTTGATTCTTATAAGCTGCGTACTGACATCGCTAAACCTGTATGCACCGCTTGCAAACTGGGGAGGAGCAGGAGCTCTTGTTCCTATAACCGGCTTTGCAAACGGAGTATGCTCATCCGCATGTGAGTTTCAGGTGGAGGGGCAGGTATTTGGCATAGGCTGTCAGATATTCAGGATTGCCGGTCCCGTGATACTGTACGGCATATTTTCAAGCTGGGTGCTTGGTGTGATATATCTTGTTGTAACGTGCTTTTGATTGATTAGCATTTATAGCTACTCAGCCACTTGTTTTTTCCCTTGTCAGAAGAAAAGACATAATAAGCGATGTAATCGGCACAGTCAGGATAATTCCCATTGTGCCTGATATACCTCGCATTATCTCAATCGCCATAGAGTACATATTGAGTATCTGGTGCATCTGATACGAGTATGCATATATAACCATCACAAGCCCAAGGCTTCCGCCTACAGCTGATATTCTTTTGTACCAAATCATTTCTTTCTTTTTTCAATAGCATCTTCTATTTCTTCTTTGGTTAATTCCACCACAATATCTGCTATCAGATCAACTGAATATCCCTCTTCATACATGTTGAATACCATTTGTTTACGCATTTCTTTTTCAAAGCCCTTTTTATACCCTCTCAGGAAGCCCTCTGCATACGCATCGGCTCTCTCGAGTTCAAGCTGCCTGTCGAATTCATAATTTAGTAATGCCATGTTTATCACCTCGATTGGTCATGTTTATTATCTGAAAATATAAAAATATTTATAATTTATTTTTATACTCGAATGAACAATGAGACATTTAGATTGGTCTCCAAATGTCTCATTGTGTTTTAGGTTATGAAATTTACTGACCTGCTGACTTAAATCCGCTCTGAAGTTGCTCATCAACACTGCCAAATGCCTGTGCTGCAGAAACAGTAGCTTCACCAAGAGAATTTACTAATTCTGGGAATTTATCAAGACTCTGCTTCATTGTAGTATACATATCAAAATATGCATCCTGTGAAAGTCCATCCCATCCATCAATAATCTCAGATATCTTCGAATCAATGCTACTAAGAATATCTGATAAATCTCCTGCATAACCTACAAGATCATTTCCCTGTGATTCCAGGGTTTCCGGTGTAACTCTAATACTAGCCATTATTTAGCTCCTTTCTAAATATGTATTTATAGCATCAGCATAAGCTGTTATGCCCAATTAAAGCACTAAAAATCATTTGCTTTAGTATTTCTTATAGAATCAATAGTTAAATTTTCATACTCTGTTGCTGCATCTATAAGTATTTTATTAAGCGTATTAAGCAATGAAACATATTTTTTTATATTATCTTCCCATTTTGTATTTATCATTTCGTAAAAGGCCGTTCCAGCTGGCGTAGTCCAGCCTTCTTCCTTCAATGATTGCAATAGACTATCTAATTTAGCTGCCATACTTTGCAAATCATTCGCTACCTGTTCATACTCACTGGCAGCTTTTCTTAAAATGCCTGTATCAAACGCTAAATCTGTATTTCCTTCATATGCTATAGCCACTTCTATTCACCATCCTTAATATACAATTGCTTCAACTCTGGTTTTATACTACAAGCTTTTTCTAACTCTTCTTTTGCCAGAGAATCATTTCCTTTAGCTTTATATATATCCGCTCTAATTGTGAATACCTCTGCTATGTCACAATTCAAATTATCAATAAAATCAAGTATTTCTAATGCCTCATCATATTTTTCAATATCTCTAAGACACATTGCTCTATACAAATATGCATCTATTGCCTCAGGATTTTGTAAAGTAAATAATCTATATAATGAAATAGCCTCCTTATACAACTGCTCTGCATTTTCTTTTTTTCCAAGTTTTTGTGTGCAAAGTGCTCTATAATATACACTCGCAAAATAATAAGAATCTCTAATATCACTTTCTATAATTTTAATTGAATTTGCTAAAGCACTTTCGTAATCCTGCTTCACCATTGCCAAATTAATGCGTGTGAATCTCGCTTCAGGAAAAATCCCATCAGTCTCTAATGATATACATTCGTCACACTTCTCAATAGCATCATCAAGTTTTGTCATTTCTGCAAGAATTTCAGCTTCCAAAAGGAGAAATTTAGGTTTAGCTTCCTCAAAAAACTCCATTTTTTCTGCATTATTTACTATTTCAAGTGTTCTGTCATATTTTTTGGCCAATGCATTGGCATTAGCATAATCGTACATAAGGTCTGCATCCTCTGGAAATCTTTCCGTAGCTTTTTTTGCAAATTCTATTGCCTGATCATATTGCTTTTCTTCTAATAAAACTGCAATTTTCATATGATATCCATCATATAATTCCGGACCATCCAACAGCAATTGATCAATTCCTCTTTTCGCTTCATCAATCATATCAAGCCGTAAAAGAATACTGATTTTTTTCACTTTATAATCTGGTCTTGACGGATTTTTAGAAATAGCTTTCTGAACATATCTAAGAGCCATCTGATCATCATTCATATGCTCATATGCCATTCCCATAAAAAAGAACATCTCATCACTATCAAACCCTGCCGACAGTGCCAAATTATAATATTCCAACCCCTCATGTGGTTCATCATTTAAAAAGCAGGCATTACCATATTGAAAATAAACTTCGCCTTTTTTTTCTATGAGAAGAGCCTTTTTATAATAGTTCTTTGCTTCCTGATACTTTTCTGTTCTCAAATATAGATTTCCTAGATTCATGTAGCTTTCAATAGTCATAGGATCAATCTCAATAGCTTTATTATATTTATCAACTGCAGCATCTATATTTCCGGTTCTAAAAAGCATAACTCCTTGCTGATTTAAATCCTTTGCATTCATCTGTGTTTCATATAATTCCATATTTTTTCTCCTTACGCATCCTGATATTCTATCTTTAATGGTGTATGTGTCTCAAATACCTTTGCAAAATCAATTTCCGGATTAAACATTGTATAAAATGAAGAATATGCATCACATGTAATATTCTGCTGCGGTACAGAATTTAATGTACCATCCTTATTATATTTATAAAATGTAGCCTCCGTCACTCCATGTATCTCAACCTTGTATAATGGTGTTCTAAAAAGTAACTGTCTTACATCCTTATAATAAAATTTATAATACTCTTTTCTAACATTATTTTTGCTGTAATAAGTAATTACCCTGCAATGCACCATATAATCATCATAAAACCATAACTCACTTGGATATGGTTTCACCACAACGCCTCCAACTGAAATCCGGTAAATAACTCCAGACACAACACAGATCCAGACTGAAAATGGTATTTCTTTCGTTACACTTTTGCCAAAAACAAAATATAAAAATATATAAATCAAAGCATAAGCGATAAGTAAAATTGTTACTATATTTTTTAATATTGATTCATGCTTTGGCACATAAGTGCCTTCTTTAAACTGTAATACATAATTTGGCTGTTCCATTATTCTTTTCCTTCCCTATTAGCTATAATTCACAGATTAAATACAGAAGCATATTCGTGGAACTGCAATGTTAACAGAACACGAATCTGATAGTTTTTTTAATACTGTTCTATCAATTATTCCATCATTTGAAATACTATCAAATAGATTTATTCCAGATTTTACACCCTTAATTGAATCGGTTACATTGCCTGTTATATCACTAATTGATACTTTACCATCCTTATATGCTAAAGCTCCGCTTGAAATACTCTCACTAGGAGTATACGTTGCAACATGCATCATACTTACATTTTTTATAACCACAGTGTTAATCAATCCATCCCATACTATTGTTTTAAAATTAATCTTTCCAGATATTAACGTCTTAGATAATTTCGACCAATTATTGACCGAACTAGCTGACTCTGTAAAAGTATCAAAATTAATATATCCTTTTTTCAAATTGTTCAAAAAATCTACCCCAAACTCAGTTGCGCCTCTTTTTATATTTGAAAAATTATGAAACTTAAATGCTTCTTGAATATTAAGTTTTCCACTATGAAGATTAAGTTTAATCTTATTCTTAAATGCCGAAAAATTATCTTTGGTAAGTATATCTCTTACTCTTAAATTCTCAAGACTAGCCATTGAACCAGTTGTCCATTTATACGCATTTTTAATTAAATCAACGCCACCACTAACTATAGAGATTACCGAGCATGCAAGATTCACACCATCCATAACATTAGCAAATGTATGCCATCCTTTCGAATCCGTTTCTCTTCTTAACGTATCTTGAATGCTATCCTCCCCACTACGTCTTTGTCCCAATGCTGGATCACCATTATTATGTGTCTCATTATAAGCCCTACCTTCATTTACAATATTTGCAATACCATTAACAGCCGCAATTGCTCCAACGATTACAGAAGCAACCGCAGCCACAATCGCTAGAACTGTTCCCCCTGCAATTATTGCCGCAACACCAGCTATTACAGAACAAACTCCACCTATGATTTCCAAGGCACCTACAGCTATTCCTTTTACTGCCTGCTTTCCACCTTCATAATCCCACCAATCTTCTATAGACTGTAATATATAATCCCTGCATGACTTTCTATTATCATCTTTATTTTGAATCCATCTGCCCACAGATGTAGAATTGCCAATACAATTCAAATAATAATGAATTGTATTTTCCACCTTACTATTCCTTATCCCATTGTTTTTCTTAAATGTGGCTGTAAGAGATGATACCTTACTTCTCACAGCTCTATCCGTATTCTTGCATTTATTCTTTAACTCCGTCAAATCATTAGAAAATCTTGAATACATCTGTGATTTATTCTGAAGATAATCTATTTTCGATTTCGTATTTGACCGTGCAATATTAATATTACCGGTATAACTTCCATTATAATTGTTCAGCTTAGCGTAAACAGAATAATTAAGACTGCGCGCATATGATTCAAGCTTTCTAGAAACCTGTTTAGCAGTATAAGACGCATCATTTAAACTACTGTATGATATAGTTGCCGTAACACTCATAAGTTTTTCTCCTATCTTCTTTTCTTCTTTGTCAATGAATCTAACCATTTCTTCCATTCATCTTGCTTAGCCGATGAATAATTATTATATTGCATATCACAATTCTGTTGAGCAGTATTTGCCTTTTGATTCAAAGAACCTATTTCATTTTCTAATGCAATTATAGCATTTGATAATTTCCCATCAGAATACGATGTTCTTTCTTTATTTCTATCACATGAACAACAATTATTATAGTACTTATTATCATGTCTAACTGCATTGTTCAAATTAGTTTTTAGAGCCGTCAACAAATAATTAACATCATTTTGTTCATCATAAAAACTATCGGTCAATGTTTGTTTTATTTTCTCTAATGATGACTTGTTTTTGTTAAAACCATCCGCTTGATTTTTGAAATTCTTATACTGACTATAGTAATATGAACTCTTTGCCATTTTTTCCTCCCTAATTGTCCAATGCCATCTTATAATCCTGACGAATATCATCATCAGTATCTTCATAAGAGGCCTCAGCCTTTACTAACTCATCATAAATTTCTTGAAGTGTATCTCCAAAATCATCTATCTTACTTATCAATAACCTATATTGCGATTGAAACTCATTGTTTCCACTTCCTACCCAATTTTCATTCACCTCTGACGTTATTTTATTCACTCTTAAATTAACATCTTTATAAGCTTCTACGATTTCTTTTATTTGAGCATGCGTATCATATATAACACTTGTATCTATATTTCCAATACAAGCAGTAGCTGTACCTTTTTTTTTACCCATACTTTTTACCTCTCTCATTCAATAATTTTCAATTTACTATATGTTCCATTATTAAAATAATATCCCATTGACTTGTCAAATGATGTATCAGTTTTTACTCGAGCATTCATTTCATAGAATTTATTATCTAATATTGGTGCAAAAACAATACCATTTCGTTCCTCTTTAAGGGATTTAAGAAAATCTGACGAATTAAATCCAACTGGAATATTCTCAATTTGTGATATTAAGAAAAAGATATTGATATCATCTGCTTTCCTTATCGCATTAGCTAATTCCTTGCTCATTGATTTGTCAGAATTAATTTGTCTTATAACATCAGCATTATTTATTAATACCATAAACGTACTTTGTTCTGATGAATCATCTTCTCTGAGCGAAATTTCCTCATTTGCATCACACAAATAACCAATTCCATCAGACACATCATTCGTATATGATTTAACAAACCCAAAATGGCTTAATGACTTCAAACTTTCTTGTTTGTCGTCAATTATTATTGCTTCGACATTATGAAAAATTATATTTTTCGCTAAAATAGTTAAAAAACTCTTCATAAAAATAATTCTTGCATCATTATCCCCTAATAAAGCTAATGAACCATTTCGCTTAATATCTATTCGATTAATTTCTACATCATCAAATGTTATACCAATCGGAATCATTCCTTTTTCTCTAAATAGCATTGGAGCCTCTGACAGCATATCTGAAAGGATTAACTTTTCAGGCACCATAGGTATTTTCTTTGCAGCACAATCAAATTCTTTATTCCTATTATCAATAAATGCTTTGAGCTCATAACTTCTTTCTGCTTCTTTGCTACTATTACCATAAATTGCAGCCTGCCATTCCAACACTCTCTTTTCAAGCATTAATAATCCTCTACCTGGATTTTCTCTTGGAGTACATCTACAATGTCCAAATAAATCTCCATATTCATTTGAATCTATACAATTTAATGCTATTTTTTCGCCAAAATTAGCCTGCGTTCTATAATTCATTGCATTTGATGTTGCAGATGTAATAATAAATGAAATTCCTACCCCTATTCCCTCTCTTGTTAAGCTGTTTAACTGATCAAATTCATCAGAAAAATACTCTTTAAACGCAGCTAAATTGTCAATTAATACGACAATCAATGGCATGTCCATATATCCTGCTTCAATATATGATGTGAAATTGCCAACTCCTTTTCCTGACAAAATCTCCTTCCTATCACTTATGGTTGAGTGAATCATTTTGAACAAATTCTTACATTTTTCATCATCATTTGACATCACAACACCACCAACATGTTTAGATTGTTCAAACATTTTTAACACCATACTTCCACAGTCGACAAAATACATGTTGATTTGACTAGGCGAGTACATTCTAATCAAACCATAAGCAATAGTCTGTAATAATGTCGTTTTCCCAGATTGTGAAGATCCTACAATATAACTGTTTTCTTTTGAAATATTTAAATAGTGTTCACATTGACGTTGTTGTTCAGGATCATCGTAAACTCCAATAGGCACCACCACATTATTGAACTTATTAATGTTATAATCCATTTCATCCGTAGAAATACTCTCTCGTAATGATGGCAAACATATTCCTGGCAAATGAGTTATATTATTTAAACTGCAAAATGTTTTTACATAATCTACGATTGCTTCTAACTGGGTTATTTTCTCTGATTCCTCAGTTTTCTTTTCATTTGTATACACTAGCGTCTTTTTTCCCCATATGTTCCGCTCATAAACTGACAGTTTTTTTTGTTCATTTCCATCTTCAGGTATCGCAGCGCCACTATAAGCTGATTGAATCAATTCAAAAATTTCATTATTTCCAACCTGAAAATATGCTCGTCCCGGCTCAACAATTTCTGCTGCTAATGGAGATTTAAGCACCTCGTTACTATCTTCTTTTGTTTGCACCTTTAAGCACAACTTAAACTTTGAATTAGACCATATCTGTGCGTCTACAACACCAGCCGGCTTTTGCGTCGCAAGTATCAAATGAACCCCTAACGTTCTTCCTATACGCGCAGCTGATATTAACTCTTTCATAAAGTCAGGATATTCAGCTTTTAATTCTGCAAATTCATCAACAATTATTATTAAATGCGGCATTGGAACAGAGACTTTTCCATCCTTAAACAGCTTTATATAATCATTAATATGATTTACACCGGCTTTTGAAAACATCTCCTGCCTTTTTACCAGCTCTGCCTTAATAGATAAAAGCGATCTATTAATCTCTCTACCATCAATATTGGTGATTGTACCAATTAAATGTGGCAAATCTGCAAATTGATTTGCCATTCCTCCTCCCTTAAAATCAATGATAACAAATCCAACATCATAAGGATGAAATAAAGTTGCAAGTGACAAAATATATGTTTGTAATATTTCACTTTTACCAGAACCTGTTGTTCCAGCAACTAATCCATGTGGACCATGTCCGCTTCCTTTATCGCTAATATTTAGAGATACAATTTCGTTTCCTGCTTTAACACCTATAGGCGCAGCCATAGATTTATATACTTTTGCAGTTTCCCATCTATGAGCCAAATCCAAATCATCAACTGACAAAATTCCCAACAAATCAAAAATAGTAATGTTCTTTGTCAATTGCCCCTCAAGTGTGACTTCGTCTACATAAACAGCACCTAGCTTAATGGCAATTTTTTCTGCCTCCTCGTCACTTATAGTTGTATACATAAACCCAAGTTTTCTTTCTCCGTCTACAGAATTAAGAATTTCGCCATTATTATTATCATCTAATCTAATAATTTCATTACACATTGAAGGAAGTAGTTCCTCATTTTCATCAAAAAATACAAATGTAAAACCTAAATTTGCACAATTATCCAAATATTTCGATAAAGGATGTGTCGTGATGATAGATGAATTTAATACAAATACAACATATTTTTCATTAAATATTATAGATGTCTGTCTCTCATTTAAAAGTGACTGTCTTTTTGATAAAATTGCATAAATACTTTCAAGAATAGCATTTTTACTTTCATCATCACAAACAATATTTCTTGCATCTATCTGCTTGTTTTCAACATTGTGTAACCATCTAACCCATTTAAATGAATTCACATACTCATTATCAAATATGTATACAAATTTTACATCCTTATATGAATGTCTTATTGCAATGTCAAGTGTGAAATTCTTCAAAAGATTAAGTATCTTTTCTTTACCTCCTGTTACACCAACAGCATTTGATCCATTAAAATCAGAAGTCACGGGAGCATTATTTATATATTTATACTTATTAGATATTTGTTCAGGTAATAGTGAAATAGGATCTTCTGAATCAATAAATTCCTGTTTTGAAAATTTAATTTGATTAAAAGCCTCTATTGTTCCTTTTCCCAAATATACTTTCAAAAAATCAATATCATTAACATTTCTTTCAAATAGTCTTTTTCCAAAAAATGAAACCTCACTAACACTATTTTCAAGATTTACATATATCTTATTTAATAACTCTAATTCATGTTTTCTTTCAACTTGGATAACATTTTCCTTTTCTTCAATATAATTTTTATAACTCTTTTCTCTTTCTTCAAGCTCAGCTTTATATTCTTTTCTATCCTGTACATATGTAACAACAGACATTGCAGCTCCCATTCCCATAGATACTGCACTGTAAATAACAAAAGTACCACCACCTCCAATAACACCTCTAAGAAGAATTGTCATAGCAAGCATAACCAATGAAGGAATTAAGGATATTAATAAACTTTTCTTTTGCAAATGAGGTTTATTAACAGGTTGTTGTATTTCTATTTCCTCTGCCGGAATGTTATATTGTATACGAGTACTTTTATTAAATTTAGGATAAGCAAATATTGTTGTATTTTCATTATTTTTATTATCAGCTATCCCATTGATGTTAATTCTATCCGAAGTACTCATGAATAATTTAGTCTCTTTTAAGAAAAAACTATATCCGACTATAGAAAAAAAATCCAAATTATTAATGGTTGCTTGTTTGTCTATCCTTTGTCCGTTCACAAATACTCCATACAAACAATTTTGTTCTCTTATGTTCCAATTACCATCTTTCTTTTCTAAGGTCAATAAAGAATCCTGCATATATTCATCGTTAATAATGATATTACAATCATTAGACGAACCAATCTTAAGTATATTAATACTAGATAAATCAATATATCTTCCATAGTTTTTTTTCTCGTAATCAAAATCTATGGCATAAACCACATCAAATATATTATTATCTGACTCTTGATAGCATACTTTAAACTGCATTCCATTTTCCAGTTTAGAATTTAAAAGTTTTCTAGAATCACCCAAATTTAAATATATATTCTCTGAACATATCACTGTCCACTGCAAATTTACTCTTTTAAGAGTCAATTTGATATTCTCAAATAATAATGCCTTGTGTATCCTAACATCATCATTTACAGTTGTTCCTATTGTCAAGCACTCCATATCAGGAGATAACTCTATCTCTTTATACAGATTTCTATTTGAAATTGTAATCTTATATCTATTCATACCTTATCCTCATTATCTTGTATAATACACAATTGAACCATTTCTTAGGCCAAATTCTTCCAATGTTCTATTACCTCTTAATAAAGCAATCGGATTTTCTGCTTGTAAATAACATTTATTCAAATCATTAGTATCAATATCCAATTTATATGCCTCATTTAAAGCAATGACCAATTCATTTGCAGTCATATTAATTGGAATATCCAAGTCTACTTCTTTATTTAATTTAACATTTATGAATCTTATAATTATGCTCTCTTTATCCATCTTTTTTCCTTTACAATAACAAGAATGTGCTCTTCATTATTCCAGACACTTTCGCCAATTCACTAATTTTCATATTTTCCATATTATCAATATAATCTATATATTCATTAATTCTAAATTTAGCATTTTCACTATTATTAACCAGATAATTGTTTTTTTCTCTGCTAAATTCATTACATAGAAATAAGTATTTTTCACCATTAACCCCGTTGATATTATTAACAAATTGATTTGTATAACATAATTGTTTTTTTGCCTGACTTGTTATAACAACAACTCTATCCGAAATGTCGATTAACTTGGTTAAATATTCATCAAATGCATTTTCAGAATCAACAATTATATAATCAAAATCATTACTTTCTTGAGCTGATTGAACTATCTTTTCAAAAATATCAAAATTTACCCCCATAGATAATAATGATGTTTTAAATTGGGGTAAATAACTAAAATGTTCATTTCTTATTAGATGTTTTATTTCCCAATAAATATTATCATTTCCTGAAGATAATACTTCTCCTATAGAAATAGGAGCACTATTTTCAAACATATATTGAAAAGCCTGTAATCTCCCTGCGTTGATATACAATACCCTTTTATAATTCTTTGCCAGACATTCACTTATTCCAAGTGCTATCGTAGTCTTTCCTACTCCACCTGCCGCAGATGTCACAAGCACAACCTGGGTTTTCTTTTTCTCATTCTCATCAAGATTTAGTGTCTGCGAGCTCTTACCTGTAATCTCATTAAATATTTCTTTTATGCTTGTGTATTTATATATCCTTGAAACATTTAAATCTCCGGTCTGTTCATCCTCTTCTTTTTCCATCATAAGAAAAATATTTGATATATTATGCTTCTGCAAAGTAACATCATATAATTCTTCAGAAACTATGAGAATATCCGCCTTTTGTGGTTTAGAAAATAACTCATCAAAATATTCTTTATCTGTTATAATTTCAAGTTCAATTTTATCAAAATATTCTTTTACAAATTTTAACTGAATAGTTGAAATATACCCCTCATCAGTATCCGCTATTATCACTCTTGGCTTTGCCATACCTGCCTCCTAAACTACCTGAAACTCGCTATTAGCAAGCTTTATAATATCTCCCTGCTTAAACTCTGCATATTGATGTGGAATAAGTCTCATTCCATTAATATATGTACCATTAGAGCTTCCCTCATCTGCAATATAGAGCCTGCCATTATTATTTACAATAGTACAATGCTTTCTGCTTATCATCCGGTTAAACGGAATTGCAACATCTACAATATCTGCTTTCTTACCAACAATAACCGATTGCCTATCTAATATTATTTCAAATTGAGATGATGAATTTATCAATATTAATCTTACAATATCTGCTTTTCCTTGGATTGAAGTTTGAACTGAATTAAAACCAATCTGTCTTGCCTGATATGATGCAATATTAGTATCCTGTAACGTTTCATTTTGCAGTGCTTGAACAACTCCACTATTTTGTATAGGAATATTTGCAGCGCCTTTATAGTGATTATATATATCCTCGATTGTTATTGAACCATTTACAAGCTCCGGGACAAACCTCTTAAGCCTTTCATTTGTCTCTGTAAGCACCTGATTAATAAGCTTTACCACACCTGACCTGAGTTCACTTTCAAATTCTGCATAGCTGTCAAACGTCTTTACATTAATTGGCAGGTACACCAATTTCACCTTAAATGTATTTGGATCTACGAATATCTTATCCCAGGAGATATCTATATTCTGTGTCTGAAGAAATCCGTTATTTCTTACTTCCATAATACTGCCAAATAGATTCACAATTACATTTATCAACACATCAGGCGTGATTCCAATAAACATGCTTGACATTGGTCTATATTCATCCGTAACGTAAAACAATTCTGTTTTGCCGTTATAAAGCATTTTCATACATTTTATAAATATGCCATTACTCTGATTTTGAAGTACCTTATAATCTGTACTGACAAAATATGAATTATCCATCAGAACATATCCAAAATTGTTACCACTTGGAATTTCCTTAATATATTCCTTATCCTTTAACATATACATAGCTCCATCTCCCGGTCATTTATCCGTTTTTAATTTTATTTGCTATATGAAAAAACTCATTATATATTATAAGTTCTTTCATATATCAAATATAAATATGTACTGTGGAATCCACATTATGTGGATTCCACAAACATATATTTTACTTATGCAGCATTTGCACTTGCCTTTGTCTTTTTTCTTTTACCAAATACAATACCACCTGCTGCTCCAATTGCTACAATAGCTACACCCCCTAATGTTCCGTAGAACAATGTTTTGTTTGCAAACCAGCGAACAAAGAGATTCGTAGAAATTGTAACTAATCTGTTAAATGTATACGCACTCTTGAAGCTATCAGAATCAGTATCGGTAATATTACCTGCCTTATCTTCTACTACAAGCCGTACAGCCTGTGTTGCTGATTTCTCACCAATATTAAAGGTTCCAGAATAATTGTTATCATCAGATTCAAAATCTGTAATCTCTTTCTTCTGTTTACCATTCACATATACCTTTACAGAGGCAAGACCTATTGTGTCATATACTGTATATTTGACATTAACTTTTGTAGCATTGATGACATTATTCTCAAGACCTGATATACTGCTGATTTCAGGTGCTGTTGAATCTACCCTGAACAAAATTGCTTTATCAGCATAATTTGTATTCTCCGGAGTATTTCCTGTAGCATCCTCGGATGAAACAGTCATCTTGTATACACCATCCTCTTTGAAATTTGAGGCAGCAATATTATATCCATACTGGAACCAACCACTATCGCCAACCGCAACCTGATCATTTATTTCAGGAGAAACAGTGTACTTTGCATTCTCAATCGGCTTTCCATCTTTGGTAATCTCTATTCTAAGAGAACCATTTACCAGACGATCCGCATTATACTCAGTTATTTCTATGTCCTTATCAATTGACTTGACATATGCTCCACCACCCTGAATAAGAGATGACAAATAATCATTATATGTATATACCGAGCCAAATCTGTTGAGCGTGAATGTCACGCTGTCCTCAGCTTCATTTCCTGCAAGGTCAGTAACCTTTACAGTAAGTGTGTATATACCATCATTATCCTGAATGCTATCAAACGTGTTATTAGTTCCTGAACCACCCTGTGCACTGATATTCATGTCCTTAATAAAATCAGCTGTCACATCAACATCCTTCTCATCCTTACGTGTTCTTACCAGTGATACTGAATAATCACTATAGTTTATATCAGAGAAATCAATTGTAGGAACTACATCTCCCTTATAAGCCTTTCCATTCTCTACTCCTGAGATAACAGGCTTATCTATCTTTGTATCTACTGTAAAGTTCTTATCAGTCTCTGATGAATAACTTACTCCGTTATTCTGATTTCCTGCCATATCTGTCATAGTAACATCAAAGGTATAATCTCCATCAGTATCATAACTGAAGGTTGCTGTATGAACATCTCCATTATTGCTCCATGAAGGCGCTGGTGCTGATATCGGTGAACCATTTAGAGTAGCAGTCTGTGTAAATTGTACTCTGCTTGCATCAAAGTTGTGTTCATTTATTGTTACTGTCGCTACCCTTGCCGAATTGAAATACTTTCCATTGGCAGAAGCATTATTATTGTATGAAACAGCAATTGTTGGTATTGTTTTATCAATTGTAAACTCTGTCTCATTTGCAGTTCCTGCTGCAAATGTCTTGCCATCACAGTGATTGTCTGCCTCATCTGTATAATCAATATCGAATGTATAATCTCCATCTGCCTCATATGTAATTGTTGCAGTATGAGTGGTATTATCCAGATTTCCATCTCCACCTAATGTTGTCCAATTTCCGATTTGAGGAATCTTTCCATCTGTATTAGTAATATTGACTTTTATATCATTTGGATCAAAATTTCTCTCTGTTACAACAACGGTTGCAGTTCTTGACTCTTTATAATACTTTTGGCTGTCCGGATTATTGTTATCATAGCTGATATTAATTTGAGGCTTGGTAACATCAATCTTTATAGTTTCAGTGTTTGATGTAGAATTCTTGGCATTATCCTCTGCATACACTTCTATCACTACATCATTGCTGTTATTTTTTGAACTATCAACTGTTATATTGCCTGCCCAGTTCTTTTTAAGCTCTGACTGTGTCGGAGAAGCAGTATCAAATGAATATAATACACCACTCTGTGTTTCAGTTCCCATATTTATGACTCTGTATGAAACAGTCTTAAGACCTGAGTATGTTGAACCGGCCATTACATCTTGTACATTGATTGCTACATTTACATCTCTGTTGTAAATTCCATTGATAGGCTGCTCCGGACTAATTGTGACCTCAGGAGCTATACCATCTACTCTAGGATCAGTGCTATCGACAATGAGTCCATTTGTACTAATATATGTTATATTGCCAGCCATATCCACTATCTTCAGATATACAGTAAACTGCTCATCTGATTTTGCTTCTAATGAATTAAAAATCTCCCACTCTGTAACATTATCCAACTCAGCTACTGTCTTAGCTGTAGTTTCAGCAGTCTTATAATACTGTACACTTGCTACCGGAGATGTTATATCATTCGTTTCAGCGCTCACATCAATTTGCTTTCCTGACCAGATTCCAAATGTCAACTTTCCAATAAGCGAATCCCATTTGTCAGTTCTTCCCTCAGCTGTCTTTGCAGTTACCGTTCCTGTTGGAGCATTTTTATCTACTGTAAAGTTATATGGTGCAACTGAATCACCAGTGACTACTGCATTGTTTGCATTATCAGCCATATCTGTATACGCTATATCAAAAGTATAATTTGCATCAGCTGTATACGAAATAGTTGCTGTATGGACTGCTTCATCAGGTTTTGTGCCCTCTGTTGTTGTCCATCTGCTAATCATTGCCTTGACCTGCTCTTCTGAAAGGACTTTCTTTCCCTTTGCATCCATAGCTGTGATTTTTATTCCTTCAATAGCTGCTTTTTCATCAAAGTGATTTGTTCTCTCTTTGATTGAGACTGTTGCCTCACGGTTAGCATTGAAATATGTATTTCCACCATTATCTGTATTGTTATCATATGATACTGATATATCAGGATTTGTCACATCAATATCTAATGGAAGCTCTTTGATATTAGTGTTTCCGGCATTATCTGTTGTAGTCACTTCTACTACTACATTTGAACTATTATTTGCTCCAGCATCAACAACAATATTACCAGACCACTCATTTCTCAGTTCTTCCTTTGTAGGTGTAATACCTTCTTTTGTTACTATCTCTTCTTTTGCAGACTTGTCCATTATAATTAGTGTACCGCCATTATTATCAGTAACATTATCGCGGCTATACTCAAATGAATATAATGTACCTGACTGCGTTACATTACCATCAGCTTTAACTCTGTATGTTATTGATTGAATACCAGAATAAACACTATCATCTGTTACACCGATAGCTACATTTACATCTTTATTATAGAAGCCATTCTTATTTGGACTGTCAGGTGTAAGTGTTATTTCACATGCCTTATTGTCAACAATATGTCCATCTGATGAAATGTATGTATAGTTACCTGCTGAATCAATCACCTTAGTATAAATTGTTGCCTGCTCATTTTCACCAATTACTACGTCACTTGCATTCTTCTTATACTGTGTATTATCTGCAAATATCCTATCCAGTTCTGTACTTGACAGTACTTTATCTTCATTTGATTTATAATAGAATAGCTCCGTTGGACTTGTTACATCGTCCTTTGTTGCAGACACATCAAATTTTGTCTTTCCCCATAAACCAAATGTTATCGTATTGAGCAGCTTACTCCATGTATTTTTGTTAATTGTTATGGTACCTGTTGGCTTATTTTTATCAACTGTGAACTCATACGGAGCCACCGAATCGCCAATAGTCACTTCATTGTTAGTGTTACCGACTTCATCCGTGTAACCAACTTTAAATGTATAATTAGCATCAGCCGTGTAAGAAATAGTTGCTGAATGAATTGCTTCATCCGGCTTTGTGCCATCTATTGTTGTCCAATTGCTAATCATCGCCTTAATTTGCTTTTCAGAAAGAACCTTCTTTCCTTTTGCATCAACAGCTGTGATTTTTATTCCTTCAGTGGCTGCTTTTTCATCAAAGTGATTCGTTCTCTCTTTGATTGAGACTGTTGCCTCACGATTAGCATTGAAATATTTATTTCCATTATTATCTTTATTATTGTTATATGACACCGATATATCCGGATTTGTGATATCAATATCAAGCTTAAGCTTTTTGATAGTTGTATTGCCAGCATTATCTGTTGCAGTCACTTCTACTACCACGTTTGAACTGTTATTTTCACTGGCATCTACACTTATTGTGCCTGACCATTCATCTTTAAGATCCTCTTTTGATGGATTTGTATTATCAAAATTATATAAAATAGCTGGCTCAGTTTCTTTATCATCAACTAAAATTCTATATGAAACAGCTTTTATTCCTGCGAATGAAGAATCTTTTTCAGCCTCAGGTTCTTTAACTTCTACTTTTAAAATATACTTTCCATCATTATTTTGATTATTCTTATTATAAATGTATGTTGCATTGTCACCATCGCCTATTTTTTTATAATAATCCTGCGGATCTATAGTAATGCTTGATTTTTGTGAATCTGCCACATATCCTTTTGATGATACATATACATAATTACCTGCTAAATCTATAATCTTTAAATATATTACAGCCTGTTCGTTAGGATTTATTGATACGACATTACTCATATCACTAACTTTTTTAAAATCCTCATCCAGTTTCAATTTATCTAAATCATCACTAGAAAGCATTTTATCTTCATTATTCTTGTAATAATAGATATGAGTCGGGCTAATATCGTCGCTAGAATCAGCTGATACATTTATTTTAGAACTTTTAAAACCGCCAAACGTTAGTTTTTCTAAAAGTTCTTCAAATTTATTGCTTTCAATATTTACAGAACCTTTTGGATTTGTTTTATCAACTGTAAATATCTCCATACCCTTTTCAACGCTACTATTGGCATTGTTGGTGTATTTGATACTCCATTTATAATTAGCTGATGCTGTGAACTTAATTTTCTTTGTGAATTTTCCATCACTATAAGTCCAATCCTTTATAACCTCAAAATGTTGGCCTTCAATTTTATTTTTTTCCGCATCTGTTGCTGTAATGCCACTTAATATATTTTTATCAATATTATCTTTGTTAAATGATGATTTTCTGTCTATTACAGTAATAGTTGCAGTACGGCTAGTATAATATCCTGTTTCAGCGCCATCATTACTATTATCTTCATACTTAATTTCTACTTTTGGTGTATCCTTGTTGATAGAAAATGTCTGTGTAGCGGTTACAGTATACCCAAGCCAATCTGTAGCTGTTGCAACAATCTGTAAATTGTCATAATTATATGTATCAGCATCAACTGTTGCCGATTTATTAAATCCAGCTAAATATCCCTCTCCGCTTGAACAATTAGCTAGATTTACAGAATTTGAATCAGTATCATTTCCATCTTTTATTATCTTATATGATAAGTCACATATTCCTGTCTTTCCGGTTTTTGTGACTTTTACCACTGGTTTAATAGACTTATTATACTGTGAAAAATCACCCTTATCCGGCATTTCTATAGATATCTCTGGTTTTGTATCATCAGCCATTTGAACTATAGTTTTGATTTTTTTACCATTCAATATATCAACCGGATTATTGGTTCCTTTTTTTCTTACATATAAATGATCTATTGTACAATCATCGTTAATTGTTACAATCTTATCTTTCCACTGATAATTATCACCTGGAAGAGATATCTGATCATACAAATCACTGTCTATTGTTAGTTCTGTCTGCGTAGCTTGATATATGTATATCAGCTCATCTTGTTTCTTATATGAGGTTACTAGGTTATTCTTCGACAAAACACTGTCAATAGAAACATTATTATCTGTCCCTGCTTTTTCAAATGACACTTTAAACTCGTAGTTATATTTAACCTCCTTAATTTTCAAGTAACTTACGTCATTTCCTTCTGTATATTCGAACAGCTTTTCTCATCATCCCTCATATCAGTAATATTGATTTTTTGCCAACTTCCATTCCCAAGTGAATATACAACTGACTTGATTTTATATCCACAATTAGGTTTTATTTCAATATTAGCTTCAGCATGATAATCTACTTTTGAGTTACCCTCTGTAACTTTAACAGTTCCATTGTCATCAGACTTTGCTTTAATATCATACTGATTTGGCGCAAATGTTATTACATACTTATAATCTTTTTCAACTTTGGAAATAGTTTCTTCATATGATTTTTTATTAATTGCATATGTTTCTTTAACATTGTTCTTTTCAACAGATGCGACTCTATATCCCTCATTAGGTATGGCTTTAATGGTCAGTCCTTTATTGTCCTCTGATATTTTCATACCACCAGCAATACATGCATTTTCGGGTGTAAATGTTCCATTTCCTTTTCCTTTTACAATTGCTTCAATTATGTATAGCTTTTCAAAATCTACATCAATAGTTGTATCCTCGTTAACAACAATATCATCAAGCTTATAGTTTTCTCTTGATGTTATCTCTTTATCTTCATTGTTAATCTTTACACTTTTAATCTGATAATTGCCTGCCTTATTTGGAGTTACAGCCAGATTCATTTTTGTTCCAGCTTCTACAATTTTTGTATTGCTATCCTCTTTTACTTCCGTACCATCTAAAGTAACTTCTCCTTTTGTGGAATCAAGCCCATTGACTGTAACGGTATACTGTGTTCCAAGAGTGACACCAATTGTAATGTCTTCATTTACAGTTATTTCCTCTGAATAGCCGAACTTACTATTATCATCAATTGTCCTATCATTTCCGGCAATTGAAAGAGATTTGATATATACGTTATTTTTTCCACCTACATTTTTAGGCACAACTGAAATTGTAACCTTTGAGTCATTATCTACAGCTATGCTACCATTACCACTAGTTAAATCAATATTGGTGTCTGTACCATTTATATTAGCCTTAACTGTTGCTGTTTCATTTAATCCACTTCCAGTTACGGCTGCTGAGATAGTTTTTTGTTCTTTTCTTGACAATTCAACAGATGTATTTCCTGTTACATCTGCTATTTCAATATCAGAAGCAGATGTAGAATTATATCCATCCTTAGATACTTCATAGGTCAGTAAAACTTTCTTTCCTGACGTCAAAGCATCCTTTACATCTTTATCTGCCATATCAGAAATTGTAACAACGCCATTAGAATCTGTTGTCACAATTTTTTCATCTTTTGTTGTATCGCCTGCCTTAATAGTATATTTGACAGTCGCTCCTTCTACAGCCGGCTGTATTCCAGTAGCATCTGCCGGTTCTTTAACTGTTATGGTATAATTTGTTTGTTCAGGATTTGTTGATGGTTCAGTAGTATTTGATGCATATGCCGTAGCCGGTAATATATTAAATGCAAGCAAAAGTGCTAAAACCATTGACAACAATCTGTCCATGAGTTTCTTTTGTATTCTCATATTCTTTGAACTCCTTTCATCCTTCTGTTATATATCTCATAAATCTGCCATTGAAAATGCAATGGAGATTAACAAGCAAATATGTTACTGCAATGATTACCAGATTTGCGGACTCACTGTCTATTTTTATGTATACACTATATATCAAAACTATAAGTGCTATAAACATCAAAAAATCAACTACGATTGCTATTTTATTTTCAGCAAACGATATAATAGCCGGTCGTTCCATATTTATTTTGTTCTTTACACTGTTTGAACAAATAATATTCAAAACATGTCCAGCTACCAGACCTATCCAAAATATAATTGGAACTATATATGAAAATGCATTTTTATCCGTTGTATCACCACAGAATGTTACAGCAACGATAGCTGTTGCTGAAGCAAAAAAACAAATTATTGACAAGATAAACATTAGCTCTTTCGGTTTTCTCATACTATATCGCCTCGTTTGTATTGATTATCATAACTTCATTAATCATCCTAAGCTTGATGGAAGATGGTTTTCTTTCAAGAACTCCATCCATCAGTTGCGTCTCTCCAAGTTCACCTGTTTCAAGAGAAGCTGTTACATCCTCCTCAGTGAGTAATGCAGTTTCTGTTGAACTTCTCACGCTTGCAACATTTTCAGAAAGCAGACCTGTTTCGTCATTAATCCTTTGCACATTTTGTTTAGAAATTCCATCCATAGTCTCTGTCGGGTCACTAATCATGCCACTCTCAGCTTTTCTATGTATTAAACTGCGCTTTTTATTATTATTTTTATTCTCAGTTTCGGCTCGCATATGTTCAATTGACTTTCTAGCATTTCTACCAGACAAATCACCAATCACTTCAGGTATCTTAAAGACAAACCATATAACAATTGAGGCAGCAGCAAAAACTACAGCTATAACAAATAATATTATTGAAATATTGCTTAGTACCTGTGCCATGGCTAACTCCTCTCCTGTGCATTTGTATAAGCACGTATTATCGCGTTTCTATAGTCATCATAATTATTTGTCATCTCATTTTTTAATTTCTGTGACTGTTCCTTTTGTACTTCAAGAGAAGTGGCTTTTTTATATACATCATCTAACAAATTAATCACTTTATCCTGATTTACAGCCACCTGAACCATACTACTGCGCTGGTCATACAAGAGCATAAATACACCATTATAAAAACTTAATTGATCATATGCACTGGCGCTTTGCACATTATCAATTGCTGAATCAATCACATCAAAAAGCTTATTATAGTTATCCTTTGAAGCTTCCTCAACATTGGTTGAATTCAAAATATAAGTCTTATAAAATGAGCATATCTGATAATAGCAATCTGAAATCTGTTTACTTTCAAACTGTGCCGATATATTCTTATTATTAAAATTATCAGAAAAAAATGGGTATGCTTTCTGAACCCTTGTCGAAAAGCTATATGTACCATCATCCTCTGTATAATAGTTAAAATACATCATTCCTGTTTTATAATTTAAATTTGCATATTCAACACTTGATACATCAAATCCGTCTTTGTTAGCATTATACACTGCAAGAAATTCATCATTCTGTGACTTTCCAAATATTCCCTCATCTTCATACGCTTCAAGCATCTTTTCATACGCTCTCGTATCATAAGGATAAATTTCAATTGCTGCTTTATAATTTGCAATTTTCTCTTCCAACGATGAAGCAGTTGATGTCTGAACTAACACATCATAGTTATTATTATTAATACTATTTGCCACTCTGTTGCATACAATACCAGCTATCAGGCATGCCACTGTCATAGATGCTGTAACTAAAAACAAGCGTAGCTTTCTTTTTTGCTTTTTCTTATATCCTTTCGTAATAAGCTCAGGATGTTCCAAATCATACTGTAAATCCTGGCAGTTCTGATATCTATTTTCTGCTGCCGGCTGTACACATTTATCTATGATCAGTTCAATTCCCTCTGAAAGCTGTGGATTCCACATTCTTACCGGTGCATATGCTTCTCCCGATCTTGGATCTATGCCTGTTAGTAAATGATGCAACGTCATGCCTAAAGCATATATATCTGATCTTGCATCGGTCTGTCCACTATACTGTTCCGGTGGTGCATACCCCTTTGTTCCAAGAACAGTCGTATCAGCCATTTTTTGTTCCTTATATTCTCTTGCAATACCAAAATCTATAATTTTAATTGTTCCCTCTGGCTTTAGCATCACATTTGCAGGCTTCATATCCCTATAAATTATTGGAGGCTTCTGTGAATGCAAATATGATAACGCATCACAAAGCTGCTTAGCCCATGCAATTACCTTTTCCTCCGGTTGAGGACCATACTCTTTAAGTATTTTGTCTAAAGACTCACCTTCTATGTAATCCATTACAACAAATATCGTTACACCATTATCTATAATATCTACAATACGAGGTAATGCTGGATGGTCGAGTCGTTTCATAAGGTTCGCCTCGGCTAATAAGCTGTTTACTACAATCTCATCATTTTTTCCACTGCCTCTTTTTCTAATTTCTTTAACTGCCCACTGCTTATTGAGATGTGTATCCATAGCAAGATATACTACAGACATTCCACCTTTACCTATCTCACGAAGTATCTCATATTTTCCTTCAATTACAGTTCCAATCTCTGCCATAACCAAATTCCTCTAGTTTGTTCTTATAAGTATCACCGAAATATTATCCTTTTCCTGTCTCTGCTTAACAAGAGATATCAGTTGTCTAGAATTATTATGCATAATGCATTCATCTACTAAAACTGCAGGATTTAGTGCATTATACATTTCCTGTTCTGTTATTTCATGTCGAAATCCATCAGAGCAAATCATATACGTTCCCCTCATACATTCCCCGACAATTATCTCTGGTTCAAGATTTTCCGAAGCTCCTACACACTGTAAAAGCATATTTCGCCTTTTATCCTTTGCTGCCTGCTCAGGTGTCATAGTTCCTTTCTTTATCTCTCTAGCTACAAATGTCTGGTCTTCTGTAAGCTGCATCATCCCATTTCCAATAAAATAAACTCTTGTATCACCCACATGACCTATTACATATTTGTCATTCACCATTAAAATTCCAGTAAACGTAGTACCAAGCGATATGTGATTCAGCTGTCCATATTCAATTATTCTGATATTAAGTTCCTTAAGTAACAATGACCATTTTTCGCCAATAACATTCATATCAAGTTTTTCAAGCTCATACGGAAGTTCCTCTTCAAACCATTTTGAAAACTCCTTGATTACAGTTGCACTAGCCAATTCTCCTTTTGATAATCCCCCCATACCATCACATATGACAGCAAGCATTACCTCTCCACCACAGTAACTAGCGTGTTTGATTAGAAGGCTATCTTGATTTGTACTTTTTGTGTTGCCTATGTCAGTATCCGCAGTTGCAAAATAATGCATCATGTATTCTCCTTCGTCAATCACAGTAATATATTAAACTCAAATTCTTCATTAGCTAAAGTAATATGGTTTCCATCAAAAATCTCAATCTCCTGCTGTGTAGGTATTCTCTGTCGATTGATGTAAGTACCATTTTTTGAATTCAAATCACGTATAAAGTATCTATTATCTTTTTGTATAATGTCTGCATGACTTCTACTTACCTTGTCATTATTTGTCACACGATAATCGGAATATGTTGGTTCCTTTCCTATTCTGAATACAGGCTTGCTTATCACTATACGCTCATTAGTCAGTATTCGAAGCAGTTGTGCTGTTGTACCTGAGTCAATTAATAGACTTGTTGCTTCCTCGCTATTATCATCTAATAAGGCCGTTGCTTCCTCTTCTTCCAACAAACCGGTCGCTTCATTATTGTCTTTATTATCATAATGTTCATAATAATGAGCAGGTTTATCTGTCATAAAACCACTCTGTCCTACACCATGTCTTTTAATAATCCTTACTACTGTTGGATCTTCTTTTGCTATATACTCTTCAATCACCCCAACATCAAACTGTTTTAAGTTTTTTAAAAAATATATAAATCTTGATACATAACCCATATCCGTTTCCTGAATCGGTTTAATCTCATATATCAATTGTTCAATAAATCTAATAAAATTTGGTTCAATTCCTGGATTTTCAAGTGGTAAATAGATAAAATTAAGTTCTTTTGTAACCTCATTTATATATATTTGTTCCCAGTTCCATACGATATTACCAACAACGAGTTTATTGCTATAAATTTTCTGTATGACATCAATCACCTGTTCCATAATAAAGAAAAAATCGTTCTTATTGATTTGATTTCTTATATATTCATTGACGTTTATCGAAATAGGGCCTGTATATTCAAGCAAACATTTCTTTTTTATCTCACCTTTAAACGTTCCACGTATATTTTTTTGAGTAAAATATCCAAATTGACGTTCATCGATAATCTCATTTTTATTCAGTTTTACCTTAACTGTTAGTAGACAGTCCTTCTTTTTTATTTTAAATTTTGCCATTTTCTAGTCCTCTTTCTCTATATTTTGCCGCTTCAATTACCATGTGTCAATATATTCTTTACTGTTAGTTAATTTTTTCATAATATATACACATACTTATTTTATACTTTATATTTTTAGTTGTCATATATTTGTTTACTCCCAGTAAATCTACTGTTATAAAATCCTAATACAATTTCATATATTATAAATTAATTTTGGGAGGTTTTATGAATAATTACAACATTGACGCTCAGGCGCTGGGTGAACGCATCCGCAAATTACGGCTTAAGAAGAATAAGACACAGGCCTATTTTGCTGATATTCTTTATATATCACCATCATATTTAGCATTAATTGAAGCCGGAAAGCGAGTTCCAAATCTGGATGTACTTGTTCATATAGCTGAAATCACTGATGTTTCCATCGATTACCTGATTTTCGGAGATAACAAAGAACCAAATTCACTACAGCTCACATTTGAAAGACTAAACAAATCGTATCCCAAACGCAATGTAGAACATGCCCTTATGCTTGCCGAATACTATTTGAAACTCGAAAAAGGACTTTTCGATACCAAAGATTCTACAAATTGATATTTTTTTCCCATTGCCAATCTCCTTCCTTATTTCTATAATATTCACATACAATATATTCAAATGCAGCATATAAAGAAAGGGGATTTTAAATGAACACTTTTTCAGAAGTTTTTAAGGCTATCGCAAGCTACCCGTGGCAGGTAAATGTGGGTGTGCTTTCACTAATCCCACTGTATATCATAGATTTTAAGTTTTTCGACAAACTAAATATTGGTTTACAGCGCAAGATAGCACTTGCAAAGGAGCGCGGACATGTGGCGAGAGGCATGATTGTGAAGGAGGATGCAAAGAGGCTCGTTGTCAATAATTCTCAATCCGCTTACAGCTACTGGGCTGCCAGATACACATATACTGTAGACGGAAAGGAGTACCGCAAGCGTTTTTCATGCGATAACAGTCGGATGTGATACTTTTTGGCACAAAAAAATCCGCTATACCAGATACAATGGTTAGCGGATTTTTGCTATTTACATTTTGATAAATTATTCATGCCTGATGCTACACAGTCTCAGGCACCTTATAGCCTGCTTCACTCATTAATTTCTCAAACTCACCGACACTGACACCGGCTTCCTCTGCTGCAGTATCAATATCGAGCTTGCCCTTTGTTACCAGAGTAAACAGCATCTTATTTGCACCTTTTTCTATACCTTTTTCTATACCTATTTCCATCCCTTCCTCGATAGCATCAGCTCTTTCAAGCTCAAGCTGCCTGTCAAATTCATAAT
>ERZ772884.82-NODE-82-length-79160-cov-9.281853_pt1 | contig 79160 bp, 120 predicted proteins | sample MGYA00580574_ERZ772884 | MGnify/ENA primary metagenome ERZ772884 (study PRJEB29015, sample SAMEA2737690) | human gut metagenome | biome: human gut; feature: human-associated habitat; material: faeces | place: China | collected 2012 ... | reverse complement strand
TTTTGTTGCTCAGGTGCTTATAAAAAATATTAAATTATAGTGTTGCGGAAATTAGGATATAAAGAATTTAGAAGAGCTCACGGACTATTTCAGTCTAAGCTTGCAGAAATTATGGGAATTTCCCAATCTAACATTTCGAGATACGAAACAGAGGGTATAGATCCTACACCTGCGCAGTTTCAGAAACTATACGATGAGTATGGAGAAGAAAATGTCAAGGCTTTCGAGGTAGAACCTTCTCAACTCGTTAATGCAGAGAATAATGTAAACAGTGGCTCTGGAAATCAGAACAACGGAATCCAAAGTAATGCTGATTTAGTAGAAATTATAAAGAGGCAGACTGAGATGATAGCAAAGCATATCGAAAAACAAGATGATATAAATGTACGTCTCATGAATCTTCTTGAAAAATTAACTTTGAAATGAAACTGAATATTCCCGATTGTGCCCTGGATATTAGCGACAGGTTCTTCAAAGCACTTGATGTTCTCAAAGAACAGAGAAAAATTAAAGGCTTACAGACTTTTACAAAAGAGTTTGGTTTGAACTATGGTAACATGAATACTCTAAAGCATAACAGAGATAAGCGTACTTTTCGTATAGAGTATCTTGCTTACCTCGCTGAAGGGTATGGTGTATCATGCGAGTGGCTACTGCTTGGAACCGGTCCCATGTTTACACAAACGTGTTCCAAAAGCGAAGAATCTCAGAACCTTTGAAACGCTGTCCGTGAACTTTTTGCATAGACTTTATATACCCTGCGTTCACATAGGAGCGCAGGGTGTTGCGATGTATACCCAACAGTTTGCAGGTTTCCGATATGGTATATCGCGAAGTTGGACTTATGTTTGGCTGAACTGATGTTACCATGTTAAATAGTTTAAATGCGTGCTAGAATAAAGGATTTCTTTATATCTTTGCACTAAGTTATAAATTCAAATGCAAAGATAAATGAAAAAAATGATATATCAAAATATATGCGGATATATTTAAATATAATTAATATTTCTGCATATTGTGTAACTCGAGAAAATGGCATGCTTGCAAATAGCTTGCAAATAAAAAATCGGGTCTCTGTAATTAATTGAGGCTAAGATAGTTATATCGAAAAGCTTCACATCTGGAAAGCGTGTATTCCCCTAAAGGGAATCGGGGGTTCGAATCCCCCTCTTTCCGCAGAAAACACTGAAAATTAGGTATTTCCAAAACATCGTATTTTATCCAACTAAGTAGAATCCTGCACATTCTTGCACATTTTTGCACATTTTTGCACAATTCTGCTTGCAAATAGCTTGCAAATGATAACAACGAAACTATACTTAGATACAAGAGCGGTCAAGGACGGAGAGCCTGCACCGCTCAAAGTTGCCATTACGAAGAAGCGACAGGCAGCTTATATTCCTCTTGGTGTCAAATTGAAAAAGGAACAATGGGATGTCAAGAAACAAAGAATAGTTGATGCGCCAAACAAGCAGAGATTGGAAATATTTGTCAAGAACAAATTGGTAGAGATTGAAAATGCTATATTGGAACTGCAGATGAAGGGAGAACTTACTAAACAGACTTCAACGCAGATAAAGAATAAGGTTGTGGCCTATCTAGACCCTGATGTTAAGAAGAAAGACTTATTTATAAATAGGTATATAGAATATATGAATAGTCGTTCAGCACAAAGGACCAGGGAAATATATGCAACCACTTTGAAGAAGATGCGCGATTTCGATAGCAAGGTAGATACCTACGCTTTTGAAGATATCTCAAAGGATTGGCTGAAAAGGTTGGATGCCGAGTTGGTAAGACAAGGGTTAAAGAAGAACTCCAGGAATATACATTTCAGAAACATACGTGCCGTTTTCAACGATGCTATCGATAATGAGATAACCAGCCATTATCCGATGAGAACATTCGATATAAATCCGGAACAGACAGAAAAACGTTCTCTTTCTGTAGATGAACTACGTACCTTATTTAATTATAATGTGCAGCCATGGCAGCAGAAGTACCTGGATTATTTCAAGCTTACATTCTTCTTGATCGGGATAAACCCTGCCGATATTCTTAATTGTACGGATGAGAATGTTGTAGACGGAAGATTACTGTATAGACGAAAGAAGACCGGAAGACTGTATAGCATCAGACTGGAACCGGAAGCCATACAGATAATAAATAGGTATAGAGGAAAGACAAAGCTAGTCAATTTCTCAGAGAACATGAGAAACTACAAGCAATTTGTGTGCAAGGCAAACAAGGGACTAAAGGCAATAGGCCCTGTCACTAAAGAAAGGAACGAGAAAAAGAAAGCTCATGATTTTCAGAAGGAATATCATACAAAGCATAATCCTCTGTTTGATCATATCTCTCTGTATTGGGCTAGGCATACGTGGGCAACAATAGCCTTCTCCATAGGAATACCCGAAGAAATCATTGCCGAAGCATTGGGACATTCCCATGGAAACAGGACAACAGCTATCTACATTGACAAGAGTGTTGCCAATATAGACGCTGCAAATAGAAAAGTATTGGATTACGTTCTATATAAGGAGCAACCAAAAGACTAACCCTTGGAAGCTCCTTTCGAACCAATTAAATAATCAGACCATTGTCTCTCATGAAGTTCACCATTGCCCTGTTCTGTGGCAAAAGGGCAGGGATATCCATTCTGTTAGCCTTATACAAGTTGGTAGCAGAATTATACATATCCCAGGCAGTTACAAACTCCTTATCGTGATAGGCCTCCAGCATATCCTCTGTGAAGAGTGTAATCTGTGACTGATTGAGAGGGTAGGTGATATTCTCACGAATAGACTTTCGTGATGTATCTGCCTTTACTCTGGTAGCTGTCATCAGTCCAATGAGCAAAAACATCTGTTCTGCAGTAATGCGTGTCTCCTTCATCTTGGCAATACGCTCACGATCAGTCTCGATGATGTGCCTGGCATCGACCAGCCATGATTTTAATGTATCAAGCATTGCTGCCACTTCCATACCGGAACCCTTCTTTCCTTTTTCGGAATAGCTGGACATATACAGTTCTGGAGAGAGCATACACTGATTGTGGCAAATCATCACATTCGGACCGAATCCAATCTGAATACCTTTCTGATGGAAGGCTACGGCCACATTAGTAGTAGTCTCATCATTATCAAAATCAGTGATACGAATATTGGCATAAACTCGGCGGAGAATATGCGCCTCTACCGCATGCTGACCTTTGACCGCTTCCACTTGTGGGAGGCGAACCACTCCAGGCGACTGACGGTCTCTGTTCTGTGCTGCAAACATATCATAAACCTCCACATTGTAGCCGAGCTCTGTACACTCATCAATGACCTTATTGAAAAGGTCAAAGTGATAGATGCCACGGAGCGGATTTCCGTAAACATCATCCTCACGGTGTGTGCGACTCAACTGTTCGAGAGTGATAGCCTGGGTCTTGGCTTTCTCGAAATCAAAGAACTTGTCTTCATTAACTGAAGAAGGAACTGCTACCATATCTTCGGCAGCCTTACTCAAATTTGTTGCTGTTGTCATAATCTTTAATATTTTAATTGGTTACAAATTATTTCAATGGAATGCCTGCTTCTTCAAGAAGCTTGATTCTCTCTTCCTTTGTTGCTTTTGTCAAGTTTGTCTCTTTGACAAAATTCCCGGCAGAGTCTCTTGTTATAAGAAAAACATAGTCGGCATGATTGATCCAACTTCTCTGACACTCCTCACGATAGGCATTGGCCTCCTCGTAAGTCTCAAACCCACTCTTTGTGTCATACATTTCGTCGTCGCGGGTAACATATAAACTGCTAGTCTTCATTTTTAATCTCAATTATGTACATTAATTCTTTCTCCGGAACATCCTTCTCTTGATAAGGAGAATCGTACTTATATACAACTGCATCATCAAGGCATGTTCTTACTCCCTCCATAAAACTATCTTGTAACACAGAGTTATCTGTTATATAGGCTGCCAGGAAGAAGCCGTTTCGCTCCTGTGCATCTCCTAGGCCAACTGCACTGAAATGACTTCTGAAAGTAGTACCCTGCAACTCGTCGAATGAATACTGTATCATAAGTCTTTTCATCATTTCAAAAAATACTGCTACTTTAATTGCTTTCATATAAGTGACTTATCCGTGATGTCGAGGGCTTATTTTTATTAATGTTTCATTGCTAAATCTACTATCGCTACGACAAGTAGAAAAATTAATCCGTTTATTAAAAGAATGGTATCCATATCTACTTAAAATTAAAGAAGTCCTTAATCTGTTTCTTCTCGTCATCGCTGGCATTCAAGATGTCCTTCACAATGAAATCTGCAAGCGGAGCTAATACTGTATTCATAGCATCAATCAGTTCACCCTGCGCTCCAAGTTTAGAAAGGGCACCTGCATATTCACAAAGAAATTCTTGTGATGAAATGAATCCCATTTCATAATTCTTTTTGATTTCCTTAATTTCTTTCATCTTTATAAATTTTAATTGGTTCAACATAATCTGTGGTTAGTCAAAATAACCACTCTTTCTATATGCAAAGGTACAAAAAAAATGTGATATATGCAAATATACCACACTTTATTTTAGTTAAAAATACTAAATTTAACTCGCTGAGTATCAGAGCTTTATGCGTTCTTGTAGATACTGCTTAGTGTAATGATTTTTGTAGCTTCACCAATCTTGTCTATTAGATTGGTTACTGCTTCATCCACTTCGCACAAAGCATTATACACATCGTTTGGATTATTATCCGTCTCCAAACCATTACTACTCATTTTCCAAGTCTGGTTTAGCTGCCTTGCAGCATCCACCATTAATTTAATGTCCGTCATATTTCTAAATTTTAAATGAATATCCTACTAACTGCCTGACAGAGCCATCCCATCATATAGCAAGGCTCTTCGTCTTTCAAGTCAATACCTAGTGATTCGCAGATATGAGTGACAACATGAAACATTTCGTGTGTGGCAGTATTCACGAACTCATATTCTGATGTGGTCCTGCTAATAGCAACCACGCTCTTCCTACCTGCAAGATTGGAGTAGGTTAGACCTGTGTTCGGTATTCCTCATAAGCAATGCTCCCTTGCGCTTTCGACTGCCTTTTCTGTGCAGCCTATCTGCACAAGGGAGTTGCATACCTCATCGGTATCTGATGATTCCAAACCGTAAAACACAAGAACTTTCCAATCGTACTTTTCTAGATATATCTCTTGACTTATCATAAAATATCATCCCATGGAATGCCGATGCCATTATGGTTGCAATCGGCATAAAATCTGTTGAAGATGAAACCATCCTTCTGGTCGGTATCATCAACCATATCTTTCACGAACAAAGCCATATGAGCTTCGTCCTCGATGGAAGACTTATAGAAATCAGCCTTAACCATGTTTGCCACATAGACATGATCATAGCCTACATTATTTTCAAGCGTCACTCCCTGCTTGGTAAGGATGGATTCAACCTTATCCTTATCCATATAGTCAACCTCCTCATCCTTTTTGGTGACAGGGTTGTATTTTCTCATCTGAGCAACTGCCCACTCACAAGCCTTTTTGTTGAAGTGCCAGCCATTATATCTCAGATATGCTATCATTCCTTCTGGCTTCATATCGTAAGCATCCAAAGGCATTCTACATTTTCCCATAGCTCTTTCTTTTAAGGGTGGCAGGGAAAAATCCCCACCACCGAATTAAACATTAGTAACGTCCACCGCCACGGCGACCATAGTAGCGTCGCTCTCCATAGCGGTCTTCGTCACGCCAATCTTCATCGTCCCACTTGTCACGATAGTCTGGCATTGGCATACGATTACCCATACGCTCACGCTTCAGACTATCCAAGCACTTCATAACCTTGCCACCTGCTCGAACCATTTCCTCGCAGTTGTCAACAAGCTCATCGAACTTGTTTTCCGTAATTTCTACCATATATCCCATAGCAATTACTTTTTAAAATTGTTACCGCTCAAAGCCTTAGACAGCATGGATTCAATATTGGATAGCGTTCCCTTCATGCCGCTGACCTCTGATTTGAGGTTACTGATGTCTTTTTCCTGCTGCTTTTCCTTAGCAATCTGTGGGTTGATTCTAGTGAGCATTTCCTCGCAGGAGCTTATGACTCCATTGTGGTAATCTACACTTTCCACGACTCCCTTGGAATGTCGCAACATAGCATCAATCTCGGCGCACATAGCTTCTCTGCTGTCACTGACAACAACACCTTCATTGCCGAAGTTCACTATCTGTGCCGTAGATGGCAGCTTTTCGAAATTGACCTGCTGGTCTTCTACTTGTACCTTAACATCAACGGTCGTCTCCAATGTCGGAGTCTGTCCTGGCACGTAGCTAGGATATTTCTGCTGAGGATTGCTGACCGATATTACTTGACCGATTTTTAGAGTCGGCTTTTCTCCTCCCTTGTCTAAGATGTAGAAGAGAGAAGACTGTCTTAGTCCTTGAAACATTTTCTTTCTCTTTTAAAGGGGCAGACTTTTCAGTCTGTCCCATAGTTAATACTCTGTTAGCCGCCTGTAGGCTGCTGAAACCCAAGCAGTCGGATAATACCGCTCTTCTTATTGATGTATGCCAAAGCCTCCGTAGTTTCAGAAACGTTAGCTCCCGTCACTGCCTTTCCCACATGATCAACAACTGGCACCTTTGTTGTGCCGGAAGTAGTTCCGCTAGTGTTAGCAGTTCCGTTAACAGTGGTCGAACCACTATTTGGAGTTACGATTGTAACAGGAAGTGTCGCACTTGCAGCGGCAACTCCTTGATGTATCTTCAAGAGTACAATGCACTCGCAAGGCAAAGCATTGTAGTAGCAAGGATTGATACCATAATCTACACTAGCATCTGTGACCTGCTGAGCATTTGTCTTCAGCTCATAGATACCGCCTACATCAATAAGTTTGATTTGGTTTCTCTGACCGATTGGAATAAATGGATTGAATGGATATAAAGGGAACATAGTTACCTCCTTTCCTAACAACCGCATCCTACAGTTGAACGAGAAGCCGCTACATCACCTGCATAAGCTCCCATGGCGGCAGCAGTATAAACGTCCTTGTTGAATACTCCGTACTGAGGGTACTGAACACTGATGGTATTAGGCAACTTGCACTTGATACCAGCCACCTCTGCCTGCAGCGCAGCCAAAGCCGCATTTACTGGTGTGATAACCTGCGCCTGATAAGACTGCAAAGCCTGTGTCTGATGCTCATTGGAAATCTGAGCAAGCAGGGCACTATTCTTCTCTCTCAAAGCATCGAGCTTATCCTGCATTGCCTGTGTCTGCATCTGATCCAACTTAGCCAAGACAGACTGATTGTTAGCATCTGCCTTGTCACGGAGCATCAAAGCATTGGCGTTTGCCGTATCATTGATGGCGTGAGTCTGCTGACAGATAGACAGCTTGATGTTGCCGTCCATTGCAGTTATGGCGTTATTGGTCTTGCAGCAGCATTCTGCCAACTGGGTAGCGATGGCATTATTGCCCTGCATGATAGCAGTCAAAATCTGATTAGCATTCATGCCCATCTGATTGCCGAGGTTGCAAATCTGCTGACCTAAGCCATTGATTGCAGCCATGACTGCGTCACTTGATGTGTTGAGGGCTGTAGCCAAGCTCTGAACATCAAAGCCATTGCGCTGAACAGCCTGCATGATAACGGCGGTATTGGCATCATTGTTAAGCATTGGCATAACGCCACCCTGTCCATTAGAACCCATGCAGCGATTACCTCCGAAGAGTCCCATACCATTATTACCCATAAGGATGAACAACAGAAGGATTGCAAAGATGTCTTCACCAAAGCCATTTCCGTTTCCACGGTTGTTCAAGAGTGCAATCAGACCTGGGTCAACGCCCTGTCTCTGCATGAGTGCAGGAAGCATAGCCAAGATTCCATTAGAGCCTGTGCCGCTTGTGCCGCTCTCTGGATTGAACACGTAAGTTTTACTTTCCATATCCCGAATTTTTTAATTTAACCTTAATATTTAACTAACACTATTTGTAACGTTACGTGTGCAAAGTTAGAAAATTGTTTTGAAATAAGTTATAAGGCTATCATAGTTTTCGTTAGTGGCTCTAAATCAGTGGTTTATGGTGATAGTAGGTAGACTCATTTTTAATCCTCTTAGAACGGAAGAGTTTACTTTGCAAACAAAAAGGGCGACCGCTCATCACGAGTAGTCGCCCTAGTTATCCAAAATAAATCTCAAAACCTTAATTAAACAACTTTTCTAAGATTCTTTCTTTTTCTTCCTTGATATATATAGTAAGTACATAACTATGAGTATAAAGCAGAACCAAAACATCTGCCCCGTTTTTAAGAATATCTTCTGCATACTTGACAGAGATTTCTCTTTTATAGAAGGAGCGTCAATCTTATAGAACTGAGAGGTACCAATCTTTGATAAGGAGTCACATCTTCCTCTGTAATATATAAAGCTATCTTTGTATGCTTTATATGTACTGATGGTATCGAGGAGCATTCTTCGTTCCTTTTCAAATAAATAGTGACTCTCGTAATGAAAACGATCTTCACCAATCTTATTCCCTTGCGCATCATATCGGGTTGCTGTGCTATCTTTTACATAGCTGCTATCTTTGGTAGCCTTTTCTGTTTCTCGCTTTTGGATATGTTGCCATTGCTCGAAGGCATAAGACAATCGGGTAGTGAAGAGGGAATCGAACTTTTTTTCACTCTGCTTGTCTGTGATGAAGGTTTGTGTAGTTACTGCTCTAGGAGTACTGCACCCTAAGACAGAAACAAGCGCAAGACCTACCACTAGGGTAATGGTTGCCCATTTCCAAAATCTTATATCATACCATTTCATCATTTATTCAATTTTAGATTACCATACGTAATGTAGCTAAGTCTGCGAAGCCACCCTTTAAGAAAACCTTTCTGGTCACCGACTGCGATTCTCTTTAGATAAGCTTTTCTATCCTTCTTGAAGGCTTCGAATAGTCTTTCTCCATTGGATTTATTAATGGCATACAGCGTCTTATTACCGATAATACCATCTGCTGTGATACCTAATACAAGTTGTAGATGTTTTACAGCTTTACTAACTCCGCTGTTATAAGCAAAGTCTACCAGCATATTGGCTACGCTCTGATCTTGGATTTGGTCCGCTTTGCAAGCGTTCCAATAGTTCTGCTTAAAAACTCGATGAAAGTCTTCCTCAGTAAGGCGTTTCACGTCTTCTTCGTTAAGAACACCATCACCATTCTTGTCGTACCCGACTCTTCTCCAGGTAGCAAGGGTAATGCCATATTTTGTTGGACCGCCCTTATCTTTCTTGTTATTTGTATATTTGTCCGTTTCCCAACTGAGGATAAACGGAACGAGTTTACTAGAATCAGCCATGTTTACTTCTCCTCCTCGCTATAATCATTTCTTTGAATAATGCAGCCAAATACAATAATGCTTACTATAATAGCTGCCACCATAATAATCGCTAACATCATATCTTTTCCTCCTTTTCCGTGTAATTTAGATAGTCTGACAAATATGGAATCTTCTCGATAAATTTGAAGCGCATGAGATAATAGAGGAAACTCACTACATACCAAGGAGGGGTACCCTTCTTAAATATCTGTTTCAAGTTCTTCAGAATATTGCATCCGTAGAACCACAATACTAGATACGAGATAAAGGAAACACATTGAACGGAACCTTCCATTTGTCCTTTGAATCGCCCGATTGCATATACTGCTGCACAAAGAACGAAGAACACGGTAGCGTGACCGATGCACACAACTGCTTTCTTCAACTCGAAGTTTTCTCCTTTTGCAATCATGCCACTAAGATAACCGAAAATAAAGTTGAGGGTGAAGACGATCATAAGCGAAGATAACTCGCCTTCAATCGGTTTAAGATAGGCGAGGAGTGCAAGAACTACGCCTACGACAATATCTTTAATTCTATCTGCCATACTATAACTATTTGATGATTAAACAATAATGCTGCAAATATACAACAAAATATTTAATCATCAAATAGATTTCACGAAAAAGTGCAAAACTTTATGCACTCATATAAACGTATATATATATTTTTGAAGGAATATTGTATATAATTGTATATAATTTCCTCGAAATATTGTATTTTTAAAAGCATCGAAATTTGGAATTAAAACAAAAAATCCCTATACCACGCCAATAGTATAGGGGAAATATCACATTCCTACTCGGAAAAGTGAAGCTCGATAAAATATTGCAAAGATAAGCAATAATTCCGAAACCACCAAATTTTTCGTCATTAATTTCTCTTACTCTTAATGAAGTGAAGAATATCCCACTTCTTAAAATATCGGGTGTGCCCTCGCTTTTTGCATTCTCCGTTCGGAATGTCACCTCTAGCAACCATTCTATTCAATGTTGCATCAGAAACGTGAAGCTTCTCCTTGACCTCCTCGGTGCTCAACATAGGGTTGAGAGCATACGGCAGATAGTTCTCACAAAGGTCTTCTATCTCATCGCTGCTCATTCCGCAAGCAGTTACCTTCTCCCCTCTCTTCTCTTGCTCGTCTGCTCGAAAGCAAGAGTCAGACAACGATTTTAATAACACTCCCAAGGTGTGATAACCAAATAACTTTCCCATATCATTATAATCTAGAGATTAAACTTTGACAGCCCTTGCCTGAGTAATACTTATCGGCAAAACCATATACATAAAATATAATGGTCATTACAAGTATTACAACATTAGATTCCACCATTTCTTTGGTGGTAAAAACATTCCAGTATACGATATGAATAGCATTTATCCCAAATAGGTAGATGATCATCGGAATACGCCATCTGTAGCAGAGCCAAAAGAATCTGCTCGCAATTATAAGTATAAGCGGATGGATGTAAACGGAAAAATAGATAAATGCTGCCGATACCCAATTCTCCTTAAACCATACGCACATTTCTTTTTCATGAGACGCAAATGTTACCATGCATGCAATATGAAAAAGCATGATAAACAGAGGCATCACTTCACAATAATACTTAAACCAAATGAGTAGCTTTATGCTGTAGCCTCTACCTGCAAGGATAATGACGTTTATCATTTCGCTAACGTCCATGTCCTTAAACATTACTCTTGACAACTGTACAACACCGACTGATTGAACTAACCGATGGACTTCATCTTCTTCCTCTTTAGTCATAAATTCTTCTCCTTTTGTTTTTTGATTTATTATTTATTCTTAGTTCCTCATTCTTAATAATAAGGAAAGTTCTGCAAAAATAAACAATTCTGCACAAAAATATTTATTTTGAGCAAAAATTTAAAGTTAAACTTTGCTAAAGTAACAATCTGAAAGTTTTGTTACCAAATTCTTGTTACCATTTTATCGTTTTTTGGTAACAGAAACATTGCGCTTTCAGATTATTTTCGTAACTTTGCGGCAGAAATTAAAACATTAAGATTATGAAAAAGTTAGAACCATACGAAAATCAAATGATGTACCTAGTAGGTGGCAGTAGGTTGCCATCAACTCCTGGAGAGCGAGAGTTGGAGCACAAGTGTAATCCGCACCCTAACGACTGGATAGATGGTATCTATGATTTCAACAAACTTCCTTTCGCTGTTAGAATGCAGAAAGGTCTAGTAACGCAAGCAGAGGAGGAACGAAGGAAAGTCAGATACGGCTATCTTAGTGATTTAATTCCATCTTTCGGTGGCTCTGATGCTCCAATATTTCGCTGACGGACGAGAAAATAATAAGGCGGTCACCATGTAGTGAACCGCCTTATCTGTTATCCTTCGAGCAAATCAACTATCTGACCATATCCACCTACAGCCATGACAGGACAGAGAATCTTCTTGATAAGAATAATATCCTCAGCTTCGATATCTACGTTCTCAGCATCCTTGCCTATCTTGCAGGCTATCCGATAAGCACGTAGCTTTTCTTCGCCCGATAGCTGCATATCCTGACGGTCTATCACTTCGAAGAGTACCTTACCTACAATATCACCAATAATCTGAGGCTTGTAGGTTTCCTCTCCATTCTCATTCTTAACTGGTGTTACTATCACCTCACCCTTCCAATTCTTGAAAGGTACATTGAAATTCTTTTTCATATTTATTTTGCTTTTATGATTATCTATTTATCCAATCCAAATCTTTTTCTCCGCTCCAGAAGATACCACGACCGAAATAGGTCTTATCCTCCTGGCTAGGTTTAAGTAATTCTGGGTTTATATATACAAGATTTATTGTTTCTCCACCAAGAAGTTTATGCCATCCACCGACATCACAGAAATATATATTACTATTATGGTCGTTGGCATTTATTGCCATCCAACGCTTACCTGTTCCTCCAGGTACAAACTCGTAATAATTTGTAGCAATATTTCGAAGAGGATTGAATACTACTATATCAATAGGACATCCGTTCGATTCTTTATTAGGACTATACAATGGAATTTTGTATACGGTTTTATTGTCATACGTAGTATGTTCAAGATCCATAACTGTATATCCGCTATCATATCCGTCTGGATAAACGCGCATACTACCACCATCTACCACTGCCAATGTACTCTGTCGATGCCCAAAGGCTGAACGACACCATACATTACTAGCATAGAAACGCCAACCTCTTTTCGCCGCAGAATTATATCCTTGATTATAAATATCTGCATCAAATGTTATACGGCCAGAACCATCAAAATATATTGAACCAGCGCTTTTAGTTCCATCAGAACTAACCGCAGTCAATCTATAAAAAGAGCCTGTCACACCCTTCAGTTCTCCTGCGAATATACCCTTAGACGCATATAACGAACCATCTTTCGTTACTCTGAAAGGCGCATCCTTTGCCAATGCTGCACCAAGCCAAAGCGGACACATATCATTACCAACTACAGCATCAGCTTTATCGAAGTTACCAAAATGACCTATGACACTTGCACCTTCCGAACTCCTTGCATAAACATGGTTCACGTTGATAGTTTCTGCATCAATAAGGTTAGCATTGAGCTTGCCATCAGCAAACAACGCCACCTCTGTAGTGCCGTTATACACCTTAACCTGTTCGGCTTTTAGTGCAATACGATTCTCTCCTATAAGAATACCGCAATCGCCCATGTCCGCCACCAACTGAGCAAAATCAGACAACTTACCGATATTCATCAGATTATTGGTAATGAGCGTAACTTTCTCCTTGAATACCTCATCATTGTCAGTTCGTGCCTTGCGGTTGACACGCTGTGAGGCAAAAAGATGAACATCTCTTGTCATAAGCTATTCTCCTTCTAATGAGTTCTGATATAATTGTCTATAACATCTGTAGCTACAGCCTTCGCCTTCGTGCGCCACTCCTGCATGGCGTTATACTCAGCTTCGTGTTCCTCGTCATCGGCATCAAGCTTCTTACCATCCGCAATTTTGGCAAGATTGGCGAAATGGTTATTGATGATAGCTTGCATCTTATCGGTCGGATAAGCAGATGAGACGATTGCATCAACAACCTTACCTCGCTCCACAGGCTGCTCGATACGGACAACGTGGGCGGCATAAGCCATTCGGGTAGTTCTTTTGCCTTTGTTGCTATCCATGCCGTTTTCTAACTCAATCTGCTCAACATCGAAATTGATGCGAATAGTATTACCCTCATACTCTATCAGACTAGGTGAGTAATCGAATGTAGACTTTTTAATATTCATGACAATATCCTTTCTTTTTTTAATATTACACTTATGCTTTTGTTCCTACTATTCTGAAATCAGGGTTGCCGCTCTGATTCATTCTACGCAACTTACCCAGGAACGGGAATTTATCATTGTCTGAGCACCATTGCAACTGCTCAACGAGTTTCTTGTTGTTGGTGAAGAACTTAAACTTCTGTCCATTCTCCTCAACGCTAACAACATTACTCTTCCCTGACTTATGAACCTTGCTATCTACATCAAATTCAACATCAAGGGAAACAATAGTTCTCTCGGCAAAGTAGCTTGCACTCATCCTCTGACCTTCGAACATTCTCTTGCCGTTGGCATCTCTGTCCTCAATCTGCGGCATCTTAAAATCATCAAAACTATTCATTTTCGTTATCATTCTCCATAGATTAAAACCATCGCAGTGCATCAGCCAACCCTTGTAGCTCATAGCTACCTGGTATCTCCTCATAGGATTTTTAAGGTTGTGCATCTTCTTCTTGAATTTCTCCTTCATGCGTTTTCTCAATAAAGTATGGTTGAAATAAAAACGGTAGCCCACGAAATCAAGGAAATGAGAATCATCAATTATCTGCATCCCGATATTGCTATGCAACTCCTGGTGCATCACATCATATGCGTATTGCTTTATGAAGTTCACGGCTTTCCATACTTCCTTCTGATTCTTGCCGAGGATAACCATATCATCACAATATATCTCTACCTTGACATCGAACTTTCTACATACCAATCTACATAAGATACTCATATAGAAGTTGGTAAGAGTCTGAATAGGATACAGACCAATACCTAGACCTTTCGGTAGGGCAAAGATAACTTCATACAGAAGTATTCTAATACCTTCATCAGTAAAGAAATCACATAGAGCTTCATATATCTCTTGCTGGTCTACGTTCTCATAGAACTTTATAAAGTCAAGTTTGCAGTAATACAACCTCCCACATGACTTATTTTCATCTATCCAACGTTCCGTCCTTCGCTTTGCGTATATCATTCCTCTGCCTTTTACACTTGCTCCGCTCTCTATGTAGAGAGCTTTAATAAGGTAAGGCATCAGAATCTGCATCAAGGCATGCTGCTCAACGTGGTCTGGGTAGTACGGAAGCTTATGAAGCTTTCTTACCTTACCGCAAGGGCATCGTCTCATACAATCGTGCCCTTCGCTAGTCTTGTAAGTTCCATCTATAAGACTTCTCTGTAATCTCAAAAGATTACCATTATAGTCTTTATCGAATATCACAACTCCCTTCTTGCCTTCCTTGCCCTTGCGTGATTTCCTTACCGCAATATTGAGGTTAGTCATATCACTAACAAGTTCTGCCTTCACCTTTCTATGCTTCTTGCGCAGTTTAGCCTTGCGCTTATACGCCAGCTCATGTGTGTCCGTCATCCATTTATATTTCAACCAATATTTCAAAAACCGCTTATCCTTAATAGGCTTTCTACACTCTCGGCTCACTGGCTTTCGGCACATACGTACAACTGTATCACTTACTTGCGAGAGGGGACTCTGTTGTAATCGGACATACCCAACCACTCATACCCAACGCCTTTTATCTTCGCTCTGTCGGAATAAATATCCCTCCATCGAGACAGGTTCAATCATGTGCTCTCTCGTCCAAGCTATCTCGTAGCTCTACGACTTGCGAGGAACAGTGTAAATTATATCGTCATTCTAAAAATAGAAATCTTGTGTAGTAATTCAAGCGAGCGCCGATGTTCGACCACGAGAACGAGAAACCGTTGTTCGAGGGCGCAGACGAAAGACCGCATAGCGACCCGTAGTCAGCGTAACCCCCAACGTTCAGCAGCTCCATGATGTATCACCTTTTCTTCACCCACTCCGTGGTTGTAGAAAAACCTTATCGCACGGAATTGGGTTGTTTGTATTTTTGTGCTTCTGCGAATCCTATTAAAAGGAGATTTCAACTTTCCAGTTTCAATCTTGCGTTTTACATTATTTTTATTAATTCTCTATTATTTAAATTCGGCTCACTGGCAGATGTACAGCCAACGCCCAGCGTTGGCTTACATCGCCATGAGCTCCGAACCGCTCACGATTGTCGGGTTTCCGTAGAAAGCCAAGCGAGCGCCGATGTGCGTGCTCGAGTGCGAGAAACCGTCGTACGAGGCCGCAGACGAAAGACCGCAAAGCGACCCGGCGTCAGCGCGACCCCCAACGGAAAGCAGCTCGCCACTTGTCGAAGCCCAGAATCCATCGCAGTAGTATGTGCTATCGCCACCTCCTACAGCCTGTGGAAAGGCATCCCAATATGTACCTAGCGTCTTTCGTGTAATATACTCTCCATTTGCGGATGATGGTACGGTAAACTTTCTGCCTTCAGCAGTATTGCTTACTCGGTTGCCGCTATAGACAACAGCGTATCGTGTATCGCCATCCATATAGAATCGAATACCTGGACGAAACTCCCAATGCTTACCCCATAAATCCTCAAAGCCAAATAATTTGACAGGGTATTGATTACTGAGAGTAGCATCGTTATAGAGCACCTTACCGCTGCCATCACCGAGAGAGATACACTTACCCATAGGTACATCACGACATGCTTCCCAAGAAGCACTTTGGAATCCCGCTCCAATTACAGATTGTGTATTAAGGTCACCGAAACTTACTTGTTCCAATGCTTCTATGAGGCATTGAAATCCATAGTTTGCAAGACCGAAGTTTGAACCAAGCTTCGGTGCGCAAGCCCAAAATGCGCTCATCGTTCTGGAATGCGAAGGAGTAACATTAGGTCTTGAATGACCAACACCGCTTGCATCTACGTACATTTTATATGCACCTACCCAGTTTGGCGAATCGAAAGTCTTGCCACCCGAAATAGGGAACAATCCTCCGAATTGCAAGGTCTTGTTCTCTGCCTTGAAGTGGCAATCTGGAACATGAACCATCGTCTCATACTTAGACGCATCATCCACCTTTGTTCCGTCAGCAAAGAACTCCCAGCTGCTAGGGTCAAGCTTTGCAGCATACACCTTACCGCTTACTACCTTCATCATATAACCACCCATTGCCCTCTGATACATATCAGCCATGAATGGCGTTGGCAGAGCGAATTTAGAGTTAGAAGACTGCTCCAATGTGATTGATGGGTAGAAAATATTGTTACCCATCATTTTCTGAAGGTCTCCGAGACTTAATCTTCGAAGAGATCCATCTACTACAATCAAGAAGGTTTGGTCGGGATTCATTGCCGTCACAAGCTTCTTTTCTGTTAATTTAACACCCATATCTTATATTTTTTAATTATACATATTAATCAATTAAAGGATTACCATCCTCATCAAGCAGGTAATTGCTATCTTCATCAATGAGATAGCCGTTGGCAGGTCTCTGTCCGTATTCTATCTGTTCTTCAAGATAATCGCTCTCAACATCGCCAAGACCCGACTCCTTGATTGAGAAGTAGCATGAATCTCCCTCTTGCCAAGACTTACTTGTAACGATATTACCGTTAGTTGCTTCGGTATGCCATTGCAATTCTACGATGCGGTTAGGGTATTCAACAACCCTTCCGTTGTACTCCAAAATAGCCTTGTTGCTTCTGTATATCTTACCCCATTCAATATCATTGCATACCATGAACTTAGGCTGACTGAAAGAAGGATAGAACCTAGAAACGGAAAATTGGAACTGAGCAACAGCCTTGCCGTTTATTACCGACTTGATGGTATAATTATTCTTCTCTACAAGTCTAAGGTCAAGTACAATCTCAGATGTGGAGATAGATATAATCTCGTTAGGGCTTGCAGCAGATGAAGCAGACATCTTAGTCGTTCCTCGATACAGCTCAATAGAGAATCCGCTTGTAATTCTATCCTTAGACTTATATACATCAATCGGAATGTGACATTCATACTGATTCCCGTCAAAGCAAGCGTTTCTTGCTTCCGTAGATGCAGATATGATATTATTAGCAACCTTATACTCATAGAGAGCCAGCTTATCAAGGAATGGGTTATAGGAAATATCGGTATCTTCCCGAATGCCCATACCATAGGTATCTGCACCCTTATCTGCCGTATACAGAGTGATAGGGTCAGCGGTGATATGCAATATAGAGTTCGTTCTATAATCATACAGGTCAGCTTCGAATTGCAACTGCTGCTTATCATTACTTGAGAGATTCCTCTTGATAGTAAGCGAACCACGATTAGATGTATTGCTTGTATCAATGCTATACTTACCGTTCCAAGAATTAATCTTAGATATGTCCTTCCATTCCGTTCCAGTGGAAACCTTCCATACCATATTGGCAAGAGACATATTTGACTGCTTGCTATCCCATGAATCATCCTTTGCCGTAGCATTGACTTGTGGGTAGGCAATACACTCAAAGCCGCTCTGCGTTCTGTCTGGGAAGAATTTATCGCCAGCCATAGTCTGCATGAATGGAGACTTAGGCGATGCGCACACTACTGATACAGAAACGTCCAAAGGGGCGAATTTTCTATTCGCCTTATTACTAACTATTGGCATAAGCGTTCCTCCTAATCATCAACTGTTAAATAAGCATCTGCTGACACCGATACGCCGATGATGTTTTTGTTCTCATCGATTGTGTCAGCATCCATCACAACAAATCCATCACTGACGTTCTTTGCCCAAGTCATAGTCTCCGAGCGTTTATTCTCGATGTTTCCTTTGCTATCAGTATAGATAACGAAGGTAACATTACCAGTTATACTCTTCGGTACTTTACCTGTCTCGCAGTTGGTAACGATACAGCGGAACGTCTGATTACTATCTTCATCAACCTGTCCTACCGAATTAAGAGCAAGCTGATAAATATCAGATATATCATCAATGCTGATACCTGTTCTATACACGGCAGCACCATCAACAATAAATTCGAGAACGAAGAGCTGGTGACTATCTACATAGAGCTTATCCGCATCTCCCGTCTTATCTCTGTGAATAATGATACCGCTTGCCGGATTTGGGTAAGTTCCTGCAAGGTCTGTTCCGCTACCACGATACAGATTAATAGAATAGGTAGAAACCTCTCCACCTGCGGAGTTGAACAGCCAAGGTATGAGGGTAGCTTGCGTCTGTCCCTTGCTTAATACCGTGGTATCAGCCGACACACCTCCAAAATAAGATGATCCACCCAACATAGACACCAATATATCAATGCTTTTCTGCATTGGATATATGCTAGCTCCCAATACGGCATCACCCGAATAGGTAAGAGTATCGGAATCTTGGTTGACCTTAGAAGCGAGGTCTCCGATAATAGAGAGAGAACCATCAGCATGATTAAGTTTGAATCTATTATCAACAGTCGAGGTCTCCCATCCAGCACCGCTAGATCTGAATCCTAAGTCCTTGCCGTTGTAAGCCCATGCGTGATTAGTCAGTGTCACGTTATTTTTACGTGCAGAGCCAACAGATGGAGTGATGATAGGATGCATTCCGCTCTCGCTCCAATTAGGTGACACGGTAAACGTATCTGGGTTCAAACCTTGAAAGAGCGGAACGCCATTCGTTTGCAGATTGATGGATAACGTGTCACCCTTCTGTGTTCTTCTGACCGCTGCAACAGCAGAAAGATGAATTTCTTTTCCCATATTTTTAATCTCCTATTTTTTAAACTTTAATATATTCTTGATGAATTTTTCCTGTTGTGGTGGTAGCGGTGAATGTAAATTTTGCTGTATCACCCTTGCCCAAATCGTCTTCTGTTCCATCATTAGACCAGACAATATCTATTGAGCCATTGAAGTTCTTAACCTTATCCTTAGTCGCCCATGCAGCATCATCTACGGAATCATCGGTTTTGCGTGTCACCTTCCATGATGCTACTCCGTTTGATACATCCTTATCACCAAGCATTAACTTGGAAGTAATGTTGTGAGTCTCGCCTATAGAGATACCGCTGTAGACAATATCGGTATATAGGATAACTTGCGGCTTGTATATATTCGTAGTCGCCTTCCAATAAGGCGAATCCTCAGATGGTTCATCGGTCGTGGTCTGTCCTTCTGGAGAGATACAGAGCCATCTTGTGCCAAGCCATGTAACCTCATCATAGTAGCTGTATTCCGTACCTTCCTTCCAATCACCACGATAGACGGGAGTCCATACCTTCTCGCCGCTGACGCTCACCATATTGAAGTATTTGCTCACGATGTTGATACCATCGAAGGAAACGTCAAAGATAGACTTGTCCTTCAGCGAGTATGTATTGATACCCCTATACATAGTGAACCTAGGTGCAGAATCGCCTTCGGTCTCCATCATCAGAAGGTGCTGTCGGCTCTTATCACTTCTGTTACCCATGAGGACGATGGTATCACCTACGGCAGGTGTGTCCGAGCCTTCCATGCAGTTATCCTTTGCTATCTGAATCCATGCAAACTTCTTTCCGTCATAGAGTTCGTGACCTTCAGCATCGGTGATTGCCTCGTTCTCGGTTGATACCTTTGTGACAAGTCTCCAATAGTCCTTGTTGCTGACGTTCTCATAAACTCCAGGTGCTATGTTGAATGTCTTGCACCTAACTTGGTCTTCCACCTTAAATGAGTTGATTGTTGCGGTCGTTCCATCATCTGCTAAGAGATAGCACTTCCAGCCAATCATTTCATTCGTTGTCTCGCTATATACTTCCTTGATGTAGCTTATCTTACCAGCAGCAGGGGAGAGGACGATATTACCTCCAACGTAGCTGAGTTCACGTATCAAGAGAGTGTTGAAAATAGCCTTTCCCCAAACTATCAAATCCGTAAGCAACATTTGAAACTTACCATCGCTTCGTTGCTTAATAGCAAAACCGCTCTGCTCTGCTTCGTTAAAGTCGAGTGACTTTAATAAGTTCACCAAGACACTAGATAAAATAGCGTTACCACTTCCGTCTATGCTAAACTCATTTGAGTGACCGAGGAAGAAGCCTTGCACGAACTTCTGCACCTTCTCCCAAGTGATTGTGCCCTTTGCGGTGTTATCCTGCAGCCTAGATACAAACTCCATCCTAGAACGTCTAGCAGAATAAACGTTACTATCGGATGCAGGAGTGGTATCGTTCATGCCAATTACATAGACACCTCCACCATTACCGCTTCCTGTGCCGCCTATCTGCATTCCATTCACCTTGATGGAATCAACCTTGTCTTCCAACTTACCCAACCGGCTAGTAGCTGCCTTTTCGCCTACTATGTACTGAGGATGGTCGTAAGGAATGTCCAGAGGTATCTCCATTCCGATGATACGAGAGTTTCGGTAGTGCTTACCATCCGCGTCCACCTGCGCAAACATATCATTAATCAGCTTTACCTGTTCACCGAGAGGATGGTAATCGTATATCCCATCATTGTAGAACTTATCGCCATCCATCGTGCAGGTGAAGTTTGAATTGCTGATCATGGTCTTCTGACAGTACTGCTTCGCTCTATCGAACAGAGATAACTGAGCAGTAGGGATGAGGTCCGTATCTGTAATCTTGGTTGCGTCCCAGTTGAACAGAAAGTACTTATCACCAACCTTTGGGCACATAACGCCATCGGGAAGAGTTCTTCCGTAAGTGTCATTAGCAACAATCTCAAAGTAGTTAACCTTGTCGATAACCTTGAAGCTGACATCGAACTCCATAGCCATGAGAGCACCGCTAGTGAACTTGATGCCTAAGGTGAGGTTACTCTTTATCCAACTCTCCTTGAAGTTATTAGTGAAAGAGTCTGTAGAAGTGACCTGCCAAAATGTCTGTGTAGTCTTCGTTCCGTCTTCGTTATCAACGGTGCTATCATAGGTCTTGATACTGCTGACCCTGCATTCAACCTTCGGATATTCTTCATCGAACATAACGACACCTTCGATAGCCTGCTTGTCATTCTTCACGACATTCACGTTCTCCAGATAGCCATCCTTGGCGTAGAAACCATCACTATCCACTTCCTTGTTAGGGAGCATGAGGTAATCAGTAGCAACACCATCGGTGGTGACGTCCGCATCGGCACCAGTGAAATATCCCTTCGGAATATTTCTGTCTGAGCCGAATGCGTACAGTCTCGTAATATAAGTTGACTTAGATTCCGAATAGGACATAGACAGAACATTAACATCCTGTTCGAATGTTGTCTGCCCTTCCATTTCGCAATATCCAAGGTATATAATAGAGCCATCTATCCACCACTCGCAGTTGAGCGCATCTTCGGAACAGATGGCGTTGAGAGCATCAAGAATACTGATGGAGCCGTACTCGATCAAGAATCTCTTCTGAACATCGAAAGCCTTGTTGTTGTAAGTAGTGTAGTCAACAGAGAACTCCTTGCCATTGTACGTAAGACCTAGCGCCTTGAGGTTGCCGAGTATAACGTTCATGTGTACGCCTACCGTTGTGGTAAGGCTGAAGGAGGTCTCGTTGGCTCCGTGCTGAGGGCGATACTTGCAAAGCTTATTCTTCCAAGACATATAGTAGGCATCCATCTGCATTTCGTAGTCATAGCCATCACTATCATTGTGCTTAGGGAAGTATGATGATGTAAGCTCAAAGTAGCCGAAGTCGGGAATCTCCACGGAGTCCCCAATCTCGAAATAGATAGGAGTTGCCGTAGTGAACTTCAAGATGATGTAGTGGTGGTCCATAAGCTGATACGACAGCTTAGAACCCTCACCGAAGTCCTCTAATGTGAAGAATACCTTATTATTTCTCTTTATCTGAATCATTGGCTTGTATATATTTACTTGTTTCACCTCTGTCACTAGGGTCTGGCTCGTTGAGTTTTAGGCTGAACTTTGCCATTTCCTGAATGAACTGACTGAATTGTGTGCAGGAGAGATAGATGCACCGATACCACACATTAGGCTGGAATCGGGTGCGGATAACCAACTCTCCCTTGGCAAGAACCTCCTCGCAGAACCTAGCATAGTTCATCATGAACGTATCTGAGTCCTTGGCGGTCATATTGAACGGCAGCGTTATCTCCCTCTCATCCAATCTAGGATTGTGCTTGATAACTGACTTTCCGTCCTTAGAGCGATACTTGTTGCTGATGAACTCCTTGTTTGGTGCAGGGGTCATGAGCGTGCTGAGGGCGGTTTCGTCTAGGAAAATACCCCATGTAAGGTAGGCATCCATGCCATTGATATAAAGTTGTCCCTTTAGCATAGCTATTTAATCATTAAATAACCTCATAGGCTTCGCTGTGAGCCGCTTTTACCATTGTTGAGTATAATTGTAAGGGCTGACTAGCGAAAAAGCCTGTAGAGGTCAAATATCCTTTAATCTTCTGTTCATATCATCCAGCTTGGTTCCGAAGTCATTATAGGTGAGCTTTGAATACTTCACGATGTCTTCGAGGTAGCTGTTTGTCATAATCATCATGTTTCTAATCTCCAATACCGCACCATTGGTTGAGATTCCGAGTGTAACGATGCTCTCCATCTGTGATATGGTGGTAGTCATATTCTGAGCGATGGACTCTCCTGCAATCTGCAGGGCGGTGAAGCGACCATTCAGCTCGTCTGCGGTATCTTGCCCCATAGATGCCCATCCTCCGCTTGTTGCAGTCTGTGATGAGGATGAAGAACCAGTGTAGCCAGTCACCTTTGCCCAATCATCACGCCTCTTCAAGCCTTCCTGGACAATATCATCGTAACGCTTATTGAATGCTTCTATGTCGATTTTCGATGAATCTCCATTTGCTGCATCTATTGCGTCTGCCCAATCCTCATAGAGTTTTTTCAATTTCCCATTCATGAGGTCTTCCATCGAGTAGGAGAGAAGAGCTTTCTGCATCATTTCTGCGAAATCATCAGAGAAGTCCTGCGCAGACTTACTCATATCCATGAGGTTACTGATGAAGTTATCCTTCATGCTATCAAAGGAAATCTGAGTAATTGACTCGCGCCATTGCTCAGTCAGCTCATCAAGATTACCAGCAAGGTCCGCATAGTCTTCGAGTTTGTCAAGAACCGACTCTCCGTAAGCAGAACGTCCTTTGTAATGCTTACCTGTTCCTCTGATCTTATCAACCAAATCTTGGTATGAAAGCAACTTCTTCATTTCCTCTGGTGTGAGGGTGGTAATATCACCATTGAAGTCACTCTTTACGTTCTGTCTGATTTTAGCCAACTGCTCATTACTGAACCCGCTCCAATAACTACTCCATGAGTGGTGCGAACCATGATAACTCATCTGTTGCTTCGCAATCTCCATGACGTTGTGGTTGTAAGTCTCCTGCTGCCGCTTTGCTTCCTTGTAAGCATTGGTGGACTCCTTACCATACGTACCTGTCATGGTGTCTTTCAGCTTGTCGATGGACTTCTGTAATCTCTCGTTGGAAGAAGTGAGGTTGTTAATAGCTTCCTGTACTTTCTTTGAATTTCCGTCTCCACCGAACAGACTATTGAAACCACCAAACGAAAGAGTGTTGAGTATATGAGAAACGTTGTTCCCGATACTCTTCAATGGCTTCATAACGATGTCACCCGATAAAGCATCATCAAGGATGCCCGTTACTGCGCCAAAGACTGTGTCCATGAGGTTGCTGATGAGTGTTCCGAAGCCATCTTTCAGAATATCGAGGATGCCGAGTATTGCGGAGATTATTTCACCTGCCATACCGCTATCTCCTAAAGCTTTCGTCAGAGATTTGGCTGCGTCACTATCTTTACCGAGCAACCCTTGGATGCCCTTTGCAAGCGTGTTGGCAACGTCCTTCTGCATAGAGCCACCGAAAAGCTTGTCAAGCCCTAGGATAGAGTTTCCTATGCCTTTGAGCGACCCCGATGTAAGACCCTGCAAGCCATTTTCAAGCTGCTGAAACTGAGAAACTGCCTTCTGTGCAGATGTCTGCAAGTCTGATGATGCCTTCTGAACTGATGAACCGAACTCCAAAACATTGTTAGATGCGGTAGCGAGTACGTTCTGCGCTCTAGAGAGGTTGCCTTCAGCCTTGCTGATACTTGTCTTGTCACCGCTCTTCTTAGCCTTGGCGAGGTCTTCCTGCGCCTTGGTGACAGCTTTCGTGGCTTCTGCCTCACGCTCCTGTGCATCAATATAGCCCTGCATGGCTGACTGATAGGCGTTGATGTCATCCGAAACCTTCTTGAAGATGTCACTATCCCATACGGTGGCAGAGCCTTGTAGTTTGGAGATAAGTTCCTGTATAGTCTTCTGTTCATTAACATCTGTGGTGCTCTTGGAGAGCTCCTGCAGCTTCTCAATGGTAGGCTCCAGTTGGTCCTTGAACATAGCTCCGAAGTCTCCGAAGATGCTTCCCCAATCGATGTTCTGTCTGATGGAATTTATCTCGATGGTTTGGAGGTCCTTCTTTCTCTGCTGCTGAAGAGAGAGCTTTTCGCCTTTCGTCTGAGCCTTGGCAATCTTCTCTTCGTACTCCTCGGCAATGGCTTGCTTCTGCTGATAGAGAGAACCATACTCCTTCAAGTAGTCGCGCATAGAGGTAAGGGCTTCCCTGTTGACCTCATCAAGCTTCTTGTTATACTCTTGTGTAGCGAGGTCTCTAGCCTTATTGAGGGCATTGGACTGAGCAGAGGTAAGGGATGCCTTCTTGCCAGCTTCCTTGTTCTTCTTCTTGAACTCTGCTTCCTGCTTGTCAATCTCGGCTTTGCGCTTGGCATAGTCATTCTTGATTTCAGCAAGCTTCTTCTCGGTGCCTTCCTGCATCTGAGATATATCGGTGTCGATATTTTCCTGCTGCAGCTGCTTCAAATCCTCATTCAGTTCTTCCTGGGCCTTCTTCCGGTCTTCTGCCTGCTTCTTGGCATCGGCGGCTGCTTTCTTGGCTTTGGAAGCGTTCTTCTTGGCATTGGCTTCTGCCTCTTCCTTCTCACGCCGCTTCTTCTTAGCATCGTCTTCTGCCTTGGTCTGCTTAGTGTTCGCCGCATTGGTATAATCCCATCCTCGCTGGGCAATATCGTTGGTTGACATCCATTTACCATTGACCAGCGCACCAGACTTCTTGTTGTTTGCAAGGTCGCGTGCCAAAGCAGAGAAGTATTTACCTAAGCGTCCTAGCTCCGGAATATTCATATTCTGCATCCACGATGGTATCTTGGCATCGAAGTTGACGTGGAAGTTGATGTTGTTCTCGGAATAGTTCTGCATGAACTCCTTGACACGGTTGTAGAGAACGTGTACATCCTCGCCGGCACCCTGGAGTTGCTTCTGCAAAGCATTTATCCTGTTCTTGGTTGAGGTAGCCTTATTACCGAAATCCTCTGTTGCATCTGCCGCCTTGTTGATATTATCTGCCTCCTCGGTATGCAGCTTCTTTGCAGCTAGAAGTTCGTATAGATAACCAATCAATGCCTTCCTGGCATCGCTTGTCTTGTCTCCTGTAAAACCGAAAGCATTAGCAAGCTTTTCAGATTCGGATATCAAAGAAGCCTCTAACTGATTGTATTGCTTCAGATAGGTCTGATACTCCTTGGAGTGCTCATTCAAGCCAGCCATCTTCTGTGTTAGGTCATCAAACTGCTTGATAACCGAGTCAGATACGATGTTCTGTATGCCGACGGCTATACCGCTGCTAGAGGTTCCATAATCCTTCAACTTACCCAAAAGGGCTTGCTGAGCGCTATCAACACGGTTGTTGTAGTCTTCATTAGCCTTGGAGATTGCATTGGCTCTGTTGCGCTCTGTAGCCTCCAGCTTGATTTGCTCGACGAGTTCTTTAGATTTATCTATCTCCTGCTGCTTAACATCCACAAGGTTGCTCTCGTCTTCCTTGATCTTGTCAATAGCAATCCCGTAGTTGTCATAGATGTTTGACAGCTCCTTGATGGTGTCCTTGTAAACCTTGGAGCCTTCCTTTGCAGTCTTCAGAATGGAGATTAGCGACTCGACCTTGCTTGATGCTTCATTTGCACTCTCAGTAAACTTTTCGGTCTTAGAAGCTGCATCATCCGCAGACTTTCCAAATACTCCAAAGTATGTGATAGCTGATGCAACTAGTCCTATTACAATACCAAGAATATTGTTCATGCAAGCCGCATTAAAAGCAGTCATACCCTTTGAAGCCTTTAAGAGTGCATCACTCATTCCGAGAAATTTAGCCGCTGCATTCAGTGCAATAAGACTCTTCTCAATAGCTATAGTTGCTATTACTGCAGCCTTGTATGCTCCATACGCTGCAACGACGGTCATAAGTACCTTGCCTACCGTCTCCCAATTCTCAACGAGGGTGGAAACGACTCCCAATCCGGTATTGATGACACCCTCCTGGGATTTGCCGAGGTCATTGAACATCTGCTCGATGGCATCATCAATGTTGCTTATCTGACCGGTAATAGTCTTGGACTTAGCCTCCATCAAGCCACCGAACTTACTACCCTCAGCAGTCATACTCTGCATTGCCTGGATGAATACATCGCTGGTTACCTTGCCTGCCTTGATTTGCTTCTGTACCTCCTTGATGGCGTTGGTAACGTCAAGTCCCATAACCTTGGCTATCTCGTCTGCGATAGGAATGCCTCGGTTGAGGAACTGGTACAAGTCCATCGTGTCCATCTTGCCCTTGGCGATGGTGGTGCCGTAAAGCATCACGAGGTCTTTAAGGTTTAGACCCATACCTGCTGCAACGTCTCCCAATCCGATAAGCGTCTTGTTGACATCCTCGGCCGCTATGTTGAACGCAAGGAGCTGCTTGGCTCCCTCTGTAACGTCTTCAACCCCGAAAGGTGTGATGGCTGCCGTGCGGATCATCTGCTTCATGAGAGCATCAGCTTTCTCCTCAGACTGCAACATCGTCTTGAATGCCATTTCTGTCTGCTGGAACTGACCGCGGACCTGCATCATCTGATTGACGAACTTGCCAATGCTCCAACCGCCAATGGCAATGTTCATGCTGTTCTGTATATTCGAGATTACATCGTCAATAGACTTTCCGTCCTTCTCAACCCTCTCGGCAGTCTGATGAACTGCGTTCTGAATGTCTCGAAAACCGGAAACGACCTTGGCTGTCTCGACTATTGTATCGAATTTAATGCTTGGCATAATGTTCTATTTTTCCTTGAATTTATACTCTGTTATAAAGAATCGCCGGGGAAACACCACATGTGAGTGTTCGATATGGGAACTTTACGTGCGTGCGCAGGAAGACTTCGGTTAAATCTCGGTCTCTGACTCTATCACCGCCTTCATGACCGCCTCCTTGTTGTTGCCATCGATGACCTCTTCCCCTGCTGCCGGTATATGGGCTTTCTTCCTCTCGTCGTCTGACAGATAGATTGAAGTAATCTTGTCTTTGAGCATGAGAGTCAGGTTGTTATACGATATTCCCCATACCACGTAGTCGAAAGTCCATCCGTATCTTTCGCAAGCAGCGTCTATGAGAGTTCCCCATATTGTCTTGCCCCCGAAGATGAAGCTATTCTCCGACTTCTTTGCTGCGTTGACTTTTGCCATACGCTTCGCTTCTTCTTCCATTCCTGTCTCTTTGGCTATTGTCTGGTATGAGTTAGCCTTAAGGATGATGATGAGGAGAGTGGCTATATCCTCGTTGGAACATTCTTTGAAGATTAGCTCCGTCTGCTTGCTTACGCATTTGGAGTCTAGTATTTCGTTCTTTGTATTGAGTGAGTGATATGCAATCAATCTGCAGCATGTCTCCCTTTTGGTGTTTGCAACTCGCAATGCTTCCAAGAATGGATCAGCTTGAAGTAACTCTTTGTCTAGCTCCAAGCTATCTACCAACTGCGACGTTAGGTACATCATGCCCAGTGTAGTAGGGTAGATGTTAACGTGAGCGTGCTCAGTATCAAAGCCTATCGGCATATCTGTGAGCGTATTCGATATAATGATTCCTAACTCTTCCATATCACTCGAATTTAAATTGTTGGCACCCAAGGCAGGACTCGAACCTGCGACTTTCAACCAGCTTTTGAAGACCCTGGATTTTTTTTTTGCATGCGACGGACTATTTGGTCTCGCTCTCCCAACTGAGCTACTTGGGTAGGTTGCCGGCTGATAACCCTCAGTCGGCAGAAGGGATATTAGGATATGCCTATGTCTCTTCGTAAGTTTCCGTGATTTCAGCAGGAGCGGTATTGCCATCCTGCGGCTTTTTGAAAGTCAAGGCATACTTTTCACCTGTTCCCTTTGTGGCAGTAATGACACGCCAACGGTAAGCACAATAGACTTCCTCGTTCTTTGAATTGACAGTCTTAGCTACCACGTCACCCTCTGGGATAAGAGCTGCGTGGGTATAAGTGATGGAAGCACCTTCTTCTGTTGTATAGCCCTCCTCGGCACCGATGGTGGTATTACCCATGTAAACGCCAGGAAGCTCGGCGTCTTCTGGCTGGATAGCCAAACGGTAGTTACCCTCAATGATACCATCAATAGTCTTGAATGGCTGCGACTGGTTCTTCTTGATGAAGAGCTGATATACAGCCTCGTAGGTAGACTTCTTTGTCTTGCGGTCAACAATTCCGCCACCTTCCTCAACCTGGGTCATAGTATCGCCTTTCGTTGGAGTAACAGTAGTAGTGCCATCCTTTGGAGTTGGGAGCTTAGTCCACTCATTCTTTTTGCTACCTACCTCTTGAACGTAGATAGTGCATTTGCCCCATGATGTTACTGACATAATTTAATCGTTTATGAGTTTATATTCAACTTGATTATTTATTACATGTTCTCCCGTGCTTGTTGCATATACCCTCTGCTCAATAGCGTGGGCTGCATATTCGCTCGTTCTGAACGTTTCCAAGAGATTCCAAGCCATTTTGCAGATTTCGTCAACTCTGATAGTGTTCTCCTCGAACTGCCCATCTACGTCCTGGTCTTGTGTATAAATATTTACATTTATAATTGCCGTTTGAAGCTGCGTTCCCTCATTAGCCAAGATGGAGATAACGACATCTTCCTTATGAGAATTATGCGGTCTCATCGTCTTTGACAGCTTGCCATTGACGTTGTTCATGAAACCGCTTTCGTTGATGTACCGGTAAACATCTGTCTTAATTGCTCCGTCTGATTTCATATCTTCCACTTGTTTATTTCATTAACTGCTGAGTCTATTGCTGTCTTCACACGCTGCTCTACAATGGATGTGGCCCATATCTTCGTTGATGCGAGGACATCCTTGCTTTCCAAGGCTTCCACCTCTCCTGCGTATTCCATTCCGGCAACGACAACCAAAGCATAAACCCTGGAATATTCCTTAGCAAGGTCATTGATCATCTTCTTGCCCTTTACAGAGCCGTCTGTGCCACTGAGAACCTGCGAAAAGGCTGATTCCATATATTTACTTCCCTGCTCGTACACGGCGAAACCTATGGAGCTTCTTAGGTTGCCCGTATGGTCTATCCAGCTTTCCTTGGCAGACCTGTTACGGATTCTAACCACAGATTCGTCTCCTAGCTTGCTCAATGCCTTAAGCACATTCTCCTGTATCTTCCTTGCGGCTCTTTGTAGGAAGGCATCGAGAGCGGAAGCGCTGGTTGTCATTCTTATGCCCATATCTTACACTGGAGTTGATAACGATGAAATCCCTTGACCTTGATAATTACCTCCTCAGCCCCTAAAATATCTAGCTTGATAAAATCCCCATAAGAGAACTTTTCAATCCCTACGGGCAAGTTATGCACTTCGTAGGAGTAGTAATCAATAGAACCGTCAGATGTAACTAACTTGTTGGCCTCGCCAGCAGGAACTACATCACAAGTGCAGCAGAACTTCCACTCGGTCTTGCCCTGGTGATAATTTCCATCATCATCTGTATAGCCAGCTACCTTCTGCTGCCGGTATAGCTTTGAGGCATGAAAACTCAATAGACTCATCAGCAATTAATGTAAACTGTCGGCTTCGGAGTAAGTGAAACCTCCTCCTCTCCGATAGAGTTATATAAACGATTGACTTGAACTAATATAGCCTTTCGCTGGTCTTCCGAGAGGGAACCTATTGATTTGTCCGCTTCGGAGAAGCTAACGGCTTGTATGAGAGAAAGCAGACAGTCGGCAAGCGTTCCTTTGTAGGCGTCACTTCTGGCAACGTCACCAGTGAACTCTGATTCGATATCGAGGTCACGCTTTATGCAGGCGTTTTCCACGAAACCATAGGGGATAGGTATGTGTACCTCATCCACCAAAGCTTGTCCGACCGTCTTCATGATTACTCCTCAGCTTTAGCTGCCTTTTCCTTAAACTCCTTCTTCTTCACAGGAGGAAGCTCGTTATAGGCATCAATAACCTCCTTGTCGCTGGCATCACTAGGAAGTGTAGCACCGAGAGCGTTAAGAGTTGTGATAGCCTCTGGCTTCTTGTAGGTCACATCAGAGATTGTTACCTTAGCGTCCTCTGTATCAGCTTTCTCCTTTTCGGTATCAACCGAAACGTCTGGGTCTGCCAACTTAGTATTAATCTGATAGATTGTGTCAACGTCCTCGATGACAGGTAAGCAGTATGCCTGCACCGCAGTTGTCTCACGCAATGGATCAGTTGTTGAATACTGAGAGATAAGCTTGTAATCAATCTGCTGATAGGTTACACCTGCCACTCTGTTGGTTGCCTCTGCTACCTGACCGTAAACGAGGGCACCAATCATCTGTGAGCAGACACCGATAATCATATCGTTGTTCCAAGGCTTAACGCTTTTCTTCACGCCATCATGCTCCAAACGGACAGTACGGTTGATGATGCGGAATGATACACCGGTCTCGTCCAAGAATGCCTCCTGGAATACGCTGGCAGTAGGAACCGGCAGCTTTGTGTTAGAGTCATAAGTCTGCCCCTTGTAGTTGGCAACAAGCTCGCGAGCGTCCTGTGCCTTCTTCAATTCGTCAAACTTAGCCTTTCCGATCCAGAAGATCAAGATGGTGTTGCCATCATTCGATGCTCGCTCGATACATTCCTTCAAGTCTGCAACTGTAACACCATTATCAACGTTGCTGATGCCGAGCTGATTTTCTGGCAAGTACTGATACTTGATACGGAGCAACTCCTTTGGATTATCGTCGTCACGAACAGCTACGTAGCCGTTAGAAAGGCCATACAGAAGGGCGTACTCATTACGCTCATCAACACCGACATTACAAGCTACCGGGTCCTGCGCCAACTTACGGCGAATCTCTGCCGTCTGGCCTCCCTGTGCTTCCATGAGTCTGAGAGCGAGGATATCTGACTCCTTCAGGAACTTCTTCATACCGACCTTTGGCAGTTTGCCGTTGGCGGTTGAAATCTTGTCACGAGACTTCAAAGGAACCGGAGAATCCACTGCCACGTAGTCAGCAGCTACGTAAGAGGTATCAACTGTGTCGGCTTCCCATTTGTTGTCGGTAGAATAAACGCGGCGGAGAATGGATGTATCCTTGTGGAGATACGTCATCTCGTTCTTGCGCTTTCCGTTAATCTTCTCAATCAATGTCTTCAGGATTGGGAAGAAACTCAAGATATACTTAAGAAATAAAGAACTCTGTTGCATAAATCACCTCCTTAACCGATTGCATCGTGTCCCCACTGAAGAGTAGGAACGGCTGTTTTCAAAGCTGCCTTGATCGTATCGACAGGATAAGGGACAGCCTTATCATTAGCCTCACCTGCCGTCATAACACCTACATGAGGGGTATCTACCGGAGCTGTTGTCATACAGACACCTACATACTCGTGATTTTCCGGCAATGAAGCATAAGCCTCACCTGTTACCGGCATTGGCTTGTACTCGCCAGACTTGGTATCACGAATGATAATGTGTCCGCACTGGATGAACTCTCCAGAGAAACCTGTCATGTCAAGAATGACACCACCCATGATGCCATTCACGTAATTTCTGATGATTACAGACTCCTTGCCTGAATCAAACGTTTTTGTCTTGCTTACGCCATACATAACTTTTAAAATTTAAAGATTACATAGTTTCGGCAAGCTCATCAATCTCATTGTCCTTGATAACCTCAACCTCTTCCTTCTTAGGCTTTCTCTGAGCCGCAGGAGCACCAAGCTTTCCGAGACCTTCGTTAGCACGCTCTTGATCGATAGCTGCCAAGTCCTCCACAACACCATCATAGAAATCGTCGAAATCAGATTCGTTCTCGAACTTCATCTTGTCGAAATTCTTCAAGACAGTCTTTCCGAACGTACCTTTGTCCTTAAGGAGTGCCTTCAGCTTAGAACGGCGGCCATCATTCTCACGCTCTGACTTCAAACCGAGGATTTCGGTCTGCAGGGCTTTGTTTTGGGTAATGAGTGCCTGTGCCCATGCTGGGACCTGCTCTTCTTTCTCTTTCTTCTGTTTGCGGATTGGTTTCTTGTTGCCGGCAGGGTCATCATCATCGTCATCGACCTCGTCGTCATCCAAGTCTTGACTATCCTTAAAGCTCTGGATAGTACGCTGCGCGGTCTTTTGCGCAATCTTAAGATAAGGAAGAACCGCATTGACCTGCTTTTCAATCTCTGCGTTTACATCCTCGTCTGAGGCTTCTTCATCGAGTTCTAAGTTATTGGCAACATCGGCAGCAATACCCTCTAACTCCTCTCTACTGAACCCCAACGCCTTTGATTTGGGTTTCAGAATAACTAAAACTTGCTTCGTTCTTTTTTTCATTCTAACTAAATATTTAATTGAACAATAAAATTCAAGAAATATCCCAGTACGAAGCGATAGCAATAAGTAATGCTGCAAAATTATAAAAAAAATATTTAATCACCAAATATATTGCAAGGAAATATACTTAATGATTAAATACTTTATGGTTACATATAAATGTTACTCTGGATAATTGAGCTTATCCGGTCCAGCTGTGGATAGATATGCGGAGAACATACCACATAGCTCTTTTGCTCCGTTTAGGTCGTTCAGCTTGTAATTACCGCATTCTACTTCCGAAGCACCCGGAATCGTCTTTGATAGAGAACATGTCTTGAAGGCATCAACTATCATTTCCTTTATGAGCTTTGAAGTCCACGTACCTTTAAGGATAAGATAGAAACCTGTAAGACAACCCATCGGTCCAAAATACAGAACGGAATTGCTAAGAGGGCTATCATTGCGTAGGTAGTCCGCCATCAAATGCTCTATTGTGTGCGCGACAGCAGGTGACATCATATCTTTGTTTGGCTTGCACACGCGAATATCGAATGTGGTAGCAGTCTCCATGCCCCATTTATCTACTCTCGAAACATAAAGACCTGGCTTCAGTTTCGTATGATCAACTTTAAAACTTGGTATCATTCTCTAATAATTTACAAACAACACTAAATGCCTTTTCGGCAAGACTATTCCAAAAACCTGCATACTGCTCGGTCTGGTTCGGCTCAAGGGGATTATCGCTAATAACTCGTATGGACGTAAAACCAATACCCTTCTTGTAGCATACCTGCGCGAGGGCAGCAGACTCCATGTCAATAGCACATACGTTATAAGAATTAGGAAGAAACTCCTTAATTGCCAATACCTGCTCCCTCGTAGTGACAAACTTATCTCCCGTAGCTATGGTTCCTAATCTGAATCTTTCATCCATATCAATCCAAGAGAAATCAGAAGGAAAGACTGCCGGCATACCTTGAACTTGCCCGTTGGCATTCGGTTCGCCGCAATATACATCGTGGTAGCAGTACGAATTGCCAATCACGACATTACCAGGTTTCAATCCTGCAACGGCAGCACCGGCACATCCTACCGATATAACTCTTGTAACAACGTCATTTGCGACAGAAGAGAAAAAATCGGTTAAACCGATAGCAGCATTTACCTTTCCTATTCCCGTCTTAAACAACACCGTGTTTTGCATATCCGACTTCATAAGCCATTCTCTGATAAGGTCGTATTCCTTATCCATAGCGGTAACTATGACAATCATTACGCACCTCCTTTCGTTAACTTAAGCTTCTTGCAACGGTTGTAAATAGCGTTCTCGTCCACGCCAATCTTGGTAGCAATGGCTTTTACCGGGTACTTGCCATACATTCTGCGAATGATGAAATCCTCGTCAGCAGTAAACACGTGGCTCTTGCTGATACCCATTTCCTTCATCTTTCGATGGATGGCCCAATAATTACGATTGAGCTGCTTTGCAATCTCCGTTGTCGTCATCACCAAAGCGTTAACCTTGATGAACTCAATCTCTTCTGCACTAAAATGTTTTCCTCTACTCATTATTTAATATTTGGGTTCGTTAAGCCGCCCAAGGCTTTCTTTCTCTTTCTGTTATATCTTCTGTTTGCAGCAATCCTTTCAGCGTTCTCTTTACGATAGACTTCCATTCTTGCTAATAAATGTTCCTTATGCTCCTGGTAGTACCTTTTATGGTATTCCCGGATATCTTCCTCACTTCTCGCCATGAACCTTGTCTTTTATAAGTTCGTACAGTGATGGGCTGAGTGTGCTCCATTGGTCATTCTTGTCTTTCACGAGATAGAATCCATCAGGGACATAGAACTCTCGATTTTTCAACCTAACTATCAACGTCTGCTTCGTGCGGTCTCCGCTGACAGTCTTTACTAACTCTGAAACGTCCGGGCATTTCCATAATTCTTGGATGTTCTCGGAAGATACTTTAATTGCAATCATATCACTTGAATTTAATGATGAAAAATTCATGATCCAACCACCTGCCTGGGCAAAGACCTTTCTTCGGCTTGCCGATGGTTATACTCTCAATCTCCTTTTCTACCTTTGGGCTATCGTCATAGTAGCCGTTCTTGAAGAGAACGTGAGTGAATGGTACGAACTTCATTGTACCATTATTCAGTTTCTCCTTGATAGTATTGATGTCTATAAGCATTTCAAATGTCTTACCGATATGAAGCTTATCGTACTTATCGAAATCTTTGAATTTCTCATCCTTGATAAGGAGAAGGCGACTCATCCAAAAATCTTTAATTACCCGATACTCTTCATTCTTTTCGCCCGACACTATCATATCGAACCATTCCTTGCTGACTGTGAGGCTAAGAACCTTCTTCTTTGCTTCTGATAAATACTTATCCATTACTTTAGTTAATCTTTCCATAAGCTAACTTATTTTCTCTCTGTTGCTACTACAAAGAAATCGTCACCAATGTCTTTTCTTCTATTCAACTCTTTGCAAAGTACAGATGTATCAGCAAGGTTGATATGCTGGTTTACATACTCCTCCTTATCTGTGAAGGTAAGGAGTGTTTCATCTAGGTTACTTACTTCCTCTATATTCTCCACACTTTTCGAAAGAGATTTGATTTCTCCATGGATAAAGTCATACACATTTTTATCGATAACTTTCTGTCTTGTCAGAGTTTCGACTACTGTTTGAATCTTTAAGATTGATTTTTGCATTTCTTGTTTCATGATCATATTTTTTTAGTTTATTTGAACTACCTAATATATCTCTAATATCGAAAGGATTTTTACCAGCCAACCTAGCAAGGCAATTCATTAGCTTACGAGAATATCTTGCAGTAATCTTTTCTGCCTTTACGATACGATGGTCAACTCTGCCATGACCGCCACCTTTAGTGGCATAATACAAAGCCCATCTAGGCTCCCAGTATTGCTTAATCTTAGACAGCTCTTTCGATACGTCCAATCCATCCAATATCATACTCATATAGCGAGGACTTCCGTAACAATACTTCATTAGTTTCTTTGCTAATCTTGCTTTCATAATGCTAAATTCTTCTTTTAATCACGACATTCCATTTGTCTTCCGAGAAAATCTTACGGATCGTTTCGATACATTTATTAAGTTCTTTGAGTGAGCAAAACGCTTCCACCATGTCACCTTCTTTGTACCATTCCCATCTTTCAGTGTCTGCCGCTTCCTCTTTTGTAAGAGGTCTGACTATACTCGCTTTGAAACTCTGGTACTCGTTAGGAATTTCTATACCACCATGGTATCCTCCTATAGTTGTGTTTCCGTTTCTGTTTTCCACAGGAATACTAATAGAACAATAGTAATGCTCTGCTCCACCACAGTAACCTATATAAGAAGTTATGTAAAACTCCACATCACGCTTTCCTTTCGTATATCCACCTATTGTGGTATATTGCTTTCCATTAAGGCAAAAGGTGAAGCCTTCTCCAATCGTGCTAGGAATAGGAGCTTCCATTTCAGTAATATCGGCTCCACGTTCCACTTGAATCATTTCTTTCCAACTCATAGTTCTTATATGTTTAAATTGTTATTCATTCGCTATTTCTCCTTATCGAATTTGTTGCCAACAACAATGAATTTACCTAATGAAAGATAATAACCTAACGGTTTTTCATAAATCTTTCCATTAGCATGTGTGAGGTAATACCCACTTAATTCTTCCGACCATACAATTTCTGATGGAATAAAAGGATAATTCTTGATAACATCATGTTCGTACAATTCATTGCCCTCACAATCTTTCAGTCCTGTGAACTGGCAGACGGTATCTGTATCAACTTCTCTCTTGTTACAGATAGAATCCTCATACCATTCAATAAATGTTCCGAAAGGTGTCTTTACCAGAGAACCTTTCACCCATTTACCATCACTCAGTTTCTTTGCTTTAAACAAAATACTTCTCATTTTTATTTAATTTTGTGAGCAGTACTATTAGTATGCTCTATATGTTCATTATTACAACAATGTGGATAGAAATATTTATCTGCTCCATACATAAGTTCTTCTATAATATCATCGTCACTATCTTTGCACTTAGAGTCAATAGTAACTCTAATATTTACTTCAAATTCTCTTGCCATAACTATTTTTTCCAATATTTACCAATTAAATAACCGATAACTCCACCCATAAAAGCTATAAATAGACCATATAGGGTAAGTGCAATATAAAATCCAAACATAACTATACTTATTTAAGTTCAACTGGCTCATCACTCCAAGACAAGTCTTTTCCGATGAGCTTCTTAATGCTTCCTTTAGGAAGGTAACAGCAACCGGTATTTGCGTACCTCTGCCCATATAAATATACGACAGAGCAAATCCATAATGTATTACTTTCATTTCTGCAAGGTTTTTCTGCAAAAATATGTTCACAGCCACCTTTATCTACTGCTAACCATGACATAACTAATACTATATTTTTTTAATTAATAAATTACTTTTCTTATCAAATGGTTTATAACCACTACGGAGATACCAATCTAGAACAAATCTATCAGATTCATCTTTAACAAATTCCAATCCGATTGTCTTCACTCCATTCAACTTAGCTTGCTGTTCTGCTAGTTGTAATAGACGTTGTGCAACACCATTTCTTCTATGATTATTATCTACAAAGAGCGCATATATTAGAGCATCAGCTTTGCCGAAAATATTACTAACATAAAACGGAATGCCTATTTGAACTGAGCCAAGATTTTCTTCATCAGTTATTAAAATTCTGATTTCGTCCTTCCATGTCTGCTTTTGTATCATAATCAATCCTCCAACTCTATGTTATTTTCTGCTGCGAAACTATCTTCTGCCTCTTCACAAAACTGACCTTCGCAAAGTGATTCTGGGAGTACTCTGCTAGTATAATACTCTCGGCAGCATAACTCACAGATATCATTTCCATAATTATTTCTCAACTCTTCTCTAGTCATTACTCATCCTCCTCTCTGACTAAATAATCATACATAGGTTTACGGTTTCTGAGATATTCTTTACGTATCTTTTCTGCCTCTTCCTCTGTATCGCAAATTGCAATAACTCCATCGGGATATGTATCCCAATATCTAACTACCTTAAATTTTGTCATAATCAATCCTCCAATAGTTTAAACTCAGCAATAGAATGATAAAAATCACCATTTCCATATACGTTACAACTATATAATTTTCCATTAACTGAAACCTCAAAATAGTTGCCATCATCATGTGTAATCTCTATCTCATCTGGCAGGATATTTTCCTTGAAGTACTCAGCTGATTGGATATTATCCATAGACTCCTCAGTTTCAAAGGTTACACACTCTTCATTAATTATATCTTCTATATTCATACTTATCCCTCCAACTTATCAATAGGTTTCCAATGAGTGATACGAGCCATTCTCCCTTCCCATAAGATGATGAAGTCATTACCATCTTTTGGGACGGTAGTACATTCCACTCTTCTGTTTTTGAAAACATTATCAGGAGTCATCTTGCTTGTTACAAAGACTTCTTCTCCGTAAGGTGGCAACCCATCCTCAACAGATACCCAGTCTGACTTGGAGAGTTCTTCCAAAGCTTCTTTCAAACAACAAATGCAATTATTCAAATATGTCTGTCTATTTTTATATTTGCGTAAAATTGCTAAATGTTTTGCTTGTTCTATCAGCTCTTTAACTTTCTTCTTATCCATAGTTGTCACAAATTAAAATATTCACGTATCTGCTCACCTGTCATGCGATATACCTCAGATATTCGGCAGTCTCTAATTGGGCTATCAAATGCACTGATATGTTCATCATTACAACTACCATCAGCAACACGCTCTACGGCTTCTTCTGAACCTGTTGCAAAGCCAACGCTTAAAAGTTCCTTTTCCTCGTTACTAAGCCCTTTTCCTTCCAAAGCAATATTTAGAGCGATTTGCAACTCGTCATGAGCCTTATCTGAATAGCCTATAGCCTTATCAATATGACTATTGATTGATTTCTCTTTCTTATCCATAGTTCTATATTGTTTCTTGTTTAATCACTTCATCAAACCTTGCCTCCATCTGTTGAATGATATTATCTATTGTCTTGCCTTGATAGTCAGCAGCAATCTCTTTGAGGACTGCTATCTGGCTTGCTAATCTGAATCTGTCTGTCATATTCTTCTTTTAAATTATTGAATACAAAAAGCGGCAACCCAACTTGTGGATTACCGCTTATAAAGTGGTCGTTAGACCTATGTTTTAAAATTTGCTGATATAGCCTACTCTAATAAAGGAGAGTCATTTCCTGGAGATAGTTTTCTGAATTTGTGGGCAGCATTATGCTTGTTAAGAGAAATCAGTTGCTCTTTTGCCATTTTGTGTAGAGCAACAAAACGCTCTCTCGGAGACTTACCTTCTTTTATCATTTCAGAATTGTATGCTTCCATTCCAGCTAATACTATAAGTTGGTTAATAGAGGCATAATCTCTCACATTCAATCCCTTTTTAGCCGCATTAGGATTAACTTTAGCCCAATCTTTAGCTGTATAACCGAACAAAGCAAGATTTAACATATCAGCTTCACTAGCATAAATATTACTAATATTCTTTTTTGTTTGCTCTATTGTAAGCTTAGGAATAACATAATCTTTTATGGTATCTGTCTGTACTGCATAATTCACCTTTGTTAGAAGCCTCTTTACGTCCCAATGCTCCAAAAGTGGATTTGATTCAACTTCCTTTAATCTTTGATAATCTTTTATCAAAAACAACTTAAACATAGGACTTATTGCTGCTCCAAATTCGAAAGCTATATCTTTATGAGCATACGTTCCCCCATATCTTCCAGACTTAGAATAAATGCCAATAGCGTTGGTTTCTTCTACCCAATTATTTACGCTCATTGTAAATGTCGGTAAACCAGCACTTTTTCTAAAGTGGTCAAATTCGACCACTTTAAAATTTGGGTTATAAACGGTCTCCCAAGCTCCTAAGAACTCGATGGTTGACCTGTTTCTTATCCAATTCTTAATAATATCAGCAGCCCTATTGTCTTTATTAGAGGACTTGACCATATCTGTTAAGCAGATATAGTCATTATCATTTTCTCCAAGAAGCACAGAGATTTCTGTACCTTGAACTGTAATTTTCTTATTCTTTGCCATATCATTTATATTTTAAAACGCTGCAAAGATACAGAAAATATTTGTAATCTCCAAATTTATTTGCGGTAATCCACTAAGTCAAAGAACGCTTTTCTTCTTTTTACCCTCTCCCTGTTACCAAGGAGAGGGTGGTTAGTTACTCAACATCTTCAAACTCAGAGGTAATTTCCTCGTCTGACTTCTTTTTGAAATCAAAGTAAGATTCCGTTTCATCGTCATACTCGCAACTAAGGCTAACATCATAGCCATCCCAGTTGTCAACTCCACCTGCTTGCAACAAGTCTAACTTGTATTCAGCTTTAAGAAGCTCTGCCAAACGTTCAGTACTAATCTTCTTCATTATTACGTATATTTGTATCCTTTGCAGGATGGTTAATCATAAAGTATAACACAATCATCATATACTGATACACTATCAACATTCATGGGTTGCCCATTTTCTTGTGTACCATGAGAATAAGGGAAGTTGACTTCCATAGTCTTATCCTCAATCTTTGATAATTCGTTAATCAATTCTTCTACTGTCATCCCTCACCTCCTTTCCACTCATCAGTTGTACCTAGTAGATGTGCTGTCTCTTCGTTGTAAGGGATGCAATATAAGTTTGAACTTCCATCAATGCATATATGATAATCTGTCTTATGTGACTTATGTGAATAGAAGTTCAATACCCAATAATCTTCAGAACATCTTCTTGAAAGTACCTTATCAAATGGTTTCAGCTCAATCTTTGGCTTCAAATCCACAATCTGTTTCTTCTCTGCATCCCAGCGTTTGCCTTCCTTTTCGAGAGCGTCAAAGAGAATTATTTGTTGAATCTCTGTGATAGGCTGTATATGCTTGTCTTCAAATGATAACCAATCTTCAAATTTCAAGGTGCTCATATCATTTAACACATAGTATTCCAGCTTCTTAGATGAATTGTCTATGCTTTTGACTATACCATAAGCAAGATACCCCATGCCAGAGATACAAACAATGTCCCCATCCTTGAACTCAGTCTGCTTTTCAATCTCCAAACTTTCACGGTTCAACTTTCCGCCCAAACGTTCCTCTATGGTGTTGATGTAGGTCTGAGCTGCTTCTTCGGATTCTTTGGTGTAATTAACGGTATCACCATAATGTTCTTCCTCATAATCTTGTAGCTCATCATTTTTGCCATAGCATTCAACATAGTACTTACCAACAAATGAAGTATAAGTATCATCATCAAATCTCTCGAAGATAACCTTGCATTTACCATCGGTACAAACTAGCACATCGCCTTTCTTCCAGGCGAATTTAGACCAATCACGCATTTCCTTTGATGGAAAAACGACACATTCTCCATCATCATACAATTTGCCGTTTTTATCAAGATGCCCTTCTCCACCATTCATAAAACCAAATTTTGAATTATAGAAGGATATTTTGAAACTTTTATCATCCACTTCTTCTAACTTGCATTTACCACAAGCGGAAGAATATAACTTCGTTCCTTGCGGCTTATCCTTTAGAATTTCCACAATATTAATCTCAGTTTCCATAACTAAACCAATTTTTGCGTTAAACAATACTGGTAGTAACTCATACTACCAACGTTTTTTGATATTCTTGGCAGCTCACCATCATAAGGAGTGACTTTCAAGCCATCAATGAAATCTGCATTCTCGGTATATACCTCAGTATTATGCTCATTCATATATACTTTTTGCGCTGATGTAGAATGGCTTTCAGCTCTCAGCTTACCGAGTGACCGCCAAACTTGTTTACGATGGATGAACAATCCATGCAAAGGAATAGTTCTTACTTCTACTTTCGTTCCCATAACCATTAGCTTGCTTTATATAGATTGAACCATACCTTGTTGCTCTGCTTATCCTTATAAACATTACCTTCAAGGTCAAAATAAACACGCCTCTTTTGATTGAACCTCTTTATCATTGGCTGATTATCTTTGTATGTAGTTACATCATACTCAACCAATGAAGAACCACGTTCATTCTTTGTTGGAGGATAACCTGATTCTCGTATGAAACGTACCTCAAACTCTTTATTTCCAATTTCAAAATTTGCTGTAGCCATAACCTTAACCATTTAAAGATGATAATAACTATTTGATACCCTTGCGCCCAAATCGAAGCAGCCCACAGCATCCGGCTTTAAGAAGCGTTTCTCTAACTTCTCCAAAACCTCTTTATACTTCTGCTCCATGTGCTTGCAATGTAGTCTCTGAGCTAATTTAAGTTGCTCAACAACACCCTTGCGAGCAACTCTATATTGTTTGTCGGACATCATAGCCTTATTCGTTTACATAGTTGATTACGTGCTCCTGGGCTTGCTCATGCAAGTTATCGAAAGCGTCTTCTATAACATTTGCTACCTGCTGTCCGTTCAAGTTGTTTAGCATTTCGCCAACCACTTCTTCCATCGAGCCTATTGGTAAGGAACAGAACTTATCAACTAGAAAGCTCTTCTGCTCACTGATTGTCATATCATCGTACAAGTCCGATAAATCTACATTTACTTTATAATCTGCCATAATCTTAATCGAAAATATGATGGTTCAACTTTCTCTTTCTGAGGTTTCTCTTAATCACTTCCATATCCTTGTGGTCGTTAGTGTGGTCCGCAAGAAGCTTGATTATTTCATAGATGTCATTTGCGTTATCCTCCAGGTTGGCGCAAATATTCTCATCACCGAAGAAACTCTTATTAAAGGGTTTCAAATGGAAGTAGTACTTTTTGGCTGCATCCTGCATCTGAGTGTAGTGCATCTTCTGCTCTTGCTTATAGCGAACGCTTAACAGCCTAAACATGCCCTGTTCATCCTTGATGAGCTGATCTAACACATCTGTTACCATTGCAATCAAACAGCCATTGACCTGCAGGCGTTGAATAATCTTTTCCTGCTTCAAGCCAGATGTTACACCAAGCTCTGAGAGTGTAACCTTCAAATCGTTTACTGTAACTTTCTCTTTTCCCATTGTCTTACATTTAATTGTCAAACCATAAACCTGCATATCTCCATTCCCAATGAAGGCAAGTGTCATTAGGCTTCTTGCCTTCACTATAGCATATCTCGGAAGCTATACAATTACTACATATATGCTTCATAATCATGGAAGTTTAGATACCAAATAATCTATCTCCTTATCCGTAAGCTCCAAATCGTTCTTACGCTTGAACTTGATGATAGCATCAATTCCGACCTCGCCTTCAACCAACTGGTAGATGGCATCCTCATCAAATCCCTTGTCTAGAACCTTGATAAGCTCCATTCCCAAATCATGGATTTTCTGCTGAAACTCCTTTTTAAGGTCTGCGTTAATTCGCTCTAAAGCTTCTGCTTTCTGATTAAATCCGCATCCGCCCTCAATGGCGAAATCGTTATTGATGTTCTGACACATCTGGTCAATGTCCTTGCTACCGAAGAACTGAGCGAAATAGGTATCACCCTTCAAGGACTGTAGAATATCGATTTCTTCTTGCTTTGTCATAACTAATCCTCCTTGTCTAACTTATCGTACTCCTTACGTAGCTCTGCAATCTTATTTGCAAAGAAAACCATTGTCTCTTTCAAAAGCGAAAGCATGTCTTTATGATTGAGTATGTCGCCAACTGCTGTATAGTACTTAAGGTTTTCGTTTGTTTCCAGAAGGTCAAAGCTGCCGAAGCTTGCTACATTGGTGTTAAATGACTCTTCCTGGAAGTTACCTACCTTTGCTTGGTAGCGAATCACCATCATGTCTCTTCCTACTCCTTTCAAATTCAAATGAGCGATAAGTGACTTGTAGCCTACGTCAACGCCCTCTACCTCCCAATCAGGACAAACAGAAATAATGTCTCTGATTTTCTTTGTGGCTGACTCGAACGCATTCTTAATGTTCTTTCTAACCTCTTCCTTCTTTGTCTCGACTGAATTATTCATAATCTTTATAATTTTAATTGGTTCAACTTGTAAGGTAGGCTCTGAATAGTCAAAACTACTACCTTTTATCTATATGCAAAGGTACGAAAATTTTCTGATATATGCAAATTTGCCAAGGATTATTTTAGTTAAAAATACTAAAACTATTAAATATATGCGAATATATCCGTAATTTTGCCAAATCAAACTTCGAAGATTATGATAGATTTTAATGAACTTTTTAAAAGAAATGACGTTGGCAGCATCATAGGAGAGCTGAAACAACGCGTGTTGGATATTCCACTTTGGAGTACCCTGTTATCTGAGTATGAGCCTATGCTCCATGAAATCGTAAACGACCACGTTGGCAGACAGGACAGAACGCTTGATGACGGAATTGTAGAAAAGGCAGCTAGATTGCCTATCGGATTGGAGAAGCTTCTTACACGAAGAATCTCTGAGTTCACAATGGCTATACCGGTCAAGCGTGTATATACGTATGATCAGAAAGACGAGGAACTGAAGACGATTGTACGTGCCATCGAGAAAATCTACACCTGTGCACACATTGATGCCGTGAACATGCACAGAGCAAAGTGCTATTACGCCTCTTGTCAGATGTTCACACTTTGGTACACGCAGAAGAAGCCCAACAAGCTCTACGGCTTCGACAGTCAGTACAAACTGAAATGCAAGACATTCTCTCCAATGGACGGAGTTGACATCTATCCTTATTTTGATGAGTATGACGACTTGCTTGCTCTGTCATTCGAGTATAAGCGTAAGGTTACTGACACAGAGCACACCTTCTTCGAGACCTATACCGCAGACCATCATTACAAATGGGACCTGTCTTCAGACGATGAAGAGTCAGGATGGAATCTGGTGGATGAAAATGAGATTTCTATCGACAAGATTCCTGCCGTGTTCTGGTACCGTCACAAGCCGTGCTGGGAAGGATTGACACCTATCCGTGAGAATATCGAGTACACAATTTCCCGAAACAGCGATGTTGTGGCATACAATTCCGCTCCTGTCTTGAAGATTGCCGGTGCCATCGTTGGAATGGAGCGAAAGGGAGAGAGCAAAAGAGTGTATAGAGTCAGCGAAGACGGCGATGTTAGCTACGTGTCTTGGCAGCAGGCTATCGAGGCTCTTAAGTATCACGTTGACACTCTCGTCAAGCTTTTCTTCATGCAGTCTCAGATGCCGGACATCAGTTTCGAGAATATGAAGAGCCTTGGCAATATCGGCTATGATTCAAGAAAGACACTCCTCATGGATGCCCATCTTAAGATAGGAGAGGAGACTGGTGCCTGGATTGAAGGCTTCGAGAGAGAGGCCAACGTCATAAAGGCGTTCCTTTCCAAGATGAACACGAAGTGGGCAGCTAGAATGGATGAAATTACTGTAGAGCACATTATCACTCCATTCATCCAGGAGGATGAGAATACTCAGATTGACAAGTGGCTTAAGGCTAACGGCAATAAACCTCTCGTCAGCCAGAAGGAATCTATCCAGCGTGCCGGTCTTTCCGATGATCCTGACAAGACTTTCAACGAGATTCAAGGAGAAGAGGAAGTAGAGGCCACAAGAACAGCAGCTTCTATGCCTAACTTATTCTCGGAGGAATAGCTATGAGAAAGAAGAAGGAAGAAGAGAAACGGCACTTCTGCCGTGAATGTGCTCATGCTACTGACTTTCATAGTATGAGCCTTAAAGGTCAGCCTATCCTAGCGAAATGCCCATATCAAGAATGGAGCGTTCTTCTCAACTGGGATTGCTGCAAACACTTTAAAATGAAATTGTATGAAAAAGCCAAAGCTGCCTAATCAGAAAAAGGCATATAAAGACCTTGGCAAGAGACTGAACGCTTATACCCGGAAAATCATTTCCATCTATGAGACTCTTGCCAAGGAGTCTGCTAAAATCGCCACCTCCACCGACTTCGATGGGGATGGCGAGTTCTCTTTTGATGATTACCCTAGAACAGAAAAGAAGGTGAACGCCTTGTTGGATTACTATTCAAACAATATGCAGGCATTGGTCTATAATGGCATATCGGACGAATGGAAGAATAGTAACACCCTGCAGGACCTACTTGCCAAAAGGGTAATCGGCACCTTTACTAGGAAGATAGCGGACGCAAAGCAGAAAGCTTACTTTGAGCACAACAACGCGGCAAAGAAGGCTTTCATAGAGAGAAAGATTAAAGGTCTAGGTCTTTCAGAAAGAATATGGAACCAGAGAGCTGATGTAAAGGAGGCTCTGGAGAAATCTCTGTCTGTCGGCATAGAAAAGGGTATGAGTGCTGTTAAACTCAGCAAGAAGATCAGCAAATACCTTAATGATTATCCATCACTTGCCAAAGCCTATAAGAAGAAATACGGCAAAGCCATAACCATTCAGAACTGCGAGTACAGAAGCGTGCGTCTGGCACGTAACGAGATAAACATGGCCTACCGTTCTGCCGAGCAGGAAAGATGGGCAAGGATGGACTATATTAAAGGCAAGGAGATAAAGACAACCAACAATCCTAGCCATAAGCACGATATGTGTGATTTGCTTGCAGGTGTCTATCCGAGTTATTTTCCTTGGGTTGGTTGGCACGTAAATTGTATGTGCTATGCCATCCCGGTAATAATGAGCGAGAAAGAGTATTGGAGTGGGAAACAGCCAAGCAATGCTATGCCTAAGAACTTCACAAATTGGGTGAATGACAATAAAGACAAGGTAAAGCAATCATCCTATATCACTCAATATGCCAAGGTTGAGAAAACACAGAAAAAGAAGACTGTTCGCATTCCATCAGTATCGAATGAGACAAAAGCTCAACTCACAAAGTCAATCAACGAATGGGCAACAGAGAATCTGAAAGAAGTTCAGATAAACGAGAAAGAGACGGCAAAGAGGCTTTATTTGTTCTTGGGTGAGAAAGAAATAATCATGAATAAGAAGTTCCTTACGGAGACATATTCTAAGAACATCAATAACTCTCATCTGCCCGATACGATACAAGTTGCCTTGAACATAAAGGATTGGCTTCCTAACGGAAAGTTCGTTAGAAAAGAGCAAGGCAAACACCACGATTGTTTCTTCAATGTCTATCAAGCTGAATATAATGGAAAGAAAATCGAGTTTAAGACAAAACTCACCGATGGCGAAATCTTATACACGATGAGGTTGCTGAAATAAAAGAGGATTGGGGTCCTTCCGAAGTCTGCGCCCGAAGGCCGACGTGTGAACGGCTCACCCAATCCTTTATATCTTTCTCCTTTACCGCTGCAAAGGTAATATTTTATTTTGGAAAATCCAAATCTTTTTTCGAATTTTAATTGGTTCAAGCCCTCGCTGGTGCATTTAATGTCTTGTAAGCCTCGAAAGCCAATGTGCTCACGTGCTCACTGATGGTGGTGGAGATTGTCATAATGTCTCCCATAAGGAGCATCGTCTCTCCCTTTCCGACCTCTGTGATGAGACTCAAAAGGCAGTTGATTTCATCCTTAAGCGTCTCGGCTTTCTTCATCAGCGGTGTTGTCGGCTCAACCTTGACCTCTTTCTTCTCGCCGGACTGAGAAGCAATACACTTCTCAACAGCCTTCGGTACTCTCGGTTTCGGGAGGTTGCAGATGATGTTCTTCTCCTTCAATGCGAGAAGCCAGCGTCTGCCTCGCTCCGTCCAAAGAGGTCTTCTTACGTACTTTCCCTTGATGACGTGGGTTGTTACCTCGGTAAGCTGATAGGTGGAGTAGGGACTTGTCAGCATCCACTCATAACCCTGGTTGAACGCAAGGCCAACCTCCTTCAGCTCTTCGTACAACTTCTGTGCGCTGCTCATGCCCAACTCCTTCGCCATCTGCGTAGTGGAATAGACACCCTTTGTCATGTCGCACTTCTGCACTCTCTTGAAGCACTCATCGATTCTCTCCTGGAGATCACCGGTGATTTCCTTCTGTCTTGTTAACCACTCCTGGTCCTTTTTAACTTCGACCAGCATTTCCTTTGCGAACTCTTTCAAGCTCATGTCTGCGTTTGTTGCCATAATCTAGTTTTTATGCAACCTATCAAGCTCATTATTGTAAAGAAGGGCAGCCGCTTGTTACGCCCCGAACTAGACCCTTGGGAGACCAGCGTCCCGGTCTTGATTCCCTCGGCAGGTAGTAACTCACAGTTGCCCTATTTAGTATGCTCTTAGACAAAATTACTACCTTTATCCTATATACAAAGGTACGAAAATTTTGTCAGATTACCAAATCTTTTAACCTAAATTACGAATTTAATTTGTTGGAAATCAGAGAGTTAGATTTGAGGTAAGCGATAAACTTATCAAGCATTCTTGACGTGCGCTCTCTAATATCCGTTTCTGTAAAATCTGTCAACGTCTGTGACAGCATTCGTAATTCGTGTATCTTAGTTCCAATCCTCTCGCCTGTGGATTTGAACTCACCATTATAATACTTAATCTTGTCAGCAAATCTGTAATCGGATGCCCGAATATTAACTCTTCGCTCCAATACCGATTTGTTTCCCAACATTTCAAGAACCTCGTCACTCGACAATCCACCTTCCTTGACTTGTCTGTTCCTTGGGAAGATGTGCTCAATATCATATACCGCGTCAAGAGGAAGCAATTCCTGGTTATCGAAAGAGAAAGCCCACCACACAATCATCGACTTCGTAATCGCACGAGTGTTTGAGAAACTGAAGTTATTAAATTGCGAACGGAACAACTCCTCTTGGAATAGATAGTTCTCGAAAGTAATCTCTTTGTTCTCTATGATATTCACCATCTCATTGAATACTGGTGCTCGCAAGGCTGTTATTCCTGGGTTACTGATAGCGTATGCCCAGATAAAGCCTATCAAACGATTCAAGAACAGATAGAACTTCTCGTTGTCTAGCATATTCTCAGCATTCTTATAGTGCATGAAATATACCGATACGATATAAGTCCATAAACTGTTAGGCGCATAATTCAATATAAACAAGCGCTTTAGTACATCCACTGAAAAACGGTCTTCATTCTGAGAATATACATCTTTCCAGAAGTCGGCTAGCAAGACAAGATTCTCTAAAGTCTGCTCTCGTCGAAGTAGGACATATCCATCTTTCTCATAGAACTTACGAAGTCCTTCTGTCATAGAACTACGATTAGTCAGCAATGCCCTCTCGTAGTACATATAGCGTGTAAACAACTCGTCCAAAGGTGTTCCACGATATGGGTGGAATATTTTTGTAACGAGTTCGTCAAGCTCTTTCCATGTAGTGATAAACTCTTCCTTCTTTCCGATGGATGAGTAGAACTTATAGAGCTGTGCCTTGAAGATGTCTGAGTCAGACAATGGCTTACCTCTATCATTAAGCGTCGAGAATATCCTAAGAGCAGTATCTTGCGACTCAGCCTCTATCGGAAGTAGTACGCAGTTATTGAGTATGCGAGCTGGATATAGTGCAAAGAAAGAAGGGTATTCTTCAATGAATTTTCCTATCTTGTCTTGAAAGTATCTGAAGTTAGTTGCATACCGACTTTTTCCTTCTGATGTTCCTTTCCGGAGTATATCCATAAACTCTTCCTTGTCGTTATCAGTTGCAACCTCCGAATTTATCTTCAAGTCGTTTGGATCATACTCTCCGAACTCATTTGCTCTCCAAATGCACTTTTCTATGTCCTCTCGCATCTTGATTGAACGATTGTCTTTCATGTGCTCCAGGCGATTGTAGAAAGCTCGCAGTAAGAGAAGCAAGGTCGTAAGACGCTGCTGACCGTCAATGATTTCAAGTTTCCCTTCGTCATTACGGAATGTTACTATAGGACCGAGAAAGTAACTCTCTGAAGAATCGAAGCTGTCGCAGTTGTTATTTGGGAATGAAAAGGAAAATAAGTCTTCCCATAAGACCTTACATTCGTCTTCTCCCCAAGCATACGGACGCTGATAATCAGGAATCAAGAACGTAGCTTTTTTATCTTGAAAAAGATACTTTACGTTCTTTTGATCTACTATAAGCTTTGATGACATAGCAATTACATTCTACTTTTCATCAAACTCACCTTTCTCATCAAGATAGCGTACAGCTGCTTTCACGATAAACGAGAATCCTCTGAGTACAAAAGAACCTACCAGGCAAAGCAATGAGTCAATAACGTAGCCAAATGCCTGTACGCCACTAATACTTGAACTTTCATATCCATAACCGCCAGAAGTATTCAAGGCATTTATCCAAGTTATAATTGAACCTATTATGGCTATAAATGAAACAACAGCTAAAATGTTCGAGATAGTTCCAAGATGGTTTCCTACCTGTGGAACAAATTTTCTATTTCCCATATGATGCGCCCGTCATGCCGGTAGCTAAGCTTTAGTTAATAATCCGTCTGTCAGATTAATAACGCATCATATGGTACTTTATTGTGTTGAACCAAAAAAAATCAGATTATTTTTTTGAGTGCCTTTTCTCGCCCTGCATTCAGCAGACAGTACTCATAGAAGTCTTTGTAGTGCTCGACCTTACCGTAAAGCTTCGGGTGGTCCATCATCTTGTCAATCATTTCATTGGAGAACTCGTGATATCCGAACTCATGGTCTCCCTGAACGGAACCCATTCCCTGGCTTCTCGACGGCTTGTAATTATAGGTAAAATTGATGCCTCCCTCATAGGAGTATCTGGCAAGGCTGTACGACAGGAACTTACCATCCTTTCTTAAGATGTACCCATACGTCTGTGTCAAGCTGATGACGCGATAGCCCAGCTTCTTGATTTCCTCCAGATTATCTTTCATACGCATCATGCTAATGTCCTCTGAAAAACGCACATTTCTTACATTGAACTCGCTGTGTGAATTGATATACAAATCGAGCTTGTCGATATCCCAATCATCCGGGTATGTGAATTTTACCAATCTCTGCAGCCCTCTCTTGTAGTTAATGAGAACCGCAAGAGTTGACTTTGGATCATAATTTCTCTTAATCTTAACCTTTACTTCCATAGTTATTTCTTCTTGAATTTATAGTTTGGGCAGCTTCTCTTGTTTCCCATCACAAGCAGTACCGGGAACAGCAGACCGTGCCTGCAACCATTTCCGTGCTCATCAGCAGCCTCGCAAGAGAAGCAGCCGTAATACTCGTTAATATTTAATGCTGCCATTACTCGTAATCCCTAATGTTCAACAATACCGGGAATCTCGGCACTCCAGCGTCAGAATACCCTTGATGCTGAACAGTCGCCGCCATACCTATCAACTCGTCCTTATCGGCTAAGTATTGAGCTCTGAGTGACCTTGAACCTACCGGGCGGGCACAGAACTCGTACTCTCCACACTTCAGTTTGAATATCGCGGTACCTGCATCATTGCCCTCCGCTTCCAAAACATCGACCACCTTGAACTCCGTCGTGTCGAACGATTTCAGCTTCATAAGGTCATTGCTTCTGCCCTCGGTATAGGTTCCATCTGCATTTCTGATAATGGCACCCTCGTAACCGGTGGAAACGAATATCTTGTGCCATCGCTTGATGTCCTTCTCTGAATGGGCAACGAAAGTCTGCGTAAGGTACACCGGTTCATTTGGATCAATGGAAGCAAACTCCTCCTGCAGAACTTTCCATCTAGCAGAAAAGTTTCCCGGAATCTGTGCATCGTAGATGACCATACGTAGCTTGTCAGTCATAGCAGAACGGCACTTGACGGCAGAACATATCTGCTGGAAGGTCAATTCATGGTGGTTGTATATCTCCCCATCCAAAGGAAGCATACCGCGATGTTTCTCTCCCCAAGCCTTAATCTGAGGAACATCATATTCCTTACCGCCTCTCGATGTGAGGTGAATCTCTCCGTCTTCTCCTTCATGAAGGACGCAGCGACAATTATGGATTACTAATCCGTTGGCAACATAATTATGTGTCTCAGATATTTCTATGTCATATTTTGTCTCTACAGTCGTTTTCTTATGAATGTATGAGATAGGCTTGAATGCTGTATTTAGTGTTGCTGGCTTCAAATACTCTAAATCTGAATAATAGTACTTATACTCCAAACCTTTCACAGTTCTAAATCTTAATACATCCAACAACTTAAATGTGTCTTCAGTTGTGAAAGTAAGAAAATATCCAGCACCATCACCCTTTTCTCCCACTCGCTTATCCTTAACCATTGTAGGACAGCAATCATATTTAATCACGAAGAATTTTATGAACTCTCGGACTTGCTCTATAGAATATCTATGAGTAGAAAGAAAAATTCTTGGAGTCTTCTTGTTTCCATTATTGAAGCTGATTGTGCCATCGTCGGCATACCAAATTGATAAAGAGTTGTCTGATAGCATTTCCATTAACTCCTTTACTCTGATACATTTTCTTCTTCTGAATTTGTGAGAACGATACTCCATATATTTCAATGGGTCAATGAAAGTTGTTACAGCCTCTATGTTAATTCGGTAACAATCTCTTCCATAGCCGCTTGTATATGGGTATGGCTCTGAATGCTCTAAGCCTAACAGGTCCGCTTTGAACGCAGCAAACTCTTTTACATTTGAACAAATGTGAGTTCTCCAACAATCTTTTCTGTAATCCTTACTAAGACAACTGTCGCCAAACAGCATTCCGTTTAGTATTTCCATGCCGTAATCAGATAATGCTCTGCATGCCACATAATCGGTGTCTTTTAACTCATCTGCCCTTATGTAACCTCGCTGAGTTAGTAGCTTGTGGTTATCTGTGCATCGTAGCAAATGCCCATCGACACTAACTTCGTACCAAACAGATTTCTCCGAGCCATTATTCGCCCAAGCTACTATATCACGATACACAAGACTTCCATCTTTTTCGGATAAAGCTTTCACTTTCATCTGATTTTCTACAATGTCCTTTATGTACAAAAGACCTGCGTCAGTATAAATTCTAGTATCTCCTCTAACGCATCCGTCATACTTAGGTTGGACGAAGCAAGGAAACTTCGTCTGTGACGGATAATATCTTGTTGCTAACATTGGTTTCATAGCCATTTCCCGTATCTTCTGTGAATCTCATCGTAAATGTAGGCTCCGCTCGTATGCGAAGCACTGAACATTAAGATGATGTCGTTATCTACCTTAATCTGACTTGTCCTGACAACTTTATCGTTCTTGACGTGGTCGCAATAGACCGTGTTGCAGGAGTGATATAGGTGCATCGTGCGCCCATATCTGTCAGTTCCTATATTCTCTTTGTACATGGCTAGTCCTCCAAATCTACATCAAAAGCAGCCTCAATAACATCCTTGATGTCCTTTGTGAAACCGCAAATTCCGTTGTACTCCAGCCAATGATCCAGCAACTCCGTGTTAGTCATTTCGGCTACTTCACTCTCACTATACTCTGCCTCTTCTACGAGGTACTTCATCAAATCATTCTTATCCATATTACTTGATTTTATTAATGTCACAAACTAATACATTACCTACTATTACGTCTCTGATACCTGCAATATTCACAAGCATCGTGGCGTTCTCGTTCTGAGGAAGGTCGTAAACCTTGCCTTCCTCATTAACTACCATTACCTGCGACTTGCTGAGTCGGACCAACTCGATGTGTCCACCAACAAATCCTCTCAACTCCTCCAATGAGAAATCCGTTCCGTTGGATGGCTCCACATTCTTCTTGGCGCCATCCGTGAATATTACTGTTGATAACATAGGCTAATCATTCTCTTTGCATTGTTGATAGAATAAGTCTGTGTCTGACCGTCGATATAGATGTATCTCTGACCGAACATATCCTCAAAAACCTGGATGATATGCTTCTTGTATTTGAGAAGCTTTGTTTCAAAAAGACCACTCATAGCAGTTCCTCCTCCTATATTAAGCGATGGTGGTCTCGTACAACTTCTTGGTTGCCTCGAACACCTCTTCTCCCTGGAACATTCCGCAATCTGCACTCTCGAAGCCCCAGTCCTCTGCATCTCCATCAAAGATGCCATATGCTGAAACTCGGGACAATGTAGGTGCAACTGAAACTACATTGATTGCCATCTTGCCAGATGCTATTCTCATAAGCTCTGAAACCTCATTAACTGTCATTTCATCAAAGCGAGCATAAACTAAATTCTTCATAATCTTTATAATTTTAATTGGTTCAACTTGTAAGATAGCGACCTGGTAAACCAAAAGTACTATCTTTTATCTATATGCAAAGGTACGAAAATTTTCTGATATATGCAAATATACTAATGATTATTTTAGTTAAAAATACTAAATTATAATACGCTGGTAATCAAATAGTTAAGGCGCCTACTCTCACGAGCAAACGCCTAGCTAACATGGTTTTAAAAAGAAATTACAAGAAACCGCCACGTCGGAGCTGTGCATCGGTAGCATTGTTAAGCCACTCCTCGCACTTCTCTATGATGCCCGTACAAGCGTCCGGCGCATCATCGTGGGCGTTATATCCTTCCTTTCTGTAGGATTTCATATCGTGGGCGAACTCCGGCCACAACTGTTCCCAATTAGAAGGGAAGACTAGTTTATTGTTTACCTCGCTGGAGCGAGTGAATATTCTAATCTGTTTGTTCTTCGATTGCGTGAACGTTACGAACTGGGTAATTCTGTTTCCGTGTTCCCTTGTTATGCGCTCGACATTGCGGGCATAAGAGCGGCCACCATTGTTACTTTCAACGAAACACACGTCTGTCTGATTGCGCTTAACCATATTGGCTTGCGCTGGTTCCGTGTATTCCATCGGTCGCTTGGTGTATAGAACATCGGTAACATAGCAGCCGTCATCGTGTGCATCGAAGCATATAGAGCAAAGGAAGTCGAAACCGGTATCTGCCGAGTCGGTGTAGTTTCCAATCATTCTTGCATACCTTCTGTCCGGCAGCTCATCGTATGTTCTGAAGGCATGGTACATAAGACCTTCCATAGGGGTTGGGTTCTGCATGTACTGTGTCTCAAATACGAACTCGCTGGCATGCTTGATTTTGTACAGCTCCTCCAGCGTATGCTTCCACGGCCACAAGGCTCTCTCCTTTCCGTCCTCGTCTGTCTGTATTACCGGGAGGGAGACAACTTTCCACTCATTCGGCTCAATCTCTTGAAGGTAACCGCACAAGTCGTGCTCGTGCAACCTCTGCATGACGATGATAATTGGCGTATGACGTGAGTTTACACGGTTACGGATGGTTGTCTCGAAACGTTTGTTGATAGACTCTCTGACGTTATCGGACAAAGCATCGTCCGGTCGTAAAGGGTCATCGATAACTATGGCTCCCGAAAAGTGACCGGGGTTGAACGTAGCCATAAACTTATCCATGTTCTTTATGTCTTCTTCGGTCCAGTCTGGCTGACCTGCACCAAAACCTGTGATCTGACCCAAGGTAGATGTAGCATACTCACCACCACCTGCCGTTGTGCTCCATTTTGATCTTGTGTTATCGTTCTTTCTGATTTTGACATTCGGGAATAGTGTTTGAAAATATGTGGAAGTTATCGTGTCCTTGACTGCCATTGAATTGTCCTGGACGAGACTTCCGGAATAAGATATATGAAGAAACTTTGAAGCAGGGTTCAGCGCAAGACCATATGCGATAAACATCTGTGAACACAAGAGGGTCTTTCCGTAACGAGGGCTGATATTGATAATCAGCTTGTTAGTCTTTCCCCTTATCACATCCATGAGCGCATCACATATAATCCTGTGATGTTCGCCTATTACATACTCACGTCGAGCAGTATAGGCGAACATCTTAGTAGTGAATTGCAGCAGGGACGATGCCACTAACTGCTTATGAAGAAAACGTTGTTTCTCAAAGTCCATTTATCTTCTGTAATTCTTTAATATCATCCAAGGACAGTTTAGGGAACTTGAAGTCCTCACCATCCTTGCCGGTTACTTCTTGAATATGCTTATCTGCCAATCCGTTGAGCCTTGCAACAATGCTGGAATCAAACTGATGAAGCATGGCACCATCAATCTGCTGGGCCATCACGACATTCTCAATCTGTGTTATCACCTGCTCAAAGCCTGGTCTCTTAAGATTACCTCTCTTGAAATCCGCCCATTTCTGAACGATGCCACAGAAAGCACAAAATCCGACAAGGGTATAGGCTCTTCTGAAAACCCTTACCTCTTGTCTCATGGAATTTGTGGATTTTCCGCTGCCACCTGCAATGGAGTTGCTACCAGTCTTTTGCTGCCAAGGGTCGTTTTCAACATCATCACAGTAAGCTACAAACTTATCCCATAATTCCTGAGAAGACTTAATCTTGTATGGTCTTCCAACAGGATTGGGGATTCTATGTACGAAAGACTTTACTTTCGGCTGTGATGATTCATCTGTCATGGCTTCTTAACTTTTACTAGTTTACCGCAAGCGGAACAATTATACTCATAATACTCAGAAGGCTTGACCTGGATATTCTCCTCAACGCCCTTCATTTCCTCCTTGAACTTTTGGTCCTTCTGGGCTTCCGTTACGACCTTCTTAGCCGTATGGTTAGTTTCAGCCTTTGAAGGTGCGGCCGCAGGCTTCTGTTCCTTTGGCTTAGCGTTGAGTCCAAGCATACCGGCAATGCTCTCATCGAAAGCAAACTGAATGCTGTTAGGATCACCGAGATAGGAGAGCTCCTTGCGAAGTTTCTTCTCGTTCCAAGTGGCGAACTCGGACGTCTTGTCATCAGCGATTCTATACTGCTTAATCTGCTCGTCAGTCAGATAGTCGACACGGATGCATGGAACCTTATCCATTCCCAATGCCTTAGCAGCCTTATATACACCGTTACCGGTTACAATCACGTTGTTCTTGTCAACGGAAATAGGCTGAGTGATGCCGAAATCCTTGATGGACTGCATGATTGCCTGTACTGCCGTCTCGTCGGTCTTGTGCGAACCGTCATGAGGCACGATACTGTCAATAGGTAACTCAATTACCTTGTCATTAATCTTAATCTCTTCCATACCTGTTAATCCTCAATTTCTATTGTTTCCATATTTCCGCAATATGGGCAAACGACCTTCATATAATGTGAACCGTCCTCGCGCTCTTTGAGAACGAACAAATCCTTGGCAGGGTCTTCCTCCTCCTCATCTGAAGAAGCTTCCTCGCTTTCGCCAGCCTCTTCATTGGATGGAGCCTCGAAGTTCTCCTCATCAACCTGAGAATAGTCATCCTGGAATCCACCATACTCTTCTGCCTGCTGGTTGATGCTGTCGAGGGAGAAGTTGAGCATCTGATTGATGTCCTCAAAGAAGAATGCCTGCATATCGGTAGGAACCTCCATGTTGCGCAATTCCTCCAAAAGCTGGTCTTCATCAAAGGAAGATTTCTCTGCCAGCTTGTTATCGAGGATGCGGTACTTCTTTGCCATTTCGTCGTCCATATCCGAGTAAACGACAGGAACGAACTCCATACCCAACTGGTAAGCGGCCACGTATCTTGTGTGACCGGCAATGATTACACCTGCCTTATCAACGAGGATAGGCTTAACGAATCCAAAACGCTTGATACTCTCCTTCGTAGGCTCAACCGCATTCGTGTTGTCACGAGGGTTGTCATAGTAAGGAAAGATTTCACTGAGCTTAACTGACTTTACTTTCATTTCTTATCCTCCTTCTTCTTGGCTGTCTCTCTTGCTACGCGTCTCTCGTCGACAACCTTTTCGATAGCCGCATTATACTTATAGCTCTTGAAAATCTTGGCGAAACCGGTAACATACTTAAGTTTTACAAGCTCTTTCTGCTCCAGACCTACCTTTTCGCAAATCTCACGCTCAGACACACCATCTCTGAGCATATTGAAAACGATGTTTACCATTCCATCGACAGAGTGACTTCCACGGGCACGATTGTGTCTTACGGTTGATGCCATACGCTGGTCGATGTCCTTGTCTAGAACTACGATAGGCAGCTTTCCGCCACATCGCTCATTGATGTCCGCAAACTTGCGAATAACGAGGTTTCTGTGGAAGCCGTCGATGATTACATACTTCTGCAGCTTCTCGTCCCAAATGGTAACGATAGGCATTGTGTAACCGTATTCCCTCACGGATGTATAGAGAAGACGCATTTCCTTATCTGCCACATGGTTAGGGTTGTAGTTGTTGGCTACAACCATATCCTTGTCAACCCAAAGCACGCAATCTACAGGGTTGACTTTCTCCGGAGATAAGGAACTGATATACTTTCTGAGGTCGTTCAAAAACTGCACCTTATCCTTGGCAGCATCAAACTCCTTCTTGATGTTCTCTTGAAGATTCATATTCCTTATTAGCTTTTTCTATTTTAACATAATTGTCGCTCAAATACTGACGCAAAGAACGCTCTACGCTCTGAATGCGCTTCATTCCGAAATCTTCCGCAATGACGCAGACAGCGCTGGTATAACCAATCTGATGTATTACGTAATCAATGCACTCCTGGCAATGACCGGCTTTAGCTACATTTCTCTTCTTGGCGGAACGGTAGCCTTTCTTGATAGTCTCCGCATTCTTCTTGTCTTCACAAAGATTGTCTGCGAGATAATCAACGTATTCATCCCAATCCTTGAAATAAGGTGGCAAGTTGTAGCAGTATGTTGCCACTTCGTTAAAGACGTGTACAGATGTATTGACGTTTGCCACTCTTCGCACCAGCTTGTCGTAGAACCATGGATCAACCTCCTTGATGAAACCTAAGTCGTGGATAGCCTGCTCATGAATGAGGGAACTAACTCGGCACGCTCTGAGTGGCTTCTGCGTGAACTGATAGTTGTATAGCTTGCAGTACGGAAGCTTGTTGCTGAAGATGTAATACCATACATCATAAACCTTCCAATCCCAAATAGGGTAGAGCACCAGACTTCTCGGTGTGCCGTCTTTATAATATCCGCCACCACCTCCCCACGTGATACCTGGAAGGCACTCACCTCTAGTAAGACCCGACAAACGTGCCGGCGACTCCTCGATGCGAACACCGCCCAAAGTTAGGTAGTCTTTGCCGAAGAGCATTCTGTGTACCTGATCAAGGGTCTTGGAGAAATACTGATTGTGTGGGATTTCCAAATCTCCATAAGAATCTGGTTCCTTCTCACGAATCCATTTTTCTCCCGGCCCCCATACATTGAACCATTCTCCCTTTGAGGCATTCCATTCCTGGAAGTATGACTGAATCCAATACGGCTCAACCCACGGCAAGTGCATGATGTATCGTATATACTCGATAGTCATTGGAGTCTCTGCCTCTTGGTCTAGGAAGAGGACAGGAATCTTTTCAATTCCCATCTCCTTCATAACCTCGTGCGCAAGGTTGAGAACCACGGTAGAGTCCTTTCCTCCCGACATCGTAACGACAATCTTACGCTTACCATAAAACTCCCGAAAGATATATCTGAATCTTTCAAGAGCTGCCTCATAAACGTTTTTGTCACTGTAAAATATCATTTCTTATTTCTATTGTTTAATAATACCTTGTCGCTGGAATTACTGAAATGGGTGTCAAGGTAATCCTTAAGCCTGCCCATCATTTCATTGTTGTTGTGACCGCGAGCGGCATTGTGCATGATTGTTGCATATCTCAACTTCTCTTCGTCGAAATCGACAAAGCATACAGGAACCATCTCATATCCGATGACGCAGGCGGCGCGGTATCTGTTCTCTCCGTCCACAATCTGCATCGTCGAGCGGTTGACAACGATAGGCTGAGTAAATCCGAAATAGAGCAACGATTTGATGAGAAGGTCAAAACTGTCTGCATCATGCGTATTAGGGTTATAGTCATTCGGATAAATGTCATCAACCTTGACGTATTCAATATGCAGCGGCTTCACCTGCTCAACCTCGATATTGTCCTTCGCCAATTTCAAGGCTAGATTTTCCTTAGAGTTTTTTGTATTCATCGAGAAATTCCTTGTTTACGATTTCCTTAACCCAATCCTTGCTTGACTTAGCCAAATAAGGATTCTTGAACTCACTCTCCCAATCTACAGACTCTACATCAAACTGGTTGTCGTAGGTCTTGCTGTTTCGAGGAATGCCACCTACGGCGCCTGGATTGTTGAATGTGCTTCTGTATGCACCGAAATGCTGAACCAGACCGGGAACGATAGCGTAAAGGTCGATACCCTTTGCCTGAAGGTATGCCTTAAGGCGCGAATCATCATAACGTGTCTGATCATCCGTCATCTTGTTTGAAGTTTCAACAAAGTCATTGGCTAGGTCATTTGGATATACGCTAGCCTGCAGCCAGAAATTAGTCTTTGTAGAAATAACGTGCTTGCCCTTTGCGTAACAATCAGTATAGTCACCATTTGTTGGATTGTAGAAACTGATAACGTTGTTTTCGGGAGCAAAAGAGAGAATATGTAAAATCTTGGCAAGAATGTTTCGGTCAAAGGTAATATCATCGTGGATAACCATTCGATGGGTTCCTTCCGCTACCTCTTGCGTCAACGCTTGGGAATAATTGTCCCAAAGACCCTTACCTCGGTCCATAGAGATACTGACAGGAATACCATAAGGCTTCGTGCTGGTCTCTATCAACTTCTTAAGGTATTTGCCCTCACGTTCTCGCTTCGGAACGTTGAGGATGATAATCTGAGAGAGTTTAATCATATGCGTAATTATTTAGTTACTGTCCATTCTCCACCTCGCTTGGCAACCTTGCTGATGGCTACTGCCAAACGGTTTCTGTTCATATCGCTACCATAGAAAACCTTACCTGCGGCATAGGCTGCTTGGGCAACAAGTCCTTGACCCATGAAGAAGTCTGTGATAGAGCAGAACGGAACATCCTTACAAATCTTGAACACCGCATCCCATTCATCCATTCCCTGGAGTCCCCAGTCTTCTGCCTGCTTGGTGCCTTGGATAATCCAGCACTTGCAATCTGGCTTATGATAATAGGTGTTCTCGTAGATTTTTACATGAGGGAACAGCGATTCTACCATAGGAACCAACTGTTTCTTATTTCTGTAGAAGCACTCGACGAATAGTCTGTCCGGATTAATCTGCTCGATGCACCTCTTGATGTGGGCAACGAACTCGTCAAAATTATCAACCGGGCATTGCTTCTCCGCCTTGGTATAATACGCTTTGAGGACACCTTTACTTCCTGCCGGGTCGATGAATACACAATCGGCATTCTTTGAAAACTCCGGAAGCCCCAAAGTAATATCGGCAATGGTAATCTTGCTACCATTGCCTAAACTGTAAATCTCGCCTTCTGTGATGGGGTATTTGTCAATACTGCCATCATAACGCAAACCTTTCTGTGATGTCATACGCAATTTACTATTAAATAATTGTGATACTCTGATACGTTTTCTTCACCAAAAAGACTGCACAAGACCTTCTTTGAATAGAAAAAATGTCTGAACTCCACATCACACTTCTCATAAGTGACCGGATGATATTTCTCCTTGTAGAACATCAAGAACTTGCGAGCCTTGCACTGCGATATTGCCAGAACGGCATAACGGGAAAGATAAGATGGGGAACCGAACAATGCTACGATATTGTCGAAATTCCTGCAATCTAAACTCTTTCCGTCGAAAGGCTCACATACAACCCTATCCTTATAGGCTGGGTATTTGTTAGTGAACTGCTCCAACATTCCTTTACTAGGATCAATTCCTAGATATTCCTTTGGGTCGATTTCTGCAATCTCTGTCAGCAAGCCGGTACCACATCCGATGTCTAGGATTGAACCGCTGAGAGGTGGGAGCATTTGCCCCACCTCACGGTTCTCAACGAGACTCATTTCATCACGAAACAAAGTGTCGTACTTACTTGCTATTTTATCATACTGGGAATAATTCATTTTCTACTGTTGCCTGTTGCCAGGTGATTTTTTTACTTGAAATGGTTACGAAATTCTTGTGATTGTATATGTTACAATTCGGGAACATCGATTTCAACTGCATTCTGTCATAGGTGAAATGGTGCATTTCCTCGAACTCTGCAGGGGTGTAGTCATCCTTGTAGAACATAAGGCAATAATCCAAACCACTCTCGCCCAGTTTGCGGAGATACTGAGGCATGAAATAGGAAGCGGTACCGAAAAGAGCAACCACAACGCTGTCTGCCGACATCCATTTCTTTATCGCCTCCTCAAAAGAAATAGTAGAACATCTTCGGAAAAAAACAGAGGTCTTCTCCCTGAACTGCTTGATTGCTTTCTTGCTAGGATCAACTCCATAATACATTTCCGGCTTTATCTTGGTGAAAGCGACGAAGTCTCCGTTTCCGATGCCTGCCTCGAAAAATCTTCTGTCCTTGAACGTGAACATGATAGATTTTGCCATCACGTCCATTTCCTGATTCGAATAGATTCGCGGTACCGGCCACTCCAGGAAGTCGAACTCGTTGAAAACCTTCTGTCTGTTCAAAATCCAAGTAGTCTCGAATGGGTCACCCATCGTCCAATACTTGTAACCATCAATGTAAAGGTAAGGGAAATTATACTTCCCCCATCTTTCATGGACTCCATTGTCTCGCTGTGCGCTGACGAAGTAATAGAACTCGTCGTTTGTCAATGCGCACTTGTCTCTGTGAATGTACTCATGAGGAACGTCTATCATTGAAGTGGCCCATTGCCACTTACAACGCTTGATGAACTCTCTGAGCTTACTGTAATCGTATTCCATCGCTGCAAATTTAATAAAATATTTAATGATTAAATACCTAAAATCTAAAATTAACTATATTTTAACATAAAATTGTGCATATATGCGGCTTGGATAGTCAAAAACACCGCAAAATAGGCTCTTCTCATACGCAAAGGTACGAAAAAATCCCGATATATGCAAATATATCAAACGGAAATTTTAGCCAAAAATACTAAAAATTACGCCATTCTACTAGCCCTGTTTGGGAGCCTGGATTCTATCTGCCACAGATTATCTTTGATAAGCTTCAGAATGGTATCGTGAAAAGCGGAATTGATGTTTCCGTGGCCCTGGCATTGAACAACGGTAACATCGGCTAAGTTTACCTCGATTGTCTCCATACGCTGCCCGTTTACCTTGGCAGAAAGTATGAGGCAGTTCGGCTTTCTGTTCACATCGTAATAACCATTCCTAAATACACAGTGCCCCATTTCCTTGCCCTCTTCAAAGAACTCCTGGACGGACTTAAGAACCTGTATGTCTATGGCGCCATCCTTTATGTCAATGTCAAAGAACTGCTTTCTTCTGTCAACATATACATTAGCCATTGCTTCTGCCTTTTTCTTATTCTCCTCTTCGGCTTTAGCAGCTTGCTCCAGATATCTGAGTTGCATTTTCTCTTCCGCAATCAAACGCAGCTTAGTCATTCTGTCCTCCATTTTCTTTTTCTTGTTGTCTGCTGCCTTTAGCCACTTGTCGTGCGCCTCACGAAGATTCTCCGGGCAAACTATAGAAGGGTTACGTACATCTTTCTTAAGATACATAATACTGTCGAGCATATCCCACCACAAGCTATCGTAAATATAAGAAGCCTTTCCGTGTCTGACAACAATCTTGACGGCAGACATTTTTTCTCTGTCGAAGACAGCTTCATGGTACTTACACACCTTCCACATATCAATATCACGTCTCATGAGAGTTTCATTGTATGGGTTAGCATTGACGGAACGGAAGATTTCGTCACACAGAATCTTTTCCCCGAAGTCTCTGAGAGCATATTTATACTTGCCTTGGACTGAAGCGTAATATACTCCATCGAATCCAATATCACGAGGATCACCCAAGAAACTCCATACAGTATGCGTTCTTACTTCCAACTTTCCGAAAGCAGAAAAAGCATCTTCTATATATCCGCTGGTTCGCTGCCTGGCAAGGAAAACATATTCCCCATCTTTCAACCATTGCTGCATACACTCCTTGAAGTAAATCTTCTCCTTAATCATCTTGTGGAACCGGAACTTCGCTCTTACCTGAAAGTATCTGAGGACCTGCCATCCCTTGAATGTGCATACTAGATAGAAACACCCTCTTGAAAATCTGTCACCATACTTGTAAGCATCATCTTCAGAGATGCAAGTCTTGATGGCCCACTCACGTTGCTTGTCTGATAACTCCGGAATTCTGTCCGAGAGTTTTACAACTTCACGTTCTGTCTTGTTTCTTGGCTTCATAACTCACATATTAAAAATCAAACAAACTCAACTGACCAATCTCAGCATCTTTCTTTCTCTGAGCCTCGGCTTTCTTCTTCAAGCGCTCCTTCTCAGCGGACTCCTTCTTCTGGAGTTCGATGATTTTGGCTTGCTTGAACTCCTCCTCAGCCTTCTTCTCCAGATTCTCCTTGGTCTGGTCTGAGAGATTTGTAACAATGGTGCAATTCTGATTCTTGGTGAATGAAACTTCTTCTTCATTATAATAGTGAATTGCAATTCCATAAATCTCATCATCGTCAAACCCCTGTCTTCCGGATTTCTTGACCTCTGAGATAATAAAGTCGCAGCAATCATCGATATTCTTGCCAGGCTTGGCGTAATCCTTTGCGAACAACTCATCCTCTGCTGCACGCTTGTCAAGATATGCCTTGATTACCTTCTTGAATGTTTCTGATCCTTTCATAACCTTTCCATTTTTTGAAACCTATAGGCTTGTCTCTAAAACCCTTACGGAATGCTTCTCTCATAGAGATGCAAATGAAATCTACGCTGCATTGTGCCAAGCCCGTACAAAACGCACAATCCTCGCAATCATCCATTGGTTCCGCTACGTACACGATGCCGTTAATGACTATCGCCGCTTTCTCCTTGAAGACTGCCATTCCTTTTCGCCAGCAAGCCCTTTGCCCTTGTTAATCTTCTAGCCAAATCTAAGTCTCTAGACCTTGTGGCTTTTTCATTAATAAAAGCAGCTGCTTTCTCCAAAACACTAAGCAATTCTCTGAACTCAGTCTTCGTTGTCTTCACTTCCATACGCTTCCTGTGCCGTTATAATTCTGCAACCGGTGTAATCGTCGGCAGAAAGGACAATCTCACCATTCTTAACCTTTTCTCTAATCATGGAGCAAGCATCCGTATTTGATTCTGCCTCTACGGTTATTGTCTTACTCAAAGTTTCTTGAATGCAAACATCATATTTCATATTATGTTACCTCCCATGTTTCAATGTAAAACTCGTAGCTTTTACCACTACATTGACTTTGTCCAATATTGCGCAAATCTTTAAGTTGCTCTTCCGAAGCTCCGTTAGCCTCGGCTGTTGCGTAGCATTTCTGAAGGTCATCAGCTACTCTAAGCAATTCGCCGCTTCCCTTTGTATGCCAGGCATCATCTTTATAAATTAGATATACTGTCATAATTAAATCTCTTTAAAATGAACACTAGTTCTATCCTTTCTGTCGCCAGCCGTACAAGCTAAGTTCACACATGTCACTTCTTTGTCGCGGAGCGGAACGTTAGGTACACAAACAGCGCAATTAACGCAATCTCCACTTTTCGCTACTACGCAAGTTCTCCCATTTATACTAAGCTTCTGCCCAATAGGATAGTACGCTTGTACACCCAAACCGCTAACTACGATAATATCTTTCCTTTTCATAATCAATCCTCCTTTTCTTTTAAGTAACGAAGGTATAACTGACAGTTGTCACAATCGGAATTGCATCTGTAACTATACTCGTTGGCACAAGCCATAAATAATTCACTTCTTTTCATAAGCGTCCCGATAACAAATAAATAAGTTGTAAATCATCTTCTTGCAAGCTTCCATGTCTTCCAGCACATCCCTCATGCGATATGGTGCTCCGTTCTTTCCATGGCCCTCGTTGTCTAACCATAAATATGTTTCACTGTCAGCATCAAATTCTACGTAACGCTGGTGGATGCTGTTGATCAATTCTTCCGCACTTTCAAATGGTCCGGTTGATATCGAGAAGTCTTGACCTGCAGGTGAATATTTCGAAAAGAGCAATCCTTTCCCATTCGTGTATTCCTCTTCGGTGACAGTCCAGGAATCAGACTCTGCTATTTTTATTAATTCTTCTATTTCCATATTATTTTAAATTTAAAGGTCGGGTGCCGTCTTTCCGAGCTGTCGCAAAATAAAGAATATCAAACATTGTTTGTTATTTAATCCCGACCATTGATTAACGATGATTTTTACTTAATTCTACATGTTTCACCTCCAATCTTATTAAGTTTAACTTCCATATCCTGTTAATCTGCCAACGGCAGAACTTACGCTTTCATTTGTTACAGACCCAGGCTTCAAGAAGTACTTGTAATGCGTGCTTCTCTCCAACCTCTCACTCCAGCAGAAACCGAAAGCATCGAACTCCTTACCGCACCATTCATGACCGTAGTAGTATTCGCTGGCATGCACCTTCTGTTCCTTGCTGAGCTGCAAGAATAGTGCGCGACTCTTGCTAAGTTCCGTTGGGTTCTCCTTGAACTCCTTCTCGATTTGCTTACGCTTCTCGGTATATTCTGCCAGCTTCTGCTGGTACTCTTCCTCGCTATCGCAAAGATAATAGTCTGTGTCAGTCCAACGGCTATCCCAATAGGAATTGGAAGACTGATGTATATGATAAATATTCTTCATAATTGTATATTTTTATTAGAAGGTAGGCTGCCGTCTTTCCGGCTGCCAGATAAGAATAAGGTATCTAACTTGTGGGTGTCCTTAATACCCGTTATATTAAACCTTACTTTTGCCTACCTTTATAATAAGTATATAAATCCATCATACTATTATAGAACCACTGCCATGCGACAATCTCCTTCTGCTCTTTGGTAATATCCAGGGCATCAGTAATCATCTTTCTGCGCCAGTTTATCAGTCTGTCACATGACTGGATGATTCTTGCAATCATCACATGGGCGACATTCTCCATCATTACCGCCTCGCCATTTACCATCTTCAGGGCGTACTTTTCTGCAGCATCGTGCCAAAGGTCGTAGGCGACTGAATCATTATTGAGCATCAGATAGAGTTCTTCCATATCAGCAGTTCTTTTGTACTGAACCATTTCCTTTACAACCATAGCTATCTCCTTTCCAATGTTAAGTCTATCACGTATGGAAGAGTATGCTGTGGCATTTCTCCTAAATTGATGCAGTTGAATTGGCAGCTACGTTTAATGGAAGCTTCTTCCTTTTCAACAACCTTGTAGATCAACTTAGGTTTAATTTGTTCTGTCAGCTCAACATTGAAGTAAGAGCAGTTCTCATCCATTGATATTCTCGTTGCAATGGCAACGAGCCCAAAGTCCGGGCTGAAGAACAGATACTTGCTGCCCGTAAAGATGGCATCTATTCTGTTCTTTGTATTTCCTGTCACTCTTATAACGTTCATAATTATTGTTCCATTAAATGTTTGACAAGTTCTTCTTTTGAAGAGAATATATCTCCAAGCCTTTTACTTACATAGTTTCTGTCTATATCTAGGATAACATAATTATTATTTAGTGCTGCTTTGAGACATCTTTCTATACGGTCGCGCTCACTGAAAGAATAATAATTTCGATAGCTTGTAGGGCACAAATTTGTACTCACTATATTGTATATTCTCTCTCCGATATCTCTAGAATGATAATCAACATAAAGCTTTTTGTCATCTTCATAGTCTGAAAGAGATATAAGGACAATTCTACCCGAAACAATTTTGTTGTCCCTCATAATGAAGACCTGCTGTCCGATAGCATACTTGCTCTGATATGTAGTAGCTAAATCGGAAAAGACTCGTCCACAATCCAGCTGGAAAACTGCATATAAAACGGTTCCATTATTGAAAGCTTCCAGGTAACGCTCTATCTTCTCGTTTTCTGTCGGCTCTCGTTCAGTGACGTTTCCATCGTCATCCGTAACCTCGACATCGTCATCAAAAGTGCCTTCATGCTCGTTCCAAATAGAAAATTGCTCTTTTAGAGCATTGTATTTCATTATTTCTGAAATACTGTTGATCTTGATACCTACATATCCGTTTCCAAAATTCTTTGTATTCATATTAACCCTCCAGACTATTAATGTATTCCTTACGTGCCTTTACAAAAAGCTTCTTCTTTCTGTCATCTGAAAGAAACTCCTTAACGGTATATCCCAAAGCGATGATACCATTTTCAAACTCAAAGGTAAGGCCACACTCATGATTGCCAAATTCATATTTCAAGGCATCCACCAAATTCTCATCGCTGCTCAGAAACTCCTCTGATTCCTTAACGGAACGCTCACCGAATACCAGAAATAAGTGGTAATCCTTTTTGAGGCAATAAGCACCGGCACCAATGGAACATATCTTTTCCAGGTCTTCCTTACTTGTGGTAAGCCCCCATTCAGCCATCATTTCCTTAAACTGCTTGTCTCCAAATGCAGCCTTCATTGGCAGCTTGCCAAACTCATCCTGCTGCTTTTTCTTGAACTCTTGGTATTTCATGCTTCTTTCTTTACTTTATAGTTATTAAATGGATCTACCATGTTTAGTAGCTCTGCGTTTCTGTTAGCTTCCTTTTCATCGGAGTAGTCTCCAAACTCTTCGGAAACATCACCTGTGGGGCAAATTCTTTCGATACAATATTTCATACAGCACCTTCCATCATTAAAAGTTTGTGTTCTTCTTCACTGTCACCAACATGACCATACAGAAGTCCGTCTTCTGTGTTTTGCCAATATTCGTGCGGTACAGAGTGCGAAGCCATACTTACCAACACTACAACATAGCCCAAAGACTTGATAAGATTGAAATTTGAATTTCTCATAATTATTCCCTTTCTATTTTTTAAGATTAAAATTGTATAATAACGCCAAATGGCTATCGTCTAACTCTCTCCAATCATCAACTGTGTCAAGATAAGCCTTGACTTTTGAAAGCGTAATTGGAACCGTTGGATAAGCAGAACAAAATCTGCGAAGCATGTACTCTGATAAAGATTCTTCCATAGCCTTCGAATTATTAATGATTACTATTCGTTAATGAGGTCTATCACATCAGAAGCATCAAAGTCATCCATACTATTGTATGTAACATAGAAATCTTCCTCATCGTCAGCAAGCAGACCTTCAGCCTCTTCCTTAAATTCATAAAAGTCCTCATCCGTGTCTTCATAATTCAATGCCTCTCGAATTATTGCCCACAACTTTCTCTGCTTTTCGTTAAGCGAGTTTAATTTTGTATTCATAATCTTTATAATTTTAATTTGTTCAACTTGTAAGGTAGGCTCTGAATAGTCAAAAGTACTACCTTTTATCTATATGCAAAGGTACGAAAATTTTCTGATATATGCAAATATATCAACGATTATTTTAGTTAAAAATACTAAATCGTAGTACTTTATAACTATCTGATTATCAGAATGGTGCATCTGCTTCTTCTGGCTTTTCGAAAGGCACCTGTACATCTTCGTTGATTAAATTCGTCTTGAAAAAATTTGTCGTATTTTTGTTGAATCCCATAAAAAATTTGAATGTTCCGATATTACGTCCCTTGGCAACGTCTATCATAGCCGTTCCGTCAGTAGGATAATCGTCCTTATTATCAAATGGGGCAGGGTACGCTCTATTGTAATACTCTGCTCGATAGACTAGGATGACAACATCGGCAGCTTCTCCTATCTGTCCACTATCGCGCAGTCGGTTCAGATTCGGCTCCGGGCAGTTACTATCTCTAGACAACTGACTTAGGGCGATGATCCATATGTTCAGTTCCTTTGCGAGGTTCTTGAATCTTCGTGCGGCATCACCCATAGCCTGCTCCCTGCTGAAACTCGTACTCCTGGAGTTTACGTTAAGAATCTGCAAGTAATCTACTACGGCTCCGTCTATGTCCTTCTGCATCTTAAGCATTCGGATGGAAAGAAGAATAGAATCTATATTTGACGTGCTCTTGTCATCAAAGAATAAATTCTCTCCGGGTAACTTGCCTCTAGCATCATCAATCATCCTTATCTCGCTTGGCGCCAGACTGCCCGAATAGAGGATATTGTTGGCCGGGATGTTCGTCTTGGCAGAAAGCAGACGTGCCGTAAGCTGCTCCTTCGTCATTTCCATAGAGTAGAAAGCAACCTTTGCTCCGTTCTCGATGGCGTGTCTTGTCATGCAAAGTGCGAGGCTCGTCTTTCCCTGAGAAGTTTCGCCGGCAACGATAATCAAATCAGACTTCTGCAGACCTCCCTTTTCATCGAATCTCTCCATACCGGTCTTGGTTCCTGTCGTGACACCTCCAACGGTGGCATTCTTAACCATTATCTCATTTAGACTATTCATTGCATCATCGAGCGTGAACACTCCATCTGCTTTCTCAAATACTCCTCCGATACTCTCTATAGCCTCTTGGTGGGCGTCTGCGGTCAGAATCTCTTCCGATAATCCAACCTTGGAAAGCTGCTGCCCGACAACCCAGAGTTTTCTTCTTCTACCAAGGTCCTGCAATCTGATGGCATGATATTCTACATGTGCAGATGATGCAATCTGTGCCGAAATGTTCATCAAGTCCAATGCTGTTACATTCGACTTCTGCTTATTGAGCTCGGCAGAAACAGATATGACATCTATCGGCATACCTTGCTTTCCCATATTATCAACAGCCTTCCATATATCCCTACACATGGGGTCGTAAAAACAGTCTTCATCTAGATATTGGCTTACTAGAGTGTATGCGGTAGGATCAACAAGAAGACTTCCGATAACATACTGCTCAGCCTTTGTGTCATTCACTAATGGCTGATTCTGATATGGTGATTGTGCTAAACTCATCTGAACGATACCTCCTCAAAACTTAAAATATCAAACATTTCGTGCATTCTATCTACAATTCTTGGGTCATCGTACTTCTGTCCGATGTCAATGGCCGTTAGGTTTGAGCTTATAATCGTGGGCAGCATCTGCTCATAGCGATAGTCCAACAACTCGTCAAACGGCTTGTAGTGCATTCCGTAAGTGACTATCTCCGTTGGCTCAGCACCCAAATCGTCAATCAAGAGAAACTTAGTGTTCATGATTGCTCTGAACTCGTTTATGTCTTCGTGAATCATGTAAGCCATATCTCTAGCCTTGACGAATCGCGGATATTTGTCACCCTCGCAATAGCTAATCTTGTTTGAGTCCACAAGATGAACTAGCAAATCTCGAATAGCCTTTAGCATTGTAGTCTTGCCATTTCCAATACTGCCGGGCATAAACAGCCCGTAAAAGTTTGTCTCTATAGTAAGAAAATCCCCGACTTTCGATATTGCTTCCTTTAGCTCGTCAGTGAAGACGAACGTTCTTTTTCTTTTCTCTACCTCTCGTTTGTAGGCATAGTAAAGAAAGTTCTTGACTTCTCTATTTTCCAACGGCAACTCCAAACCCCGACCGATACGCTGATGTGTCTTTGTGGTCTGGAGCTTTCCATCCTGTCTTTGTATTGTTTCCATTGTCTGTTACGTTTTGTCTATGATTTTTCATTTCTGATACTATCTCGTTGTATTGAGAATCAATTTTGTTAACCGAAAAATTGTTCATTATCCAAGTCTTGTCGATACGACGTAGAAACTCTTCCAATGCCTTAAGCAAGCTCTCGTCATCTATCGGAAGCGGCACTGTTTTGTGACTTCTAGCAAAAGAAATCTTCTTTAGGATAGAGTTCATAGCCTTTGCATCCTTGGGTTGCCAATAATAGGCGGAGTCATAGAGTTCTTGGTAATACTTCTCGAATATTTGCCGTCCCTTGTGGCAGATGGTAAACTCTTTCGGTTTCGATTTCCTCGTGCGCGCGCTAGAAGGAGAAGATAATTTTATATTATCTTCCCGTTCCGTAGGAACGGAATATATATTCTTTGAAGGGTTTGGGGAACTTTCTTTGGACTCTGGCATTTGCTTAGCATTTGCTAGAGATTCGCTAGCATTTGCTAGAATATCTGTAGCATTTGCCAGAGAATTTGTAGCATTTGCTAGAGAATTTGTTGCATTTGCTAGAGATTCGCTAGCATTTGCTTGGCATTTGCTAGAAGATTCCTTAGCATTTGCTACGAAATTTCTAGCCTTTGCTGCACCACCTGCACGACCGGCTCTAGCTCTAGCTTCGCTGACTTTTCTTGCCTGCTCGATGGTGTCTGAAAGTTCCTTAGAATAGAAATATTCTTCCTCAACCTCGAATAAATCAAAATCCTCAACTACAGATTGCACCACGGAAACATCAACACGCATCTCATAAGCTATCATAGAATAATCCTTTGACAGCTTATGATCCTCGTCTTCCTCCAATATTTGCATAAGAGCAACGTAGATGCCGTAGGCAGCTATGCCGTGCTTCACCCTTGCTCTCATTACTTCTGGAGAATCACTATTTCTGATGCAATTATATTTCATAATCTTATTGGTTCAAGTCCTCGTTCTTAATGAAGCATATCTTACCTCGCTTTATACTATTTGCCAGGGAGTCAACTTCTGTCTGCAACTTACTGTAAACAGCACTTTGCTGCTTAGAGATAAAATTGTGGATAGAAGGGCTAATCTTTAAAGCGATAAAAGCCATCCCCTCTAAAATTTTAAACTCACGATACAACACACCTGCCGACTTGAACTGTTTGTCCAAGCCTACCAAGAACGTTCTGTAGTCCTTGATTCCTTCAAAATCTCTAAGAAATTCTGTCTCTTCCATATTGTGTAATATTTTATTTATAACTATATTGTTTCTCCTTAATGCAAAAGGAGGAATTTTATCTGATATATGCAAAAGAATTAACTTAAATATTCAAAAATACCGAAATATATTTAGATATATATTTGGCTATCTCAATTTTTTTTTAGTACTTTTGCAGTAAGTTTTTTCCATTATATTCTGTAAAAGAATATTGTATGGGTTTCTCTTTAGCCTGCTGGCGAGCAGGCTTTTTTTATTGGGATTTATTTGGCAATTTGAAAATAATTCATTACCTTTGCAAACAAATCCCTTTAAAGTATAATCTTTATAGGATTTTAATTGGTTCAAGTCCTCGGTGTTGTGAAACACTGGGGACTTATATTTTTTACAGATTAACGGTGATACCTTTCTCATAACTCAGTCTCTTTACTTCATTAGTATAATACTTAATCATTTTCTCCAACTCATCGTCATCCCATTTCTTGATGGAGTGAGCACGCTCTCGCAGGGTAGAAAATCGGGAAACACCAATCTTCTTTATCAGATTCTCCTGGTAGTATATAAGATGGTCTGACTTCACTCTGTTGCACCCGATACATTCTGCATTGCAGTTATCTTCATCAAATCGGGTGGCCATGTTGGAACGTCCGAAGAAATGACCGCAATCAAGCTCTCTGTACGGCTTTATCTTTCCGCAGCTGATACATTGTCCCATGCCGCTTGGCATGCAGTCTCTCAGACGTATATACAACGCAAACACCTTGTCTAGTCTCTTGACTAAATCAGGCTTACTCTTCTTTCTCTTTTTGGGAGCAGAAGGAGATTTCTTCTTTTTCTTATAAATTGGAAACATTTCTTTTGAATTTACATGTAACATATTTGTCCGTCATGTTCGCAAAATCAACACATAAACGGCAAGCTAAACTTCCTACATAAATTGGTTCTTGTGTAAATACTCCCTTTCTGCAATGCGGACAGAGAGTTAAATACTCAGTTCCTAATGCGGAATCTCTTTGCTTATATTCAATAAGCTCATTTAGAACGCTCATCTTAGTACGACATTAGTTAATTGTGTTCCTCTGGAATACACCGCCCATTTCTTGGTTCCTGGAGGTCTGCTAATAAAGAGGTCTGCGACATTTCCGAACCGACTATAATTGCCGGACAAGTCAACTATCCATCCGTCCTTTCCTTCAAAAGGTCTAATAGCGCGGCCTACCATCTGATAGTAGAGTCCAAGAGATTTCGTCGGGCGTGCCAAAACAACGGTATCTAGGGCAGGGTAGTCGAATCCCGTAGTCAGTACACCAACGTTGGCAACAACCTTTATTTCTCTCCTCTTGAATCCTTCGAGAATGGCTTCACGCTCCTTTTTAGGCGTTTCTCCTGTCACGATGGCAGCATTGACTCCGAGTGATTGAAGTTTATCAACCAACTGCCTGGCCTCCTTTGTGAAAGCTGTAAATACAAGTACCCCCTTTCTAGGAATGCCGCTTTTAGGCTGCAGAACCTTGACTACTGTATTTGATAGCTTATCATAGAATCCACAACGCTCGTACTCTGCGAGGAGACTTCTTTCATCATAATCTGCACCGGTGGAATTGCTTCTGACTCTCCTTAAATCCAATTCTGTCAAATCATAATAATGCAAGTCTGCAAGATAACCTTTGGAAAGCAGCTCTCCAATCTGGCAACAATAGATGACCTTTGAAAATATTCTAGGTCTTACTCTCGTGAGGAACTTCAATATGGAACCTCCTTCGGCACGATCAAGGCGGTATGGTGTGGCTGTTAATCCAACAACCTGTCTGTTCTTCGCTTCTATGAACTCCTTGTACTGCCCAGCTTTAGAGTTTACGTAATGGCATTCGTCAATTATGATGTTCTTGAAACAATCGAAGTCTGACATATGGTTCATTACGCTTCCGATGGTGGCAAAGGTTATTCTGTTTATATCCTTACACCCTACAGAGGCACTATAGCAACCGCAATCGAAGATTCCATAGCTTTGCAGCTTGGCAAAGTTCTGCTGAAGAATTTCCTTACTAGGTTGAAATACTAACAGCGGCCCTTCCAGACGAGAGGCGATATCTGCTATCACCAAGCTCTTTCCTGCACCCGTAGGCAGTATAACCAATCCGTTCTTGTCAGCCTTGCTAGTGAACAGCCTTACGGCTGCATCACTAGCTTGCTTTTGATAATTTCTAAGAGTGTACTTCATTACTCGCCGAATGGTAATTCATCATCGTCATCATCTGAAGACTGCTCTGGCTGAGCTTCTTCTTTTGGCTGCTCCTCTTCTGGGAACTCCAATCCGAAGACCTCTTTCATGCTCTCACGATTCTTGACCTCATTTGCCCAAATCTCAGAACGGTCCGGGATAGCATAAGCCTTTGCAAGTAAGAACTTCTCGGTATTTGCATCCCAATTATATACGAGATAGTAACCTGCCAATGCAATACAGAACACGTTCTTCGACTTAAGACGCATATCAACAGTTCCCTGGCGCACCTCAGCGGCGTACTTGGCTACTTCCATAAGGACAGAAGCATAAGCCTCTTCTGCATCCTTCTTCATCTTCTTGGCTTTTTCCAAAGCCTCCTCCAACTCCAGTTTGCGAGCTGGCACCACGTTCTCTTCGAGTGTGCAATACTCCTCTCTGATGTTCTTCTTCTCGAACTCATCGAGGAAACGTGTAACCAACTCATTGTCAGGGAAGGTCGCCGTGAAGTGCTTTCCGACAAACTTAAGGATGTCTGCCTTATTCTTCAAAGGCTTCTCTCCGCAAAGGTTCTCCTCGGTCAAAGCAAGGAAGTCCAACTCCATTGGGAACATGTCTTTTACACCTTCCTCCAATACAAACTCAATGTTCTCAGGAACATAATTTTTCAAATCTGATTTCATAATTATAAATACTTTTCATATAATGCTATCTGTTTCTGAGCTTCAAGCAAGGCTGCTTCTTCATTAGGCTCGGGTATATACAACCCTGCAACCATACTTGAATAGTTCCGAAACTTCTCAATAGCGTCTGTTAATTCTTTTGTGTCAAGGTCAGCCGTGCTTCTCCAATAAGTTACAGGCTGTCCTCTTCTGTTTGTTCTCTGCTTCGCAAAGATTTCTCTGTTCACTATCTGCTTGAAAATGTTATACTTCACATATTCTTCATCGTAGCCGAATTCTGATGCGAAATACTGAAGGCACACATGCAGATAGCTGTTTTGGGCGAGGGAACGTGGACGGTGCTTTTTCTTCACCTCCACGATAAAACCCTTTCCGCTTTTCAGGGCATCCATGTAAAGGCCATTGCAATAGTCCTTGTAGTCTGCCCTGTCCTTGTCATTGTTGAGATTGAAAATCATAACTAGAATGGCAAATCATCATCTTTGCCCGGCTGCGGTGCCGGTGACTGAACTCCTTGCGGCTGCGGTGGTGGAGGTGCTTGCTGCTGCGTCTGGCCACCTCTCTGATACTTTTCTATCTTGTAACCCGAAATGGTATTGAAATACTTTACCGGGTCATTTGCACTCTTCTGATACTTGGTACCTTGAAGAGCAAAAGATATAGTAACAATCTCGCCAACTGCAAAATCAGCAGGATCATCTACATGCTTTCCGCTGAACTCAAAACTTGGGTAGTTCTCGTACACCTCTCCAAAGTTCGAGTGCGTACAGTTAAGAACCACGATTCTCTTTTTAAACGGCTCTCCACCGCTCTTACTTGGTATTTCCTCGACATTGCCGATAAGTAATACCCTTCCTGTCATTGTATTAGCCATCTGATTCTGTTAATGGTAAATATGGTAATAATTCTCTCATTTCTACCCATTTTAGGAAGTCGCGCACTAGGGCGTGGTTCTTATCTTCCATCCCCGGGTATCTGTAACAAGTGATTGCTGGCTCATAAGGAGTAAGCTTGAGACCTCTCACGTCTCCCTTGTGCTTATCCTTATTGTAGCCCTCAAAGACAAACAAGTCAAAATGGAACACATCAGCTTCAAACAATTCTAGGTAAAGCTGCCATTGGCAACTATCTATATAGTCTTTGTCTGATACCGGTCCGTACTTAGTCTTGATGTCTCTTATCTCTAGTCCGTCAATCATATCGGCACATCCCGTGATAACGGCATCGCCGAAATCCTTATATTCACGAACCTCATGAAAGGAGCCAGGATGCTCATTCCTGTATTTCAAAGCAACCTTGCATTGTGGAATGTCGAGAATCGCTTCACCTTCATCAAAGACGAACCTTCTTCCTTTTGGAACGGGTTCTGTCTTATCTTTCTTATAATAAGTGAAATGGCGAACACCTTCCGGCTCCTTGAAGCAATGGGGACTGCCAGTCTCCACGATGGAGTGAAAGGCAGTTCCTATTCTTGTGTAATCGTTGCCCTCAAACTTCTTAGTGATATTGTCTATAACATCCTGCTCTGTAACATAAGCATATTCGCCAGACATATACCGTCTGAAGCTCTCTAGCTGGGTAACTCTAATCAAAGGCTTCATCATGCTGCATCCTCGTGCTTGACGAACTTCTTGCCCTTCTTGTCAAAGTCAATGCCTTTGCCGGCAAGTTCCTTGATCATCTGATTCATGAATGCCTTCTGATGAATCTTGTTCAATCCGTGGGCAACCTCGATGAGAGCATTTGCATCATCTACAGTCTCCACGGCTGCAAGCTTCTTTCGAGCATCATCAACGGCTTCCTGCGCCTTAGCCTGAGCATCGGACTTATTCACGATGGCTTTCTTCACCTTCTTGATGATGTCTGCCATGCAAGTGTCAAACTCCTCTGTTCCGTAAGCTGGAATCCAAGTGTCCTGCAGGTCTGCAACATTCTTACCAACACGATTGTCCTGTGGCTCGAACTTGATGACGCGATTGCCGTTCTCCTTGCAGATGTAACCTACCTGGTCCGCAATACGGATGAGCAAGTCCTTGCTCTGTCCTGTACAGTCTGGAGAATGCTTGATGTAATCTCCTTCCTGTGTCTCCTTGTCGTGACAGATGAAGATGATGTCTGAATTGTTTGAACGGAGAATGCCGACAAACTGCTTGAACAATTCTCCCATCACACCATATCGCTTCAATGAGTTAGTTCCCAGCTTAGGGTCTTGCTGAATAGCAAAAGCGTTGAGATAGTCATCGAGCATAGCCTTGGCTGTGTCTACTACGATGGTCTTACACTCACTGATCAAACCTGGCTTCCAAACCTGCTTGCCATCCTCAACAACATAGGAACCGATAACCTCAGCATTGTAGATGTCTTCCCAGCGTGAAGCCGTGACAACAATGTCTGGACGCTGAACGGCACGGTCAAATCCTCGGTCGGTGTCGATGAGTAAAGGACTGTTGGCTGTAGTAGCCAAAGATGTCTTACCGGTACCTGGAGTACCATAAAGTACGATAATCACTGGACGCTCTGTAACAACGTCATTCTTTCTAATAATTGGCATAAACTAATATTTAATTGTTAAACAAATTGTTCTTATTTGCATAGGTGATAAACTCAGAGAGCTTATGTATTCCTAGTTTCACATACGCAGACTTTACGTGCTGATGTATCGTGTTCGGGGAGTTGAATAGCTCGGCTGCCGCCTCCTGCTCGCTTCGTCCCTCATAAAGCAGTTTCATCACGCGCAACTCCGCAGTAGAAAGATTAGCATTAAACCTTGGCATACATACGATACCTTCATAAGGACATTCACCACGCATTGGGCATTCGACCTTCTCGAAGTTGAACCTTCCATCCTTGTCAACATCGACGACATCAAAAGCCGTAGTGTCGAGTCGACAAAAGTTGCATTTGCAAAATCGACGCATCATGAGATACTGATAATAACTCTCGTTAGGTGCGCTCTTGGAGTAAATCTTCTCCAACGCCTTGTATGCTTCCGGATAGCAAGCGCGAACCTTTTCCAAGATGTATTTCACCAGCTCTGTATGTGTCTCATCGACCATGAAGTTCTTTCCGTCTGACGTCTTACACCATAGCTCATCCTCGAACATATAGAACTCTAATCCTTCCATAAGTCCTCCTCGCTAATGCCTGTTAGCTCACACAATACTTCTACATGGATGTGCTGCTGTGGCTTCATGCCATATAGAACCCAATTCCTAACTGTCTGCTCGGTAACCTTGCAGCGTCTAGCGACTTCCGTAATGAAGTCGTATCGCGGGGCACTTCTCATCGGTAACCCCTGATAATAACCTTTTAAGGTCATTTTTTGAGATTTTTCCTCAAAAGTGTTTGATGTTTGAATATTTTCCATTATCTTTGCACTATGTTTTATATCTTTATGCAAAGATACAAATATATTCTGATATATGCAAATATATCGAAAAGATTTAGTCAAAATTAACAAATTTATACAGATATGTTCAAATATACCTCAAATCCGCAACCTATAGGGTTTAGTGGGATTTTGCTTGCAAAGCGACAAA
>ERZ772884.70-NODE-70-length-88537-cov-19.072501_pt1 | contig 88537 bp, 79 predicted proteins | sample MGYA00580574_ERZ772884 | MGnify/ENA primary metagenome ERZ772884 (study PRJEB29015, sample SAMEA2737690) | human gut metagenome | biome: human gut; feature: human-associated habitat; material: faeces | place: China | collected 2012 ... | reverse complement strand
GCTCGATGGTCAGGCCGGTCTCTTCTTCAATCTGCTGCAGCTTCTGCAGGCCGCGCTGCACATCTTCTTTCACTTCCAGCAGCTTCTCAGACCACGGCTTGTTCATTGCCACCGCGGCGTTGAACCAGGTTTCGCTGGTTTCGTTGCCGGTGAACAGGGTGATGAAGTTTTTCTTCGGCATTTTGCACTGCTCAACGCACAGCTTCATGATGATACGTTCCTGAGTACGAACGCGATCCATCATGCTGCGCATGCTGTTGACCAGGTAATCGAACTGCTTCGGCACCAGGCGGAACTGCTTGAAGACTTCAGACAGCTTCAGGATCTCTTCCTGGGCGGCGGCATGGCTACGACCTTTGGCTTTGATGGTGTCGCGCGTCAGCTCGTACTGGGTACGCAGCTCGGCGAATTTCTCACGGGCCAGCTCTGGGTCGATGCTGTTGTCGTCATCGCTGTTGTCGTCGGCGTCTTCATCTTCGTCTTCGTCTTCGTCGTCATCCATCTCTTCCTGAGACAGCTCGGAGCCAACGTGGGTGGCGGTTGGCGCCATATCTTCTTCGGCGTTCGGATCGACGAAACCGGTGATCAGATCGGACAGACGGGCTTCTTCCGCTTCAACGCGGTCGTACTGCTCAAGCAGGTAGGTGATCGCTTCCGGATATTCGGCAACGGAGCACTGCACCTGATTGATGCCGTCTTCGATGCGTTTGGCGATGTCAATTTCGCCTTCACGGGTCAGCAGCTCTACGGTACCCATTTCACGCATGTACATACGCACCGGGTCGGTCGTGCGCCCGATTTCGGATTCCACGCTGGAGAGCACCTGCGCGGCGGCTTCGGCAGCATCTTCATCCGCGGTGTTTTCGGCAAGCATCAGATCATCGGCATCCGGTGCTTCTTCCATCACCTGAATACCCATGTCGTTGATCATTTGGATGATGTCTTCGATCTGATCGGAATCGACGATATCTTCCGGCAGATGGTCATTGACCTCGGCATAGGTCAGATAGCCTTGCTCCTTACCACGTTGGACAAGAAGCTTCAGCTGTGACTGCGGGTTTTGCTCCATAAGACGGTATCCACACTTAATTCGTTTGATTGGTGTCGGCAGACGGGCTGTCGACATTTAAAGCGAGGGCGTACTTATATTATTGCCGCTGCGCCTCTGCGCGGCTGTCGGGGGCTTCCCGATCGATACTCGGCACTTAAGCCGTTAAATACTTTTCCTTCACGTTGTTCTGCGTTTTCTTACTGCTTTGATACAACGTGAAGGATATTGTCTGTCATTTATTTTTTCGCCAGCTCCTGGCTGATGGTCCAGAGCTCCCGGCGTTCTTCACTGCTTAAACCGTGTGTGCGATCGCGAGCTATCAACTCTTCCTGTCGCAGTTCCAGCAGTGAATCAAACATATGGTTGAGCGAGTCGGTGAAGGTTTGTTCAGCGATGTCTTTATCTGCTATATCGTCCCACATCGACAGTTTTTCAAGGGTTGCCGCCTCTTTTGTGCCGCGATATTGCTCTAAAAGTTGCCCGGTTGTCAGACCAGGCTGCGCCAGACAGCTCTTCACCAGTTCGCTGAACAGGCTCAGTCCCGGCATTTTGCGCGAGTCCAGTCCCTCCAGCGGCGGGACTAACGGCGCCAGATCCGGGTTTTGCACCAGCAGTCCTATCAGTATACGCATGGTCGTGCGTTTTAGCTGCGGTGCGGGACGCGGCGCGCCATTTTCCGCCTGTTTTGGCATTAATCGTTCAAGCTGCGCGTCATCTAAAATGCCCAGCTTATTGCCCAACTCCTGACGCAAATAGATGCGCAGCGTTTCGCCCGGGACCTGGGTTATCAGCGGCAGCGCCAGCGTGCTCAGCTGCGCGCGCCCGTCCGGAGTACTCAGATCGACCTGCGGCAGCAGGCTGTTAAACAAGAACGTGGAGAGCGGCTGAGCCTGCTCCATCCGCGCCTCGAACGCCGCTTTGCCCTCTTTACGCACCAGCGTATCCGGGTCTTCGCCGTCAGGCAGAAACATAAAGCGTAGCTGGCGACCATCGGTCATGTACGGCAGCGCCGTCTCCAGCGCGCGCCAGGCGGCATCGCGGCCGGCCCGGTCGCCGTCGTAGCAGCAGATGACGTTATTCGTCACCCGGAACAGCAGCTGGATATGGTCGGCCGTGGTCGAGGTACCCAGCGAGGCCACGGCATAATTAATGTCGTACTGCGCCAGCGCCACGACGTCCATATACCCTTCGACAACCAGCAAACGCGGTGGTTCGGGGTTATCCTGCTGCGCTTCATACAGGCCATACAGCTGGCGGCCTTTATGGAATATGTCGGTTTCCGGGGAGTTCAGATACTTCGGCAGGGCATCGCCCAGCACCCGTCCGCCAAACCCAATCACCCGGCCTCGCTTATCGCGGATGGGGAACATCACCCGTTCGCGGAAGCGGTCGTAACTGCGTCCCTGATCGTTGGTGACCAGCATGCCGGCATCAATAAGCGACTGGCGGTTTTCCTGATTGCCGCCAAACCGTTTTAAAACGTTATCCCAACCTGGGGGAGCATAGCCGATGGCAAAGCGCGTAATCACCTCGCTGCTTAACCCCCGTTTCGCCAGGTACTGGCGCGCAGGATCGGCGGCGGGCTGCATCAGAGACTGTTGATAAAACGCATTCAGACCATCCAGTAACTGGTAGAGGTTCTGCCGTTGATGGCGCTCTATCTGGCTGGGTCCGTTGCCTGCTTCATAAGGCACTTCGAGGTTGTGCATGGCGGCCAGCTCTTCGACCGTTTCCACGAACTCGAGCTTGTCGTAGTTCATCAGGAAGTCGATAGCATTGCCGTGCGCCCCGCAGCCGAAGCAGTGGTAAAACTGTTTTTCACCGTTGACGGTGAAAGAGGGGGTTTTTTCGTTATGGAACGGACAGCACGCGTGAAAATTTTTGCCCTGCTTTTTCAGCTTTACCCGCGCATCGATCAGATCGACGATGTCGGTTCTGGCAAGCAGATCGCTAATAAATACACGTGGAATTCGTCCAGCCATAAGCCCCGTTATTTCTGATGACTATAAACGAAAATAAGCCGCGCATTCCTTTCGGAAGCACGGCCTTACAACTACAACTCGGTCTGAATTGAGAGCGTCGCTCTCAACAGATTAGTACAGACGAGTACGGCGTGCGTTTTCGCGAGCCAGTTTCTTCGCGTGACGTTTCACTGCAGAAGCTTTAGCGCGCTTACGTTCGGTAGTCGGTTTTTCATAGAACTCACGACGACGAACTTCCGCCAGAACACCTGCTTTTTCGCAGGAACGCTTGAAGCGACGCAGAGCTACGTCGAACGGCTCGTTTTCACGTACTTTAATTACCGGCATGTGCCTCTCACCTTTGATTAATTCGGTTTGCCGCTGGCCGCAATGCCAGCTTATTTCAAAATGGTGCGGAATTTTACTGCAACTACTGCTGCTTTGTAAAGCACCGGCGCCTTTTTTGAAAGGGACTTTTATAAGGGTGAGGAGTATACACGAAGAGAGCACCAGGGGTGAGCAAAGTTTTACATCGCCGGTCATTGGACCTACACTGCGCGGTATTGAAGCGAGGTAAAACAACTCATGCGTGTACTGGGCATTGAAACATCCTGCGATGAAACCGGCATCGCGATTTATGACGACCAGCAAGGTCTGTTAGCCAACCAATTGTATAGTCAGGTGAAACTGCATGCGGATTACGGCGGCGTGGTGCCGGAGCTGGCATCGCGCGACCACGTGCGCAAAACGGTGCCGCTGATCCAGGCGGCGCTGAAAGAAGCCGGTCTGACGGCGAAAGATATCGACGCCGTCGCCTATACGGCGGGTCCAGGCCTGGTCGGCGCGCTGCTGGTCGGGGCGACCGTTGGCCGGGCGCTGGCCTTCGCCTGGAACGTGCCGGCGATCCCGGTACACCATATGGAAGGGCATCTGCTGGCGCCGATGCTGGAAGATAATCCGCCGGCGTTCCCGTTCGTCGCGCTGCTGGTTTCCGGCGGCCACACCCAGTTGATTAGCGTCACCGGTATTGGTCAGTATGAACTGCTGGGCGAGTCGATTGACGATGCGGCGGGCGAAGCCTTTGATAAGACGGCGAAACTGCTGGGACTGGATTATCCCGGCGGGCCGATGCTGTCGAAAATGGCGTCCCAGGGCACCGAAGGCCGCTTTGTCTTCCCGCGGCCGATGACCGACCGTCCGGGGCTGGACTTCAGCTTCTCCGGCCTGAAGACCTTCGCCGCCAACACCATTCGCAGCAACGGCGACGATGAGCAAACCCGCGCCGACATCGCCCGGGCGTTTGAGGATGCGGTCGTCGATACGCTGATGATTAAATGTCGCCGCGCGCTGGAGCAAACCGGCTTTAAGCGTCTGGTGATGGCGGGAGGCGTGAGCGCCAACCGTACCCTGCGGGCGAAGCTGGCGGAGATGATGCAAAAACGCGGCGGCGAGGTGTTCTACGCCCGCCCTGAGTTCTGTACTGACAACGGCGCGATGATCGCCTACGCCGGCATGGTGCGTCTGCAAACCGGCGCCAAAGCCGAGCTCGGCGTGACGGTTCGCCCGCGCTGGCCGCTGGCCGAGCTGCCTGCCGCCTAACGCATCCTGAAACAGGCCGACGTCACGTCGGCCTGCCTTCCTGACTACTCCATACTTTTACACAGCGAGCAGATGGCTCCCTGATGCTTGTGCGAGTGCATCACGTCCGGGCGCTCGTACTCTTCCTCACAGCTAACGCATTGATACACGGTGGCGGAGGCGTTCCCCGCCGCGTCATAGCGCGGCTCGGCGATGCCGTCATCCACCTGCTTAATATAGTAGCGCCCGCGGGTAAGGAGCCCCATCAGCGGGGTCATGACAAAGGCAACGACCAGCGCAATCAGCGGCGAGAACGGCGCGAGCGTCGCCCCCAGCAGACCGAAGAAGGCGCAGATCGACAGCCCGGCGGCCAGACCAAAGGAGACCACGCCCACCGGGTTAACGTTGTAGATCATGCCGCGACGATACTCCGGCTGCGCCGGCGCCAGCTTGAGCAAGCCTTTATTAAAGGTGATGTCGGTCGCCACCACCACGACCCAGGCGATGGCGAAGTTGGAGTAAAAGCCGAGGATCCACGACAGGGCGCTGAACATATCGCCCTCCATCAGCGCCAGGGCAATCGCCAGGTTGACCACCACAAAAATAATCCGTCCCGGATAGCGTTTGGTGGTGCGGGTCCAGGCGCTGGTCCACGCCAGCGAGCCGGAGTAGGCATTGGTGACGTTAATTTTGATCTGCGAGATCACCACCAGCACCACCGCCAGCGTCAGGGCCAGCCAGCCGGGCACCAGGTTATCGAAGACGCTGACGAACTGCTGCACCGGTTCGGTATTGTGCACCGCCGGGAAACGGGTCAACAGATAGAAGCCGAGGAAGGCGCCGATGATCTGTTTGATCGCCCCTAACACCACCCAGCCCGGACCGGCGGAAAAGACCGCCAGCCACCAGCTTTTACGATTCTCCGCGGTCTTAGGCGGCATAAAGCGCAGGTAATCAATTTGCTCGCCAATCTGCATGATCAGCGACAGGCATACCCCGGCGCCGAGCATGATGGCGGTAATATCCACCGTCGACGCGCTGTTTTTACCGGCGAAATGCAGGAAGCCGTCCACCAGCTGCGGATCTTTGACAATCAGCCACACCACCGGCACCACCATCAGCACCAGCCACAGCGGCGTGGTCCACACCTGCAGGCGGGTCAGGGCTTTCATGCCATAGACCACCAGCGGGAGCACCATCAGGGTGGCGATCAGATATCCCATCCACAGCGGGATCCCGAGGCCCACCAGCAGGCCCTGGGCCATGATCGAGCCTTCGAGGGCGAAGAAGATAAAGGTGAAGCCGGCAAAAATAATGCTGGTGATCACCGAGCCGAAATAGCCGAAGCCGGCGCTGCGGGTGATCAGGTCAAGGTCAATGTTGTAGCGCGCGGCGGTGATCGCCAGCGGAATGCCGGTGAGGAAGATCACCAGCGCCGCCACCAGGATCGAATAGATGGCGTTGCTGGTGCCCCAGGCCATACCGATGCTGGCGCCGATGGAAAAGTCGGCCAGATAGGCGATGCCGCCCAGCGCGGTGACCGCGACGACGCCCGGACCCCAGCGGCGGAAGCTCAGCGGGGCGTAACGTAAGGTGTAATCTTCTAAGGTTTCCCGGGAGCCGGAAGTCCGCGTTGTCGCGGGTAATTCAGGGTTAAGATCCAGTGATGACATAGTCATTCCTTAATGGTTAGGCATGACTTGAATTAGCAAACCTTATGCCATATTGCAGGGCAGGCGTGGCGCGGAGGTGGAGGCAGGATGATATAAAGAGAGAGCAGAGGCTGCACCATCCGGACGCGCTTGCGCCCGGCTGGTGCAACAGGCCTATTTGCCAAGCATGCCTTTGTCTTCGAGGAAGGCGATAATGGTGCTCAGGCCGTCGCCCTGCTTCAGATTGGTGAAGGTCCATGGGCGATCGCCGCGCATACGCTGGGTATCGCTCGCCATCACCTCCAGCGACGCGCCCACATAGGGGGCAAGGTCGGTTTTATTGATCACCAGGAAATCGGATTTGGTGATCCCCGGTCCGCCTTTGCGCGGGATCTTCTCCCCTTCGGCCACATCGATGACGTAGATGGTCAGATCCGCCAGCTCCGGGCTGAAGGTGGCGCTCAGGTTATCGCCGCCGCTTTCCACGAAGATAAGGTCGAGGTTACCGAACTTTTCACTCAGCGCTTCCACGGCGGCGAGGTTCATTGAGGCATCTTCGCGGATCGCCGTATGCGGGCAGCCGCCGGTTTCCACACCGACGATGCGTTCAGGCGCCAGCGCGCCCGCTTCGGTGAGGATGCGCTGATCTTCTTTGGTATAGATGTCGTTAGTGACCACCGCCAGCTGCCAGGTATCGCGCATCGCTTTACACAGCGCTTCCAGCAGAGCGGTTTTACCGGAGCCGACCGGGCCGCCGACGCCGACGCGCAGCGGGTGTTTATAAGAGTTCATGGCTTCTCCTAGGAACGGAATAATCGAGAGTATTGGGTTTCATGCCGGGCAGAGGCGATGGCGGCGAGCGGGGTGGCCGATCCGATATCGCCGTCCGGCGCGGCCAGCGCGCGGGGCATCTCGGCCGCGTAGTGGTCACAAAGACGTAAAATCAGCTGCTGGGCGGCCTGCTGGCCGAAGGGGACCAGCTTGACGCCGGCCATCACGGCGCTCTCAATCCAGCTATAGCCCAGGCTGAGGGCCATCTCGGGCAGGGCGATACGCCAGCGCACGCCGAGCCAGGCCATCCCGGCGAGCTGGCTTTGCTGGCACAGGGAGCGCCACGGCGGCGGACAGTCCGGCTGCCAGTCGCTCAGCAGACGGGCAAACGCCGCGCCGCGGTTGCGCTCTTCCTCCCGCAGTTCACGAGTTTCCCGGCAGGCCAGCAGATAGGCGGTCCAGCGCTGGGCCGCAGCGATATCGCCTTGTTCGCAGGCGCGGTACAGGCGGGCGAACAGCGGCAGGTCAACGGTAAAAAAGCCTTCCGTCATCTGGCGTCGCTGCCAGCGCTCGAAGGCCGCGACGTCCAGCACCCAGCCGGCTTCCACAGCCCACTCCAGCCCCTGGGACCAGCTGTAACCCCCTACCGGCAGGTTGCTGCTGGCCAGCTGCATCAGCCGCAGGCGTTGTTCCGCTGTCGACATGCTAGTGGCTGTGAGCGTGGTGGTCATGATGAGCATGATGATGACCGTGGCTCTCGCTGGCGTAAGCGCCGGCTTCCGGCTCGAACGGCAGCTGGCCAAAGGTCACCGTCAGGCCGAACTGGCGCAGCATATCGTCCAGCACGTGATCGTGATGGTAGCGCAGCTCGCCAGGCATGATCTGCAGCGGCACGTGACGGTTGCCGAGGTGGTAGCAGGCCTTCGCCAGCATAAAGGGATCGTCGCAGCGCACTACCGACACCCCTTCATCAGCGGCAATCACCTGCACAAACTCGGTGCCTTCTTCGTTGCTGAGCACATCGCCGCCGCGCAGCAGCAGGCCGCGGGGCAGCAGCAGGCCGGCTTCCCGGCCATCGTTGAGGGTGACCTTAACCCGGCTTTTGACGCGAACATCAATCGGCAGCGTAACGCTGGCGGTCGCGGCGGCGGGGATCTCCAGACGTTGAGTTAAATAAAGCATCCGCTCTCCTTAAAACAGAAAATATCGTTGCGCCATCGGCAGAACGTCTGCCGGCTCGCTGGTGATAAGTTCGCCATCCACCCGCACCTCATAGGTCTGGGCGTCGACGGTGATGTTAGGCTGCAGACTGTTGTGCACCATGTCGGCTTTCTGCACCGTACGGCAGCCTTTCACCACGGCGATCGCGCTGCGCAGGTTCAGCCGCTCGGCAACGCCATTGGCTGCCGCCGCCTGCGACAGGAAGGTGAGGCGGCAGTGATGGCGGGCGCTGCCCAGCGCGCCAAACATCGGGCGGTAGTGCACCGGCTGCGGGGTCGGAATAGAGGCATTGATATCGCCCATCGGCGCGATGGCGATCATGCCGCCTTTGATCACGGTGGCCGGTTTCACGCCGAAGAAGGCTGGTGACCAGACCACGAGGTCAGCCAGCTTACCCACCTCAATGGATCCGACTTCGTGTGCGATGCCGTGGGTCAGCGCCGGGTTGATGGTGTATTTGGCGATGTAGCGCTTCACGCGGAAGTTGTCGTTATCCCCGGTCTCCTCCGCCAGCGCTCCGCGCTGCACCTTCATGCGATGCGCCACCTGCCAGGTGCGGAGAATCACTTCCCCGACGCGGCCCATGGCCTGCGAATCGGAGGAGGTGAGCGAGAAGGCGCCGAGATCGTGCAGCACGTCTTCCGCAGCGATGGTTTCCCGGCGAATGCGCGACTCGGCAAAGGCCACGTCCTCGGCAATGTCCGGGTCCAGATGGTGGCAGACCATCAGCATATCGAGATGTTCATCGATGGTGTTGAGGGTGTAGGGCAGCGTTGGGTTGGTGGACGACGGCAAAATGTTCGGGTGGGCGCAGGCGGTGATGATGTCCGGCGCATGGCCGCCGCCGGCCCCTTCGGTATGGAAGGTGTGGATGGTGCGCCCGCCGATGGCGGCGAGGGTGTCTTCCACAAAACCGGATTCATTCAGGGTGTCGCTGTGCAGGGCGACCTGGACGTCCATTTCATCGGCGACGGTTAACGCACAGTCGATCGCCGCCGGGGTGGCGCCCCAGTCCTCATGGATCTTCAGGCCAATAACGCCTGCCGCCACCTGCTCGCGCAGGGCATCCGGCTGAGAAACGTTTCCCTTGCCCAGCAGGCCGATATTGACCGGCAGGCTGTCGGCCGCCTGCAGCATGCGTGAGATATACCACGGGCCCGGGGTGCAGGTGGTGGCATGGGTGCCCGCGGCCGGGCCGGTGCCGCCGCCGACCATGGTGGTCACGCCGGAGACCAGCGCCTCTTCCGCCTGCTGCGGACAGATCCAGTGAATATGGGTATCGATCCCGCCGGCGGTGACAATTTTTCCTTCGGCGGCAATCACTTCCGTCGCGGCGCCGATGGGGATGGTGACGTTGGGCTGGATGTCGGGGTTGCCGGCTTTGCCGATGGCGAAGATCCGGCCGTCCTTCACGCCGATATCGGCCTTAACGATCCCCCAGTGATCGACGATCAACGCGTTGGTGAGCACCAGGTCGACACAGTCGGCGGCCAGCATCTGTCCCTGGCCCATGCCGTCGCGGATCACTTTGCCGCCGCCGAATTTGACCTCTTCCCCGTAGGTGGTCAAATCGTCCTCCACCTCGATCCACAGCTCGGTATCCGCCAGGCGCACCTTGTCGCCGACGGTGGGGCCGAACATATCGGCATAGGCCTGGCGTGAAATATTACTCATCGTTTACCTCCAGAGGGCCCATGACCTCGCCGCGGAAGCCGAAGACGGCGCGGTGACCGGCGAAGGCCACCAGCTCGACCTCGCGTTTCTGGCCGGGTTCAAAGCGTACCGCCGTGCCCGCCGGGATATTCAGGCGATAGCCGGCGGCCTGCTGACGGTCGAACTTCAGCGCCGGGTTAACCTCGGCGAAATGGTAGTGCGAACCGACCTGAATCGGCCGATCGCCGTGGTTCTCAACGACCACGCGACAGGTTGCCCGGCCGGTATTCAGGGCTATCTGACCGGGCTTAACGTGATATTCACCGGGGATCATGGCGCTACCTCAGATAATCGGGTTGTGAACGGTGACCAGCTTCGAGCCGTCCGGGAAGGTGGCTTCGACCTGGATATCCGGGATCATTTCCGGGACGCCCTCCATCACCTGCTCGCGGGTCAGGACGTGACGGCCTTCCTCCATCAGCGAGGCCACGCTTTTGCCGTCCCGAGCGCCTTCCATAATAAAGGCGCTGATGAGGGCCACGGACTCCGGATAGTTGAGCTTCAGGCCGCGGGCCAGGCGACGCTCCGCCACCAGCGCGGCGGTAAACAGCAACAGCTTGTCTTTTTCTCGGGGGGTCAGTTCCATAACGTTCTCTTAAGTCAGCCAGATTCGGGGAAGTACGGGAGATTTACCGGTGAGATGAGGGCGCAGAAACTGCCATACGTCGCGCATCACCCGCTGGCAAATCAGATTATCGTCACTGAGGAAACGCACCGTCAGCAGGCGGTCGGTCAGGCTGGCGCCGGCGTAGAGACCGAGCGGCGCCAGCGCGTCGCGCACCCCGTCGAGCAGGGCATCGGTAGCCGGATAGCACAGCAAAGTGCCGACCCAGGGACGTTCGGCGACGCTGGAGAGCTCTCCCTCCTGCAGCTGCAGGCGCTCGACCAGCAGCGGCTCATCGTCCACCCATACCTCCAGCCGGTTGCTGAGGGTGCCGTGGCTGAAGGTTTCGCCAATCACCGGGCGGCCAAGGCAGAGCAGATCCCAGGCCAGCAGCCTGCTGGAGGCGCAAAGATGAAAGGTAGTGAACAGCCGGGCATTGGCCCCGGGAAAGAAGATGGCATCCTGCGGGAGCCACTCCAGGGTTGCCTGCGGGGCAAGGGTCAACTGCTGGCGAACTAGCGCTTGCGCGCCGCTGCTGCGGTAAAACTTGCTGGCGCCAGGCATGGTTATCAGCGTATGGCAGCCGGGGGCAAGGTGCGCGCTAATTGTCAGCTCATCACCGCCGACGATGCCGCCGGGCGGGTGAAGCAGATAGAGGTGACAGGTCTCTTCTTCCGGGTAAAACGGGCGCTGGACGGTCAGCGGGCCGACGTGTTGGGCGCTGGCGAGAACGGTCTTGCCGCCGGCCTGGTGAAAGCGGAGATCCAGCGTGGCCTGCCAGCCTTTTTTGAGTGGTGGTAACACGGTGCCGTGCAATGTTGCGCCCCTGCAAAATCAAGATAAAACAGCAGCAATGAGTATTGATCGGCGGGAGTTTATCCCGGTCATACGAAACGCTTATGTCATCCGTAACCCGGAGCGTCGCGACGGGCGCGAGGGGAAAGCGGCATAACCGCTCCGGATTATTCACCCGGATAATCTTTGCCGTCAATATCCTGATCCGCAGCCTGGGCGCGGCGGAAAAGGCGGCGGATCGGGTTGCGCCGCGCCGCCAGCCGCCAGCGCAACTTTTGCCTTTCCATGCTGCTAACGTATTGTTACAAAAGGAGGATGTGGCGATGATCGCCTTTGATGGCGAGGAAGCGTAAAAGGGCGGGTGAAAGGCGCGATTAGCGCAGGAGAGTTCCCCGGCTGGCGGAGCCGGGAGGGGAGATTACTTCTGCTCTGGCGTTTTTTTCTTCTTCACGCGGGTCCAGATTTTGCTCTCCTGGCGACGCCACAGACGCTGAATGTTGTCGTGATGGCGCAGGAGGATCAGGCAGGAGAGCATCGACACCGGAAAGGTGTACTGCGGTTTGAACCACCAGACGTAGAACGGGGCGATCAGCGCGCTGACGATAGCGCCCAGGGAAGAGTAACCGCTGAGCAGGATGGTCAGCAGCCAGGTCCCGGCCATCACCCCGGTGAGATCGAGCCCGATGGGGGCGATAGCGCCGAAGGCCGTGGCGACGCCTTTACCGCCGCGGAAATGAAAGAAGACTGGCCAGATATGGCCCACGCAGGCGGCAATCGCCACTAACCCCAGCCAGAACGGCGTAAGGCCCAGCGCCCAGGCGCCCCACACCGGGAGCATGCCCTTCAGCACATCAAAAATAAGTACCGCTACGGCCGCCCCTTTTCCGCCAATTCGTAGTACGTTAGTGGCCCCGGGGTTGCCTGAGCCGCTGTCGCGTGGGTCGGGCAGGCCAGCAAGGCGACATACCAGAATGGCGCTGGAAATGGAGCCGCAGAGGTAGGCGAGGAGTACCAGTCCAGGCGCGATTGCACTCATAACGCTGTTCCGTTTTGAAAATGTCGTTGTATTCTCTGCATCTGTGGATAATACGCATAATTCGCCGGAAGTGGTATCCGGTTTAGCTAAAAAGCAGGCAGGGCGTGATGGATATTGTATTTATAGAGCAACTTTCGGTAATCACCACCATTGGTGTTTATGACTGGGAACAAACCATTGAGCAGAAGCTGGTGTTCGATATCGAAATTGCATGGGATAACCGCAAGGCGGCCGCCAGCGATGATGTCAGCGATTGCCTCAGCTATGCTGATATCAGCGAGCGCGTGATCGCGCATGTGGAGGGGGGGAAATTTGCGTTAGTGGAGCGGGTGGCGGAAGAGGTGGCCGACCTGCTGCTGGAAACATTCCAGTCGCCATGGGTGCGCATAAAAGTCAGCAAACCTGGCGCCGTGGCTCGCGCGGCAAACGTCGGGGTGATTATTGAACGTGGCCTTAATCTGAAACAAAACTTTTCAGGTCATACTTGTTAAACAAATTGCGTTTATACCGGTCATAGCATCCGGTCATCAGGCAATTTTACTGGCGATGTCCTTCCAGAACGGTGGACGAATCCGTGTGTACTTCCTGTACGCTGCGGATTACGCGCGCTCTGGCAGCCGGGTTGTGCCTGTTGAACGATACCGTGTTCCTGGTTTTTTTCATTTTACTTTTTTAAAGGGTTTAATTGGATGAGCGATATACACTCGCTGCTGGTGGCGGCAATATTGGGTGTGGTTGAGGGTTTGACAGAGTTTTTACCTGTTTCCAGTACCGGTCATATGATTATTGTTGGTCACCTGCTGGGGTTTGAAGGTGATACCGCAAATACCTTTGAAGTGGTGATTCAGTTAGGTTCGATACTCGCCGTGGTGGTGATGTTCTGGCGTCGCCTGTTCGGCCTGATCGGCATCCATTTCGGGAAACCGCCGGCGCATGAAGGCCAGGGCAGCGGCCGTTTGTCGCTTATCCATATCCTTCTCGGCATGATCCCCGCGGTGGTGATGGGGCTGATTTTCCATGACACCATTAAATCCTTGTTTAACCCGGTGAACGTGATGTACGCCCTGATTGTCGGCGGCGTATTGCTGATTGCAGCGGAAGTGCTGAAGCCGAAACAGCCGCGCGCGGTCGGGATTGACGATATGACCTACCGTCAGGCGTTCGTCATCGGCTGCTTTCAGTGCCTGGCGCTGTGGCCAGGTTTCTCCCGCTCGGGGGCGACTATCTCCGGCGGCATGCTGATGGGCGTCAGCCGCTATGCGGCCTCGGAGTTCTCTTTCCTGCTGGCGGTACCGATGATGATGGGCGCCACCGTGCTGGACGTCTACAAGAGCATCGGCTTCCTGAACATGGGCGACGTCCCGATGTTCGCCGTCGGCTTCGTGATGGCGTTTATCGTGGCGCTGATTGCGATTAAAACCTTCCTGCAGCTGATCAAACGGATCTCGTTCATTCCGTTCGCTATCTACCGCTTTATCGTCGCGGCAGCGGTGTACGTGGTCTTCTTCTAAGGCCTGCGCCCTCAGCCTTGCGGCTGGGGGCAACGCTGTTCCTTCCACTGCGCTACCGCCGCAATTCTCCGCCGCGTCAGCTCCTCGCGAATTTCCGCCCCTTTAAAGCCCGCCGCCACGACCTCTTTAGTGGAGACCGACTGCGCCACTTCCCAGGCCTCCAGCAGCAGGCGCCCCTGCGGGTAATCGCTGGCCTCGAAACCGGTGCGTCCGCGGACGTCGGCTTCGCTGGTGAGCGCGATCTGCTGCACGCGCTGCGGTTTGCGCCACGCGTCAATGCTGTCGAAGAGTTTGACGAGGGTTTTCGGCTGCAGAATTGGCAGGGTGTGGATTAGGTCATGGTACTCCGCCACCAGTTTCGCGAGATCGCGGATATCGTTCGGCACCCGCAGACGCGCGCAGAGCTGCTCCACCAGCTTGACTCCCGCCGGACCATGGCCGTGGTGACGCGGCCAGAGCGCCTTCGGCGTCAGCCCTTTGCCGAGGTCATGGCACAGGGTGGCGAAACGTACGTCGACATCCGGCGACAGCATCGCGGCCATCGTGACGGTCATCAGGGTGTGCAGGCCGGTGTCGATTTCCGGATGCCATTTCGCCGGGGCCGGCACGCCGTACAGGGCGTCAATCTCCGGGAACAGCACCTTGAGGGCCTGACAGTCGCGCAGCGTCTGGAAAAAGACCTGCGGGTTGCGAGTAGTTAATGCGCTTTCCGTCTCTTTCCACACCCGCTCCGGCGTTAAATGCGCCAGCTCGCCGGCCTCAACCATCGCGGCCATCAGGGCCTGGGTCTCTTCGGCAATGCGAAAACCGAGGTGGGCGTAGCGGGCGGCAAAACGCGCGACGCGCAGCACGCGCAGCGGATCTTCACTAAACGCGGGAGAGACATGGCGCAGCAGGCGCTGACGGAGATCGTTCTGTCCGCCGTAGGGGTCGATAATTGCGCCGTCGGCATCCTGGGCGAGGGCATTGACCGTCAGGTCGCGGCGCAGCAGATCGGCTTCGAGGGTGACGTCCGGGGCGGCATAGCAGGTAAAACCGGTATAGCCCGCGCCGGATTTGCGCTCGGTGCGGGCCAGGGCATACTCTTCCCGGCTTTGCGGATGGAGGAACACGGGAAAATCGCGGCCTACCTGTTGATAGCCCGCGTCTAGCATCTGTTGCGGGGTGGCGCCCACCACCACCCAGTCTCGGTCTTTGACCGGCAGCCCTAACAGCGCGTCACGCACCGCGCCACCGACCAGATAACTCTTCACGCCTGATTCTCCCGTATCCGTTTTTCGCAAGATGATACGTAAGTCTGGCAGAGAAGACGAATTAGTTCATCCACCGGTCTTTACGTTTGCGGCTTGGCACCAGATGCGGCAGCACCAGACCGAGCAGCAGACCGACGCCCAGCACACCGCCGCCGTACATAAACCACTGCATGATAATGGTGCGCTGTTTATCATCAAGCTGCAGATTTGCCGCATTCACCTTCTTCTGCGCGACAACCAGCTCGTTTTTCAACTTTTGGTTCTCGTCCTTCAGCGCGTTAATCACGCTGTCGCTGCCGGCGACTTTCTTCTGCATATCCGCCGTGCGCTGGTTCCAGGTGGCATCGATGTTATTCAGCTTATCGGTCAGCGTTTTGACCTGGTTTTCCAGATCCGGGACGCGGGTGCGCAGGCTGGGCTCGTTGCTCAGCTCTTTCAGCGGGATCCAGGCGGTACGGCCGTTGCTGTCGCGAATTTGCGCGTAACTGGTGCTGTCGTTCGTTTGCAGTACCGACACTTCTTCCCCGGCGTTGATGGTGCCGACCAGACGATAATTATCGCCCGGGCCGCTGCGAACCCAGGTGTTCAGCTCATCGGAAACGTAGCGCTTTTCTTCTGCGTGAACCGCCGTGGCGGCGCTAAGCGCGAGCAAAGTAAAAGTAATCAGGCGTAATTTTGGCATCAGGTCATCGTTTGGTCATAAAAAGTGGAACGATAGTAGAGGCATCGCCAGAGCGACGCAAAGTTTTCCGCCACAATCGGAATCATCCAGGAGGTGGCCCGGCAAAAAGCGCGTTGCATGGCGATTCACCGCAAAATACTATCTACTGACAAAAAATATCGTCGTAAGTTCGCCGCAATTTGTCGGCGCAGCACAGAAGCGGAAGAATTCAGTCATGGCTCAAGAAATCGAACTCAAGTTTATCGTCGCTCAGGATGGGGTAGAGACGCTGCGCGAGCAGCTCAATGCGCTCGAGGCGAAACATACGCCCGCGGGCCAGTTGCTGAACATTTATTACGAAACCGCCGATAACTGGCTGCGTCGTCACGATATGGGGCTGCGCATCCGCGGCGATCAGGGGCGTTATGAGATGACGCTGAAAATCGCCGGTCGGGTGGTCGGCGGCCTGCACCAGCGCCCGGAATATAATATTCCACTGGATAAACCGGAGCTGGCGCTTGAGCGCCTGCCGGCGGAGGTCTGGCCGCAAGGGGAACTTCCGGCCGCGCTGGCGGAGCATGTCCAGCCGCTGTTCAGCACCGATTTTGCCCGTGAACGCTGGGTGATCCAGGAAGGAAAGAGTGAGATTGAGATTGCCCTCGATCGTGGCGAAGTGAAGGCGGGCGAAGATCAGGAGCCGATCTGCGAACTGGAGCTGGAGCTGCTCGCCGGGGAGACCGCCGATCTGCTGCGCCTCGCGCATCGTTTGCTGGAGAGCGGCGTCCTGCGTCAGGGGAGCCTGAGCAAAGCCGCGCGCGGGTATCATCTGGCGCAAGGTAACAATGAGCGTCCGGTGACCCGGCTGGCGGTGCTGCCGGTGGCAGCGAAGGCCAGCGTGGAGCAGGGGCTGGAGGCGGCGCTGGAGAGCGCCCTGGCGCATTGGCTGTATCACGACGAGATCTGGCTGCGCGGCAACGCAAAAGCCAAAGCGGAAATTCTGCTGGCGATAGCCCGCGTGCGCCATGCCCTCGTGCTGTTCGGCGGCATCGTGCCGCGTAAGGCGACCACCCACCTCCGCGCGTTGCTGAACGACGCCGACGCCGTTCTGCTGGCTGCGGACACCGCCGACGAAGCGTTATTCCGCACCGAGGTCGTTGGCGCCAAACTGGCCCTGACCGAATGGCTGGTCCAGCGCGGGTGGCGTCCGTTCCTCAACGAGGCGGGAGAGAAAAAAATAGCCGGATCGTTCAAACGGTTTGCCGATATTCACCTCTCGCGGGTGGCGGCCGAGCTGCGCAGCGCCGTGCAGCATCTGGCGGTAGAAGATGCCGCTGACCAGTTGCCGAAGCTGTCCCGCGACATCGACAGCGTCCAGCTGCTGGCGGGCGCCTATGGCGACGCCGTCGCGCCCTGGCTGGAGAACTGGCAGGAACTTCAGCGTGCGATAGAGCATGACGACCGCAGCGTGTTTGAATATTTCCGTCGCCAGGCGCTGGCTGCCGAGCCGTTCTGGCTGCATAGTGGAAAACGATAATTACAGGCCAGGGAGCCCTTATGATGCCGCTTTCTCCGCAGTTACAGCAGCACTGGCAGACGGTCGCTGACCGTCTGCCAACGGATTTTCCCGTTGCCGAACTGAGCCCACAGGCCAGGTCGGTGATGGCGTTCAGCGATTTTGTCGAACAGAGTGTGATCGCTCAGCCGGGCTGGCTGAATGAGCTTGCGGACTCCGCGCCGGCGGCGGAAGAGTGGCGGCATTACGAAGCCTGGCTGCAGGAGCGCCTGCAGGCCGTCACTGACGAAGCGGGGTTGATGCGAGAGCTGCGTCTCTTCCGCCGCCAGATGATGGTCCGCATCGCCTGGGCGCAGGCGTTGTCGCTGGTGCGCGAAGAAGAGACGCTGCAGCAGCTGAGCGTCCTGGCGGAGACCCTGATTGTCGCCGCCCGCGACTGGCTGTACGCCGCCTGCTGTAAAGAGTGGGGAACGCCATGCAACGCCGAGGGTCAGCCGCAGCCGCTGCTGATCCTCGGGATGGGAAAGCTGGGCGGCGGCGAGCTGAACTTCTCTTCCGATATCGATCTGATCTTTGCCTGGCCGGAGCATGGCGCCACCCGCGGCGGCCGCCGCGAGCTGGATAACGCCCAGTTCTTTACCCGCCTGGGGCAGCGGCTTATCAAGGCGCTCGACCAGCCGACGCAGGACGGCTTTGTTTATCGGGTGGACATGCGCCTGCGGCCGTTTGGCGACAGCGGGCCGCTGGTGCTCAGCTTTGCGGCGCTGGAAGATTATTACCAGGAGCAGGGGCGGGACTGGGAACGCTACGCGATGGTGAAAGCGCGGATCATGGGCGATAACGACGGCGCCTACGCCAGCGAACTGCGCGCGATGCTTCGCCCCTTCGTCTTCCGCCGCTATATCGACTTCAGCGTGATCCAGTCGCTGCGTAACATGAAAGGCATGATCGCCCGTGAAGTGCGGCGTCGCGGGCTGAAAGACAACATCAAGCTCGGCGCCGGCGGCATTCGTGAAATTGAATTTATCGTTCAGGTCTTTCAGCTGATCCGCGGCGGTCGCGAACCTGCGCTGCAGCAGCGCGCGCTATTGCCGACACTGGCGGCGATTGATGAGCTGCATCTGCTGCCGGAAGGCGACGCGACGCTGCTGCGCGCGGCCTATCTGTTCCTGCGCCGGCTGGAAAACCTGCTGCAAAGTATCAACGATGAACAGACCCAGACCCTGCCGCAGGATGAACTGAACCGCGCCAGACTGGCGTGGGGGATGCATACCGATGACTGGGAGACGCTGAGCGCGCAGCTGGCGAACCATATGGCCAACGTACGGCGGGTGTTTAATGAACTGATCGGCGATGACGAGGCTCAGTCGCCAGATGAGCAGCTGGCCGAGTACTGGCGCGAGCTGTGGCAGGATGCGCTGGAAGAAGATGACGCCAGTCCGGCGCTGGCGCATTTAAACGACGCCGACCGCCGCAGCGTGCTGGCGCTGATTGCCGATTTCCGCAAAGAGCTGGATCGGCGCACCATCGGCCCGCGCGGCCGCCAGGTGCTGGATCAGCTGATGCCGCATCTGTTGAGCGAAATCTGCTCGCGCGCCGATGCGCCGCTGCCTCTGGCGCGGATCACGCCGCTGTTGACCGGCATCGTCACCCGCACCACCTATCTTGAACTGCTGAGCGAATTCCCCGGCGCGCTGAAACACCTGATTACGCTCTGCGCGGCATCGCCGATGGTCGCCAGCCAGCTGGCGCGCCACCCGCTGCTGCTGGATGAGCTGCTGGATCCCAACACCCTCTATCAGCCGACGGCGACCGATGCCTATCGCGACGAGCTGCGTCAGTATCTGCTGCGGGTGCCGGAAGAGGATGAAGAGCAGCAGCTGGAGGCGTTGCGCCAGTTCAAGCAGGCGCAGCAGCTACATATCGCGGCGGCGGATATCGCCGGCACCCTGCCGGTGATGAAGGTCAGCGATCATTTAACCTGGCTTGCCGAAGCGATCCTCGATGCGGTGGTGCAGCAGGCATGGGGGCAGATGGTGGCTCGCTACGGCCTGCCGACCCACCTGCACGATCGCCAGGGGCGCGGCTTCGCCGTCGTCGGCTACGGCAAGCTCGGCGGTTGGGAGCTGGGCTACAGCTCCGATCTCGACCTGGTGTTCCTCCATGACTGTCCGGCGGAGGTGATGACCGACGGCGAGCGGGAGATTGACGGCCGTCAGTTCTACCTGCGGCTGGCCCAGCGGATCATGCATCTGTTCAGCACCCGCACCTCGTCCGGTATTCTCTACGAAGTGGACGCCCGGCTGCGCCCTTCCGGCGCGGCGGGGATGCTGGTTACCACCGCTGACGCGTTTGCCGACTATCAGCAGAACGAGGCCTGGACGTGGGAGCATCAGGCGCTGGTGCGCGCCCGCGTGGTCTATGGCGACCCGGCGTTGCAGGCGCGCTTTGACGCCATTCGTCGCGATATCCTGACCACCCCGCGGGAGGGCGCAACCCTGCAGACCGAGGTTCGCGAGATGCGCGAGAAGATGCGCGCCCACCTCGGCAACAAGCATCCCAATCGTTTTGATATCAAAGCCGATGCCGGCGGGATCACGGATATTGAATTTATTACCCAGTATCTGGTCCTACGCTATGCCAGCGACAAGCCGAAGCTGACCCGCTGGTCTGATAATGTGCGTATTCTCGAGCTGCTGGCGCAGAACGACATCATGGACGAGGAGGAAGCGCGCGCCTTAACGCACGCGTACACCACCTTGCGTGACGCGCTCCATCACCTGGCCCTGCAGGAGCTGCCGGGACACGTGGCGCCAGAGGCCTTCAGCCGGGAGCGCGAGCAGGTAAGCGCCAGCTGGCAGAAATGGCTGATGGCTTAACTATAAAATCGGGTGTGCTATTATCGCGCGCAAAGTTTGCGTCTCGCAGGAGAGAGTCATGAAAGTAACGCTGCCGGAGTTTGAACGTGCAGGAGTGTTGGTGGTGGGTGATGTGATGCTGGACCGCTACTGGTACGGCCCCACCAGTCGTATTTCCCCGGAAGCCCCGGTGCCGGTGGTGAAGGTGGAAAATATCGAAGAACGTCCTGGCGGCGCGGCAAACGTAGCGATGAACATTGCCTCGCTGGGGGCAACCTCGCGCCTGGTGGGATTGACCGGGATTGATGACGCCGCCCGCGCGCTGAGCCAGGCGCTGGCCAACGTCAATGTGAAGTGCGACTTCGTCTCCGTCCCGACTCACCCGACTATCACCAAGCTGCGGGTGCTGTCGCGCAATCAACAGCTGATCCGCCTCGACTTTGAAGAGGGCTTCTCCGGCGTCGATCCGCAGCCGATGCACGAGCGCATTCAGCAGGCGCTGGGCTCTATTGGCGCGCTGGTCCTTTCGGACTATGCCAAAGGGGCGCTGACCAGCGTCCAGACCATGATCCGACTCGCACGTGAAGCGGGCGTGCCGGTGCTGATCGATCCGAAAGGCACCGATTTCGAACGCTATCGCGGCGCGACGTTGCTCACCCCGAACCTCTCTGAGTTTGAAGCGGTGGTGGGCAAGTGCCAGGATGAAGCGCAGATCGTTGAGCGCGGCATGAAGCTCATCGCCGAATTCGAACTGTCGGCGCTGCTGGTGACGCGCTCTGAGCAGGGGATGACGCTGCTGCAGCCGGGACGTCCGCCGCTGCATATGCCGACCCAGGCCCAGGAAGTGTACGACGTGACCGGCGCCGGCGACACGGTGATTGGCGTGCTGGCGGCGACCCTGGCGTCCGGCAACACCCTGGAAGAGGCCTGCTATTTCGCTAACGCCGCGGCGGGCGTGGTGGTCGGTAAGCTGGGTACATCCACCGTTTCCCCTGTCGAGCTGGAAAACGCGGTCCGCGGCCGGGCTGAGACCGGCTTTGGCGTGATGAGCGAAGAGGAGCTCAAACAGGCGGTTGCGGCGGCGCGCAAGCGCGGCGAGAAAGTGGTGATGACCAACGGCGTCTTCGACATTCTGCATGCCGGTCATGTCTCCTATCTGGCGAATGCGCGCAAGCTGGGCGACCGTCTGATCGTGGCGGTCAACAGCGATGCCTCCACCAAACGTCTGAAAGGCGAAACCCGCCCGGTGAACCCGCTGGAACAGCGGATGATCGTGCTGGGGGCGCTGGAGGCCGTCGACTGGGTGGTATCATTTGAAGAAGATACTCCGCAGCGCCTGATCGCTGGCATCCTGCCGGATCTGCTGGTCAAAGGCGGCGACTACAAACCGGAGCAGATCGCCGGCAGCGAAGAGGTCTGGGCGAACGGTGGCGAAGTGCTGGTGCTCAACTTTGAAGATGGCTGCTCGACTACCAATATTATTAATAAAATACAAAAAGATAGCGAAAAATAACTTTTTCGTTATTCACCCGCCTGTGTGGTGAAACATTACGGCCTGCGATAGCGATATCGCGGGCCGTTTTTATTTAATCATGTGGAAAATGATTTAGCGCAATAAATAATCATGTTAAGCGCATTTTTCGTACAAATCGCGTTAAGGTAAGCGTAAATACTGAAGTGAGTAAAAGGCATATGACTGATCAGAACATCCACCGCTGAAGGAGTATGCGCATGAACCATAACGATATGTATTCAATGAAGAATTTTGATTTTTTGGCGCGGAGTTTCGCCAGAATGCACGCCCAGGGCCAGCCAGTTGATCTTCAGGCCATTGTCGGCAATATGGATGAAGAACATCGTGAATGGTTTTGCCAGCGCTATGAACTGTACTGTCGCCAGGTGAGTAGTCAGGCGGAAGCCGCCCATTAAGCCAAACGCAAAACGGGCCCCCAGGGGCCCGTTTTTTACTGCTGCTCTTCGCTGCCCGGCGTCGCCGCCGGTCGGTTTTCGAGGTCATTCAGGCGCTGCTCCAGCAGCGCCAGTTTTTCCCGGGTCCGCAGCAGCACCTGAGTCTGCACGTCAAACTCTTCGCGGCTAACCAGATCCAGACGGGTCAGCTGCGACTGCAGCGCCTGGCGGATTTTCTTCTCAACATCCTCACCCAGATCGCGAAGTCCTTTTGGCATCGACTCATGGACCTGGCGGGCGATTTGTTCAATTTTTTTCGGGTCAATCATGGTGGTTTCCTGCTCGGGTCGGATGATTGATCATTGTAGTGCGAACCAGGCCGCCTATAAACCAGAAATGTTTGAAGCTTATGCATTGCCGAGGATAGTCAATAGCGTTATAGTTATCTCGCTTATTCTCAGGGCGGGGCGAAATTCCCCACCGGCGGTAAATCAACCATGGCGTTGAAAGCCCGCGAGCGCTTCCCGTGACTACGGGAAGGTCAGCAGATCCGGTGTAATTCCGGGGCCGACGGTTAAAGTCCGGATGGGAGAGAGTAACGGCACAGTCGGGCCCAGGCCCGCTCGCGTTGACTTTTGCCGCTAAACCGGCGCTCCTAAGACTGCCCTGATTCTGGTAACCATAATTTTAATGAGGTTTTTTTACCATGAATCAGACGCTCCTTTCTTCTTTTGGTACCGCTTTTGAACGTGTGGAACACGCTTTGGACGCCCTGCGCGAAGGCCGCGGCGTGATGGTGCTTGATGATGAAGACCGTGAAAACGAAGGCGATATGATCTTCGCCGCTGAAACCATGACCGTTGAGCAGATGGCGCTGACCATTCGTCACGGCAGCGGCATTGTGTGCCTGTGCCTGACCGAAGAACGCCGCAAACAGCTGGATCTGCCGATGATGGTAGAGAACAACACCAGCGCCTACGGCACCGGCTTCACCGTGACCATCGAAGCGGCCGAAGGTGTGACCACCGGCGTCTCCGCTGCCGACCGCGTGACCACCGTCCGCGCGGCCATCGCCGACGGCGCGAAACCTTCCGATCTTAACCGTCCAGGTCACGTCTTCCCGCTGCGTGCGCAGCCGGGCGGCGTACTGACCCGCGGCGGTCACACCGAAGCCACTATCGACCTCGTGACCCTGGCTGGCTTTAAACCGGCAGGCGTGCTGTGCGAGCTGACCAATGACGATGGCACCATGGCCCGCGCGCCGGAGTGCATCAAGTTCGCTCAGCAGCACAATATGGCGGTAGTCACGATTGAAGATCTGGTGGCCTATCGTCGCGAACATGAGCGTAAAGCCAGCTAAATAGCGGTTCGCTACGCCCGAGCACAGCCCACTTGTTAGTGGGCTGTGTTGTTTCTGCGCTTTAACCGATGCCCATCGTCTGGAGTACCACCAGGCTCAGCCCCATGACCGACATCCCGCACAGGACGCCGTAGCTTGGATTGCTTTGCGGATCGATCTCTTTCGCCAGCGGCATCAGTTCATCGACCGACAGCGCCACCATAATCCCGGCGACGGCAGCCATGATCGCGCCCATCACCAGCGGCGAGACCAGGCTCCCCAGAATCAACCACGCCAGCACGCCGCCCAAAATTTCCGCCATGCCGGAAAGCCCGGCCCAGAGCACCGCTTTGCTGCGCGAGCCGGTGGCGGCATACACCGGTCCGGCAACCGCCAGTCCTTCCGGAATATTGTGCAGGGCGACGGCAAGGGCGACGCCCATGCCAAGCTCGAGGTTGTTGCTGGCCGTGACATAGGTGGCGATCCCTTCCGGAAAGTTATGCAGGCTGATCCCCAGCGTCAGAAGAATAGCGGTGCGGCGTAAGTTGCGCGGGCGCGGCATGGCGGGAGTCATCAGATCCTGCGGGTGGGCGTGCGGCAGCAGGCGGTCAAGGCCAAAGTAACCCAGCAGGCCGACAACAAACATTCCGTAGCCGAGCAGCGGCGACATGCCCTCGGCGGCCAGCGCGGCAGGCAGCATTTCCATCAACGAAATCAATAGCATAATCCCGGCGGCAAAGCCGAGGGAGAAGCCAAGCAGGCGGTTAGAGGGTTTCTGGCCAATCACGCCGAATATGGCGCCAATGAAGGTTGCGCTACCGGCTAACAGCGTCAATATTAAGGGTGATGACATCGCTTCTCTCCCTGTGAAAATAATTACATACGAGTATATTGCCTGAGGATGCGCGTACGGGACACGTCCCTTTACCGCGAATTACATTCAAATTTTCTGACGATCATCATCATGGTTATCTGAGTTTATCCTGGCGCAAAAGCGCGTAATGTGAGCACATCACATTGACACCCTAAGGATATCATCATGTCCCGTACCCGAATGCCCGCGTTGTTTCTCGGCCATGGCAGCCCAATGAACGTGCTGGAAGACAACCGTTATACCCGCGCCTGGGCTCAACTGGGCGAAACCCTGCCGCGTCCGAAAGCGATCGTGGTGGTCTCTGCGCACTGGTTTACGCGCGGTACGGGCGTAACGGCGATGGAGGCGCCGAAGACCATTCATGACTTCGGCGGTTTTCCGCAGGCGCTGTATGACACGCATTATCCGGCGCCGGGCTCTCCGGCGCTGGCGCAACGGCTGGTGGAGCTGCTCTCGCCGGTGCCGGTCACCCTCGATACAGAAGCCTGGGGATTTGACCATGGCTCGTGGGGCGTGCTGATTAAAATGTATCCGCAGGCGGATATCCCGATGGTTCAGTTGAGCATCGATAGCACCAAACCGCCGGCCTGGCATCTCGAAATGGGGCGGAAGCTGGCCTCGCTGCGTGATGAAGGCATTATGCTGGTGGCCAGCGGCAACGTGGTGCATAACCTGCGCACCGCCCGCTGGCATGGCGAGAACACGCCGTACCCTTGGGCAGAGTCCTTCAATAACTACGTGAAAGCGAATCTGCAATGGCAGGGGCTGGACGAGCAGCACCCGCTGGTTAACTACCTGGCACATGAAGGGGGCTCGCTCTCCAACCCGACGGCGGAGCATTTCCTGCCGCTGCTGTATGTCCTGGGGACGTGGGATGGCGTTGAGGCGATGACGATCCCGGTCGATGGCATCGAGATGGGCTCGCTGAGCATGCTGTCGGTGTTGGTTGGCGCCTGATGATAGCGCGCTCCGGCGGCATTTACCGTCGCCGGAGCGCGGCATTATTCGACGAAAATGTGCGGATAGAAGCGCGACAGATCCTGGGTGATCAGCGCCCGGTCTTCGCGAATACCGATCCCTGCAGGCTGGTCGTTGATGAGCCAGCTGCCAATCAGCGTATAGCTATCGCCAAACTTCGGCAGCGGGTAAAACGCCTGCACGATGGTGCCTTCTTCCCCGTACGGGCCTTCTACTGCCTCCACCACTTTGCCATTTTCAACGATCGACACGTTAGCGCCTTCGCGGGAGAAGATTGGCTTAATGACGTACTTCTCCATCTCCGGGTGAGTATCTTCGCTGAAGTAGGCCGCCAGCAGATTAGGGTGATTGGGGAACATCTCCCACAGCATCGGCAGCAGCGCCTTGTTGGAGATAATGCTTTTCCACGCCGGCTCCAGCCAGCGGACGCCAGCGTCTTCCAGCTTGGTGGAGAACATCTCCCGCAGCATAAACTCCCACGGATAGAGCTTGAACAGATTGCCAATCACCTGATCCTGCAGATCGGTAAACTGGCCTTTTTCGCCCAGGCCGATATCTTCAACGTAGAGGAATTCCGTCGCCAGCCCCGCTTCAGCGGCGCAGTCCTGCAGATACTGCACGGTACCGCGATCTTCAACGGTATCGCGGCAGCAGGCCATATGCAGCAGCTGAAAGCCAAACTGCTCGCGCAGCTCGCCGAAGCGATCGATCAGCTTTTCCTGCAAACTGTTGAACTGGTCGCTGCCCGCCGGCAGCTTGCCGGCGTTGAGCTGATCTTCCAGCCAGATCCACTGGAAGAAGGCCGCTTCATACAGCGAGGTCGGGGTGTCGGCATTGTTCTCCAGCAGCTTCGGTTCGCCGACGCCATCCCAGGCCAGGTCGAGACGTGAGTAGAGCGACGGCTGGTTGGTTTTCCACGACTGGCGTACAAAACCCCAGGTGTGTTTAGGGATGCGGAATTTGGTCATCAGCTCATCGCTGGCGATCACTTTTTCCACCACCTGGAGGCACATCTGATGTAGCTCAGCGGTGACCGCTTCCAGCTTTTCCACCTGCGCGAGGGTCAGCTTGTAATACGCCTCTTCGCTCCAGTAGGGCTCGCCGTACATGGTATGGAAGTTGAAACCGTACTCGGTCGCTTTCTCGCGCCAGTCCGGGCGCTCGGTAATACTGACTCTTTCCATGTTGCTTAGCCGCCCATTGAGCGAGAAGAGGACGTTGAGCCTGCGGCGCTACGCTGCATGGTCGACTGTTTCGCTACCGACTCGCCAAAGCCGCCGCGGGTGACGGTGGTGGTGGTGGCTGGCTTCGGCGCCATCGCGGTTTTCGGCACGTTCATGGTGCGGCCCGGCTGGGCGGCGCCATAGCTCTTGCCGCTGGCGTCAGTGTACTGACCGTAGGCCGGGCTGGCCGGATTTTTCGAGCTGAACAGCGGCTGCTGTTGCGCCATGCCGCCGCCCATCAGGCGGCCCATCATGTAGCCGGCCATCAGCGGCATCCAGAAGCTGCCGCTGCTTTGCGCCTGCGCCTGGTTTTCCGGGGCGACGCCCGCCTGGGCTGGCGTCTGCTGGCACTGGCCTTCGCCAAACTCGGCGACGCAGTCTTCGCGGGTGGCATACTTCGGCGCAGTGCGCTCTGCCTCTTTTACCGCGTTGGTGTAGGCCGTGGTGCATTCGGCTGCTTTGCCCGGGTTGGCGGCGGAGCAGTCATCGGCGTTCTGGTACAGCGACACCGTTTCGTCGCTTTTTTCACAACCGGCGAGCATAAAGACCGCGGTAACGGCCAGCGCGACCGGCGTCAGATGGCGTGCGCTCCAGCTTTTGCGGAACGACGAATGATTAATATTTTTTGTCCGTTTCATATTTGTCTTCCAGGACCCAGTGGTATGGCGTGTGTTAACGCTCAGGATAGAGGATGAGTGGTGGAAAATGAAGCGAAGAGGGGCGCTAAGCGGGGGATCTTTACGTTGCCTTACGTTTAACGCATCGCCTGTCCGACGGACAGGCGATGCGCATCACAGTATGAGAATTACTGACGGAACGGATTGCTGCCGCTGCTCTGGGTGGTCCGTGCGGACGCCGGCTTCACCGCCGCGGTAGTGTTGCCGTAGCCATCAGCGGTGGCATCCTGTTGCGGATTTTCCGGCGCGACGCTATCTGCGGAGGTGGAGATGGGTTTACCCAGCGTGTTGTTCAGGGCGACCAGATCCTGCTCGTTCAGGGTACCTAACGCCGATTTAATGTTCAGCTCGTTGATCAGGTAGTTGTAGCGCGCATTCGAGAGCTGCTGCTTAGCGTTATACAGCGTAGTGGTGGCGTCGAGGACGTCAACGATAGTACGCGTACCCACCGAGTAGCCAGCTTCCATGGCATCCAGGGAGCTTTGCGCAGAGACCACCGCCTGTTTGTAGGCGTTGATGCTGCTGATGGAGGCGTTCACGTTGTTAAACGATGAACGCACAGTCTGCACGACGCTGCGGTGGGCGCTTTCCAGCTGCTCGCTGGCGCCGACGAAGTTGTATTGCGCTTGCTTGACCTGCGAGGTCACCGCGCCGCCCTGGTACAGTGGCAGAGAGAAGTTCAGGCCGATTTGGTTCTGCCCGGCATCGTTATCCTGGTATTGCTGAGGATTATTATGGGTTTTTGAACCACTGTAGCTAGTATTCGATATCCCACTCGACGCGGATAGGCTGAGCGTCGGCAAATGGCCGTCCTGCGCCTGGCGAATCTGCTCGCGAGCCAGGTCCTGGTTCAGACGCGCCTGCAGCAGCGACAGGTTGCGGTTCTCCGCTTCCTTCAGCAGGGCGTTGACCGCCTGCGGCTTGTTGGTTTTAAAGCCGTTCACGTTCAGGGAGGCCAGCTCCGGATAGTAATTACCGGTGACTTGACGCAGTCCTTCGACGGCGTTGTCGAGATCGTTACGCGCGGTGACTTCGTTCGCCAGCACGGCATCGTATTGTGAACGGGCGTTCTGTACGTCGGTGATCGCCACCAGGCCTACGTTAAAGCGCTGCGTGGTTTGATCCAACTGGCGGTAAATAGCCTGTTTCTGCGCTTCGGTATAGGAGAGCGTGTCGATGGCGGCCAGCACTTTAAAATAGGCCGTCGCGGTATTCAGAATCAGTGTTTGCTGATCGGTCTGATACGTGACATCCTGAATCCCTGCCGTTTTTTCCTGCAGCGTCAGGGCGCGCCATTTCGACATATCAAACAGAACCTGCGTTAACTGCAGCGAACCGCTGGTGACGTTAGAGTTGACGCCGTTGCTGTCGCGATAGCCATTGGTATAGGTATAATCCGCTCCCAGCCCAAGCTGAGGCAGTAATGGACTGCGCGCTTCGTTGATCTTTTCGAACGCGGCGTCACGATCGGCTGCCGATTTACGCAGATCGGGGTTGCTGATGCGTGCCTGCTGGTAAACCTGAAGCAGGTTTTCCGCCTGGCTCATGGCGCTGAACCCGGTCAGGCTCAGGCCGATAAGAATGGGGAGCAATTTCTTCATTTGCATTCCTTGTTGTGAAGCATTTAGCGCTGGTCTAATTCTAAGAAAAATTCCGCTGATTGTATCGATTCTGCCGCCGTAAAAAGTTGGCGTTACGTGCCATCCGGCGGTAATTTGCACCAATCTAACATACGGACCGTAAAACGGTAGCCAAACGGTTTGGAAATCCCTAATTTCAGATTCGCAGGACATGACAATGAGCAAACCCACGCAGCAGGGAATTACCTTCTCCAAAAATGATGTAGAAATTATTGCACGCGAAACGCTATATCGTGGTTTTTTTTCGCTCGATTTATACCGTTTTCGCCACCGCCTGTTTAACGGCGGCATGAGTGGCGAAATCACCCGTGAAATTTTTGAGCGCGGGCACGCCGCCGTCTTGCTACCCTTTGACCCGGTGCGCGACGAAGTGGTGCTGGTCGAACAAATCCGTATCGCCGCCTATGATACCAGCGAGAGCCCGTGGCTGCTGGAGATGGTCGCCGGCATGATTGAAGCGGGTGAAACGGTGGAAGATGTTGCCCGTCGGGAAGCGCTGGAGGAGGCCGGGCTTGAAGTTGGGCGGACGAAACCAATATTAAGCTATCTGGCCAGTCCCGGCGGCACCAGCGAACGGTTATCGATCCTGGTGGGAGAAGTTGATGCATCGACGGCAAAAGGCATTCACGGCCTGGCCGAGGAAAACGAGGATATTCGGGTGCATGTGGTGAGTCGGGAGCAGGCTTACCAGTGGGTAGAAGAGGGGAAAATCGACAACGCAGCCTCTGTCATCGCCTTGCAATGGCTGCAATTGCATTATCACAATTTACGAAATGAGTGGACAAAATGAAGCGTTATACACCTGACTTCCCTGAGATGATGCGCCTGTGCGAGACCAATTTCGCGCAGTTGCGCCGCCTGTTGCCGCGAACGGATGCAGCGGGTGAGAAGGTAAGCTATCAGGTGGGAAGCGCGCAGTATCGGTTAACGATAGTTGAATCGACCCGCTACACTACTCTGGTGGCAATAGAGCAGACTCTGCCTGCAGTGAGCTACTGGAGCCTGCCATCGATGACCGTCCGCCTCTACCATGACGCCATGGTGGCCGAAGTGTGTTCGAGTCAGCAGATCTTTCGCTTCAAAGCGCGATATGATTATCCTAATAAAAAGTTGCATCAACGCGACGAAAAGCATCAAATTAACCAGTTTTTGGCCGACTGGCTGCGTTACTGTTTAGCACATGGAGCGATGGCGATTCCGGTTTGTTAGCGTCGTTAAACCTAAGGACACCATTTGGAAAGCCTGTTAAACCTACCTCTGGCTGGTGAGGCCAGAGTCAGGATATTACAAATTACTGATACTCACCTGTTTGCTGAAAAGCATGAAACGTTGTTAGGCATCAATACCTGGGATAGCTATCAGGCCGTACTGTCGGCCATTCATGCCTCACAGCGTCCATGCGATCTGATTGTCGCAACAGGCGATCTGGCGCAGGACCACTCCTCCGCGGCCTATCAGCATTTTGCTGAGGGCATCGCGAGTTTTGCTGCACCCTGCGTCTGGCTACCGGGCAACCATGATTTCCAGCCGGCGATGTACAGCACCCTGCAGGAGGCGGGCATTTCCCCTGCCAAGCGCGTGTTTCTCGGCGATCGCTGGCAGATCCTGCTGCTCGACAGCCAGGTGTTTGGCGTTCCCCATGGCGAGCTGAGCGACTTCCAGCTGGAGTGGCTCGAACATAAGCTGGCGGAGGCGCCGGAGCGCTATACCTTACTCCTGCTGCACCATCATCCGCTGCCGGCCGGCTGCAGCTGGCTGGATCAGCATAGTCTGCGCAACGCCGGCGCGCTGGACAGCGCGTTGAGCGCCTGGCCGCGGGTGAAGCATCTTTTGTGCGGCCATATTCATCAGGAACTGGATCTCGACTGGAATGGCCGGCGCATGATGGCGACGCCGTCGACCTGCGTCCAGTTTAAACCGCACTGTGCCAATTTCACTCTGGATACGGTGTCACCGGGCTGGCGCTGGCTGGAGCTTCACCCTGACGGGACGCTGACCACCGAAGTGTGCCGCCTGGAAGGCGCCGCGTTTCATCCGGATATTGCTTCAGAAGGCTACTGATGGCGACGCTCCTTTATCTGCACGGCTTTAACAGCTCTCCGCGCTCGGCGAAGGCGACGGCGTTAAAGACCTGGCTGGCGCAGCACTATCCTGAGATCACCATGGTGGTGCCGGAGTTGCCGCCTTACCCGGCGGAAACGGCGGAGCTGTTGGAGTCCATCGTGCTGGAGCACGGAGGCGAGCCGCTGGGGGTCGTAGGATCGTCGCTGGGCGGCTACTACGCGACCTGGCTTTCGCAGTGCTTTATGCTGCCGGCGGTGGTGGTTAACCCGGCGGTGCGGCCGTTTGAACTACTAAACAATTTTCTCGGCCACAATGAGAATCCATACACCGGGCAGCAATATGTGCTAGAGTCTCGCCATATTTACGATCTCAAAGTCATGCAAATCGACCCGCTCGAAGCGCCGGATTTACTCTGGCTGCTGCAGCAGACCGGGGATGAAGTGCTTGATTACCGCCAGGCCGTTCATTACTACGCCTCTTGCCGGCAGACGGTAGAGGAGGGCGGTAATCACGCATTTGTCGGCTTTGACGATCATTTCACTCAGATTATCGAATTTCTCGGCCTGCGCTAAACGGCCCTGAACGACCTACGAATACACACCATGACGCAATCTTCATATAATGCTGATGCCATTGAGGTACTCACCGGGCTAGAGCCGGTGCGCCGCCGTCCGGGCATGTATACCGACACCACTCGTCCTAACCATCTTGGTCAGGAAGTTATTGATAACAGTGTGGATGAAGCGCTGGCAGGCCACGCCAAACGCGTGGAAGTTATCCTTCATGCCGACCAGTCCCTGGAGGTCATTGACGATGGTCGTGGGATGCCGGTCGACATCCACCCGGAAGAGGGCGTGCCAGCGGTTGAGCTGATCCTCTGCCGGCTGCATGCGGGCGGTAAGTTTTCCAATAAAAACTATCAGTTTTCCGGCGGCCTGCACGGGGTGGGGATCTCGGTAGTCAACGCCCTGTCAAAACGCGTGGAGGTCAACGTGCGTCGCGACGGTCAGGTCTACAGCATCGCCTTTGAAAATGGTGAAAAAGTGGAAGACCTGCACGTCACCGGCACCTGCGGCAAACGCAATACCGGGACCAGCGTCCATTTCTGGCCGGACGAAAGCTTCTTCGACAGCCCGCGCTTTTCCGTTTCACGTCTGACCCACCTGTTAAAAGCGAAAGCGGTGCTGTGCCCGGGCGTGGAAATTGTTTTCCGCGACCAGGTGAACAACAGCGAGCAGAGCTGGTGCTATGCCGATGGCCTGAACGATTACCTGAGCGAAGCGGTGAACGGCCTGCCGCTGCTGCCGGAAAAACCATTCGTCGGCGCCTTCTCCGGCGAGACGGAGGCGGTGGACTGGGCGCTGCTGTGGCTGCCGGAAGGCGGCGAACTGCTGACCGAAAGCTACGTGAACCTGATCCCGACTATGCAGGGCGGGACGCACGTTAACGGTCTGCGTCAGGGGCTGCTCGACGCGATGCGTGAGTTCTGCGAGTACCGTAATATCCTGCCGCGCGGCGTGAAGCTGTCAGCGGAAGATATCTGGGATCGCTGCGCGTACGTGCTGTCGGTGAAGATGCAGGATCCGCAGTTCGCCGGGCAAACCAAAGAGCGCCTGTCGTCGCGCCAGTGCGCGGCGTTCGTCTCCGGCGTGGTGAAGGACGCCTTCAGCCTGTGGCTGAATCAGAACGTGCAGGCCGCGGAGCTGCTGGCGGAGATGGCCATCTCCAGCGCCCAGCGCCGTCTGCGCGCGGCCAAAAAAGTGGTGCGCAAAAAGCTGACCAGCGGTCCGGCGCTGCCGGGTAAGCTGGCGGACTGTACCGCCCAGGATCTGAACCGTACCGAGCTGTTCCTTGTCGAAGGGGATTCTGCGGGCGGCTCAGCCAAGCAGGCGCGCGATCGCGAATATCAGGCGATCATGCCGCTGAAGGGCAAGATCCTTAATACCTGGGAAGTCTCTTCCGATGAAGTGTTAGCTTCGCAAGAAGTGCACGACATTTCGGTGGCGATTGGTATTGACCCGGATAGCGATGATTTAAGCCAGCTGCGCTACGGTAAAATTTGTATTCTGGCGGATGCGGACTCCGATGGTCTGCACATTGCCACCCTGCTGTGCGCGCTGTTCGTAAGACATTTCCGTACCCTCGTGAAAGAGGGGCACGTCTATGTGGCGCTACCGCCGCTGTACCGTATCGACCTCGGTAAAGAGGTTTACTACGCGCTGACGGAAGAAGAAAAAACCGGCGTGCTGGAGCAGCTAAAGCGCAAGAAGGGCAAGCCAAACGTCCAGCGCTTTAAAGGGCTCGGTGAGATGAACCCGATGCAGCTGCGCGAAACCACCCTTGACCCGAATACCCGCCGCCTGGTGCAGCTGGTGATCAGCGATGAGGACGAGCAGCAGACCACGGCGATAATGGATATGCTGCTGGCCAAAAAGCGTTCGGAAGATCGTCGCAACTGGCTGCAGGAGAAGGGCGATATGGCGGATCTGGAAGTGTAAGTCTGTACGCTGCGCCAGACGTAAAAGGGAGCCTCAGGCTCCCTTTTTCATGGCATTACTGAGTCGGCGGACTTAAACGCCAGCCTGCAGAATACGGATGCTGGTCTCCAGCACATCGCCTTTGACCGCTTCCGACCAGGCTTTCATGTGCGGGGTTTGCAGGTGTGCTTCAAGATGCGCGACGCTTTCCCACTGCTCGACCATGACGATAGAGTCGGGCGCTGTGGTCTGGAAGCTGACGCCGGCGGCATGATCCACCAGCGGGGCATAGCCGTGGCAGCCGGCCTCCTGCAAAACGGTCGGAATAATTTTCGCGAACTGATCGAGAACCGCCTGGCGGTGGTGCTGGCCCGGGCGGGTACGGATTTCTGCAATCACTGTTAACATGGTTAACTCAACTCCTTCTGTGTGGATCTTGTCATACTCCAGGTTCCAATAACTCGAAATATGTAGAGCATAGACCCCTAGTTAACCAAAAATTTCCGCTAGATGCTTGCGATATTCTGCGATATACCGCGGGACATCAGGCATTTTAATCACGTCGTTGGCGATAAAGGTTGGCAATGCCTCCATGCCGAGGAACTGATTGGCTTTATGGAACGGCAGGTAAACGCCGTCAACGCCGACGCCGTGGAAGAACTGGTCTTTGTCGGTGAAGGCTTCCATCGGCGCGTTCCAGGTCAGAGAAAGCATATATTTTTTCCCCTGCACCAGGCCGCCGGAGCCATATTTTTTGCTGGCGTCGGAGCGGGTACGGCCATCGCTGGCGTACAGCGAGCCGTGGCCTTCGGTAAAGACGTCATCCATATATTTTTTCACCGTCCACGGAGCGCCCATCCACCAGCCCGGCATCTGCCAGATCACCACATCGGCCCACAGGAAATTCTGTACTTCTTCTTTTACGTCGTACTCGCTTTCGGCGCGAACGCTTTTAACATCGTGCCCGGCGTCGCGCAGATAACTCTCCGCGACCTCGGTCAGGGTGTCGTTCAGTTGACCATTAGAGTGCGCGAACTTTTTCGCCCCATTGATAATCAGGATGTTGCTCATTTTTTACCCTCATATATGAAAATTTGCCGACGATCTTACCCCGCGAAGCGGGGCAGTAAAATGAGCAAAATGTGCAAAGTCTTTTGCCAAATGAGCAATAATCTCGCTACCAGTACACGCGGGCCTCGAAGCCGCCGTCGCGCGCGTTGGCAAAATCAACCTGCATGCCGTGCAGCGAGGCGATGCGCCGGACGATCGACAAGCCCAGGCCGCTGCCCGGCGCCTCCTGCCCCGGCGGACGATAAAAACGCTCGCCAATGCGCGAGAGCGCCTGCGGGCTAATGCCTGGGCCGTTATCGCGCACCCGGAACTCGCGGGCGTTGAGCGTGATATCGACCTGGCTGCCGCGCGGGCTATAGCGTACGGCGTTATCCAGCAGATTGCGCACCAGCAGACTGAGCAGCAGCGGCTGGCCGGTGCGGACGATATGGCTGGCATTAAGATGCAGGCGCAGCTCAATCCCGGACTGCTGCGCCGGGTGATACATCTCCATCACTGCCGACTGCAGCAGATCGGCGATAGCGACCTGCTGCACATCATCCAGTTGGGCGAGCGAGTCCAGCCGCGACAGCGTCAGCAGCTGATCCACCAGTCGGGTGGCGCGATCGATCCCCTGGTGGAGCTGATCCAACGCTTTCTCACGCCCTTCGGGATCGTCCAGGGAGAGTTGGGCGACTTCGGTCTGCACCTTCAGCGCCGCCAGCGGGCTGCGTAGCTCATGGGCGGCATCAGAGGTAAACCGACGCTCGCGCAGCATGGCGTCGTGAGTGCGTCGGAACAGCTGATTCAGCGCTTCGACCAGCGGGCGAACTTCGGCGGGGATCTTCTCCACGCTGAGCGAATCCGCCGAGTCCGGCGCGCGCAGGCGCAGCGTGCGCGCCAGATTTTTCAATGGCGCCAGCTCGCGGCTTAACAGCACGATGAGCAGCACGAACATCAGCGGCAGGGCAACCATCCACGGGGTGAGCTGCGAGGTCACGATATCCATCGCCATTTCGCGCCGGTAATCCCACTCCTGGCCGACGGCGATGCGGTAGCGGCCGTCGGCGGTGGTTAACCACAGGAAACGCCACTCGTCATCGTCGTCACGCAGATAGCCATCGCTGAATCCCTCGCGCTGCGAATTCCACTGAATATCCTCTCCGTTCTCGCCGTCATTAAGCACCATTTTGCCGTCGCGGGTGAAGATGGCGAACGCCAGCGCGTCGTCGTCGATGTGCCCGTGGCGTACCTTTTTCTTTTCCCCGAGCAAGGCGGGCGGGGCGCGCAGTTCATCGAAATGCATGACGCTCAGGCGGCGAGCGAACAGCAGCTGCTGGGTATCGAACAGCTTATCCAGCTTTTTGCTGGTCTGCTGCCAGGCGATAACGCTGGCCATCCCCCAGGCGGCGGTGGTCAGTACGGCAAACAGCAGCGTCAGGCGCAGGCGCAGGCTCAGGCGGGCAAGTCGTTTCATGCGTCACCCAGGGTATAGCCGATGCCGTGGACGGTACGGATAAAGTCGCTGCCGAGCTTGCGGCGCAGATGATGGACGTGAACTTCCACGGCGTTGCTGGAGACCTCGTCGTCCCAGGTGTAGAGCTTTTCCTCGATAAGCTTACGCGGCAATACGCGCCCGGCGTTGCGCATAAGCAGTTCCAGCAGGGCGAACTCCTTCGGCTTCAGCGCCAGGCTTTCGCCGTCGAGGCTGGCGGTTAAGCGGTTCGGATCGAGGATCACCTTGCCGTGGCGCAGTTCGCTGCTGCTCTGGCCGTGCGCGCGGCGGATCAACGCTTCGAGGCGCGCTGCCACCTCAATCAGGGCGAAAGGTTTGCACAGGTAGTCATCGGCGCCCAGGCGCAGGCCCTCCACCCGCTGGCTGAGGGCATCGCGGGCGGTGAGGATCAGCACCGGCTCATGGCGGCCTTTATCGCGCCATTCGCGCAGAATATCGAGGCCATCGATGCCGGGTAGGGTGAGGTCAAGGATTGCGGCGTCGTAGGGGGCGCTGTATAAGGCATTTTTGCCCTCCAGCCCGGCGGTAAACCAGTCAATGCTAAAGCCCATTTTGCTCAGCCCGGCTTTGATGCCGTCGCCGATAAGCTTGTCATCTTCCACCAGTAATATGCGCATGTTTCCCTCCGACGATCCCGTTTCTTTGCGCAGTAAACCGCGTTGAAGCGGGTGATGTACAGCATTAAAATTTCTTTTTTCCGCTTAAGAAGTCGTTAAGTTTTGTCGGGCGTAATAGGAGCCATACCAACACAAAAGGGAGAATATAAGATGAAAAAAATTGCTGCGATGACCGCGATTATTGCTTTGGTTTCCATGCCGGTACTGGCCGCCGGGCAGGGAGGATTCACCGGACCGTCTACTACCACTACCACCCAGGCTGGCGGCTTCACCGGGCCGAGCGGCGCGGTGACCACCGTGGCGAACGCCAAGTCGCTGCGTGATGACACCTGGGTGACCCTGCGCGGTAAAATCGTCGAGCGCATCTCTGATGACCTGTATAAATTCCAGGATGCTTCCGGGGTGATCAATGTCGATATCGACCACAAGCGCTGGAACGGCGTGACCGTCGGCCCGCAGGACACAGTAGAAATTCAGGGGGAAGTCGATAAGGACTGGAACTCGGTAGAAATCGACGTTAAACAGATCCGTAAAATCGCGCCATAAGTCTCCGTCGGATAAGCGCAAGATCGGTCAGGAATCGCGATCCTCGCTCTGTCAGAGTATGTCGCGAGGAGGAGACGATGAACGATATTAAGGCCAGCCCGGCGTATGTCGGGCGCTTCCAGCGCGTCTGTAGGTACATTGCGCGCCATCTTGATGAGCCGCTGTCGTTGGAGACGCTGAGCGCGATAGCGCACAGTTCGCCTTACCATTTTCACCGGCAATTTAGCGCTTATACCGGCATTCCATTGTACCGGTATATTCAGTGGTTGCGTCTGCGACGCGCCTGTTGGCGCCTGGCGTTCAACCCCCGCGATAAAGTCATCGATATTGCCCTTGATGCCGGATTTCAGAATGCGGAGTCGTTCAGTCGTGCCTTCCGTACCGCGTTTGACCAAAGCCCGACCCAATTCCGTCAACAACCGGACTGGGCCGAGTGGCATCGACGCGTACCGAAACATACGCTACAGGAGCAAACGTCGATGGACGTCAACATTATTTCGTGCCCCTCCACCCGGATAGCCGTACTGCAACATCGCGGTAGCCCGGACCTTGTCAACGCCACCGCCGCGCGTTTTATCGCCTGGCGTAAGACGAGCGGACTATCGCCCGTCGCCACCAGCGATACCTGGGGGATCGCCTGGGACGATCCGCAGACCACCCCGCAGGAGGCATTTCGTTTTGATATCTGCGGTACGGTCGATCGGCCGGTTGGTGAAAACGCCTTTGGCGTGATTAACGGCGAAATCCCCGGCGGACGCTGCGCCGTCGTGCGCCATCACGGCTCGCTGGACACGCTGGCGAACAGCGTTTGGTTTCTCTATCGCGACTGGTTACCCGCTTCAGGCGAGACGTTACGGGATTTTCCGGTGTACTTCCGTTACCTCAATTTTGTCCATGAGGTGGCTGAGCATGAACTGCAAACCGATATTTATCTGCCGCTGGCCTGATTAAGCGTGACGGAATCCTCAGCCGATCTCACGGCCTGTGACTCAGGGCGTGAGATCGGGTATTATCGCGGGTAGTTTTGCCGTCCGAACGGTCGGTACCCAGATTGAGGATCCACGATTAATGAGCGATATGGCAGAGCGCCTTGCGCTGCATGAATTTACGGAAAATGCTTACCTGAACTACTCCATGTACGTGATCATGGACAGGGCATTACCGTTTATTGGCGATGGCTTAAAACCGGTCCAGCGTCGCATCGTCTATGCGATGTCCGAGCTGGGGCTGAACGCCAGCGCGAAATTCAAAAAGTCCGCCCGCACCGTCGGCGACGTGTTGGGTAAATATCACCCGCACGGCGACAGCGCCTGCTATGAAGCGATGGTGCTGATGGCGCAGCCGTTCTCTTACCGCTATCCGCTGGTGGATGGTCAGGGAAACTGGGGGGCGCCGGACGATCCCAAATCTTTCGCCGCCATGCGTTACACCGAATCCCGCCTGTCGAAGTATGCCGAGCTGCTGCTCAGCGAGCTGGGGCAGGGGACGGTCGACTGGGTGCCAAACTTTGACGGCACGCTGCAGGAGCCGAAAATGCTGCCAGCGCGTCTGCCGAACATCCTGCTGAACGGCACCACCGGCATCGCGGTAGGCATGGCGACCGATATTCCTCCGCACAACCTGCGGGAAGTGGCCAAAGCGGCGATTACGCTGATTGAGCAGCCGAAAACCACCCTCGACGAACTGCTGGATATCGTACAGGGGCCGGATTTCCCGACCGAGGCGGAGATCATCACCTCGCGGGCGGAAATTCGCAAAATCTACCAGAACGGGCGCGGCTCAGTGCGCATGCGCGCGGTGTGGAGTAAAGAGGACGGCGCGGTGGTGATCAGCGCGCTGCCGCATCAGGTCTCCGGCGCCAAAGTGCTGGAGCAGATTGCGGCGCAGATGCGCAATAAAAAGCTGCCGATGGTTGACGATCTGCGCGACGAATCGGACCACGAAAACCCGACCCGTCTGGTGATTGTCCCGCGCTCCAACCGGGTGGATATGGAACAGGTGATGAACCACCTGTTCGCCACCACCGATCTGGAGAAGAGCTACCGCATCAACCTCAATATGATCGGCCTTGACGGCCGCCCGGCGGTGAAAAACCTGCTGGAGATCCTCAGCGAGTGGCTGGTGTTCCGTCGCGATACCGTGCGTCGCCGTCTAAACCATCGGTTAGAGAAAGTGCTGAAGCGCCTGCATATCCTCGAAGGTTTGCTGGTGGCGTTTCTTAATATCGATGAAGTGATTGAGATCATCCGCACTGAAGATGAACCGAAGCCGGCCCTGATGTCGCGCTTTGGCATCAGCGAAACCCAGGCGGAAGCGATTCTGGAATTAAAACTGCGCCACCTCGCCAAACTGGAAGAGATGAAGATCCGCGGCGAGCAGAGCGAGCTGGAAAAAGAGCGCGACCAGCTGCAGGCGATTCTGGCGTCTGAACGTAAGATGAACAACCTGCTGAAAAAAGAGCTGCAGGCCGATGCCGATGCCTTCGGCGACGACCGTCGCTCGCCGCTTCACGAGCGTGAAGAAGCGAAAGCGATGAGCGAGCATGACATGCTGCCGTCTGAGCCGGTGACTATCGTTCTGTCGCAGATGGGCTGGGTGCGCAGCGCCAAAGGACACGACATTGACGCCCAGGGCTTGAGCTATAAGGCGGGCGACAGCTGGAAAGCCTCGGCGAAGGGCAAGAGCAACCAGCCGGTGGTGTTTATCGATACCACCGGACGCAGCTATGCCATCGATCCGATTACTCTGCCTTCCGCGCGTGGCCAGGGTGAACCGCTTACCGGCAAACTGACCCTGCCGCCGGGCGCGACCGTGGAGCATATGCTAATGGAAAGCGACGATCAGAAACTGCTGATGGCTTCCGACGCGGGCTACGGTTTCGTCTGTACCTTCAACGATCTGGTGGCGCGCAACCGTGCCGGTAAAGCGCTAATCACCCTGCCTGACAACGCGCACGTGATGCCGCCGCTGGTGATTGAGGATGAGTCCGATATGCTGCTGGCCATCACCGCCGCCGGGCGGATGCTGATGTTCCCGGTCAGCGATCTGCCGCAGCTGTCGAAAGGCAAGGGCAACAAAATTATCAGCATTCCGGCGGCGGAAGCCGCAGCCGGCCAGGACGGTCTGGCACATCTGTTTGTTCTGCCGCCGCAGAGTACGCTGACCATTCACGTCGGCAAACGGAAGATCAAACTGCGTCCGGAAGAGCTGCAAAAAGTCACCGGCGAGCGCGGCCGCCGCGGTTCGCTGATGCGCGGGCTGCAGAAAATTGACCGCGTGGAAATTGACTCGCCGCGTCGTGCCGCGGCAGGCGATAGCGAAGAGTAAGCGCGTCTCCTCCCGTCTTTGACGGGAGGAGACGAAAAAATGCCGCAAAATCGTTGTTTATTCAGGCGTTGCGATTAACAATGTCCATCATCAGGGACCCAGGAAGAACGGTCCCGGCCTGCGCAGAACTTGTGAGCCTGCCTTCTGCCAGCAGCGAATAATTCTAAGCGGTTTGGGTTTTAGAGGTAGCTATGCTATTCATTTTTCGAGTAATTTTCGTGGTCATTTATTGCATCGTAGTGTGCGTACTTGGCTGTCTGTACTGCTTGTTCAGCCCACGTAATCCAAAACACGTTGCCACTTTCGGCCATCTGTTTGGCCGTTTATCTCCGGTATTTGGCCTCAAGGTAGAGCTACGCAAACCCGCCGACGCGGAAAGCTATGGCAACGCGATCTACATCGCTAACCACCAGAACAACTATGATATGGTGACGGCGTCGAATATCGTGCAGGCTCCGACGGTCACCGTAGGTAAAAAGAGCCTGCTGTGGATCCCGTTCTTTGGCCAACTGTACTGGCTGACGGGCAATTTGCTGATTGACCGTAATAACCGAACCAAAGCGCACGGCACTATTGCCGAAGTCGTCAACGCTTTTAAAAAGCGTAAAATTTCGTTCTGGATGTTCCCGGAAGGGACCCGTAGCCGCGGCCGCGGCCTGCTGCCGTTTAAAACCGGGGCTTTTCACGCGGCTATTGCCGCTGGGGTGCCGATTATTCCGGTGTGTGTCTCGAATACATCGAATAAAATAAAGCTCAATCGCTGGAACAACGGTCTGGTGATTGTGGAAATGCTGCCGCCGGTAGATACCACTCAGTTTGGTAAAGACAACGTGCGCGCGCTGGCGACGCATTGCCGCGAGCTGATGGCCGCCAAAATCGCTGATCTGGACAACGAAGTGGCCGAGCGCGAAGCGGCTGGAAAGCAATAAGACAGGAAACGCCGCCAACGCGCGCGTATTGCTGGCGGGAAACGAATTCCCTTTTTCATTTGTCAGTATGTCATGGAGTTAATATGTCACTCAGTCGGCGTCAGTTTATTAAGGCTTCCGGCGTAGCGCTGTGCGCTGGCGCCGCGCCGCTGAAGGCCCATGCCGCCGGCCAGCAGCCTGCGCTGCCGGTTCCGCCGCTGCTGGAATCTCGTCGCGGCCAGCCGCTGTTTCTGACGCTGCAGCGTTCCCACTGGTCGTTTACCCCCGGCACCCGCGCCCCCGTCTGGGGGATCAATGGCCGCTATATGGGGCCGACGATCCGCGTCTGGAACGGAGACGACGTCAAGCTTATCTACAGCAACCGCCTGACGGAGAACGTGGCGATGACCATCCGCGGTCTGCAGGTGCCTGGCCCGCTGATTGGCGGCGCGGCGCGCATGATGTCGCCGAACGCCGACTGGGCGCCGGTGCTGCCTATCCGCCAGAGCGCGGCGACGCTGTGGTATCAGGCCAACACGCCGAACCGGATGGCGAAACAGGTTTACAACGGTCTGGCGGGCATGTGGCTGGTGGAAGACGAGGTCAGCAAGAACCTGCCGATCCCTAACCACTATGGCGTCGATGACTTCCCGGTGATTATTCAGGATAAACGGCTGGATAACTTCGGCACGCCGGAATATAGCGAACCGGGCAGCGGCGGCTTTGTGGGCGACACGCTGCTGGTTAACGGCGTGCAGAGCCCGTATGTTGAAGTGTCGCGCGGCTGGGTGCGCCTGCGCCTGCTGAACGCTTCCAACTCCCGGCGCTATCAGCTGCAGATGAGCGATGGCCGACTGCTGCATGTGATTTCCGGCGATCAGGGATTCCTGCCGGCGCCGGTTTCGCTCAAGCAGCTATCGCTGGCCCCGGGGGAGCGGCGTGAAATTCTGGTCGATATGACTAACGGCGATGAAGTATCCATTACCTGCGGCGAAGCGGCGAGCATCGTCGACCGTATCCGCGGTTTTTTTGAACCGTCAAGCATCCTGGTCTCCACGCTGGTGCTGACGCTGCGTCCGACCGGGCTGCTGCCGCTGGTGACCGACAGTCTGCCGGTGCGCCTGCTGCCGACCGAGCTGCTCTCCGGTACGCCGATCCGCAGCCGGGATATCACCCTTGGCGACGATCCGGGCATCAACGGCCAGCTGTGGGATCCGCAGCGTATCGATATCACGGCGCAGCAGGGGACCTGGGAGCGCTGGACGGTGCGCGCCGACCGCCCGCAGTCGTTCCATATTGAAGGGGTGATGTTCCAGATCCGTAATGTCAACGGCTCGTCTCCTTTCCCGGAAGATCGCGGCTGGAAGGACACCGTGTGGGTCGACGGGCAGGTTGAGCTGCTGGTCTATTACGCTCAACCGTCGTGGCCGCACTTCCCGTTCCAGTATCTGAGCCAGACGCTGGAGCTTGCCGATCGCGGCTCGATCGGCCAGATGCTGGTGAATCCCGCGCCGTAATCTCTTTGACCCTGGCCGGCGCACGGTCAGGGTTTGAGAAAATCCTCCTTCATTTCCACTATCATTCCGGCTTATAATCCACGCCCTTTTGGTTATTTTTTTATCATTTTCCCCGGAAGCAATATGAGCGCAATATCCCTGATCCAACCGGATCGTGACCTTTTTTCCTGGCCGCAATACTGGGCTGCCTGTTTTGGCCCTGCGCCCTTTTTACCGATGTCGCGTGAAGAGATGGATCAACTTGGCTGGGATAGCTGCGACATTATTCTGGTCACCGGCGACGCCTATGTCGACCACCCGAGCTTCGGGATGGCTATCTGCGGCCGCATGCTGGAAGCGCAGGGTTTCCGGGTAGGGATCATCTCCCAGCCGGACTGGAACAGCAAAGACGACTTTATGCGTCTGGGCAAACCGAACCTGTTCTTCGGCGTGACCGCCGGCAACATGGACTCAATGATCAACCGTTACACCGCCGACCGTAAACTACGTCATGACGATGCCTATACGGCGGGTAACGTGGCGGGCAAACGTCCGGACCGCGCTACCCTCGTCTATACCCAGCGCTGTAAAGAGGCGTGGAAAGATGTGCCGGTGATCCTCGGCGGCATCGAAGCCAGCCTGCGTCGTACCGCCCACTATGATTACTGGTCCGACACCGTGCGCCGCTCGGTGCTGGTGGACTCCAAGGCCGATATGCTGATGTTCGGCAACGGCGAGCGTCCGCTGGTGGAAGTGGCTCATCGCCTGGCGATGGGCGAAACCATCGACCAGATCCGCGATGTGCGCAATACCGCCATCATGGTGAAAGAGGCGCTGCCGGGCTGGAGCGGCGTGGACTCCACCCGTCTGGATACGCCCGGTAAAATTGACCCCATCCCGCATCCGTACGGTGAAGATCTGCCGTGCGCCGATAACAAACCGGTCGCGCCGAAAAAACAGGAAGCGAAAAGCATTACTTTGCAACCGCCGCGGCCCAAACCGTGGGAAAAAACCTATGTGCTGCTGCCTTCCTTCGAGAAGGTGAAAGGCGATAAGGTCCTGTACGCTCACGCCTCGCGCATTTTGCACCACGAAACCAACCCCGGCTGCGCCCGGGCGCTGATGCAAAAGCACGGCGAGCGCTACATCTGGATCAACCCGCCGGCAATCCCGCTCTCCACCGAAGAGATGGACAGCGTCTTCGCGCTGCCGTACAAGCGGGTGCCGCATCCTTCCTATGGCGATGCGCGTATTCCGGCGTATGAGATGATCCGCTTCTCAATCAACATCATGCGCGGCTGCTTCGGCGGCTGTTCGTTCTGCTCGATCACCGAGCACGAAGGACGCATAATCCAGAGCCGTTCTGAGGATTCGATCATTAATGAGATCGAAGCCATTCGCGACACCGTGCCCGGCTTTACCGGGGTGATCTCCGATCTCGGCGGGCCAACGGCCAACATGTATATGCTGCGCTGTAAATCGCCGCGCGCTGAGCAGACCTGCCGCCGTCTCTCCTGCGTCTATCCGGATATTTGCCCGCACATGGATACCAACCATGAGCCGACGATCAATCTTTATCGCCGCGCTCGCGAGCTGAAGGGCATCAAGAAGATCCTTATCGCCTCCGGGGTACGCTATGACATCGCGGTCGAAGATCCGCGCTATATCAAAGAGCTGGCGACCCACCACGTCGGCGGCTATCTGAAGATCGCCCCGGAGCATACCGAAGAGGGACCGCTGTCGAAGATGATGAAGCCGGGAATGGGCAGCTACGACCGCTTTAAAGAGCTGTTCGACACCTATTCGAAGCAGGCGGGTAAAGAGCAGTATCTGATCCCGTACTTTATCTCCGCTCATCCGGGGACCCGTGATGAAGATATGGTGAACCTGGCGCTGTGGCTGAAGAAGCATCGCTTCCGTCTCGACCAGGTGCAGAACTTCTATCCGTCGCCGCTGGCGAACTCGACCACCATGTATTACACCGGCAAGAACCCGCTGGGTAAAATTGGTTATAAGAGCGAAGAGGTGGTGGTGCCGAAGGGCGATAAACAGCGCCGTCTGCACAAAGCGCTGCTCCGCTACCACGATCCGGCAAACTGGCCGCTGATCCGTCAGGCGCTGGAGGCGATGGGCAAGAAGCACCTGATTGGCTCCCGCCGCGACTGCCTGGTGCCAGCGCCAACCCTGGACGAAATGCGTGAAGCGCGTCGCCAGAACCGCCATACTCGTCCGGCGTTGACCAAGCACACGCCGATCGCCCATCAGCGCCAGACGCCTGCCGCTGCGGGCGCGAAAAAACGCGTTAAGCCGAAGGCCGTATCACGCTAAGCGGCTGGCCCGGCGGGATCGCTCGCCGGGAACATCTGTGAAAAAAGGAGAGAGGTGATGACGCCGGTCATCCTGTCGCGACAACAACTGGACCAGCTCTGGGAGATAGACCGCAGCGAAATTATCGATACGCTCTACCGTCTCGATAACGGTCAGCTGCGGGCTTATCGGGAATATTATGACGTGCGTGGCTGGGACCCTCACGATCGTCAGGTTTATACTCCGATTCACGAGGCCTGTTACGATCGCGGCGGTATTTTTTTCGCCTTTTTTGACGATGAGCAGATGATTGCCGCAGCGGCGCTGGATACGCTGCCTCGCGGCATGAATGGCGAGCTGCGCCAGCTATTATTCTTTTATGTCGGGGCGGGAAAGCGCGGCCAGGGCTGGGGGCGGCGACTGTTTCAGTATGCCCTGCACCAGCTGCCAGAAATGGGGGCGTCCGGCCTCTATATCTCGTCGATCCCCAACAAAAACACCGTCGATTTTTATCTGGCTCAGGGATGTCGCTTAGCGGATAAGCCCGACCCGGCGCTGTTTGCGCTGGAGCCAGAGGATATTCATCTGGTCTGCCATCGCCTTTAACGCCGAGGCGCTAAAGGCGATGGCAAGAGAGAGCATTATCCGCCGAACTGATCCGGGTCAGGACCGAGACGTTTACCTTGGTCCAGCTTCGCGATCGCTCCCAGCTCATCTTTGTCGAGACGGAAGTCCCAGACGTCAAAGTTTTCCGCGATACGCGACGGCGTGACGGATTTCGGGATCACCACCAGACCGCTATCAAGATGCCAGCGGATGACGATTTGCGCCGGCGTTTTGCCGTACTTATCGGCGAGCTGGTGGATGACTTTTTGATCGAAGACGCCTTCGCCGCCCTGGGCCAGCGGGCTCCAGGATTCGGTCTGGATCTTGTGGGTGGCGTTCCACGCGTGCAGCTGACGCTGCTGCAAAAGTGGATGGAGTTCTATCTGATTGATCACCGGGGCGACGCCGGTTTCATCAATCAGCTTCTGCAGATGCGGTACCTGGAAATTACACACGCCAATGCTTTTGGTCAGCCCCTGCTGCTGCAGCTCGATCAACGCCTGCCAGGCCTCGACGTAATGGCCGATAGCCGGTACCGGCCAGTGGATTAAATAGAGATCCACATAGTCCAGCTTCAGTTTGCTGAGGCTCTCTTTCAGCGCCTCGTGCGGCCGTTTTTGATCGTCGTTCCACAGCTTGGTGGTGATGAAGAGCTCATCGCGGTTGACGCCAGCGCTGTGCAGCGCATTGCCGACGCCGGTCTCATTTTGGTACGCGGCGGCGGTGTCAAAAGAGCGATAACCGACTTCCAGCGCCTTATGAATGGCGGAGACGACTTCCTCGTTGCCAGCTTTCCACACGCCGAGACCCAGCTGCGGCATCAGGTTGCCGTCGTGCAGTTTTATAACGGTTGGATGTGTCATGCCTTCCTCCTGTTAATGAACTCGGCGAAGCAGGATCCGCCGAGGGGTAGCATTAAGTCTGGACGAAATAGCTAAAAACGGTAGTAAAAACACCTCTCCCCGGCGTTTGTTTAACGTAAGGAGAGGTGAATCAGGCGGGGAGCGCTTAGCGTGCAGCCTCGTAAATACGGCGGCTGACGTCCAGGGTGATATCCTGATGTTCGCCAAGTTTAGTCATGCCGTGCTCTTCCAGTTTCGCCAGCAGCGCCGGGATGGAGCTACCGTCGAGACCGTAATCGGAAAGGCGGGTCGGCACGCCCATCTGCTCGAAGAACTGACGCGTTGCGGCGATGGCGGCATCGATACGTTGGTCGTCAGAGCCTTCGGTAATATTCCACACGCGCTCGGCATACTGCAGCAGCTTCTCGCGCTTGGCATCGCGTTTCTCATTCCACAGCGCCGGCAGCACGATAGCCAGCGTCTGGGCGTGATCCAGGCCGTGCATCGCCGTCAGCTCGTGGCCGAGCATATGCGTCGCCCAGTCCTGTGGCACGCCTGCGCCGATCAGGCCGTTCAGCGCCTGCGTCGCCGCCCACATAATATTGGCGCGCACGTTATAGTTCTCCGGTTCCTGCAGGGCTTTCGGGCCATCCTCGATCAGGGTCAGGAGAATGCCTTCGGCGAAACGGTCCTGGATTTTGCCGTCTACCGGGTAGGTCACGTACTGCTCGACGGTATGGACGAAGGCGTCAACCACGCCGTTCGCGACCTGGCGCGGTGGCAGGGTATAGGTATAAACCGGATCGAGGATCGCGAACTGCGGCTGGACGTGCGAAGACATAAACGCGCGTTTGTCGCCGGTGGTTTTCCGCGATATGACCGCGCCTTTGTTGGATTCAGAACCGGTCGCCGGCAGAGTCAGTACCGAGCCCATTGGAATGGCGCTGGCAATTTTGCTGCCATAGGTTTCCAGAATTTCCCACGGATCGATATCCGCGTCGTAGTGGGCTGCTGCAGCGATAAACTTGGTGCCATCCAGCACCGAACCGCCGCCGACCGCCAGCAGGAAGGTCACTTTCTCTTCCCGGGCGAGTTTCACCGCATTCATCAGGGTTTCGTAAGACGGGTTCGGCTCGATGCCGCCAAATTCAAGGACATCCAGGCCATTCAGAGCGGTGAGGACCTGATCCAGGACGCCTGTTTTTTTGACGCTGCCGCCGCCGTAGGTGATCAGTACGCGGGCTTCCGCCGGGATCTGTTCACGCAGCTTTTCAATCGCGCCTTTGCCAAACAGAATGCGGGTTGGGGTATGCAGGTCGAAATTATTCATTGCTTAAGTCCTCCAAAGAGTAAAACCGTCGACAGGGACGATACCGCTGCCCGATGAAGGTTATTGTGGTCCTGGCGCCGTTGACCCTCAATGCACATTCCTGCCGATGTCTTGCCTATTTCTCCATATGGCTGGAGAATTTGTAGCGGCCTGCGCACAATGTACAGGTGAAGAAACATCGGGAGAGACGGTGGCAATGCAACACGCAGAGATATGTCGGACATTAACGGAGAAGATTAACCTGCTGAAAGATAAGCACGAAATGTTAAGTTCGTTGCTGCCTGACGTCCGTTTGCTGTACGGAACGCAACCGGGGCCCCGGACGCCGGTGATGTATCAGCCGGGGATCGTTTTTCTCTTTTCGGGCCATAAAATTGGTTATATCAATGAGCGGACTTTTCGCTACGATACAAACGAATATTTACTGCTGACCGTGCCGCTACCTTTCGAGTGCGAAACCTTTGCCACCCCGGAGGTGCCCCTCGCCGGGATGCGCCTGAACGTCGATATCCTGCAACTGCAAGAGCTGCTGATGGATATTGGCGAAGATCCGCTGTTTCAGCCCGCGGTCGCCTCCAGCGGGATAAACTCCGCGGTACTCTCGGAGGATATTCTGTGCGCTGCCGAACGGCTGCTTGACGTGATGGAGCGGCCGCTGGACGCACGGATCCTTGGCAAGCAAATCGTCCGCGAAATTCTGTATTATGTGCTGACGGGGCCCTGCGGCGGCGCGCTGTTGGCGCTGGTCAGCCGGCAGACCCACTTCAGCCTGATAAGTCGCGTGCTCAAGCATATCGAAAGCCAGTACACCGAAAACCTCAGCGTCGATCGGCTGGCGGCGGAAGCGAATATGAGTGTGTCAGCGTTTCACCATAATTTTAAAGCGGTGACCAGCACTTCTCCTTTGCAGTATCTGAAAAACTACCGTTTGCACAAAGCACGAATGCTGATGATCCATGACGGCATGAAGGCCAGCGCGGCGGCGATGCGCGTGGGATATGAAAGCCCTTCGCAGTTCAGCCGCGAGTTTAAGCGCTACTTCGGTTTGACGCCGGGAGAAGACGCCGCGCGTATTCGCACGATGCAGGGGATGTAATACCGGGAAAGGGCGGCCGGGCGGGCGCAGGCCCCCCGGCAGGTAAGCGTCAGGCGCTGCAATATTTCTTTTTAATGACCACGAACAGCGTGCCGAGCAGGCCAGCCAGCAGCAGGGCAATCGGCAGGATCATCAGACAGGTCATCACCTGATCTTCATGGCGCTTCACAAACGGGATCATGCTCAGCGCATAGCCAAGACCCGTCACCACACAGACCCACAGCAGGGCGCTCAGCCAGTTGAAGAACTGGAAGCGGCGGTTCGGCAGGCCAGAAATCCCGGCCATGGTTGGCAGCAGGGTGCGGACAAACGCCAGAAAACGGCCCGCGAGCAGCGCCAGCAGGCCGTGGCGGTCAAACATGCAGGTGGCGCGCTGATGGTACTTATGCGGCAGATGCGCCAGCCAGCCTTTCACCGTTTGCGTATTGCCCAGCCAGCGCCCTTGCACATAGCTCAGCCAGCAGCCGAGGCTGGCGGCGGCGGTCAGAATGGCGATAGTGGGCACAAAGTCCATGACGCCTTTAGCAATCAGCGCGCCGGCGAGCAGCAGCAGGCTGTCTCCCGGTAAAAAGGAGGCGGGCAGCAGCCCGTTTTCCAGAAACAGGGTCGCGAACATAACCAGATATACAACGCCCACAACGTGAGGGTTCGCCAATGCGGCAAAATCATGTTGCCACAGCGCGGCGACAATCTCTTGAATGACAACCATGGACTTTCCTAAGTGGTACCGTATTGTTGACTAGTGTACTCCTGAAGAGGCCCGAGCACCTTGATCCCGGGCGCAACAAAAGCGGCCGCTTTGCTAAAAAGCGTCCGCTATTGTTGCCACTGACTGTCACTTTACACGATACGCGCGAAGCCCGCTGCTAAATCCGCCTGCAGATCGTCAACATTTTCGAGACCAATGTGCAGGCGGATCAGCGTGCCGCTGAAGTCGACTTCAGCATCCGGTCGAATGTGGGCGATTTGCTCCGGCTGGTTGGCGAGAATCAGCGACTCAAAGCCGCCCCACGAATAGGCCATACTGAACAGGCTGAAATTGTCGAGGTACTCCGCCAGTTCGGCATCATTGAGGCGCTTGCTGAGCACAAACGAGAATAGCCCGCTGCTGCCGGTGAAATCACGTTTCCAGAACTCATGACCTTTACTGCCGGGCAGGGCGGGGTGGTTTACCCGCGCCACCTGCGGGTGCTGCGCCAGCCACTCGGCGATGCGCAGGCTGCTTTCATGATGCTGACGCAGGCGCACGCCCAGGGTGCGCAGGCCGCGGCTGGTCATATAGGCAGTATCGGCGTCCAGCATTTGCCCCATCAGGTAGGCATTTTCACGCAGCTGCGGCCAGCAGCGCGCGTTCGCCACCGCGGTGCCCACCATGGCGTCGGAATGGCCGATCAGGTATTTGGTGCCTGCCTGAATGGAAATATCAATGCCAAAATCCAGGGCTTTAAACAGGATCCCCGCCGCCCAGGTGTTATCGATCATGATAATCGCTTCCGGGGCGACCTGACGCACGGCGGCGACTATCGCCGGCACATCGTGCACTTCCATGGTGATCGAGCCGGGCGATTCGAGGAACACCACGCGGGTCTCAGGGCGAACCAGACGGGCGATATCGGCGCCGATTAAGGGATCGAACCAGCTGGTGGTGACGCCGAGTTTGGCGAGAATTTTGGTACAAAAGTCCTGGCTTGGCTCATAGGCGGTATTGGTCATCAGCACATGGTCGCCTTGCTCGACAAACGCCAGGATAGTGTTAGCCACCGCCGCGGCGCCGCAGGGGAAGAGGGCGCAGCCGGCGCCGCCTTCCAGCTCGCACATCGCTTCCTGCAGCGAGAAATGGGTCAGGGTGCCGCGACGACCGTAGAACAGCTCGCCGTTGGCCCGATTGCGGGTGGCGTGCTTTTTGGCCTCGACGGTGTCGAAAACCAGCGATGACGCGCGCTGGATAACGCTGTTCACTGAGCCCTGGGTGTACTTTTTGCTCCGCCCGGCGTTGACCAGCGCGGTATCAAGATGTTTATCAGCCATGTTGACGAACCTGTTTTTATACGTCTGGACGTCTAAACTAACATGAATCTGCTTTTCTGTACCAGCGCACCGCCGATACAGGCGAAAATTTTACCAGGCCCGCGGTTAGCCGCTTTTTTACTGCGTAAGCGCAAGGAAAATAAACGTGATTTGCTGCACAGTGTAAATACTAATGAGAACCACTATCAATTCGATGTCGTTTTGATATTATTGTGGGCAGATTTTGTGATTATCGTCGTGGAGATAGAGCGTGGGTAATAATTTGATGCAGGCGGATCTCTCCGTTTGGGGTATGTATCATCATGCCGATATTGTCGTTAAGGTGGTGATGATTGGCCTGATTCTGGCGTCGGTCGTCACATGGGCCATCTTCTTCGGTAAAGGGGCGGAAATCCTCGCCAGCAAGCGTCGCCTCAAACGTGAACAGCAGCAGCTGGCGGAAGCCCGCTCTCTCGATCAGGCCAGCGATATCGCCAGCGCCTTTGAGGCGAAAAGCCTCACCACCCAGCTTATCAATGAAGCGCAGAACGAACTCGAACTCTCTGCCGGTGCCGAAGACAATGAAGGCATCAAGGAACGAACCGGTTTTCGCCTTGAGCGCCGCGTTGCGGCGGTTGGTCGCCATATGGGGCGCGGTAACGGCTATCTGGCGACCATCGGCGCCATTTCCCCGTTTGTGGGCCTGTTTGGTACCGTCTGGGGCATCATGAACAGCTTTATCGGCATCGCCCAGACCCAGACCACCAATCTTGCGGTGGTAGCGCCGGGCATCGCAGAAGCGCTGCTGGCGACGGCCATCGGCCTGTTCGCCGCCATCCCGGCGGTGGTCATCTATAACATCTTCGCCCGCATGATCGGCAGCTACAAGGCCTCGCTCGGCGACGTCGCCGCTCAGGTACTCCTGCTGCAAAGCCGCGATCTGGACCTCAGCGCCAGCGGCGTGAAGCCGGTGCGCAGCGCGCAGAAATTACGGGTAGGTTGATCGGCTATGGCGATGCGTCTTAATGAAAACCTGGACGATAACGGCGAAATGCATGAGATCAACGTGACGCCGTTTATCGACGTCATGCTGGTTCTGCTGATTATCTTTATGGTGGCCGCGCCGCTGGCGACGGTCGACGTGAAGGTCAATCTGCCGGCCTCCTCCAGCCAGCCGCAACCGCGACCGGAAAAACCCATCTACCTGTCGGTGAAGGCGGATAAGAGCATGTTCCTCGGCAACGACCCGGTTACCGAAGCGAATATGATTAACGCCCTGGATAGCCTGACCGCCGGCAAAAAAGATACCACCGTCTTCTTCCGCGCGGATAAAACCGTCGATTACGAGACGATGATGAAAGTGATGGATACCCTGCATCAGGCGGGCTATCTCAAGATCGGGCTGGTGGGCGAAGAGACCGTCAAAGCGAAGTAACCTCCCCCTTTCCACTTTTCTCCTCAGGCTGGCCTTGCGCCAGCTTTTTAATAGGTGGCGCAATAACTTGTAAGACCAATCTTATAGATGTGTGACAACTTTCTCAGTTAACAGAAAACATAAACCCGATGCGAAAAATGACAATAGGATAGTTTTTATCCTGCCTCTACAGTGAATACCACTTCATCTGAGAGGGATTATATTGTGAATCACGATAATAAACTGTCATTTGCGGAGAAGCTGGGATATGGCATGGGGGATGCAGCCTGCGGTATCGTTTACTCTTCGGTAACCATGTTTCTGACATGGTTTTATACGGATATTTACGGGCTTTCTGCTGCCGCAGTCGGAGTGATGTTCCTGGTGACGCGGGTTCTGGATGCGATTACCGATCCGCTAACCGGCATTGTTGCAGACCGTGTAAAGACCCGCTGGGGCCATTTTCGCCCGTGGCTTATCTGGTTTGCCGTACCTTATGCCGTGCTGGCGGTAATGACCTTCACGACTCCGGAATTTGGCGCATCGGGTAAACTGGTTTATGCCTACCTGACCTACACCTTACTCATGCTGTGTTACACCTTTATCAATATTCCCTACTGCGCATTGGGCGGAGTCATTACGCGTGATGAGAAGGATCGCCTTTCAGCCCAGTCATATCGTTTTACGATCTCATCTCTGGCCGGTCTGATGGTTTCTGTCGCAACCCTGTTCCTGGTGGATTTTTTCGGTAAAGAAAATAAGCAGTTTGGTTTTCAGGCGACAATGGGAATCATGGGCGCGATCGCTATTGTAATGCTGGCTTTTTGCTTCTTCTCTACCAAAGAACGCGTGGCTCCAGCTGTTGAACAGCAGGGGAGCATACGCGAAGACCTCCGTCAGCTGCTGGCGAATGACCAGTGGCGTATTGTGGCGATAATTACTTTTTTCTCCAGTATGGCCGGGGTTATGCGCAGCGCCGCCACGCTCTATTATGCAACCTACCTGATGTTAGGCGGTGTGGAGTCAGCGGCGGGAACGGCCATGAAATCAGCATTTGTTTCCACCAGCGTCGTTGGCACGATTATCGGCAGCATCGCCGCCGGATGGCTGGCCAAGCGCTATCGCGCGGTATCGCTGTTTAAAAATATCAACCTCCTGCTGGTCCTGGTTGGCGTCGTAATGTTCTTTGTGCCGCCGACCTGGCTGCCGGTGGTGTTCCCTTTATACTTCCTGGTCGGCTTCTTCCATCAGATGTACCAGCCGTTTAAATGGAACATGATGGCCAACGCTGCCGATTATGGCGAATGGAAGTTTGGCCGTCGCATCACGGGATTATCCTATTCCGGTAATCTGTTTGCTTTGAAAATGGGCATGGCGGTTGCTGGCGCCGCCGTAGGTTTTTCGCTTGGGCTATTTGGCTATCAGGCGGGCGTAACGGCGCAGACTCCGCTGGCGACAATGGGAATTGTGGGGCTGTTAACCCTCGGTCCATCACTATCTTACCTGCTCCTGTGGTGGCTGGCGCGTTTCTATAAGCTGGATGACAAAATGATGCAGACAATTCAGCGCGAGCTGTCCATGCGTCAGCAGCAGGGGCATTCAGAGACGCATTTGCCGCTAAACGCCGTTCCGGAAAAGGCCTGAGGAGATGCGAAATATGACCCCTTCTGAATACCAGAATCCTATCTTATGCGCCGATTATTCCGACCCGGATATCGTGCGCGTAGGCGATGATTTCTTTATGGTCTCTTCCAGTTTTAACCATGTGCCCGCTTTACCGATCCTGCATTCAACGGACCTGGTTAATTGGACTATCATCAACCACGTTATGGATGAACTGCCGCTACCTGGTTATGACCGGTATCAGCCGGGTAAGGGCGTATGGGCGCCGTCGATTCGCTGGCACGATGGCAAGCTGTGGGTCTGCTTCAGCACGCCAGATGAAGGTATTTTTATCTGCCATACCGAGGATCCGTGGGGGAAATGGAGCGCTCCGCACTGCCTGCGCGAGGCCAGAGGTTGGATAGATCCCTGCCCGTTCTGGGACGACAATGGTCAGGCCTGGTTGGTACATGCCTTCGCCCATAGCCGCAGCGGCATCAAGCATAAACTGCAGTTGTTTGCGATGGCGCCGGACGCCAGCGAATTGCTGGGCGAAGGGCAGATTATCTATGACGGCTGCTGCGATTTACCTACCCTTGAGGGGCCAAAGGTTTATCAACGCGCCGGTTGGTACTACATCTTTGCTCCTGCGGGCGGGGTTGAAAATGGCTGGCAGACGGTACTGCGCGCGCGCCAGATGACGGGGCCCTGGGAAGCCAAAAACGTGCTTTTCCAGGGAAACACCTCGATAAACGGACCACATCAGGGCGGCTGGGTGGAGGGTGAGGAGGGCGAATGCTGGTTTGTTCATTTCCAGGACTTACACCTCTATGGCCGCGTGGTTCACCTCCAGCCGATGTCCTGGGGTAACGATGGCTGGCCGCGTATCGGTGAGCAGATTGGCAACTGCGGCGTCGGACAGCCGGTTTTACGTTGGCCGCGTCCTAAAGGGTTAACGCCTTCACCGGCAATGGCGCCGCAAACCAGCGACTATTTTGCGCAAGGCCAACCGGGAATACAGTGGCAGTGGCAGGCTAACCCCAGCCCTGAGTGGCTGCTGCCGGCGAAAGGCGAACTTCGATTACGCTGCGTCCCATTATCCGAAGTCGATGGACAGAGAGCGTTATACTGGGCGCCGCAGCTGTTGCTGCAGAAATTCCCGGCGCTAACTTTTAGCGCGAAAACAAGCGTAACGTTATATGCCGCTCAGGACGGTGATGCCGGAGGCCTGATCGTATACGGCGAACGCTACGCCGCTTTGCTGGTGGAGTTTGGGCAAGGGGGTTACCGGCTCGTGTGGCGACACGGTTGGATGAGCGATGCGGGCGTGGTGCGCGAAACTCGTCAGGTTCTTGCTGAGCTTAAGTGCGGCAAGTGTCAGCTGCAGGTGGCCGTAGGCGAAGGCGGCCTGTGTCAATTTTCCTGGCGAGCCGAGGAGGAGTGGCGGAAGGTTCCTCTTTGTTTTGCTGCCGGGAAGGGAAAATGGGTCGGCGCGAAATTTGGCCTGCTGGCTGCTTCAATGGTTGGCCTACAAAGCGAGGGCTACTCCGCTTTGCAGGACTTTGAGGTCATACTTTAAAGAAACCGTTTCTGGCCGCCTGCAGATGACGCTGGCGGCTGATGTTGCATAAGCGTTACCCTGTTGCGATATAATGGCGGCCGTTTATGTTAACTGACAGGATCTTATGGAACGCTTTCTGGAAAATGCTATGTACGCCTCGCGCTGGCTGCTGGCGCCGGTTTATTTTGGCCTCTCGCTCGGTCTGATTGCGCTGACCATCAAATTTTTTCAGGAGATCTTCCACATACTGCCGCATATTTTTAGCGTCAGCGAGTCGGATATGATTCTGACCCTGCTGTCGCTGGTGGATATGACCCTGGTGGGCGGTTTGCTGGTGATGGTGATGTTCTCCGGGTATGAAAATTTTGTCTCGCAGCTGGATATTAACGAGGGTAAAGAAAAACTCAGCTGGCTGGGCAAAATGGACGCGACTTCGCTGAAAAATAAGGTTGCCGCCTCCATCGTGGCGATCTCCTCTATTCACCTGCTGCGGGTGTTTATGGATGCGAAAAACGTCCCGGACAATAAGCTGATGTGGTACGTGATTATCCACCTGACCTTCGTGCTTTCGGCCTTTGTGATGGGCTACCTTGATCGTCTGACCAAAGTGAAACACTGATCCCTTCTCTCCCGGCGGTGTTAGCCGCTGGGCTGTTTCTCCCCGTATCATGCTTTTCTGGGCTGGCGTATGTCCGGGCTTCTGCTTTGCTTAAAGAGCGCTTAACAACGGAGGCAGGGTGATGACGCGATTAACGGCCAAAGATTTCCCGCAGCAGTTGCTCGAGTATTATGACTACTATGCCCACGGCAAAATCAGTAAACGCGAGTTTCTCCAGCTGGCGGGGAAATATACTGTCGGCGGGATGACCGCGCTGGCGCTGTTTAATCTGCTGAAGCCCGACTATGCCCTGGCAGAGCAGGTACCGTTCACCGACCCGGATATCCGCCCGGAGTATATTCATTATCCCTCTCCTGACGGTCACGGCGAAGTGCGGGCTTACCTGGTGACGCCGACAAAAATAGCCGACAAAGCGCCCGCTGTGGTGGTGGTGCATGAGAACCGCGGCCTGAACCCCTATATTGAAGATGTAGCCCGGCGGGTAGCGAAAGCGGGGTACATCGCGCTGGCGCCGGATGGCCTGAGCGCCGTCGGCGGCTATCCGGGGAATGATGATGAAGGCCGCGCCCTACAGCAGAAAGTCGATCCCGTGAAGCTGATGAATGATTTTTTTGCGGCGGTCGCGTTTATGGCGAACTATCCACAGGCGACGGGGAAGGTCGGTATCACCGGTTTTTGCTACGGCGGCGGCGTCAGCAACGCGGCGGCGGTGGCTATCCCGGAGCTGGCCTGCGCGGTGCCGTTTTACGGTCGCCAGCCGCCGCTGAAGGAGGTTGATAAAATTAAAGCACCGCTGCTGCTGCACTATGCCGGCCTCGATAGCGGCATTAATGAAGGCTGGCCTGCCTATGAACAGGCGTTGAAGGAACACCATAAAGTCTACGAGGCCTATTTCTATCAGGGCGTGAATCACGGCTTTCATAATGATTCCACGCCGCGCTACGATCGGGCTGCGGCTGATCTGGCCTGGCAACGCACGCTGGCATGGTTTGAGAAGTATTTACGCTAGCGCAACCGTCATAAATAGCGCTACCGCTCGCTCAAAAAAACGCTATATAATTTATTATATAACGATTGGGAGGGCGCGATGGAAAATCATTTTGGCAAAGGCTTAATGGCGGGGCTACAGGCATCCTATGCTGACACCGCCGCGCATGCGGCGAATTTTTGCGCCGACTATAAACGCGGGTTTGTGCTCGGCTACTCGCACCGCATGTTTGAAAAAACCGGCGACCGCCAGCTCAGCGCCTGGGAAGCGGGGATCCTCACCCGTCGCTATGGCCTGGACAGGGATATGGTGATGGATTTCTTCAAAGAAGGTGGGTCGGGTATGGCGATGCGCTATTTTCTGGCGGGCTATCGGCTGGAAAGCTAAACAGGACGGCTTCGCAGGCGGAACCGTCCTGTGGTGGGAACCCTTTCCCGTCAACGGGAAAGGGTGAAGACCTTACGCCTGGCGCTTATCTTCCGTTTGGGTGTCAAAGTCGCGGGCGTCATGGCGCTCATGCAGCTGCTCATTGAGCGGGCCGTTGGTGCGGTTGACGATGCGTCCGCGCTTGACGGCCGGGCGGTTGCCGACATCCTGCGCCCAGCGCAGCACGTTTTTATAGCTCCCGGCGTCGAGGAACTCCGCCGCGTTATAGACATTGCCCAGCACTACGTTGCCATACCACGGCCAGACAGCCATATCGGCGATGGTGTACTCCTCGCCGGCCACATAGCGACCGCGGGCGAGCTGTTTGTCCAGCACGTCGAGCTGGCGTTTGGCTTCCATCGTAAAGCGGTCGATCGCGTACTCGATCTTCACTGGCGCATAGTTATAGAAGTGGCCGAAGCCGCCGCCGAGGAACGGCGCCGCGCCCTGCAGCCAGAACAGCCAGTTGAGGGTTTCGGTGCGACCGGCAGGATCTTTCGGCAGGAAGAAACCAAATTTTTCCGCCAGATAGAGAAGAATGTTGCCGGACTCAAATACCCGGGTCGGCGGCGTGGTGGAATGGTCGCTGAGGGCCGGGATCTTCGAGTTCGGGTTGATCTCGACAAAGCCGCTGGAAAACTGATCCCCTTCGCCAATGCGTATCAGCCAGGCGTCGTACTCCGCGCCGCTGACGCCCAGCGCCAGCAGCTCTTCCAGCATGATCGTCACCTTCTGGCCGTTGGGCGTGCCGAGTGAGTATAGCTGGAGCGGATGGGTTCCCACCGGCAGGACGCGTTCATGAGTCGCGCCGGAAACGGGACGGTTGATGTTGGCGAACGCGCCGCCGCTGTTTTGCTTCCATTCCCACACTTTTGGTGGCTGGTAGTTTTGCTCTGACATGCTGGTTTGCCTTTTTCGTGGATGTACAAAAAGTGTAGCAGGTGACCTCAGGCCATAATCCGCGCGGCCCACACGCTGACATCATCGCCGCTGCCCAGATCCGGCTGCACCAGGCCGTTGACCATAAAGGTCGGCGAGACATGGATGCCGTTCTGACGGGCGTATTTACTGTGCCACTTGATCACGTCCTGCAGCTCCGGGCGGGCAAAGGCGGCCCCCAGCAGCACGTGACTGTAGCGTTCAATGCGCTCAATGATTTGCTGCGGCGTGGCGTTCATGTTCGGCCCGCTGCAGTGATCGGTAAACTCAAACTCTTCCCGATGGTCGGCCACGGCCTGCATCACCTTATGCGCCTGCTCTCTGCCGTGCGGCAGGGTGGACGCGGCGAGGATGCAGCGGACGATAACCCCGGAGAACAGATGCCACGGCTGCGACTGCAGGCGTATCTTGATGGTCACGTTATCGGCGCCGACCTCATCGAGCAGATCGTCGAGTTTATTAAACGCGCGGACAGAGTAGGGGCAGGTGGGCTCAAGGAACACCTCAAACGTCCGCGGGCCGTGTCCCCAGACCAGCGGTTGGGCATTCAGATGCGAGGGTGTGCTCATTGTCGACTCCTGATGTTGCGTTGTTTTTTTGTTATATCACCGATAACGATATCACTTTTGTTTCCGGCTGCAGGGTTATTTTCCTTAACGGCACGATTAGCGAAACGAATGAGTGGTATCATCGTTACACCTCTGTCTGGTAAGTGCCTGCGGCAGGATAAGAAGAGGGAGTTTTGTTTCGCCAACTGCCCGGGCTGCATTAATTTGAGGTCAGGCTAAATGAGCAAAGGATCGACAAGCAGTGACGCCCCGTTTGGGACATTGTTAGGCTATGCACCCGGTGGCGTAGCGATTTATTCATCGAATTACAGTAGCTTAAATCCGCAGGACTACCCGGATGACGCGACGTTTCGCAGCTACATCGGTAATGAGTATATGGGGCATAAATGGCAGTGCGTGGAGTTTGCGCGCCGCTTTCTGTTCCTGACCTATGGCTTTGTCTTCACCGATGTGGGGATGGCTTATGAAATCTTCTCCCTGCGTTTCCTGCGCGAAGTGGTCAATGACAATATTCTGCCGCTGCAGGCCTTCGCCAACGGCTCCCGCCGTCCGCCTATCGCTGGTTCGCTGCTGATCTGGCAGAAGGGGGGCGAGTTTAAGCACACCGGCCATGTGGCGGTGATCACCCAGCTTGTCGGCAATAAGGTGCGTATCGCCGAGCAGAACGTGATTCACTCGCCGCTGCCGCAGGGCCAGCAGTGGACCCGCGAGCTGACCCTCGAGGTCAACGACGGCCGGTACACCATCAAAGATACCTTTGCCGATACCGAAATTTTAGGCTGGATGATCCAGACCGCCGATACCGAACACAGCCTGCCGCAGCCGGTGCTGCCGGGCGAGGCGATGGCCATCAAAGGCGCGCGGCTGCCAAACAACGGCCAGTTTCGCGGTAAATGGCTGAACGAGAAAGACCCGCTGCAGAAAGCCTACGTGGCAGCCAACGGTCATTTCATCAACCAGGATCCCTATCAGTATTTCACCATCAGCGAAAGTGCCGAACAGGAGCTGATCAAAGCCACCAACGAGCTGCACCTGATGTATCTGCACGCCACCGATAAGGTGATGAAGGATGACAACCTGCTGGCGCTGTTCGATATTCCGAAAATTCTCTGGCCTCGTCTGCGCCTCTCGTGGCAGCGCCGCCGTCATCATATGATCACCGGGCGCATGGATTTTTGCATGGACGAGCGCGGGCTGAAGGTGTACGAGTACAATGCCGATTCCGCTTCCTGCCATACCGAAGGCGGGCTGATCCTCGAACAGTGGCTGAAGCAGGGCTACTACGGCACCGGCCACAATCCGGCGGAAGGTCTGCTCGATGAGCTGGCGGGGGCGTGGAAACACAGCCGGGCGCGGCCCTTCGTCCACATCATGCAGGACAAGGATCTGGAAGAGAACTACCACGCGCAGTTTATTCAGCGTTCGCTGACCCAGGCCGGTTTTGAGAGCAAAATTCTCTTTGGCCTTGATGAGCTGCGCTGGGACGCTGCCGGTCAGCTGATCGACGCCGACGGGCGGCTGGTCAACTGCGTCTGGAAAACCTGGGCATGGGAAACCGCCATTGAGCAGGTGCGCGAAGTCAGCGCCGAGGAGTACGCGGCGGTACCGATTCGTACCGGACATCCGCAGAATGAGGTGCGGCTGATTGACGTCCTGCTGCGTCCTGAAGTATTGGTATTCGAACCCCTGTGGACGGTGATCCCCGGCAACAAAGCCATTCTGCCGGTGCTGTGGTCGCTGTTCCCGCATCATCGCTATCTGCTGGATACCGATTTTGAGGTTAACGACGAGCTGGCGAAAACCGGCTATGCGGTGAAGCCTATTTCCGGGCGCTGCGGGAACAATATCGACCTGATCGGCCCTCAGGATGAACTTCTGGATAAGACCAGCGGCCAGTTTGTCGATCGCAAGAATATCTACCAGCAGCTGTGGTGCCTGCCGAAAGTGGACGGTAAGTACATTCAGGTGTGCACATTTACCGTCGGCGGTAACTACGGCGGTACCTGCCTGCGCGGCGATTCGTCGCTGGTGGTGAAAAAAGAGAGCGATATCGAGCCGTTAATCGTTTTGAAAGACAAAGCATGACGTACGAAACCCGGGTAGCGGCATACCCCTGTCCGGGTGACAACGTACTGAAAAGGATAGCCCCGGCATGGTAAGCGCCGCCGGGGAGCACCTGCAACAAAGCCAAGATAATTAACACAACAACAAGACAGAAAAGGAAAATAGTATGCACGATCGGCGTCTCGCCGCCCGCGCGGGTGAACTCAAGCCCTCCGCCGTCCGCGAACTTCTCAAGCACAGTAAACTGCCCGGCGTGATTTCGCTTGGCGGCGGCATTCCGGCCCCGGAACTGTTTGATACCGAAGGCCTGGAGCTGGCGGTGCAGAAGGTGATGAGCGAGCGTTTTAATGACGCATTCCAGTACGGTCTGACGGAAGGCTACCCGCCGCTGCGCCAGGCGGTGAGTGAAATTTGCCACTCCCGTGGCGTCGCCTGTTCAGCCGCCCAGGTCTATATCACCTCCGGCTCGCAGCAATCGCTGGATATCGTTGCCCGTACGCTGCTCGATCCGGGCGATACTATCGTCGTTGAGCGTCCCACTTATCTGGCGGCGCTGCAGGTATTTCAGCTGGCGCAGGCCAATATTCTCAGCGTTGACACCGACGATGACGGGATGCTGGTGGAGCAGCTGGCCGACCTGCTGGAGACCACCCGCGTCAAAGCTGTTTACCTGGTGCCGACGTTCGGCAATCCCGGCGGCAAAACGCTGAGCGAGGCGCGTCGTCGCCGGTTGGTTGAGCTGGCGAAAAAATATGATTTCGTCATTCTGGAAGACGATCCCTACGGCGAAATTAGCTTTACTGACGCCGTTCGGCGCCCGCTCTATCAGCATGCTGTCGAGCTGGGCTGTGAAGATCAGGTGGTTTACACCTCGACCTTTTCGAAGATCCTCGCGCCGGGAATGCGCATCGGCTGGATCGTCATGCCGGACTGGCTGGCGCAGCAGACGGTGATTGTGAAGCAGGCGGCGGATCTGCATACCAATATGCTGTCGCAGGTGATCACTGCGGAATACCTCAGTCTGAACCGGCTGGATAACCAGATTGCGTTGATTCGCGAAGACTACCGCAAGAAGTGCGTGGCGCTGGCCGATGCGCTGGAAAGCCGCCTTGGCGAGCACCTGGAATTCAGCCGCCCGCAGGGGGGGATGTTCCTGTGGGCGCGTTTCCGCTATCCGTTCGATACCATGGAATGGATGAAGAAAACGCTGGAAAACGGCGTGGTGTACGTCCCGGGTGAAGCGTTCTATCACGATAAGCCGGATACCCGTACCCTGCGTCTTTCTTACTCCACGGTGTCAGAAGCCGGATTGCTGACGGCCGTTGAGCGGCTGGCGGCCTCCCTGTAACGTCTCTGCTGTGCGCCGCTTTTCGGCGGCGCGCAGCCCTGCGTGACGTTAACGTCCAGCGCAGGGTCAATCCGTTTCGGCGATCCGGTCATCGAGCCAGACCAGCATCAGCGCTGCGAGAAAAGCCAGCGCAAAGGTTCCAATAAACAACCACATAGACGTCCCTCGCGGGTTAATTATTTTGCTGATTCTACCGGAGAGCGATCGTTGCGGTCGGCGATGGAGATTTTAGTTCCGGCGGAATGGCTGGCGAGAGAGAAAAAGTCATCGGCATCAATATCGAAGTTAAGAATAATTTCCCTGTATTTTCCACCGTTAATTAACGCTTTGGCTTCTTTAACACTACTGGCAATAATGACAGGCATCAGTTTTATCTCATTTTGAAAACTGTGAAGCAAAATAAGAGTTAGTTCGTACCAGATCAACTACTTTTTATCGTATTCCGCCGCAGAAAAAACGTCGTACTGTGACGCGACGACGACCGGATATTTTGTGACAGCGATCCGGTCATCAACAGCACAATCTTATTCGACGCTAGCGATATGCTGCAATTTTGCCAACTCGTCAGGATGATTTCCCCTGTTGTTTTTCGCGCAATATCTCGCCGCAGCGCTGCTTGTCCTGACGCAGCGCCTGCTGTTCCTGCGGGCTGAGCTGGCGCCAGGTATCCAGCATCCGCTGCCCCAGCGCCGGAAGGTAATGGGTTTTATGCAGCGCGTAGTCAGAATTTCCCCCCTCGACGATATTCTGCATATCGTGGAGGAACTGGCGGCTGTCGTCATGATCGATTATGCAAAATACCGCCCGGTAGTAAGCTTCATCTTCCTCGGTGTAATGCGGGGTGAACCACCAGACCAGCAGCGCGATAAGCGCCAGTAGCGGGATAATTAAGGATAATTTTTTCAACATCAGTTTTTCGGCCGGAGACAATCAGCCGTCAGTGTACCTGCAACGACGGCCTGATGTAAGCGCCGGCCCCGGCGGGCCGGCACAGGCTAGTAGCCGACCGGGTAGATGCGGCCGGTCTGAACGCCTTCAATGCTGCGGCGATAGGCCTGCGCCACGGCGGCGGCGGGAACGCTGGGGAAGCCCGGGAAAAAGTCGCCGTAGGCCGCCAGCGACTCGCTGAGCACGGTGGGGCTGATGAGATTGATGCGGATCCCGCGCGGCAGCTCGCAGGCGGCGGCGCGGACAAAGCCTTCCAGACCGGCGTTGACCGTCGTGGCATTGACCCCCTGAGCAATGGGTTCCTGCGCGACGATACCGCTGACCAGGGTAATCGACCCGCCGTCGCGCAGAAAATGCTGGCCGACCAGCGCCAGGCGAATTTGCCCCAGCAGCTTGTCCTGCAGACCGAGGTTGAACTGGCTGTCGGTCATGGTGCTTAACGGCCCAAAGTGCAGATTGCCGGTGGTGGAGACGATGGCATCTACTTCACCCGTTTGGGCAAATAGCGCCTCGACGCTCTCCTGCGAGGTGATATCCACCTGATAATCTCCCCGGGTGCGGCCGACGCGGATAACCTCATGTCTCTGACTCAGTTCTTCGCTGACCGCGCGACCGATGGTGCCGCTGGCACCGATAACGATAATTTTCATGGCAGACTCCTGATGAGGTGAGAGGCTATTTTTTAATAAAAGTAATCTCGGATAAACTGGCTAAAAGTTAGAACATTACTAACCAGAGGTTAGCAATATGGACAAATTACGAGGGATGGAGACGTTTATTGCCGTGGTGGAGTGCGGCAGCTTTACCGGGGCGGCGTCGCGCCTGGGGCTGTCGGCGGTGATGGTTGGGAAATATATCGCCCAGCTGGAAAGCCAGCTGGCGACGCGTCTGCTGGAGCGTAACACCCGACGCCAGAGCCTCACCGACGCCGGGCGAGTCTATTTTGACGAAGCGAAACGGGTGATGGAGCAGGTCTCCATCGCCGAAAGCGCGGTCGAGCGGCTGCGGCTGGCGCCGGCCGGCACCCTGCGGGTGAGCGCTCCCACCTCGTTCGGCGCCAGCGTGATCGCGCCCCTGACCGCCACCTTCCTGCAGGCCTGGCCTGCGGTCCGGGTGGAACTGGATCTGACTAACCGGATGGTCGATCTGGTGGATGAGGGGGTCGATCTGGCGATCCGTATCGGCGAGATCCATCAGGAGGATCTGGTGGCTCGCTACCTGGCGCCGTATCGGATGGTGATCTGCGCCGCGCCGGCTTATCTGGCGCGTTACGGGACCCCCGGGACGCCAGAGGATCTCGCCGATCATCTCTGCCTGTCCCATACGGTCTGGACCGCCCGCAACGAGTGGCGGCTGCCGGGCGTAGAGGGAGAAGTGCGCTGGAAACGCGATGCGGTTTTGCGCTGCAACGATGGCTACGCGCTGCGCCAGGCGGCGATCGCCGGGGCCGGGCTGCTGATGCAGCCGGAGGTACTGCTGGCCGATGCGCTGGCCAGCGGCAGCCTGGTGCGCGTGCTGGAGGCGTGGACTCCGCAGCCGCGGCCTGTGCATCTGCTCTGGCGCCAGGATCGTCGGCCCCTGCCGAAGCTGACGCAGTTTATCGCCCACCTTCAGCAGGGAATGGCCGACGCGCTGACAACGACCCGCGCGTTGGAATAATCACTCCGCCCGCAGCGCCTGCTGCCAGTCGGCAATCAGATCGTTGGGATCTTCGATCCCCACCGACAGGCGGATCAGCTGCGGTGTGATACCGTTCGCCAGGCGTTTCTCCAGCGGGATCGAGGCATGGGTCATGCTGAAGGGCTGGCTCACCAGACTCTCCACGCCGCCCAGGCTCTCCGCAAGCGTAAACCAGCGCAGCTTGCTGATGATGCGCTCGGCGTAACCTTCATCGCCCTTCACCACCACCGAAATCATGCCGCCGGGCAGGGCCATTTGCCGGCGCGCCAGCTGATAATGCGGGTGCGAAGCCAGCCAGGGAAACCAGACTCGCTCCACTTCCGGCTGCTGTTCCAGCCATTCGGCGAGCTGCAGCGCGTTCGCGCTGTGGCGCTCCATCCGCAGCGCCAGGGTACGGATGCCGCGCAGCGTCAGGAAGCTGCTGAACGGGTCAAGCACGCCGCCTACCGCATTCTGCAGATAGCCAAGCTTTTCCGCGAGCTCGGAGTTATCGCCAACCACCGCCAGGCCGGCGACGACATCGGAATGGCCGTTGAGGTACTTGGTCGCGGAGTGCACCACAATATCAAACCCATGCTCCAGCGGGCGATGGATCGCCGGCGAAGCAAAGGTGTTATCGGCGACGCTGATCAGGTTATGGCGGCGCGCGATGGCGGCGATGGCGCTGAGATCCGCGAGCTTCAGCAGCGGGTTGGTGGGCGTTTCCACCCAGATCATGCGCGTATCGGGGCGGATCGCCGCTTCAATTCCCGCCAGGTCGTCGGGTTTCACCCAGCTCACCTGCAGACCAGCGCTACGGTGGCGAACGTTTTCCAGCAGGCGGTAAGTGCCGCCATACACATCATCGACCGCCACCAGATGACTGTCCTTATCCAGCAGCTCCAGCACGGTGGAGATGGCGGCCAGCCCGGAGGCGAACGCGTAGCCGCGCGTGCCGTTTTCCAGGTCGGCGATCGCCGTCTCCAGCGCGTGACGGGTGGGATTCCCGCTGCGGGAATATTCATAACCGGTATGCTGCCCCGGCGCTGGCTGAGCAAAAGTGGAGGTGGCATAAATCGGCGGCATCACTGCGCCATGGCTGTCGGTGAAGGTTCCGCTATATACACTCAGGGTGTGGATAGATGACATAAAAAATTCCTTATTGTGCGACTCGGTTGCGCCAGGCGGTCAATACATCGCTGCGGGTGACCAGGCCAAGAAAACGCGTGTTGTCAGCGATCACCGCCACCAGACCGCGATCGAGAATGGCCTGCAGTTCACTCTCTGGCGCACGCTTATCGAGAGTTTCAACATGGCGGCTCATCGCTTCGCTGACCGGCAGGGAGAAGCGTTGGCGATCGCCCTGTACGTGGCGGATCAAATCCCACTCATCGACGATGCCGACCACGCGGCCATCCTCCAGTACCGGCAGTTGGGAGATGTCATACAGCCGCATGCGGGTAAAGACCGCGGCCAGGGTGTCGTCCGGCGCGGCCGTGACGGTAGCGCCTTCGTCATGGCGCAGGGCGATAAAATCACTGAGATCGCCCTGTTCGGGGCGGGCGATCAGTCCTTGCTGGCGCATCCAGTCGTCGTTGAACATTTTGGACAGGTATTTATTGCCGCTGTCGCAGGCGAAGGTCACCACCCGCTTCGGACGGCTTTGCGTCCGGCAGTAGCGCAGCGCGGCGCTGAGCAGGGTGCCGGTGGAAGAGCCGGCCAGCACTCCTTCGACCTGCAGCAGCTGGCGCGCGGTGTGGAATGCTTCGCAGTCGCTGACGCGATACGCGGTATGTACCCCCTCCAGCCTGGCCAGCGGCGGGATAAAATCTTCGCCGATCCCTTCGACCAGCCAGGATCCCGTTTCGCCGTAGCGTCCGGTATCGACCTGATCGGCAAGGATCGAACCCGCCGGATCGGCGAGAATAAATTCCGTTTTCGGCGAGTGCTCAGCAAACCAGGCCTGAAGCCCACCCAGCGTGCCGCCGGAGCCGACGCCGACGACGATGGCGTCGATGTCGCCCTCCAGCTGCTGATAAAGCTCCGGCGCAGTGGAGGTGGCATGGGCCAGCGGATTGGCGTCGTTATTAAACTGGTCGATATAAAAGGCGCCCGGCGTTTCATCGGCAAGGCGGCGGGCATAATCCTGGTAGTAGGCCGGGTGGCCTTTATTGACGTCGGAGCGGGTGAGCAGCACCGTCGCGCCCAGCGCCCGAAGGTGAAAGATTTTCTCGCGGCTCATTTTGTCCGGCACCACCAGGATCAGGCGGTAATTTTTCTGCGCCGCAATCAGCGCCAGACCGAGGCCGGTATTGCCGGCGGTGGCTTCGATAATCGTTCCCCCGGGCGCCAGTTTTCCCTGGCGCTCGGCTTCATTAATCATCGACAGCGCAACCCGATCTTTAATTGACCCGCCGGGGTTCTGATTTTCCAGTTTTAAAAACAGACTGCAGGGCCCGGTATCCAGTTTGTGCAACTGGAGCAGGGGAGTATGACCGATCAGGTCGCTCACGGAATGAAACAGTGACATAACCATTTACCCACTCGTTTAAGATATTTTTGCATGCTAGAGCTGTGAAAACGGTTATTTAAAGAATATTTCTCTGTCATTTAGCGCAAAATGGAATATAAGATGCTATTTGGCCATCTGGAGGGAAAGCAGGGCAGCCACCTGGGCGGATCGATTTCCAGAAAAGGGCGTTTCTAGCCGCTTTTAGCGGGAAAATGGCGATTTTAATCAGTGTGTTATCTGATATCTGAAAATGTATTTGCGAAAAGATTCTATGGAGAATAGGCCTGCGCTTGTCGTTAACTAGCAGCGGGCTGGCCAGGAGAAAAACGCAGCAGGGAAATCACGGGTTAACGCAGTTCGATGGAGAGTCCGGATGCAGAAAAGCAAAAACCCACCATTTGGAGCGATCACGCTCCGGTAGATAGTTTCTCACCTCACGGTGAGGCCTTTTCGAAGGACTCCGGGCTGACGCCATCCGGGAGTATGGCTTTGTGCAGGCTAAAAAGCACGGTTGCGATGTACTCAATGGGAAGCAGATCCCTGCTTATTTCCAAAAAACGACCGTTGCTTCCGATATAACGCGATCGACAACTTTTCGATTCTATGCGAACTCTGCTTTCGATCAATGTTGACTAAATGTCACGACTTACAACATGCATAAGTCATATCTTTCGGCGGAAGATTTCCAGGTTATAAAACCGGTATGTTTATTCCGCCCTGTCATCCCAGGTGATGGTGTCTATGTCATAATCATGTTCAAATGCAAGCCAATTTTGACTACTTCTGTTTCCCGGCACTGCTGGTTTTTCTGGGATTTTTTAATGCGACTGAGTGCGAAGTATCTCTCTCCCGGAGAAACAGACGCCCCTCTCTGGTGTATCTCATTACAATCGTAACTATAATAATGCAAAGGCTCAGGTGGTATTCTTAGGGGGAGAGTGGGTATATTTCTCCTGCTATTATCGACAATGGCAGTTGTTTATGTTCCGTAGGTATCATGGTTATTCCATATTCCAGAATGAGTAGATATACTCGCCCCGGTGACCCCTGCGGGGGAGCTTGTACTACGTAATGAGTTCGCGCCTCTATAGGCTGGCTAATACCAGGTTTGTTCATCGCAGATATAAGCGATATAACTCAAAAAAAGCACGGAGCATCTACGTAATAAACTTAGTGTATTCTCCATTTTTATCCGTTCCCACGAAAGTTCTTAATTGATTGATGGCATTTTCCAGATTATCTGATGGTAAAAATGTAGTCCGACGATTGACTCTGCATTGTTGTCTGTCGATAGTCGCCATCCCTTGTCTTCTTTTTCATGTGAATAATCCAGAGCGAAGAACCTGAAATACAGGCGCATTCTAAATACGCCGGATAATAGTATTCGGATATATTATACTCTCTGTGAATATGCTGGTTTCAACAACGCCTGGTCTGGCAGGTAAATTGAATGCTGGTCAAAATATCGCTTTTATTAGCGCTCATCGTTATATCTGCGTGATACCAGTCTGTTTGAAGACCGGGTCATCATCATCCGTTATTCATTTTGCGTGTCAGTCCGGTGTATACAGTGTTTTCATTCCGGTTACAAGAGAGTGGAGTGGATTACATATGTAATCTTAATCGCTCACAAGGACTCTGCCTGTCTCATTGTTTGCGCAGGGGGAGGGGCAGTATTATATTTCGGCGAAATGTTCTGTACGTGTCTTTTATAAATAAGTGAGAGTGAAAAATGTCTATTAAGAAAAGTGTTATCGCTGCTGCAGTTTTTGCAAGCCTTTCTGGTGTCAGCATGATGGCTAATGCAGCACCGTCTGCTGATGTGACGCTGGAAGGTATTATCACCAACACTACCTGTGATGTTTCCGTTAACAATGGCCTGGCGACCCTGAATGTGGGGGTCTACAAAGCAAGTTCTTTTACCCCTAACACTCAGCAGGGCTCTGTTGCGCTGCCGGTTGAATTAACCAACTGCGCTGATGAGACTGGCGCGCTGATTATTCAGGGGCAGAGCGCAAGCTCCGACCCGAGCAAGCAGCTGTTTACCGCCGCGACGGGTGATACCGTTGGCTTTATGATTAAGGATGCTAACGATGTGCAGGTGGCTGAGTCACAGAATGTGGCTTTGGATGTGACCTCTGCTGACACGAATAGTTATTCTTTCAATGTAGGTATGGGTACCACTGACGCTACGCCGGCAGCGGGTAGTTATAGCGTACCGGTGACTGTGGCTTATATTGTCAATTAACCATAAGGTGAATAGGGGACGTGGCAACGCGTTCCCTTTATTAATTAACGATGAAAACTTTCCAGCATGTCACTTTTGTTTTACTCCTGATATTTGCAGGAATGGCTTCCGCCTTCGCGGGAATTTCCATCGACAGCTCGCGCATTATATTTCAGAGCAGTGATGATGCCAGAGGGCGCAGCGTCGGCGTAACAAGTTCAGTCTCATCGGTCGCACCTTATCTGGTCAGGGCACAGGTCTCACGGGATATCGAAGGTAACAACGTACAGACTCCGTTCATTACGACGCCGTCATTATTTCGCCTTGAGCCGGGCAGTACGAATCAGGTTCTGGTGGTGAAAAAACCGGGTGCGGATGGGCTGGCGACGGACAGAGAATCCCTCTTCTATTTTCGCAGCGTTGCCATGCCGGCGGGGGAAAAGCAGAGCGCTTCCCCGTCATCCGTGGTAGGGGGGTCACTTCAGGTTTCCACGGCAACGGTAGTTAAGCTGTTTTACCGCCCGGGAGGGCTGGCGTTACCGCAGCAGCAGGCTATGGGTATGCTGCAGTTTTCATCCACCGGGCAGGGCCTTCGGGTGACCAACCCAACTCCGTATTACATTACGCTCGCCGATCTTAAGGTGGCCGGAGTCAGGGTTCCTCTCAGTGCGGTAGCAGGCAACACCATGATAGCGCCTTTTGGGGCTCAGTTATATGCGCGTGCGCCGCATCAGGGGCGGGTTGAATGGAAGGCTATCAATGATTATGGCGGTACGGAGGTGTTTCATGGTTCGGTCCGCTAAGCCGTTATCCGGCGTGGCGCTCGCCTGCGTGTTGGTATCATCGGGCATTCAGGCCGCTGACACGGCGGAGGTGAATTTTACCGCGCAAATCAGCGATGGTACCTGTGATGTCCAGTTATCGCAGTCATCACTCCAGTTTGGTATCCACAAAGCCGTTGATTTTCAGTCCGGCGCTACCGTGGCGATGTTACCTCTGACGGCGACCGTGATATGCAGCGGGGCGACAACGCCAAAGATGTCGGTGTCGGGCAGCACACCGTATTCAGACAGTACCATTTTCCGCGATCCGGGCTCGGTGGCCACAGGTGTAGGGTTCATGGTACGCCAGGACACTGGAGATATAGATTTGGGATCGTTTTATAACCCCTCACAGGCGGTCAGTAATAACGTCAGTTTTGCTCTGTCGCCCGTCGGGAATGCAGGCACGCCCCATAACGAACCCTTCCTGCTGGGCCTGGTGAGGGCCGGAAGTGAAAGTGTGACCCCTGGCGCCGTCAAATCGACATTAACGTTTACGGTATCGTTTGACTGAATCTGGAGAGTATAAAGGATGCATTACAATGAACGGACCCGTTCCACAAAACTGGTCGGCTTTATGTTGTCAGGCATGTTGTTTGCACTGACCACATCAGTATATGCAGGCTCTTCCTCAACGACGGTTAATTTTTCAGCCACGCTGGTTGGAGGCTCCTGTCAGATTTCAGTGGATCGGCCCAGTATTACATTTTCGCCTGTGTCCTCTTCCACGGTAATTGCGGCAGGGGGGGATGGTATCGACCCGCAGTTATTTTCGATGACGTTTTCTGACTGTAGTGGCTGGGGATTAACACCCAAAGTCCAGATTAAAGGGAATACCTTCACGTCCGGAATTCCGCTGTTCCGCAATGATAATGCGGCCAGTGATTATTCTCAGGGGTATGGAGTAAAACTGGTTCAGCAAGGCCAGATGGCCGCAATCGCTAATATGGATAAGCTAATTGTCGGTACTGCGGACCAGCAGCTTAATACCCTTAATGGTCAGACACTGAATTTTGAAGCACGTTTATCCTGTGGTAACTGTACTGCCGGACCTTCGTTGAAGGGCGGTAATATGAACGCCACCGTGACGCTTCAGTTTATTTATGAATGAATTGGCGATAAAAATGAATGTATTCGCACAAGCTGCGGGCAGATTTATACTGTGGTTTGCCGGGTTTATAGGCTTAATGCTGGTCTGTAATGTAGCGAGTGCCGCTGAGGGGGGACTGCAGCTCAGTCAGACACGCGTTATATTTGATGCCAGAGCAAAAGATACACAGGCGACGATAAAGAATAACAGCGGCCAGGTTTATTTGATAAAAGCCGATGTATTTGCGACACCTGACGGTAGAAACACTCAGACGGACCCGAAGTCTGCTGTACCCTTTATGGTGACGCCTCCCTTATTCAGGCTGGAGCCAAACAGTCAAAATTCGGTACTGATAGTCCGTAATGGCGCAGCACAATTACCTGCGGATCGTGAATCGGTTTTTTATCTGAGTTTTTTGGCTATTCCTTCGACATCAGATGCCGCCGAAGGGACACAGTCTGGTGTGTCAGCCCGTATTTCAGTCGGTATACAGTCGGTGATTAAACTGTTTTACCGGCCTTCCGGGCTGTCAATGCCGGCGAGTGAAGCGGCCAAAAAGCTGACTTTCAGCAATACGGAACATGGACTGGGTATTAGCAATCCCACGCCGTATTACGTGACCCTGTCCCGACTGAATGTAGACGGTAAGAGCATGGATGTGAAAGGGACAGAGGCGGGGGCAATGCTTGCGCCATTCTCCACACAGTATTACCCCGTCAACGGGACTGTGCGGACCGTTTCCTGGACAACCATTAATGATTTCGGTGGTGAAAGTATCGAACATCAATCGGCCGTAAAAGGAATATAATAAACCTCATGCTGCGTATTTTTTGTTTGCGTCAATATCGACTAATGATATTGCTTTTTTCCATGTTTATCATCAGCTCGCCATCATATGGGTCGACTGGTAATAACCCTGACGGTATTAAATTACAATCCACACGCGTGATATATCCGGGTGAGAGCCACAATGGTATTACATTTACAGTTACCAATAATACCGCAAAGCCTTTCCTTTTACAGTCGCGGGTTATTCCATGGCAGGCTGATGAACAGGATAACGTATCCGGTAATCAGAGTGGAGGGGTGCCATTTATTGTATTGCCTCCCTTACAGCGGCTGGAAGCATCAGATGCGCTGACGCTCCGTATCCGTTTAACGCGTAATACACTGCCTAAGGATCGTGAGTCGGTATTTATTCTGAGCCTGAAAACCATACCTGGTCAGGAGAAAAACACGGATTCAGCGTCATTGACGCTGGCTATGCAAAATAATCTGAAGCTGTTTTATCGCCCGGAGGGGATGCCTGAGTATGATGTGTCCGAATTTGCGCGGGAAATACGGTTTATATCGCAGAGTGGGGAACTGAAAGTGATAAACCCGACACCATATTATCTCACTTTTCGTTCACTGTCTGTCGGGAAATATCCGGTCGAAAAAAACGCGCTTTCAAAAATGATACCGCCATTTGGGGAACAGAGGTACCCATTATCAGCCGGTGCGCGGGGGCAGGTGACCTGGAGTCTTATTGACGGTGAAGGACGGAATACTCCAGAGCAGGTCAGCGTACTGTCTGGGTAAGTATTTTAATAAATACAATCTTTTCTGGTGAATGGAAAAAAGCGACATGCATCTTATTTCTAATTTCGGGAAGCCTTCTTCCGGGAAGCTTTTCCGTTACTCCCCGGTGGCAGGTTTTTTATTGGTTTGTATTAACCCAGCCTGGGCCGGTGATTATTTTGATCCGGGATTTCTTGGTAATTCCGGCGATAATACGGCTGTCGACCTTTCCGCATTTTCTGAGGCCGGGGGAGTTCAGCCGGGGAAATATACGGTATGGGTATTTGTTAACCAGCGCAATGCAGGGCAGTACACCCTGGATTTTCAGAAAAATACGCAGGGCAAAATTGCGCCGGTTCTCACGCCATCTGAACTGGAAACGTTTGGAGTGAATGTCAGGCAACTGCCGGACCTGAAAGATTTGCCTGCTACGGCTGAGATAGACAATATTGGCGCGCTTATCCCTCAGGCGACCACCATGCTGGATCTGGCGCGCCTGCGTCTGGATATCAGCGTACCTCAGGCCGCAATGCAGCCTGAAGTACGTGGTGCGGTTGACCCGTCGCAATGGGAGGAGGGGATTTCCGCCCTGATGGCGAACTATAGCCTCAGCGCCGGTCGTACCACGAATTCCGGCCAGAACCAGACCTCACATAATAACAACCTCTTTGCAACCGTGCGCGCCGGGGCAAACACGGGGCCGTGGCGCCTGCGCAGCACCATGACCCATACCCGGGTGGAGAATAACGGCGGTAATAATGCCCTGACGACCACCCAGACACGCTTTTCGAATACCTACCTTGCCCGCGATATTCGGGGCTGGCGCTCGAACTTACTCATGGGTGAGAGTAGCACCGGTAGTGACGTTTTTGACGGTATCCCTTTCCGTGGGGTGAAGCTCAGCTCTAATGAACAGATGCTCCCGAGCCAGCTTCGTGGCTATGCGCCGGCCATCAGCGGCGTGGCGAACAGTAATGCCCGAGTGACTGTGCGTCAAAACGGCAATGTAGTGTACGAGACCTATGTGGCGCCAGGGCCGTTTTACATCAATGATATCCAGCAGGCCGGCCTGTCAGGGGACTATGATGTCAAAGTCACGGAAGCGGACGGCACCGAGCGCCAGTTCATCGTGCCCTACTCTTCCCTGCCGGTCATGTTGCGTCCCGGTGGCTGGAAGTATGAGCTGACGGCGGGACAGTATGACGGCAATCTGACAGATGGTTCCCGCCGGGCTGATTTTATGCTGGGGACCGTGGTATACGGACTGCCCGGTGATGTCACGCTGTTCGGCGGTATTCTCGCCGCAAAAGACTACCAGGCGTTCAACATCGGTACCGGGGTATCCCTGGGATACGTCGGTGCGCTCTCGGCTGATATCACGAATTCATCGGCGAAGTTTGATAACGAATCCACCCTGATAGGCCAGTCTTATCGCGTTCGTTATTCCAAAAGTCTGCTGTCCACGGGCACCTCTGTTGATTTAACCGCGCTGCGGTATTCAACCGAGGATTATTACAGTTTCAGTGAATTCAACAGTCAGGGACACCAGTTGCAGGAGGGAGTCAGCCCGTGGTCCCTGCAGCGCCGCCGTAACAGCTTCCAGACGCAGCTCAGCCAGCAACTCGGGGACTGGGGAACCATGTATTTCCGGGCCAGCCGGGATGACTACTGGGGAGGCGAACGTACGCTGACCGGCATGTCGCTGGGTTACAGCAACAGCCTGAAAGGCGTCAGTTACGGTGTCAACTACAACATTGATCGGACAAAGGATGCGAACGGTAACTGGCCGGAAAATCGCCAGATTTCGTTTAACGTCAGTGTGCCGTTCAGCATCTTTGGCTATTCACGTAACCTGCAATCAATGTATGCCACCACGACGCTCACTCATGATAACACCGGGCGGACCCTGAGTCAGACCGGGCTCAGTGGTAACACTCTGGACGGGAAACTGTCCTACAGTGCTTCGCAAAGCTGGGGTAACCAGGGACAGATCAGTAACACCAACTTAAATACCGGTTACCAGGGAAGCAAGGGAAGTATCAGCGGCGGATACAGCTACAGCAGCGATATGCAGGCTATCAACATGAGCGCCAGTGGCGGGGTGATGGTGCATAGTGGCGGGATAACGCTGTCACGTGCCATGGGCGATTCGGTGGCGCTGGTGAGTGCCCCGGGGGCGGCTGGCGTGAGTGTCAACGGTGGTACGGCGGTCACCGACTGGCGCGGATATGCGGTAGTGCCTTACCTGACGGATTACACCCGCAACAGCGTGGGTGTTGACCCCAGCACCTTACCGGAAAATGTCGACCTCACACAGACCAACCTCAATGTATACCCGACCAAAGGCGCTGTCGTCAAAGCAAACTTTGCGACCCGGGTGGGTTATCAGGTGCTGATGACGCTTAAACTCGACAATGGCGTGGTGCCGTTTGGTGCAGTTGCCACGTTACTGAATGCGGGGATGGCAGAGGTGAATAGCAGCATCGTGGGTGATGACGGACAGGTTTATCTGACCGGATTGCCGGAGCGGGGGGAGTTACTGGTTAAGTGGGGCGAGACAGCAGCACGTCAGTGCCGTGTCAGTTTTGACATCTCCGGTTTATCGACGTCGCCGGATAAACCGGTCCGTCAGGTGACCTATACCTGTCAGGGCGGTAAATGATGAACATGAATCCCACACAGTGTAATGAGCTGAGTGCGGAGCACGATGAACGCACGAAGTGGCATAACGACGACCTGCGTGATGCGCAACGTTTAGACGAGGCCTGGGCCTGGCTGTGTGAGTCGCGCAAAACGGCGCCAGCGAATGCGGATATCTGGCATTTGCGACAGCGCTGGCCTGCCTGCCGGGAAGCGTTTCTCAGAAAACTGCAGTCGGGAGAGCACCACCTGTCCCCCATGTTGGTGGTGGGGACACGCCGTCAGGTGATGTGGCCCGCGGAGGATGCGCTGGCCCTTAAGTGGGTGGCGCTGTCCATCACCCCATCCATCCCGGTACATGAGAAGTGTGAGCATGTGAAGGGGCATGGCGGTGGTAGATCGTCCGTACGTCGGATCTCGCAGAGCCTGACCGAAAACGGTTACCGCTGGGTTTGCCGCACCGACATTAAGGGGTATTACGGGGCTATCAATAAAGAGACTTTGCTGTTGCAGCTGAGAGAGCATATTACGCACCCGGCGTATCTGACTATTTTAACTCAGTATATTCACTACAGCGTGGAAGAGGGCGGCGAGTTTTACACGCCCGAAAAGGGTATCGCGCGTGGTTGCGCGTTAAGTCCGCTCATGGGGGCGTTGCATCTCTGGGCTGTGGATAATTATTTTGCTCATCAACATAAAATCTATTATGGACGTTATATGGACGATTTTGTTATTTTAACTTACAGCCGCTGGCAGTTACGTAAGCAGATGAAGCAACTCAATAAATATCTTGCGTCATTAGGGTTTGAGAAACACCCGGACAAGACGTTTATTGGCAAAGTGAGCCGAGGTTTTGACTGGCTGGGCGCGTGGCTCACGGATAAGGGTGTGGTCGGCATTGCCCCTCGCGCACTGACCAACCACCGGGAGAAGGTCCGTCGGCTTTATGAGCAGACACGTCACTGGTCTAAAACGAAACAAGCCAGGCGTGTGTCGGATTACCGGAATCGGTGGAAAATTTGGGCAGTGTTAATGGCCTCCCCGGTTGCGCACGCGGCCTCCCTCGACCCCGGGGAAACCCTGCGGACGTCCGGGACCTGGAGCTACACCCAGATGGGCTCAGGTGCGGTCGCGGGAACCGGTTCGGATGCCGCCGGCTACGGGTTCGTGATCTCGCCAGGCGGGTCATCCGCCCACTCGCTCTGCACCCTTGCCACCACCTTTCCCTTGGGACAAACGACCGATGGGTATACCGGGGTCCAGATCGCGCCGGACGTAGTGCTAGGCCTTACTGGCACTGCAACCGGTCCCAACGACACCAGTACGTCGATACAGCGGCTAGCCACGTGGTCGGACACTGGCGCCTACGCACCCACGTATCCCAACTACAGCGGGTACACTTGGTGCGGTCGACAAGCGCGCGCTGATGAGATTAAATCGCCGTCGACTGCTACGTTCTCCGGGTCCTGGTTCATCCACGCGGGGCCTGCGGCACGACCGGGCACGTATTCGTATTCCGGCCTCCTCTTGTCCAGGCTAGGGGCAAGTACCTGGCCTCTGCCTGCCAAAACCGTCGTAGTGCCCGCTGGCTCTATAACCATCCGGCCGCCCACCAGCTGCACGGTCGGCCTCGACGCGCCAACTGTCAAGTTCGGAACTGTGGCAGACACTGACGTGAGTAACAGCTCCCTATCCGTGCAACACTCTCGACTAACCACGAACTGTAGCTCCGTCCACGACGGAGGGACGGGCACTGGCCGTGTCACGACCTCACTGTCTTTGCTATCCCAGTCCGGGGGGAGTCAAGCGCTCCCGCTCCAATCGTCAGAAAACTTACAAGTAGCTGAAGTATATGCGCGTCTGGGTAACTACTCTGTCGGGAGCTGTCAGCCGGGGTCGGGGAGTCTTGACTTTGTTGGGACACCGGTCACTTTGGGAGACTATGCTGTTGGTGCAAACGTGGAGGTGATTACGTGGTCGCTGTGTAGCAATGGAGAAAAGAACAGAGGGAACGGATCGGGTTCTGCCACCCTGACCGTCGCATGGCCCTAACCGGGCTGAGCCGCTGATGTTCGCATGGCGTCTGCGGGGGGGGGAATGGAGGGAAGTCCAGTTAGGCCGCGCAACCGTGTCTCTGGCAAATGTCCCTTGTACCCCGCCCGTTGTCAGGCCACACGCATTCAGACGCTAGACAGGTAGCGCGCAGCTGAGGTTGGTGGGGCCCCCCCGTCTGGGGTATCAACGGAACGCCCCCCACACCTCCCTACATTCATACAACACATCCCCCTAGAGTCGGGCAAAACAACGCCGCGTCGACCATGCCAGCCTGTCATACGTAACGGGATCAAGCTAAATTGCTCCCAGGTTTGGCACCACCACATACACGGCACTAAGTAGCATCTCGCAACCAAATGACTGCGGACCGACCTCTCCCTGAACCCGCATTTTCGTACGAAATCTAATCCAAACTGCAATGACGTTAAGGTATCCGGCCGAAGGGGAATGATTCTATCACCACAAAGGTATAAACACGGTACTAGTGCAACACGTCAACAACCAGTTTTTGAGCTGCAATAGCGCCGACCATATAAAACGCGAAAAAAAAACGTAAACGTGAACGTAAAAAAAATGGGCGTGCCGTTGAGGGGGATGGGGGATATTTGTCACCAATTAAAAAGCCTATATCTTCGCATATGCAAGAAATTACAAACTACGTTCTGTCGCCATGCGCCATGGCAGCGAAAGGATTGTCCCAACTAATAGGTACCTCACTCCAGTCCCCGGTCTGGCTGAATCCTTGCCATCAGACCCCACTAACCATTTCACCGACAGTCAACGTGGGGCAGATCATAATATTTATTCCTGACGATCCACTGTGGTTGCTGTTCACTCTGCGCAAAGCCGCTAGCCTCCTCGCCTATACCAAACGTCTTTTGCCGGTGGTATTGTTAAGCCGCAGCCCGACTCCATGGCTGTGGAAAACTTTACTTCACCAGGTAAGCGATCACCGCCTGCTGGCTTCTGGACAAGCGGTCTCCTCTGATCTACCGTGCCGGGCTTTGGCGGATCTACTGAAAGGTGGTCTGGTCGGCTACCCCACCTTGCAACAACTTTCTTCTGTTGAAGCGCTGGCAAGCGGTAATCCACCATCAGGTTTAAGCAAAATTGAACTTAATGCCATTTTCGCCCTGCTGTGTGGCCTCAGTATCAACAGCCAGGCTCAGATCCGTAACGTCAGTCAGAAAACGCTTTACCGACAAATATCGTCAGGATTAAACAAGATAGCGAAATATCACCCACACATGGCGAGCCGATTTCATGGTGGCCGAAACAAACTCGTAGAGGGGCAGGGCATGAGCGTGCTGACTGCATGTGAACGTGAGTTTATCCACGCGATTCATAGCCGACAGAGATTTCCGGTCTTTCAGCCAATTGTTGATGACAACTTACGTGTGCAGGGTTTTGAGATATTATCGCGCTGGCGAAAAGATAATATTGTACTGAAGTCGGATGAATTTCTATTGCATATCCACTCCGAATACGCCTGACTACTCCTTTCCTCCGTTGTCCTGCAGGAAGCGGTACAGAATATCAATCGCTACCAGGGCGAGTTTTACTTTTCAGTCAATATCCCTGCATGCATCGCGCATCACTCAATCTTGCTCGCATGGTGGGTATCGCCTGTCAACAGTTACAGAACAAACTATGGGTCGAATGTTTGGTAGTGGAATATTCTGAAACCATCGATTTACAGCAACAAGGAAAAGCGGTGGAGAATATGAGTAACATTAAGCAACAGGGTGTCGCATCTTTCTCGACGACTGCTTCTCACATAGCAGCGTAATGTTCCCGGTGAGAATAGCTCGTTTTAGTGGCTACAAGCTGGATATGAGCATTATCAATGAATTGCATAGCGATTCGCACGTGCTGGCGCTGATCAAAAGCCTAGTTTACTATTGCCAGCTGACGCAGAGTTGCTGTATTGCCGAGGGGGTGGATAGCATCGAAAAATTTAATCTATTAAAAGCGCTTGGAGTTAATAGTTTCCAGGGATATCTGTTCTCCCCGCCAGTTAACCGTGAACAGCTATATGGGATTTCCCAGAGTTTTAATTTATAAACATTATCGAAGAAATGCGTATTCCGATGATTCCGGTCAGTGACTCCGGCGATTTCGATCACGCTTCCTACGCTGGTTATTTCTTACTTTAATTTTTAACCCATATGATCGGTTTGCGCCAGTTTACGCATTGATTCGCCCCTGAGCTCAACTCGGTGTCCGTTGTGCAGTAGCCGGTCCATCAGGGAATCGACTATAAGCACTCACACAGTGACAGCAGAAGAAGCCCGGAAACCGTGACCACAGACATCGACCTTTGTGTCGTAGCCCATCAGCCGTAATGCGTTATTTACCGTATTTTCACTCATGGGTTTCCAGGGATTATGGTCACCGGTGAAAATCAGTTCATGTTCTCCGCAGATGGTGTGGATCTGCTGCAGAATATCCAGCGCCTGAGCAGAGAGTGGCACCAGATGCTCTGTCCGCATTTTTGAGCCACGGTGCGAGTATTTAACTCCTTCAATAGGTTTCCGCTCGGGAGGAATGGTTCACATGGCTTTCCTGAAGTCGATCTCGGACCACCTGGCGAAGCGAAGTTCACTTGAACGGATGAAAATAAGCAGGGTGAGCTTAGTTGCCAGTCGGGTGAGAGGTTGTCCTCTGTAGGTATCCAGTCGTTCGAGTAGCTCTGAAATGCGATTTAAGGCGAGGGCAGGACGGTGCTGGCGTTTCACCGTCGTTAAAGCGCCCGCCATATCCACGGCAGGGTTATAACTGATAATGCCTGACTGGGCTGCATAGCGCATAATCGCAGTGATACGTTGTTGAAGACGGGCGGCAATCTCATAGATCTCTTTGGCTTCGGCTGTTTTAACGGGGATAAATCAATCGGGAGGCCTGAGGGTGGCAATATCCTGTGAACCGGTACACGGGAAAACATAAGTCTCGAGATTTTTCAGTATCTTTTCACTATGTAAGGCTGACCATATTTTATTGCGCTTATGCCACTGCCTGGCTTTGCGTTCAAATATCTGAGCTGCTTCGGGTACAGACTTTTTGATTCGTTTCTGTTTGTACGGATCAATTCCCTCCGCTATCAGCTTCCTCGCCGCATCGCGCTTTTCCCTTGTTTCTGATAATGAGACTTCAGGATAACCCCCCGATCGAGCGTTCTCTCTTTTCCTGGAACCGGTAGCGGAGTATCCAGTAGCGCGAGTCGTTAGCATGAACGAGCAAAATTGTACCCTCGCCAGGGACTGGATGCGGGTGGAATTTGATTAAGTAGGGTGGAGTTAAGGGAAGATAAAAGTGTTGATTCTGGCGGGCTTGGAATGCAAAAACGGACCTCCGTGGAGGTCCGTTGCTATGAATTTGGTGCCCGGATTCGGACTAACGCCGCAGGCGTTGAACAGCGCGCGTGTCGCGCTGGCCCCGAAGGGGTGAGCCGCTGTGCGGCGAATAATCGAACGCAGTTCGATGGAGAGTCCGGCTACAGAAAAGCAAAAACCCGCCTTTTGGGCGGGTTCTTTAAATAATGGTGCCCGGACTCGGGAACATTCAGTACTCTATTAACTTGAAATTTATCATAAATCTGTTTTTGGTTGATTATCAAAACTCAGAGTTAGACCCATAATTTTACTTTCAAATCAAAATACTAGATTTGAATATTTAAAGGCATGTTCGGTTCGATACTCCGATTCGATTCCTTATAAATTTATCGTAATGACATCTGCGTTACGCGTGTTGTATACTTAATATCCACAGAAACACAAGAGGACAACACGATGCCAGCCGCAAACAGCATGTCCATAAAACGCGAAACGTTAAATCTGCGCATTAAACCTGCCGAACGCGATCTTATTGATCGGGCGGCGAAAGCCAGAGGGAAAAACCGCACAGACTTTGTGCTGGAGGCCGCCCGCGCTGCCGCTGAGGAAGCGCTGATTGAGCAACGCATCATTATGGCCGATCCGCAGGCTTATCAGGAATTTCTCGCTCGTCTGGATCAGGCTCCTGCACCTAATGCCGCACTGCGTAAAACTATGCAGACCCCTGCGCCGTGGGAACAGGAAGAATGATCTCGGCACCAGAACCGCTTCATGCCGGGCATATTCTTACCCCGTTTTGCTGCGGTATAGATTCCATGGATCACTGGCTGAAACAGCGGGCGATGAAAAATCAGGTTACTGGCGCATCCCGCACCTTTGTGTGTTGCGGCAGCGATTCTAACGTACTGGCGTATTACTCGCTCGCGTCCAGTGCGGTAATGACTAACACCGCCCCCGGTCGCTTTCGTCGCAATATGACCGATCCGATCCCGGTAGTAGTGCTGGGGCGTCTGGCGGTGGATCAGTCTCTACATGGACGGGGCGTAGGTCGGGCGCTGGTGAGGGATGCCGGGCTGCGGGTGATTCAGGTGGCGGAAACTATCGGTATTCGGGGAATGCTGGTTCATGCCCTGTCGGATGAAGCGCGGGAGTTTTATCTGCGGGTGGGGTTTGAGCCGTCGCCGATGGATCCGATGATGCTGATGGTGACGTTGGGGGATTTGGTTCATGCCTGATTGGCATTCTGGGCTGGATAGAAAATATTAAGGTGGTTATTTTCTAAACCACCTTAATTTCATAGTGCTTGGTTCATATGCTATAAATTTTCTTGTAACCAAGCTTCTAACGCATCTACTTGTACAAAGTTAATATTAGTTTCATAAGGTGGATATCTTAACCACCAGTAAGTTTGTCTACTAATATATAAATGGATAAATTTAACTTCGTGATTATCTGCGGGTTCACTCCAGTTTAGTAGAGTACGAATATCATTATAATTTGCGGCTAGAAAATTAATTCTTTTTTCTATTTTTCCAATCTGTCCTCTTTTATCACCTCTACCAAATATTTTCTCTCGTAAACGGCGCATATCCTTAATGCAATAGTATGGCTGATTATACTTACACTCTATATTCAACCAGGTGTTGCTATCAGAAAAATAGGCTAAGGTATCAAAATCACCTACGTCAGGAAAATTTTTCTTTGGAAAGCGCTTTTTAAAGTCGATGCCAAGTTCAATTTGGGTTGCGAACCTTTTTACAATATTAAAAGTGGTTATTTCTAATTGCTTTTCAATACTCTCTTTTATCTTACCAACTTCATGTGAAATGTGGCTCCATTGAAATTCGGCAGGAAGATATCCATTTGCAATATGAGCAATCCATATTGTTCCTGCTCGATAAGCTGCCGCAGCACCCCAGATTATATTATTATTACTAGTTTCTATTAGTGGGCGAATATTATATCGATGATCTCGTTTATTGTGATCGGAAATAGGAACATCAAAATATTCAGAATCAGTACCCAGTAATTTTCTTATCTTATTAGGATTAAGAATAAGAAAATCTATTATTTTCTCTACTTCCTCATTAACCAAGTTAGTATTACTGTTAAGCAGTATGTTTACCATATCAGTCTTTGTTGCCTGATATGAAACATTTAATTTAATTTGGTTAAATCGCGCCCATTGAAACAGAATAGAGAAAACAGCAAGTAAACTAGAGTATTTGAAGCCTAGATCTTGTTGAAATACACGATCAAGATCATCTAATTTTTCATTTATAATATCGGACTCTACAGAGTCAGTGTCATTTAAATTATAACCTAACTTATAGCCAGCTTGTTCTTCACTAAACTTATCCTCTTTAATCTCACGATCTTCCGAAAAAAATACTTGTGGGATGTAAAAATTATCTATACTCAAACCACCTACATCAATATCGTTATGCAATATGTCACTTGCATTATAAAGTACGATTAACCAATCAATATCAGCAAGTAACTGTAATATAGCATCTGTAGTAGGTATGGTTTCACTTTTTGAGTTAAGACTTAAAGTGCATTCAAGCAAATACCTATAATTTGCTGACATACGGTTGAATTCAGTACCCTGTTTTGCTAATTTTTCTGTTCTATTATAATTAACCTCATGTTGAAGGCTTAACATAATATTTTTCTTTTTTCTGTGATCTTCGGCTACATAAGCATCATAGTTTTCAATGACAAATTGTAGCAAGTGCTCCCTGTTCATTGAGCGTATTGTTGCGTGGATTTTTTCTCTGAAAAAATCAGCTAAAGGGTTAATAATATCCTTGGCCTTCTGTAACTCATAATTACCTTCGTTAACTCCAGACTCTTTAATTAAGTTAGCCAATGTTTTTCTGGCTAGTTTATAGTGTTTGGCTTCAGGAACGTTTGGTTTTATTTCTAAAGTATCAAATGTGCGCTCTTCGCTGGATATTGCCATCCTTGCAGGTCTGTTCCCTGTGTTGATTATCTGTTGCCAGATATCTTCGGAGAACTCGATATGAAGCATTTGGGAGAGCGATTGTAAGAATGCAATACAAACATCAGCCTGGAAACTGGCATTTTGAGGTCTATTAAGACGATATTGCATTAGAGGTAAATTAATATGGATTTTTATATTTGCAGCAGAATTATCTTTGTTAATTAATGATACGTGAGTGAACAACTCAGGAGCAAAATTTTCTGTAATGTCGGAATTACTATCGACCAGATATTTTTTGTCAATAGTGCAGTGTACGGTAATTCTTTTTATATCTTGGAGGGATGTATTCTCTAAAATATCTTTTCGTTGTGATAATGCATCACAAGCACATTCTAAGAATAATGTCAGAAGTTGACCATTAAGATGATCTTCATTTAGTAGTGGTTTGCAATCGGCACAAAAATGTATTGTGCAGTTGTTTATTTTTGTTGACCAGGATACATAAAAATGATTTTTCGATATTAATGAAATATTTCCTTGATAAGTATTACTGATGTTCCATTTTACATTGATATCAGGGAAATTTGAGGGAGCCTGTGACCAGTATATTTCCAGTTCTTCATATCTCCAGTTAGAACCCCAGTGAGGATCAATAGTAATCATATTAAAATCAATGGCACCATCTTCTAATACGGAGTAAGTGCTTCTGAAAGATGCAAATTTATCTATTACGGAAATAAAGAACGGATTTATTTTTGACTTATTCTTATCTAAATATGAAAAAAATAATGATAATTCATTTAGATTCTCTATTGAGTCAAACAATGCAATGAACTCTGTCAGAAAGAAGATGTGATGACTATATTTTAGTTGTGGTGGCTCAAAAAAATGCATTGCAGTAGTAAGATTAGAATTTATGAAAATAAATTCAATATCATTAATTGATAGTTGCTCCCCTGAACCATTTCGAATGCCTAACAATTGTGATGATGAAATCGGTGATAAAGCCCATTCACCTTGATTAAAAAGTTCGAAAACGTCTTCTTCTATATCTTTTAACTTACTTGCTGAATCAATGTCAAAAAGGAGCAAATAAATAAAACTTATCATTACCCTGTAATAATCCTGAGAATTTATAAGGTAGGACCTTTTTTCTGCTCAGGAGCAGAAATGGTTCCTCAATTATGCTTTCAAAACGCTGAGATATGAAATTTGAAATAGCATCTGAACAATCGATATCCATTTTTTTGGAAGCATAGTGCTCAATAATTACATTTGCCATATTCCTGAATGACAATGGATAAACACGATCACCAATGTTGATACCAATAGCAGGGAGTGCTACGCCCTCCATTATTATATTTGATAATTCAGCGGTAGAGTTAATGCTTCTAAATTCCCCTGCTTTTTTAATAAATATTTTTTCCGTCTGACTTCTTATTTTCTCAAACACATGACAGGCATCCGTTAAAGCCTGATGGCAACCTTTCCAGAATGTTTCTGGAGGGATTTCGACATGGCCGGGAGAGAACTCTGAGAGTGTATCAACTGGATTTAGGCTTGATAGAAACTGGTCCTGTAAAATAAGAACATTTTCCATTTGCTTAAGGATAATTGGATATTCTGCGTATCTAATTCCAAAAGCTTGAATATAATCATATAAGCGTTCGACTGAGCTACCGTAAAAAATTCTATAAATATTGTCTCCCCATGGCATTTTTATTTGCCCCCAGTCTTGTTCAGGGACAAAGTCTTCCATTTGAGGAATGTTAGGTAATATCTTATAAATAATGCTAAAAAATTCGCTTGCTTGTTGATATGTTTTAAGTTCCTTTTGGTTATTAAATGTACTAACATCCATGGAGAGCAAAGTGTTGAAAGCTATAGTGTGTTTTACAGGTGACGAGATATTAGGTAGCCATAGTTCAGAAATACTTAATGTAAGAAAAAGTTCTGCGAGATTGTACTCTTTATATACAGATGTTAAATTATCTTTTATTTTTTGCATAGCGTCTTCATAGTTTCTGTTACCCTTGCTAGAGGATTTTTCTCTGGATTTGTTACTGCTTTTTTTCTTTTTTAAATCTCGTTTTGCCTTGCTGTTCTTTCCCATTTTTAAATCCTTTTGAGAACTAAGTGTGTCAATGTGTTGGAATTAATATCCTTCAAGTCTTAACTTTGCATGCCGATCATTATTTGTAGCATCAAAATTATAATGTGAAGCAAGATCATCAAAGACACTTGCTAGTTTGGGATGGGTAAAATATAACTGGTTGGCAATTTCTTTGTATTGGTCAACTAGTTTTCGTTCTTTATCACCGCCTTCATCATAAGCTCTTACTGTTGTACCACGGCTATTAATAGTGCCAAAATAGAAACCTTGTCTGATTTCATCTCGTTCTGTCTCTTCCAGCAAATCTTTGATTGTTATGCTGGCCCATGGTGCATCATTTAGATGTTTTGAGCGGGATAGCCATTCACCGATTATGTAATCGGTAGTATTGCTTCTGTCATTTTCTGTCGCTAGTTTCCTGACTTCTTCAATCCAGTTACTAAATACGTATTCATCAATACTATGATCTGATTTCTGACCGGGGATGCCTTTCCCTTGATCCAGAACTCTGCCAGCTTGTTGTGCCGCAGCCATTAAGGATTCATCTTGTTTATACTCTTTATCGGATTCTGGTTTATAAGCAAGACATATTAATTGCATAAATAGTGATGGGTTAGAAAGTAACTCTGCGTAGAGGTTTTTTGCTCCTTTCTCACAACTTCTAAACGCTGAGAAAAAGAAAAATTCCAGTAATGCTAAATCTAAACGCGGTACCTGACCCGATGATTCAAGATATTCTATAGCCTCGGTCAAGTGCCAACCATCAGGTATTGATACATCTTTTTCGGTGGTACTTCGGAATCCATTTAGTAGTTTTAATAGGTTTTGCCAGGAAACTTTTTCCATTCGATACTTTATGAGATTAAATGCTGTTATATATCTTTCAGCAAGCATCATTTTTCCGATGAAGTAGTCAATTTCATCAGCATCGTCACTCCAGATGTGTGGATAGTTTATTCCCTTCCAGTACAGCATTTGAGCGTTTTCAGGGTAATTTGTAAGGTTGTGCCATGTAGCCATATTGGGTGGGAGTACTGAATGGAATGCAGCAATTTTTTCATCACTATCCATCTCATTCTTAAATATTGAAGAAGTTATCAGGGTAAGCCGTTTTTCTTCAGGGAGCCAGTTATAAAACGAACTGATCAGTGGATCATGGAACGGGAAACCATTATCCCTGAATTTTTCAACAATCCATGAGAATGAGTCTGTCAAATGTAAGTTGCAGGTTGCCAGAGACTCACCTATTACAGAGGGAGATTGTACTATTGAAAGTAAAGATGATAATCCGTCCCATCCTTGATGATTGTATATTTCTTCTATTGCATTGATTCGCATTTCTCTTATTCTTTCACTATGCTTTACATGATCTCTTTCACTGCCTTCAGGTAATACAGGATATTGAAGAGTGAACAGTCGACGTTTATCAAGAATAATATCTTGAGGTGTTAATAAATCGACGAATGACATGAGATCTTCTGCAATAGCTCTACTTTTTTTATCTCCATCAGTGTTATAAGAGTTATGCCAGTTTAGATAATGATATAACGCTTCTCTAACAATCTCCTTGTCTTTGTCAGGAAATGAAGTTGTGCTTTTAATTAATAAAATAAGTCTTTCTTGATAGCCCCCTTCAAAATGATCTATTCGCTTAATAAGTGCAGCTATTCTTTCGACATTTTTTTCTGCCAGATCCAGTTTTCGCTCACCAAGTGCAGAATAATATTCATAAAGAAAATTCCCTCTCATTTGTGCACTGCCAGCATCATCATCCCGCCATTTTGGTCTGGCATTTTCCATATACATACCACCCAAAGGATCGGTTTGTTCATAGAGAAAACGCCAGACAATGCTATCGTGTTTTTTGATAAGCATATCAAGTACGATAAGTCTTTGTTCATCAGTAGCCATGGTTTGTGGCCAATAGGGTCTGAGCAATGATTTCAGAGTATTTTCTGGTGTATTGGCCCAGTTTCCCTGAATTCTTAATGATGATAGCTTTGCAAGAATAAGGCTGACTCTAAGTAATCGCCTTGGATTCCAAGCCAGAATTTCCAGTGCATGCAATAAGTCAGCATGCCAACAGCGCATGCCAAA